>Ga0181520_10000773_pt1 | contig 69004 bp, 61 predicted proteins | sample PEATcosm2014_Bin_29_FD_132451 | JGI IMG/M metagenome (GOLD analysis project Ga0181520, IMG submission 132451) | Peatland microbial communities from MTU Mesocosm Facility, Houghton, MI, USA - PEATcosm2014_Bin02_30_metaG | ecosystem: Environmental > Terrestrial > Soil > Wetlands > Peat | place... | reverse complement strand
CTGATCACAACACTTGCGATCAGCGGCCGAGCTCCTACTCCATCGAACTTAGTAAACTCCCGCTAGCCCATTGCGCGGACCTGATTGCGGCCCGCGCGCTTGGCCTCATACAGCGCCTCGTCGGCCCGGGCCAGCAGGGCTTCGGTGGTGTCCGGGCCATCCAGGCGCCATTGGGCCACTCCAATGCTGACGGTCATGCTTGCCGCCCCCGCAGGCATTTGAACGACCGCTGCCGCCACGGCCATGCGGACCCGTTCGGCCATGGAGAATGCCGCATCAACGGAGGTTTCCGGCAAGAGGATGGCGAACTCTTCTCCGCCCACTCGCCCAAGGCAGTCGGAGGGGCGGATGGAACCACCGACGATGGCGACGAACTGGCAAAGCGCCTGATCGCCGCCTGGATGCCCGTACCGGTCGTTGATGGTCTTGAAATGGTCCAGGTCCACGGCCAGGACACTGAACGCTTTGGCGTAGCGCTCTGCCCTCACCTTTTCTGTTTCCAATGCTTCAAGAATGCTGCGGCGATTGGAACATCCCGTCAACGGATCGGTGCGCGCCAACTGGATCAGGCGCTGGTTCAACACCTCAAGCGCCTTCTGCCGGCCCCAGGCCAACCGCGCCAGGAACATGAGCATGGCCACCAGGACGACAAATCCGGAAATGCGCTCCACCAGTTGTTGCCGCCAATGCCTGATCATGTCGGCAAAAGGGCGCCCGGAGATGACAATCAGCGGCGTTCCAGCAACATTCTGGAAGACCGTCACCAGATCGCGGTGGGTGTTCTTGTCCACGCCCCGGTGCCGGGTGGAAGCCTGGCCCGACGCCATATGCTGGGTATAGGCGATACCGCCGACCAGGTTCCTGCCGGCATAGCGATCCTGGTGCGGGATGTCGTAGATGAAGTCCCCTGCTTCGTGGATGACCGACGCGCCCTCGTTCAGCTCCGACGTCACCGATTGGAGGATTTCCCTGAACTTTTCCTGACTTATGAAGATTACGGCGACGCCGTTGAAGCGCCCGGCCCGATCGTGCAACGCCCGGGTAATGAGCACACTCCAGACTCCAGGGGCCATTTTGTACGGTTTGGTGATGAACAGCGGATGACTGCTGCCTTGGTTGTCGGTGTCCCGCAGGTGGGTGAAGTAATCGGGCAGCGAGCCGTCGAGAGCCATCGTTGATCCGGTGGACGAGGCGACCATTTTCCCTGAATGGTCCAGGATCATGGCGCATTGGGCTTCCGGCCATTGCCGGATACGCTCCTTGAGCAGGCGCACCATTCCCACGGGAGTAATGATGTGGTTATCAACCAGCTCGCTGTCCAGACTGGCCAGCATGATCTCGCAACTGCGGACAAGACCATTGATCCTTGCAGCCCGATGACGGGCGCTCGCCTCCATCAGCGTGTATTCACCATCGACCATTAATTTATAGTCGATGACCGCACTCCAGGTCAGCCACGCCCCCACGGCTAGGATCGTGAAAAGCGTCAGCAACCATAGCGGCATGCCGCGTGATGGGGCTTCCGGATGCTGCACGCTGGGTGAGGCCATCGGACCAATGTGCCGCAGTACCTTGTTTACCGCAATCATCTCTCGGCGCGCCGATCCCACGCTGACCTTACGTCTGCATTTGCGCTCCATCGGCGGCGCGATCGAAGAGTGAGGGCGCCCAGGCGCGGAACCGGCCCTGTGCTGTGTGCGGAAGGTGGTTCTGGGCGCCCATCGGGACGCCGACGGCTTCCATGAATTGGAGGGAGTTGCCTATGGCCGGCTGGTGGCCTCGGTGGCAGACAAGGACTGGGCCGCCCACGTCAAGAAGCCGTTCCGCAAATCCAGCCACGTCATCCAGTATCTCGGCCGCTACACCCACCGGATGGGTATCGCCAACTCCCGGCTGCTGGAGGTCACGGATGAGCAGGTGACCTTCCGCACCAAACACGGACGCACCGCAACCCTGGCGCCGGTCGAGTCTCTCGCCCGCCTGGTCCAGCACGTGTTGCCGCCAGGATTCCGCAAGATCCGGCACGCCGGCCTCTACGCCTCCGCCCAGCCGGGGGGGCTGCTGGAGCAGGCCCGGCAGGCCCTGGGCGATGCCAACCACCAGGGCAGGTCAGGGAGGGTCTGCGCCCTGCCCAAGACGGAACGATCGCCGGCCCTATCTGGCTGGGAATTGGCTGCCCCGAGGCCGCTGTCCGAGCCGTTCGACATCGCTACCAGCTGCCGACCGCGCCGACCCGCGCCGACAATCGGGTTCCGCGAACCTGATCTACTGACTATTTTCGACCAAGCTCCGCAGCACCGTGGCAAGGTCGAAGGTGCCCTTCCGGGTTGCGCCTGTGAAGCAGAGCCACCCTTCGTTGAAGCCGTCCAGCATGCGCATACGCGGCGTTGGGTTCCGCATTCCCTGGGAACGGAACAGTGTCTCCCATGAATCTCGGGGCACGGCCTGGGCACACACGCGGCGGCCAAGCAAGGATGCGAGCCCAGTGGCAAGGTCCTGGGGCGAGATCCGGCTCGGCCCTTCCAGTTCGATGATGCGTTGCCCGGTCCAGTGCTCCCGTAGCAGGCCGGCGGCTGCTCGGCCCACGTCCAGGGCGGCTACCATCGGCAGGGGACGGTCCAGGGGCTGTAGAAAGCTGGGCATAAGGCCCGATGTCCGCGCCAACTCCACGTCCCAGGCGACGTTGTCCATGAACCAGGCGGGACGGAGGAAGGTGGTGGGCATGGGCAGTCCGCCCAGTTCCTGTTCCAAGAGGGCCAGCTGGCTGAGCAGGCTGTCCTGGGTGGCCTGGGCCCCCACCGTGGAGAGGACCAGGACCCGTTCCGCATCGCATCGGCTTAGGGCCTTGCGCAGGGCCGAGACCAGGTGGCGGGTCTCCGGATAGCCGGGCGACGGGTCGAAGTTCGGGGGCAACAGCACGAACACCGCTTCGACGCCTGTGAACGCCTTCTGGAGAGCGATAGCATCGCCCAAGTCCGCCAAGGCTACCTGGTAGCCCAATGGTGCCAGTTGCGCGCCCTTGCCTGGATCCCGGACCACGGCCCGCACACCCCGGCCTGTGGCCAGCAATTCTCTTGCGACCATGCCACCGATCCTGCCGGTGATACCCGTAATGGCGAACATATGAATCTCCTGGAAGCGCACGGCCTTCGCTGTGATAGGGACCAGTGTGCGACCTGGTGTATCATTACACCATGGCATGAATATCATTTAATTAATGATTTTGGAGCATGAATGGCTGCCTTTGATGATGGAATTGTAAGGGGTGTGACCGTGCTGGCGGCGGTCGTTGACGCGGGGAGCTTTGTGGCAGCTGGAGAGAGGCTGAACATGTCTCAGCCGGGGGTGAGCCGGGCCATCGCCAGGCTGGAGATCCGCCTTGGGGTGCGCCTGTTTGACCGGACCACCCGCCACGTGGCGTTGACCGATGAGGGGCGACGTTTCTACCTTCAGGTCATGCCCTTGATGGCCGGTTTGGAGGAAGCCGCTGAAATGGTTGCGGGCGGGGCGAGGGCCGTCCGGGGACGGCTCAGGGTCAATGTCGACCCGTTCTTTTCCAGACTGATCCTGGGCCCGAACCTGGGAGCGTTCCTCACTGCCCACCCGGACCTGCATCTGGAATTGATCACCCGCGACCAGTTGGGGGACCTTGTGGCGGACGGTTTCGATTTGGCGGTGCGCTTCGGTGAGCCGGCCATCTCCAGTCTGGTTGCTCGGAAACTGCTGGATACACGAATCCTGACTGTGGCCGCTCCGGCCTACCTGGAAGCTCATGGCCGACCGCGGTCACCGATGGAACTGCAAGGCGGCGGCCATACCTGCATCGAGTTCCGTGACCCCGCCCTGGGACGGCCCTACCCCTGGGAGTTTCACCGTATTGACCAGCACATCAAGGTGGCCACCTTGGGGCGTTTGATGGTCAACGACGTTGGAACGATGCACAGTGCCTGTCTGGCTGGCTACGGCATTGCTCAGGTCATGGAACTGGGGGTCGAGACCCTGGTTGCCGAAGGCCTGCTCTTGGATCTTTTTCCGGATTGGCCGGAGGAACGGTTTCCCCTGTACGCCCTTCAACCCTCCCGTAACCTTCCTCCCGCGAAGACACGAGTTTTCCTGGATTTCATTGCGTCGCTGACCGCCAATCGAAGAAAAATGAGCGGCAGCACCACTTGATGGAATGGTCCTCGGGATCGAGCCCTTGTGGCGCAGGTGGCATTCTCGTGACCATCTTCCTGTGGATTCCCTTCTCAGGGCCATGACAACCCTGGGCCCTCCGGCTTGTTCAGGCTGCCTTCCCGGAAATTCACGGTTGAACTGCCATCGCACCTATGACTGCTGGGATAGACATGGGCGGCGAGGTGGCGGTTCCAGCCCTCGCCATCCGGATGTGTCATTGTGACAATAAAAAATTTCATACTGCTTTCTCCTTGACTCTCAAGCCATCTGATCGCCTATACAAAAAAGGCATTGGCCATATCGACATCCGACAGGTATGTGTCAATTCTTGAAATCTTCCCATTTTGAACCGTGCAGACCGTTGCAAGGTGTTCATCGAGAATTAACTCTCCACGCTTTGCCGTATTGTTAAGAGAGAGGGTCACTCCATAAGAGCCGTATAGCACATGTTTCAGTCGAAAGTTGAGTCCATAACTGACTATGGTTTGAGAACGCTTGATCACTTCGTCCACACCGACGGCTTCACCGGAGATCCGACTGGTGCCTGGAAGACTCCATATGATGTCATCTGTCATGATCGCCCGCATTGAATCCCAATCGCGGTTTCTCAGTCCAGCGAGGAACGTCTGGGCAATTTGCTGGTGGCTGGTTTCACGGATCATGTCATCCTCCCAAACGAGGTTGTTCAAAACCTCTTGAACAAAACTAACAAAGATTTCGAAATTGTTCAATTAATTTTGAACAATTTGTTCAAAAAGCATTGAACATGATAAACTGCGCCATGGTCAAGCCAGTGGAAAATCCAACTGCGACCGTCCCTTCCTTGTCGGACGTTCTCAACGTGCTCCGTGATGCGACTCGAAGACAAGTCCTCGTTCGGCTTTTGAAGGGGGAGTGCAGGTGCTTGGATTTCGCTGACCTTGGTTCCAAGACCGCCATGAGTTACCACTTTGCTGCCCTGCGCGAGGTCGGCCTGATTCAGGGCAGAAAGGAAGGCACCTGCACGTGGCTCTCTATTCGCCTTCAAGATGTTGAAAAAGCATTCCCGGGGCTTGTTCATGCCGTTCTGGAGGGAACCATTCAAGAATCCTGTTAATCAAGGTGCACCTTCATTCCGTCAGCCTGCAGAGCCGCTTCCCAAGGGATTCACCGCAGAAGAACCAACCCCAGCACGATCCTGGAGGCTGAGCGTTCGGGTACCTCAAGTGGCCCCGATGCCTTCAAGGTGGTTGGGCCTAGGATTCGCTATAGATTCAAGGCCGGTGCCGGTTTCAATGCCAGCTAGGCTGTGCTAGGCTAGGGTTCTGCTGGCCCCTTGGCGAAATGGCAGACGCGAAGCACTCAAAATGCTTTTCCCTCCGGGAGTCTCGGTTCGAGTCCGAGAGGGGCTACCAAGAAAGACCAACCCCGCTTATCGAAGCGGGGTTTTCATTTTTGTGGCAAGGGTCTGGCAAATTTCGAGGGTTGAAAGTGTAAGTGCAAGTAAATCAACACTGAGCGATATCTTTTGAGTCTATCGCGTCTGCCATTTCGCCACGCCGGCGGCGGATACCAGCCTAGCGCGAGATCCCACGCCCATCCAGGCGTTCCGGCGCGAAAACGGGACTGGTCGGCGCCGGGAAGGTCTTGCGGGTGCCGGAAAATGTCGTTGGCATCACTTTCCTGCGCTGCCATCCGCGCCTACCGTAATTCATGCCGGCTCGCCCGGCAAAGGAGAACCCCATGACCACGGCCCTGCTCGTCATCGACCTCCAGAACGACTATTTCCCCGGAGGGGCCTTTCCCCTGTGGAACCCCGAAGCTGTGCTCGGGAACCTGGAACAGGCCATCGCCAAGGCGACCGCCCAGGGCATGCCGGTGATCCTGATCCAGCACGTCCCCGCCCCCGGAGCGGGGCTTTCGCCCTTCTTCAACGAAGGCACTCCGGGCGTGGCCCTCCATCCGCGCATCCGGGCCGCGGCCCCGGAGGCGCCGGTGGTGGCGAAGCGGTTCGCCGACGGCTTCCACCAGACGACGCTGGAGGAGACGCTCCATGGGCTCGGCGTCACCCGGCTGCTCATCGGCGGCATGATGACCCAGAACTGCGTCACCCACACCGCCATCTCCAAGGCGGCGGAGAAGTACGACGTGACCGTCCTGGCCGACTGCTGCACCACCGTGAGCGAGATGCTGCACCTGATCGCCCTGAACGCCCTGTCGACCCGGGTCAAGCTGGCGCCCAGTTCCGAGATGTTCTAGCCCCTCCGGGTGGTGAGCAGGTGGCCGATGGCGACGGCGGCGGCGTCGGCGGCGTCGACCGGTAGGGCGGTCTTGAGGTTGAGGATCACCATGACCATCTTGCCCACCTGGGTCTTGTCGGCCCAGCCGTAGCCGCTGACGGCCTTCTTCACCTGCATGGGGTTGTAGTCGCCCACGGGCAGGCCATGCAGGCCGGCGGTGAGCAGGATGCCGCCGCGGATCTGGCCCAGCTTGATGGCGGTGGCGGCGTTCTTTTCGACGAAGGGGGACTCCACGGCCATGAACTGGGGGCTGTGCTGGGCGATCACTTCGCTCAGCTTGAGATGGATGCCCAGCACCCGCTGGTCGAAATCGGCGCCCCGGGGCGAACGGATCACTCCGGAGTCGAGCAGTTCCATGCGCGAACCGCTGCGCGTGACCACGGCCCAGCCGCAGGCCAGGGAACCCGGATCCACGCCGAGGCAGACGGAGGGCGCGGGGGCTGTCACCATCAGACCTTCTTGCGCTTGGGCTGGCGCTTGCCGAACCCGCTCACCGCGGAGGTCTTGGGCCGGCCAGTGCGGACGCTGCCCTTGGGCAGCTTGGCCCGGGCCGGGGGACGCCCGCCGGGGGGCCTGGCGTCGGCGCGCGCGGCGGGCCGGGCGTCGCTCGCGGCGGGCCGCTGGCGGGGCTTGAGGGGGCGCCGCGCTTCGGGCACGAAATCGGCCTCGCGCAGGGTGGCGGGGGAGGCCAGGCTGGGGACGAAGCTCCGGCTCTTGCCCTTGCCGTCCTGGGCCGCGGCCTCCACCACCCAGGCCGAAACCCGGCGCAGATCCTCGTCCACGCCGGTGATCTCCACCTTCACCCTGTCGCCGATGGAGAGCACCACGCCCGCGCCCTGGCCCACGGCCTTGGTGCGGTTCTGGTCGACGGTGAAGCTGCCGCCCAGGGCGCCCAGGGGCACGCCCACTTCCACGAACGGCGCGTCCAGGCGGATGAAGGCCACCTTCAGGGAGAAACCCTGGATCCGGCCGTCGAAGCGGTGGCCGATCTTGGTCTTCATGATCAGGCAGGTCTTCCAGCGGTCATTCTCCCGCTCGGCTTCGGTGGCGGTCTGCTCGGTGTCGCTGCAGCTCTTGGCCACCACCGCCAGCTGGCTGTGCAGGCCCGCCGGCAGGGGCTCGCCCCGCAGCACCTTGTGCAGTTCCCGGTGCACGGTCAGGTCGGGGTAGCGGCGGATCGGGCTGGTGAAGTGCAGGTAGTCCTCCAGGGCGAGGCCGGAGTGGCCGATGTTGTCGGCGCTGTACTCGGCCCGCTTCAGGCTGCGCACCAGCAGGGTGTTGAGCATGGCCTCCAGGGGGCCGCCGCGGATCTTGTCGAGCAGGGCGTTGAGCACATCGGGGGTGGGTTCGTCGTAGGCGCGCAGCAGGCCGAAGGCGCTGGCCACTTCCTTGAAGGCTTCCAGCTTCAGGGGATCCGGGTTGTCATGGATGCGGTAGATGGTGGGGATCTTCTTCCGGGTGAAGAAGCGCGCCACGGCCTCGTTGGCCAGCAGCATGAACTCCTCGATCATGCGGTGGGCGTCGTGGTGGGCGTAGCGCCGGGCGTCCACCGGCCGGCCCTCGGCGTCGAAGATGAACTCGGTCTCGTCGGTGTCGAGGTTCAGGGCGCCTCGGCCCAGGCGGATCCGGGTCAGGCTGCGGGAGACCTTCAGGGCCTCCTCCAGCATGGCGCAGACGTCGTGGCCCAGGGCCTTGCGCATGGGCTGGGCCAGGTCGATGCAGGCCTCCTTGACCTGGTCGTAGCTGAGCCGCTTGCGCGAGCGGATGACGGTCTCGCTGAGGCGGGTGTCCACCACGGTGAGGTCGCGGTCCAGGGTGATCCAGGCGGTCTTGGTGAGGCGGTCGACGCCCTCCTGCAGGCTGCACAGTTCGCCGGAGAGCCGCTCCGGCAGCATGGGGATGCACTGGTCCGGAAAATACACCGAGGTGCCGCGCAGCTGGGCCTCCTGGTCGAGCGGGCTGCCTTCGGTCACGTAGTGGCTCACGTCGGCGATGTGCACGCCCAGGATCCAGCCGCCGCCCTCTTCCCGGGGCAGCGTCTCCAGGCTGATGGCGTCGTCGAAATCCTTGGCGGTGGGCGGGTCCACGGTGACCGTGAGCCGTTCGCGCAGGTCCTCCCGGCCCTGGACCCACTCCGCGGGGATGGCGGTGGGGAAGGGGGCCAGCTGGTCCATGACGGCGGGGGGGAATTCGGTGCGCAGGTTGAACAGGGCGGCGGTGAGCTTGTTCTCGATCTTGAGGTCGGTGAGCCGGCCCAGGCGCGCCAGCACGACGCCGCGGATCTGCTGGGCGGCGGGGTCGGGGTCCAGCCTGATGCTCACCAGGTCGCCATCCTGGGCCAGGTCGGTGGGGGGCACGGTGACGATCTGCGAAAGCCGGGGCTCCAGCGGCACGGCGCTCCAGCCCCAGGCCTGCTTCTGCAGGTGGGCCGGGATGGGATCGGGGTTGCGCGCGATGACCTTCATCACCCGGGCCCGGGGCCGGCCGTCGAAGGTCAGCCCGGTCATCTCGGCCAGCACGCGGTCGCCGTGGATGGCGCCGTGGCCTTCGCGCCAGTCCACCAGGAGATCGAGCCCCTGGCGCTTCTGCGCGCCGATGGGGCGCAGGAAGCCGACGGCGCCTTCCGGGTGGCCCATGTAGGTGGCCTCGAAGGTCTCGGAATTGCGGTAGGTGGGGTCGGCCGGCGGTTGCGGGCTGGAGGGGCGCTCGGGCCGGTTGGGCCTGCCCCCCTGCCGTTGCCGGCTGGAAAAAGCTGAGGCACGGGGACCGGAGGGCTGTTTGCTTCTGACCATGGTTTAAGCCTATCGGGGATCGGCCCCGGACGGGGGAGAAACGGCGCGGGCGAAGGTAGTATGGAAGCATGCGCATCGCTCTGCTCCGCCTCTCGGCCCTGGGGGACATCCTCCGTGTGCTCCCCGCCTGGGCCAACCTGCGGGCGGCCTTCCCGGAGGCGCGGTTCCAGGCGGTGGTGGAGGACCGCCACGCCTTCCTGCTCGCGCCCATGCCGTGGCTGGAGCCGGTGGTGGTGGCGCGCCGGGAGCTGGGCCGGCCATGGACCGCCCTGGGCGAGCTGAGGCGGGCGGCCGGGGCCCTGCGCTGCGAGGTCTCGCTGGATTTCCACGGCATCCTGAAGTCGGCCCTGATTCCCAGGCTGGCGGCGGTCCCCGAGCGCTGGGGCGACGGCCTGGCCCGGGAAGGGGCCGGCCTGCTGCAGACCCACCCGCTGCCGTACCGCCGGCAGAGCCGCTATGACCAGGCGCTGCGCCTGGCCGAAGCGTTCGGCGCCAGCCGGGGCGTGGCCGGGCTGGGCCGGTTCCGGCCCGCCCTGAAGGACGCCCGGCTGCCGGATCCCGGGCCGGTCTGGGCCGGCCGGGACCTGCCCAGGCTGGTCATGGTGCCCGGCGCCTCGCGCCGGGGCGCGATCAAGCGCTGGCCGCTGCGCCACTGGATCGCCCTGGCGGAGCTGCTGCGCGGCCGGTTCCAGCTGCGCTGGTCGCTGGGGCCGGAGGAGGAGGAACTGCGCGCCTGGCTGCCGCAGGCCACCGGGGTGGCGGCCCTGCCCAAGGCCGATCTGTGGACCCTGGCCGCGGCGCTGCGCCAGGCCGACCGGGTGATCGCGCCGGATACCGGGCTGCTGCACCTGGCGGTGCTGCTGGGCGTGCCGGTCACCGGGCTGTTCGGCGGTTCCGACCCGGTGGTGGCGGGGCTGCCCGCGGGCGCCGGGCGCATCCTGCGCACCGGCATCGAATGCTCGCCCTGCCGGGAGCGGCGGTGCCAGCGGCGGGAATGCCTGGAAGGGCTGGCGCCGGAAACGGTGGCGGGTTCCCTATAGTCAGGCGCGGCGCCAGGTGACGCTGCCGTCCTTGCGGTCCTCCAGCACGATGCCCATGGCCTTGAGCTGGTCGCGCACCCGGTCGGCCTCGGCCCAGTCGCGCGCGGCCTTGGCGGCCTTGCGCTGCTCGATCAGGGCCAGAACCGCGGCGTCGGTCTGCACGTCCTCGTGGGGCCAGCAGGCGAAGATGGCGTCGGTCTCGTCCAGGAACGCCAGGGCGGCGTCGCGCTCGGCGCGGGTCAAGGCGATGCGGTCGTCCTGGGCATTGAGGTCGGTGATGAGGGTGAACAGGGCGGCCAGGGCCTCGGGCGTGTTCAGGTCGTCGCCCATGGCCGCCCAGAACGCCTCCCGGGCGGCCTGGATGCGCCGAGCGGGGTCGATGGGCTCCTTCCACGGGCCCTGGCCGCCGGCCAGGCCGTCCTGCTCCATGCGCTTGCGGAACAGCCGGACGCGCTTCAGGGCGTTCTCGGCGGCCTTGAGGCCGTCGAAGGAGAAGTTCAGCACCTTGCGGTAGTGGTTGCTCTGGATGGTGAAGCGGAAGGCCTTGGGGTCGAAGCCCTTGGCCTGGAGGTCGCGCAGCGTGTAGAAGTTGCCCAGGCTCTTGGACATCTTTTCGCCGTCCACCAGCAGGAATTCGCCGTGCACCCAGGTGTTGACCCAGGTGTGGCCCAGGCAGCCCTCGCTCTGGGCGATCTCGTTCTCGTGGTGGGGAAACACCAGGTCGACCCCGCCGCTGTGGATGTCGATGCGCTCGCCCAGCAGCTCCATGCCCATGGCGGAGCACTCGATGTGCCAGCCCGGCCGACCGTGGCCCCAGGGGCTGTCCCACCAGGGTTCGCCGGGCTTGGCGGCCTTCCACAGGACGAAGTCCTGCATGGAGTCGCGCTCGTACTCGTCGGTGTCGACCGAGGCGCCCTGCTTCATGCCGTCCCGGTCCAGCCGGGCCAGGCGGCCGTACTGGGGCAGGCCGGCGATGCGGTAGTAGACGCTGCCGTCCCGGACATAGGCCAGGCCGCGGCCCTCCAGCTTCTGGACCAGCTTGATCATGGTGGGGATGTACTCGGTGGCCTTGGGCGTGTAGGTGGGCGGCAGGATGCCGAGGGCCGCCAGATCCTCCAGGAACAGGGCGGTGTAGCGGTCGGTGAGCGCCTTCATGGCCGCGTGGCGCTCGTCGTTGCCGGCGCCGGCGGGGACCTCGGCCTGGGAATCCCGGATAATCTTGTCCTCGACGTCGGTGATGTTCATGCAGTGGCGCACCTGGTAGCCGGCGGCCAGGAAGGTGCGCTTGAGCAGATCCTGGAACAGGTAGGTCTTCAGGTTGCCGATGTGGGCGTAGTTGTACACCGTCGGGCCGCAGGTGTAGAGGGAGATCATGCCCGGAACCAGCGGAACCACCGGATCCACCGAACGGGTCAGGGTATTGTGCAGGGAGATGATGCGCAATGTGCTCATGCCTTAAAGCTAACCATCAATCCGGCGCATTTACAAAGCAGTGTTCACCAGGGCCAGCATCGCCTCGGGCAGGATCCGGCCGTGGCCGTCGGCGCCCATGACCAGGTGGACACTCTCGCCCTCGGCCAGGCGGACCTCTTCGCGGGTCACTTCGTAGCCGAACACGATCTTCCGCCGTCCCGCCTCCTTGACCCAGGTGCGGATATTGACCTGCTCATCATAGTGGGCGGGCGCCCGGTACTTCACCCGCAGTTCCGCCACAGCGATGAACACCCCCTGGGCTTCCCACTCCGCATAGCCCTGGCCGGCCAGGCGCAGCAGGTCCGAGCGGCCCAGTTCCATCCACACCGGATAGACCGAATGGTGGACGATGCCCATGGCGTCGGTCTCGGCATAGCGGACCCGGATGGTGGTGGTGCTGGAAATGGTCATGGTGGCGTCCCGCCTCCCATGGTGAACGAATCCTGAATATCCGGCAAATCTCAACCATGTTTTCCACGCCTGGGTCTCATTCTCAGGTAATCTGGGCAGTAGGGACCGCCCGGGTTCCTTGCGGAGGCCGCCATGAAAACGCTCGCCATCATCCTGCTCGTCGCCGGTTCGTTGGCGGCCGCTTCGAACGTGCCAAACGTGAAGTGGGAGACCAGCCTACCGGAGGCGCAGAAGCGGGCCAAGGCCGAAAACAAGCTGATCTTCCTGGATGTCTATACCGGCTGGTGCTATTGGTGCAAGAAGCTGGAGAAGGAGACCTTCCCCAGCACGGAGGGCAAGGCGGCCCTGGCCCGGATGGTGCCGCTGCGGATCGAGACCCAGGACGAGAAATACCAGCCCACCAAGGACAATGCCATCGAAAGGCAGTACCAGGTGGATGGCTACCCCACGATGCTCATCCTGAACGCCAATGGCAAGGTGGTGGCCCGCACCCCCGGCTACCTGCCGCCGGAGCCGTTCGCGGCCTGGGTCAACTCGATCGCCAAGAAGTAGCTGAGACCCCGTTTCCCCGGCCCCGGCCAGGCAAACGCCCTGCCGGGGCCGCGCCGCGGCCGGGGAAAGTGGCCATTGTGCAACCGATGGGAGTAACCTAAGTTATCTGATATTTCATTTCTCAACAGTCCTGCCGCTTGGCGGGATGGGTTCCCCCGGAGGTCCACCATGCAAGTCGGCCCAGCCATCGCTTTGCTGCTGGCGCTTGGGCTGATCGGCTGCGGGGGAGGCACCGGATCGACCAGCATCATCGGTGACAACCCGGCGGCGCTGCGCACGGCCCCGGCGGGGATCGCGACGCTGGTGTTCATGGACCTGGAGGCGCTCCGGCCGGACCTGCTGGCTTCCTCCGGCACCCTGGCCGACGTGGCCAGATCCGCCCCGGTGAACGGGGTCACCACCTATACCTTCAACAACTACACAGCGGCCAACGCCGGCACCGCCACCGGCACCGTCAAGGTCGCGCATGCGGGCGCGACCTACACCGAGACCTTCGATCTGACGGTGACTTCGGTGCTGCTGGCCACGCCCACCACCCCGGCCACGGTCCAGACCTGGAAGTACCGCGGCATCCAGGTGGTCACGGTCGCCGGCAGCAGCGCCACGGTGAGGGTTGCGCCGGCCTTCACCGCGGTCTTCAACGACGGCGCCACGCCCGCCAACAACAAGACCTACGCCTTCACCGCCAGCCTGGGCGAGGATTGGAGCGACCCGGCCCGCGCCCTGTTGACCGGCGGCTACACCTTCAGCCGGGCCTTGGAAACGATCACCGGCACCATCGCCGGAACCGACCCCCTGGTCTGGAGCAGCGCCTGCGACTTCCCCGCCTCCGGCACGGTGGCCCTCAACCTGATGAACGGCACCACCGGCGCCGACGCCACGAACGTCGGGTTCGACTCCGGGGTCTGCGGCCAGGTGAGCATCGGCGGCACCGCCATCGCCCTGGGCGGCCATTGAGCCATCGCGCCGAGGCGATCCCGGTCAGAACCGGTAGCTCAGGCTGGTTTCCAGGGTGGCGAAGGTGGTGCCGTTGATGTCGATGGTGGTGAAGCGCCCGCTCAGGGCCAGGCCCTGGTGAAGTTCGACGCCCAGCCCCACCGCCAGCCCCAGCTTGAACGAGGTCTTCTGCTTGGTTCGGATGATCCCGGGGACGGGCACGCCGTTCTGGCCGTTCACCGTGCCGATGGCGGAACTGTTGAATTCGTAACGGATGCCCATGAGCCCGCCCAGGAGGTAGACCCGCTCCAGTTTGGGATACGGCAGGTTGTGCCGGATGTCGACGCCCAGCGCGGTGGAATCGACGGCGAGGGTGATCGGTTTGGGCACGGTCAGGCTGGTGATCTGCGCTCCGCCGGGCTGGTTGGTCTGGGGGTAGGAGATGAAATCGAACCGGGTCTGGAGCGCCGTGGTGGGGCTGAGGGCGGTCTCGGCGAACAGGCCCGCGCCGAAGCCGGTCCGGCCGGTCATGTCCCGGAAATCCTGCCGGGGAGTGGCGGCGATCAGCCTGACGCCGTAGCGGCAGGTGCCGGGGCCCTCCTCCAGTTCCGCGGCCGGCAGCGCGAGGCTGCAGCTCAACGCGAGAGCGCTCACCAGGCAGATCTTCATCCAGGGCTCCGGAAGGGGCATTCCTTAAAATTATAAACTGAAAATAAAATAGGAACTGCAGGCGCTTGCGCAATCCCTAATTTAAGATTAATTAAAGGTCCTTCACGCCGGCGGGGGGACGGGTTTTGCCGGGCAGGCGCTGCCTGAGCCCTTCAATTTCGTCCTGGCGCGCCTCATGGCTGGGATTGGGCGGGGGCGGCTTGCGGGGGCTGGGCGGGGGCGGGACCGGGTCCTGCAGCAGGGTCTGCAGGTCATGGCTGGCTTCCGGGTGGCCGGGGTGTTCCAGGAGCAGCCGCTCGAGCAGGGAGCGGGCGGCTTCCGGGTGCTCCAGCGCCAGCTGGGCGCGGGCCGCCATGAGCAGGGCCGGCGCGCGCCAGGGGGGCGCGGGCTGGGGGCCGGACGGGCCGGTCAAGGGCGCCAGGGTGTCCAGGGCGTCCTGGTAGGCCTGGCAACGCAGGGCGATCTGGGCCGCCAGGAGCCGGTGGGCGGGGGCGCCGCCGGTGGGCTGCCAGCGCCGGGCGGCGGCCAGGTCGCCCCGGGCCAGGGCAGCCTGGGCGGCCCAGGCGCGCACGCTCTGGGGCAGCGGGATGGCCGTCCGGGCCGGATGGCTGAGGCCCAGGCCGAGCGCCAGGCCGAGGATGGGGCGCCAGGCGCGCATGGGCTTGCCCGCCGCCAGCAGCCAGAGGGCGAGGCCGGCCAGGGCCAGCCAGGCCCCCCACTCGGGGTGGGCCGGGAGCAGGGAACGGGCCAGGGGCATGGGTTCCCGGCCCCGGGCCAGGGCCTGGAACAGGGCGGCCGGATCTTCCCCGGGCCGCAGCATCCGGCCGCCGGTGCGCCGCGCCAGATCCTGGAGCAGGTCCGGCCGCGCCGTGCTGGACAGCGCATCAAGGGCCGGGCCGGGCACCGGCTGCGGCACGGGCTGGCCGAAGGCGATGGCATACAGGGGCAGGTGGGCCGCGCGGAGGAAGGCGGCCGCCCGCCGCTCGGCCTCGGCCGGCGGCTCCACCGTTTCTTCGCCATCGCTCAGCAGCAGCAGGATGGCCGGGGTCCTGGGGTCGGCCATGGCCGCGGCCTGGGCCAGGCCGTGGCCGAGGGCGGTGCCGGGGGAGCCGATGGCGCCGGGCTGGACGGCCCGGAGGGCATCGCGCAGCAGCGGCTGGTCCCCGCCCGGCGGCAGCATCGGCACGGCATCGCCGGTAAGCAGCTGCAGGCTGAAGTCCACGCCCGGGTTGGGGCCGGACCAGAGCCGGTCCAGGGTGGCCACGGCCGCCTGCCAGCGAGTGGTGCCGGCGCAGTCGGGCACGGTCATGGAACGGGTGGCGTCCAGCACCACGTGGACGGTGAGCCGCGGCGCTTCGATGGCGCCCCAGCGCGGCTCGGCCAGACCCAGGCCGGCGCCGGCCAGCAGCAGGGCCAGGCCCAGCCCCTGGAGCAGCGGGCGCTGGCCCGCCACCCGCACGCCCAGGCCGGGCGCCAGCTGGGCCCGGGCGCCCAGGACCAGGGCGAGCAGGGCCAGGGCGGCGCTGGGCCAGAGCAGGAGCGGATGGCTGAAGAGCACGGTCATGGCCGCACCAGCCATTCCGGGCGGCGCCGGCCGCGCTTGCGGCCCAGGTCCAGGGCCAGGGGCAGGGCCAGCAGGCCGGCCGCCAGCCACAGCCATTGGGCCATGGGCTGCCCTTCGGTGGGCGGATCCACCGGCAGGACGGTGGTTTCCAGCCGGCTGATGGCGGCCATGCCGCGGGCCAGGCCGGCCGGATCATCGGCCGGGAACTCCTCACCGCCGGTCATCCGGGAGATCCGCTTGAGGGTCTCCGGGTCGGTGGCCACCTTCAGCCAGGCGAAGCCGCCGCCTTCCAGCGGATAGAGGCTCTCCTTGTTATTGCCCATGGCTACGGTATAGACATGGATGCCCTGGGCGTGCGCCTCGGCCGCCGCCTCCAGCGGCATCACCAGGCCCCGGTTCTGGGCGCCGTCGGTGAGCAGGAGGATGGCCCGGCTCCGGGCCGGGCTGTCGCGCAGCCGGGTGACGGCGGTCATGAGGGCGCTGCCGATGGCGGTGCCGTCGTCGGGGCTGTCCAGCTGGAGGTGGTCCAGGAGGGTCCAGAGCCGGGCGTGGTTGGCGGTGAGCGGGCTGAGGGTGACCGGATGGGCGCTGAACAGGATCAGGGCGAAACGGTCGTCGGGACGGCCGGCGATGAACCGGCGGATCAGCCGGCGGGCAGCGTCCCAGCGGCTTTCGTGGCCGTCGTCCAGGGCCTTCATGGAGCTGGAGCCGTCCAGCACCACGACGAAATCCACCACCGGCGCCTGGCCTTTGACCACGCTGCGCCGTTCCGGCCCGGCGGCCGCCAGCACCAGCAGGGTCAGGATCACGGCGGGCAGCCAACGGGAGGACCACCGCTCCAGGCGCCCGGCCGGCCGTGAGCTGGGAATGCCCCAGCGGTAGCTGGTGCGCAGGCAGAACCAGAGGCCCGGCACCAGGAGCAGCAGCAGGAAGGGGTAGCGCAGGGTGGCGGTCATCGGCGCGCCAGCGACTGGAGCAGGGCGGCGAGGGAAGGCGCGGCCGGGCCCGGCGCCCCGGCGAACCGGGCCGCGTCCAGGCCCCGGCTCCACTCGGCCCAGGGTTCCAGGCCGCGCGCCCGCAGGGCCGGCGGCCCCCAGCTGAGCGCTTCGGGGCCGAAGTGCGCGGCCAGCAGGGCCCGGCCGGCGGCGTGGGCCGCGTCCAGGGCGGCCCGCTCCGGGCCCGGCGGCCAGTGCCGGCTGAAGGCCCGGCGCGCGGCCTGGCGCTTGCGGGCGGCGGCCCCGCCGCGGTAGCGCCGGGCCAGATACCAGGCCAGGGCCACCAGCGGCAGCAGGAGCGGCAGGGTCCATGGCCAGGGGAAGGGCAGTGGCGGCAGCCGGTCCAGGACGCCGCCGCCGACGCCGATCCAGGGCGCGCCGAAGGGCACGGTGCGCGGCACGGTGACCCGCAGCTCCGGCGTCAGCTGGCCGTCGCCCAGGTCCATGGGCGGCACGATCAGGTGCCCGGGCGCCAGGGGCTGCACCGTGAGGCGCCAGCCGCGGCCGTCGCGCAGCGGCTCCACCCGGCGCACCGCCAGCGGGCCGAGCCGGTCGTCGCCGGGCCGGGGCGGGGGCGGCTGCCTGGGGTCGTCCTGGCGCAGTTCGAGGCTGGACAGCCGGCCCAGGGCCAGCTCCCCGGGCACCTTCCAGGCCGGAGCGGTCATGCGCCGGTCCCCTTCATCCAGATGCCCAGGCGGGTGACCGGGTCTTCCATGATGTTCCAGGTGTGGCGCTCCACGGTTGCCGGAAACCCGGGGTCCGGCCAGTTGGGCAGGTGCTTGAGGTGGGGCAGCTCGGGCCGGAACCAGACCACCTGGTGGCGGGCGGCGATCGGCTTGATCAGCTCGGCCAGCCCTTGCAGGCCGGCGCCGTTGCTGAGGATCCACAGCCGGTGGCCGCGGCCGCGGTCGCCCCAGTGGCCCAGGGCCTGCTGCCAGGAGGCGGGGGTGGGGATGGCCGGGCCCAGGCCGGCCAGGGCTTCCAGCAGGTGCAGGCCCGGCACCCGGCCACGCCTGGGGGCGATGCGCAGCGGCAGGCTGCGCTCGTCGCCGGGCACCAGCAGGCCCAGCCGGTCCTTGCCGGCGCTGGTGGCCGCCTGGGCCGCGCCGCAGATTTCCAGGGCCCAGCGGATGGGGCTCACCGGGTCGCCCAGGAACATGGACGGGGACGGGTCCACCACCAGCCAAAGGATCAGCTCCCGGCTGGCTTCGAAGCGCTTGACGATGGGTTCGCCGGTGCGGGCGGTGAGCGGCCAGTTGATGGCGCGCGGATCATCGCCGGGCACGTAGGGGCGGTTCTCCACGAAGCTGAGCCCGGCGCCCCGCAGCTTGCTGGGATGCAGCCCCTCGGTGCCGCCGCGCAGCACCTTGCGCAGGCGCAGGGGCAGCCGCCGCAGGCGGGCCAGGAACGTTTGCCATCCGGGGGGTCGGGTCATGGGATACCAGCCTCCATCCTACCCGCTCGGACAGGCTCCCAGTCTTACGGAGGCGTCCGCTGTTCCGCGCCTCGCGCCGACCCGACGCGGGTCCCGGGACCAGGCCCTGACCCACCGGTACTCGGAAATCTAAAAACGTGCTCGCAAGCTGCGCGCGCTTTTAGCTTCCGAGTTTGCCGTAGAAGCCGCGCATAGCTTTGGATTCGGTGCTTGAGCGACAAATGGGTGGAAGGCCATTCCACCTGGTTTGGGCGAGACGGAGGCACCCTCCCGTCGGCTTCGACGGCAAACTCGGGATTTAAGATCGCGCGCAGCTTGCGAGCACGATCTTAAATCCCGAGTACCGGTGGGTCAGGGCCTGGTCCCGGGACCCGCGTTGGGTCGGCGCAATCCGGGGGGCACGGACGCCTCAGTAAAACCAGATCAGGGCGTCTTGCTCTCCGGGGTCAGCTGGGTGACGACCCGGCGGATCGCCACCAGGCGATCGGCGAAGTAGTCGCTGGCCAGTTCGCCCAGCTTGACGCCGTGCTGGCCGCGGCCGCGCCAGTTGCTGGCATGGATGAAACGGCCCTCGCCCAGGTAGATCCCCACGTGGCTGATGCCCTTGCGCATGCCGCGGGTGCTGAAGAACAGCAGGTCGCCGGGCTGGATGTGGGCGAGATCGATGGGGTCGCCCTGTTTCGCCTGGGAGCCCGAGGTGCGGTCCAGGTCGATGCCCATGGAACCGAACACGTAGCGGACGAAACCGGAGCAGTCGAAGCCCTTGGGCGACACGCCGCCGTAGCGGTAGGGCATGCCGAGGTAGGTCCTGGCCTTGGCCAGCAGCCCCGTCACCAGGCCTGGATCCTCGGGCTGCTTTGCGGCGTCAGCCTGGGCCTGGAGCGGCAACAGCGCCCCCAGACACACAAGCAGAAAAAGCCTTCGCAGGTTGCGGATCAGCAAATCATCAACTCCAGGTTATGGTATCCAGCCTACCGTACCTGGCTTGGGGATGTCCAGCCTTCCAGCGCAAGGAGTTCCTGGATCGTCTGGCGCCGGCGGATCAGCCGGTCCTGGCCGCCATCCACCAAGACTTCCGGCAGCAGCGGCCGGCTGTTGAAGTTGGAGGACATGGAGGCGCCGTAGGCGCCGGTGTCGTGGAACACCAGGCAGTCGCCCACCTGGGCCGGAGGCAGCGGGCGCGGATGCACCAGGCCGCCGTCGTGCTGGGTGAAGACGTCGCCGGATTCGCACAGCGGGCCGGCCACCACGGTGGGCCGGAGCGGCCCCGAGGGCAGGCTGCCGTCCCGGTGAAACAGGCTGATGGCGTGGAAGCTGCCGTACAGCGCCGGGCGCATGAGGTCGTTGAAGCCGGCGTTCACCAGGATGAAGTGGTTGGCGCCCATCTGCTTCACCACCCGCACCTCGGACAGCAGCAGGCCGGATTCGGCGACCAGGAACCGGCCCGGCTCGATCTCCATGCGCACCGGATGGCCCAGGCCCCGGGCGATGCGCTGGCGGGCGGCGTCCCAGATGGAAAAATAGTGGGCGGTGTCGACCCGCGGTTCAAAGGCCTGGTACGGGACGGAAAGCCCGCCGCCGGTAGAGATGGCCTCGATATCGTGGCCCAGGGACAGCACCGTGGCGACCATGGCGGCGCACACCGTTTCCAGATGGGCGTAGTCCACGCCCGAGCCGATGTGCATGTGGATGCCCACCAGGGCCAGGCGGTGGCGGCGGATCACCGCCAGCGCCGCGGGCAGGTCGGCGTGCCAGATGCCGTGCTTGCTGTTCTCCCCGCCGGTGTTGGTCTTCTGGCTGTGGCCATGGCCGAAGCCGGGGTTGACCCGCAACCAGACCCGGTGCCCGGGATGGGCCTGGCCCACCTGCTCCAGCATGTCGATGGAGCCGGCGTTCACTTCGACGCCCAGCGCCACCGCCCGCTCCAGGGTGCCGGTGTCCAGCAGGTCGGCAGTCAGCACCACGCCGGGCGGGTCGCCGGCGGGGCTGAAGCCGGCGGCCAGGGCGCGCTCCAGTTCCCCTTCGGACACGGCGTCGACCCGCACGCCCTGGTCGCGCATGAGTTTGAGGATATTGATGTTGGAGCAGGCCTTCTGGGCGAAGCGGATCACGTCGAAGGCGCGCAGCTGGTCGATGCGTTCGCGGATGACGGCGGCGTCATAGAGCCACAACGGCGTGCCGAACTGTTCGGCGAGCTGGGCGAGGTGGCGGGTGTCCAAGGGTATCTGCATGGGATTCCTGAAAGACGGGCTGGTCCGGTTCCAGGATGCCTGGGTAAGATGATTCAAGAAAATAGTAATAATTAACCATTTCATTCATCTCTGATATGACCATCACCCACCGCCACATCGAAGTGTTCCGCGCCGTCATGACCGCGCGCGGGGTGACCGCGGCCGCCAGGCTGCTGTGCACCTCCCAGCCCACGGTCAGCCGGGAACTGGCCGAACTGGAGCGCCTGCTGGGCTTCGACCTGTTCGACCGGGTCCGGGGCCGGCTGCAGCCCACCGCCCGGGCGCTGACCCTGCTGGACGAGGTGCAGCGTTCCTACCTCGGGCTGGACCACATCCTCACCATGGCGACCCGGCTGGGGGCCGGCGGACAGGCCCAGCTGTCCATCATCTGCATGCCTTCGTTCTCCCACGCGCCGCTGCCGGCGGTGTGCCGGCGCTTCCTGGCCGTGCACCCGGAGGTGAGCATCGCCATCACCCCCGAGGAGTCGCCCCTGCTGGAGGAGCTGCTGGCCGAGCAGCGCCACGATCTGGGCCTGACCGAGCACAACCATCCGCCCCCCGGCACCCGGCTGGAGCCGCTCCTGGTGGCGGACGAGGTGTGCGTGCTGCCCGCAGGCCACCGCCTGCTGGCCAAGGCGGTGCTGGAGCCGGCGGATTTCCAGGGCGAGCGCTTCGTCAGCCTGGCCGCCGCCGATCCCTACCGCATCCAGCTGGACGAAGTGTTCCGGCATCACGACGTGGCCCGGGTGATGGCCATCGAGACCCACAGCGCGGTTTCGGTGTGCAGCATGGTGCGGGAAGGGCTCGGCATCGCCGTGGTGAACCCGCTGACCGCCCTGGCCTTCAAAGGGGACGGCCTGGAGCTGCGCCGGTTTGCCGTATCGATCCCGTTCCGGGTGAGCGTGGTGCGGCCGGAATACCGCCCCTCCACCCCGCTGGCCGACCAGTTCGTGGCGGCGCTGCGCAGCGAGGCGGAGGCGATCCTGGCCCAGCTAGACTGAGACGGGCGGGGCCTTGGGGCCCTTCTTCTTGTTGGTGTACTTGTCCAGGATGGTGGCGATGTCGCTGGGGGAGACCGGCCCGTGGATCTGGTCGTCGACCATGACCACGGGGGCCAGGCCGCAGGTGCCCAGGCAGCGGGTGGATTCCAGGGAGAACATGCCGTCCTTGGTGGTCTCGCCGAACTGGATGCCCAGGTCGCTCATGAGCCGCTGGGCGATCTTGTCGGCGCCCTTGACGTAGCAGGCGGTGCCCAGGCACACGTTGATCATGTGCTTGCCCCGGGGGTGGAGCCGGAAGTAGTGGTAGAAGGTGGCCACCCCGGTGACCTTGGCCAGGGGGATCTGGGCCAGCTGGGACACGGCGTTCATCTGCTCCTTGGAGAGATAGCCGGAAGCCGCCTGGACCATGTGCAGGATGGCGATCAGCTGGCTTTCGGAGTGGTCCGCGCCCTGGTGCTTGTTGATGAAGGCGACCACCTCGGCGGGCAGGGCGGCTTCGCTGGCGGCCTTGATGTCGGTCCAGTTGTCGGTTGTCATGGTGGTGCTCACCGGATCCCCCTGGGCAGTCTGGCTTGGTAGTGGGTATGGAGCAGGTGGTGGGCCTTCTCGCCGTTGGGCTCGCCCAGGAATTCCTGGTAGAGGTGCTCGATGGCCGGGTTCTCGTGGGAACGCCGCAGCTGCTTGTCGGAATCGATCTTGTAGAGGGCCTTGGCGCGCAGCAGGGGCAGCTGGGGATCCAGCACGTCCATGCTGTCGGGCGGGTAGGGCTGGCCGCCGCCGGCCACACAGCCGCCGGGGCAGGCCATGATCTCCACCAGGTGGTACTGCTTGCCGCCTTCCTTGATCTTGTCGAGGATCACCTTGGCGTTGGTCAGGCCGTTGGAGACGGCGATGTTGACGTCCACCCCGGCGATGTTGATGGTGGCTTCCTTCAGGCCGGTGACGCCGCGCACGTCATCGAACACCAGGGGGCCCAGCTCCTCGCCGGTGAGCTTCACCGCCGCGGTGCGCAGGGCGGCTTCCATCACGCCGCCGGTGGCGCCGAAGATATCCGCGGCCCCGGAGGAGATGCCCAGCGGGCGGTCGAACTCACCGTCCGGCAGGTTGACGAAATCGATGCCGTAGGACTTGATCATCCAGGCCAGTTCGCGGGTGGTGAGCACGGCGTCGGTGTAGGGGGTGCCGTCCTCCATGGCGTGCTCAGGGCGGGAGGCCTCAAATTTCTTGGCCACGCAGGGCATGATGGCGACCACGTAGACTTCTTCCGGCTTGAGGCCCTTCTTCTCCGCGTAATAGGTCTTCATGAGCGTGGAAAGCATGCTCATGGGCGACTTGCAGGTGGAAGTGTAGGGGATCATTTCCGGGTAGAACTTCTCCAGGAAGTTCACCCAGCCGGGGGAGCAGGAGGTCAGCAGCGGCAGCGGGCCGTTGCCGCCCAGCCGACGCAGGAATTCACTGGCTTCCTCGATGATGGTCAGGTCGGCGCCGAAGTTGGTGTCGAACACCGCGTCGAAGCCCAGCCGGCGCAGGGCGGTGACCAGCTTGCCGGTGACCGGCGTGCCGATCGGCATGCCGAAGCATTCGCCGATGGCGGCCCGGATCGAAGGCGCGGGCTGCACGACGATGTGCTTGATCCCGCGGGGCAGGCTGAGGGCTTCCCAGACCCGCTCGGTGTGGTCCTTCTCCAGGAAGGCGGCGGTGGGGCAGACGTTGATGCACTGGCCGCACATGATGCAGGCCGAATCGTCCATGTGGGCGAGGTTGGCCGGTCCCACCACGGTCTCGAAGCCGCGGCCGTGCTGGCTCAGGTTATGCACGCCCTGGACTTCTTCGCAGACCCGCACGCAGCGGCCGCAAAGGATGCACTTCTCGGGTGCGCGCACCACCGATTCGCTGGAGTCGTCCACCGGGTAGATCTTGCGCTTGCCCTCGAACAGCCGCTCGCGGATGCCCAGGCGATAGGCCTGCTTCTGCAGCTCGCACTGGCCGTCCCGGTCGCAGGTCTGGCAGTCGCTTGGGTGGTTGTCGAGCAGCAGTTCGACGATGTCGCGCCGGGCCTGGCGGATCTGCGGGGAATTGGTCTGGATCTCCATCCCCTCCCAGACCTCCTGGCCGCATGCGGTGAGGAAGTGGTTGAAGCCTTCCACCTGGACCACGCAGACGCGGCAGGCGCCTTCGAGGCTGAGGTTGGGGTGGTAGCAAAGGCGGGGGATATGGATGCCCAACTGCTCGGCGGCCTTGAGGATGGTCGTCCCCGCGGGCACCTGGATGGGCTCCTTGTCGATGGTCAGGTTGATCATGGTATCGGTCATCGGTTCAATCCTGGGTCAGAGCTGCATGGGAGGAAGGTTTATACGCGTTCGACAGCGTCGAACCGGCAGACCTCGAAGCACTGCCCGCACTTCACGCAGCGTTCCTGGTCGATGACGTGGGCTTCCTTGCGCGTGCCGGTGATGCATTCCACCGGGCAATTGCGCGCGCAGACGGTGCAGCCGATGCAGATTTCCGGGTTGATCTCGTAGCGGATGAGGGATACGCACTTCTTGGAGCGGCAGCTCTTCTGCACGATGTGCTCGAGGTACTCGTCGCGGAAATGCTTGAGCGAGCTGAGGATCGGGTTCGGCGCGGCGCGGCCCAGGCCGCACAGGGCCGTCTGCTGGCAGAGCTTGGCCAGGCGCTCCAGCTTGTCCAGGTCGGCCAGCACGGCCTTGCCGGAGGTGATCTTGTGCAGGATCTCCAGCATCCGGGTGGTGCCTTCCCGGCAGGGGGTGCACTTGCCGCAGGACTCTTCCTGGGTGAAGGCCAGGTAGAATTTCGACAGGTCGACCATGCAGTCGTCTTCGCTCAGCACGATCATGCCGCCGGAGCCCATGATCGAACCGGCCCGGGCCAGGGGCGCGAAGTCCACTTCCATGTCGGCGTCCTGGGCCGGGATGAAGCCGCCGGCGGGGCCGCCGGTCTGGATCGCCTTGAGCGCGCGGTCGCCCAGCACGCCGCCGCCGATGTCGAACACCACCTTGCGCAGCGGGGTGCCCAGGGGCACTTCCACCAGGCCGGTGTGCTTGACGTTGCCGGCCAGGGCGAAGACCTTGGTGCCGCCGCTTTCCGGGGTGCCCACCTGGGCGAACCAGTCGCCGCCGAAGTTGATGATGGCGGTGATGTTGGCGAAGGTCTCGACGTTGTTGATGCAGGTCGGCTTGCCCCACAGGCCGCGCACCACCGGGTAGGGCGGGCGGACCTTGGGCTGGCCGCGCTCGCCTTCGATGGAGCGGATCAGCGCGGTCTCTTCGCCGCAGACGAAGGCGCCGGCGCCCAGGCGGATCTCCATGTCGAAGGCCCAGCCGGTGCCCATGATGTTGTCGCCCAGCAGGCCGGCCGCGCGGCACTTCTCAAGGGCGTTCTGGATGCGCTTGATGGCCAGGGGGTACTCGGCGCGGATGTAGTAGAAGCCCTTGCCGGCGCCGATGGCGAAGGCGGCGATGATCATGCCTTCCACCACGCTGAACGGGTCGGACTCGAGCATGCCGCGGTCCATGAAGGCACCCGGATCGCCTTCGTCGCCGTTGCAGATGAGGTAGCGGGTCTTCTCGGGCTGCTGGCTGGCCATCTGCCACTTCTTGCCGGTGAGGAAGCCGCCGCCGCCGCGCCCGCGCAGGCGGGCCTTGAGCACTTCGTTGATGACCCACTGGGGATCGTTCTTGCCCAGCACCTTGGCCAGCGCCTTGAAGCCGCCGAAGCGCACGTACTCGTCCAGGTTCTCCGGGTCGACGATGCCGCTCTTGCGCATGGCGATGCGGGTCTGGTGGTTGAAGAAGCTGACGTCGCCGTAGAGGTCGTAGAAGTCCTGGGTGATCGGCTTGGTCTTGAGCGTGAGGTGCTCCACCACGACCCCGCCCTGCACGTGGCTGGCGATGATCTCGTCCAGGTCGGCCTCGGTGCTGATGCGGTAGGTCACCTTGGCCGGGCGGACCAGCACGTGGGTGAACTGGCCTTCGGTATCCGGGGAGCAGGCGCCGAAGCAGCGCACACTGCCGGTCTTGGCCGCTTCAGGGGCGACGCCGGCGACCTTCAGCTTGTGCTCGAACAGGTCGCGCAGGCCGTGCTTCTTGGAGCAGCGCAGGCCTTCGCAGAAGATGAATTCCAGGGCGGCCTGGTGGTCCAGGGAGCCGTCCAGGGCGTTCTCCACCAGGGGAATGCCTTTCTGGACGTGGCTGGCGAAGATCTTGTGGGCCAGGTCCCGGGTCACCCGCTCATATTTCACCGGCATCTTGCCGGGGACCGTGATGCCGACGATCGGCTCCTTGCTGCAGCGGCCCGTGCAGCCGGTCTGGTGGATGACGATGTCCTCCCGGCCCGAGGATTGGATGTGCTTGCGGAACTCATCCAGGGCCTCCATGGAGCCGGCAGCATGCTCGCAGGTGGCCGATCCGATCTGGATCTGGATCTTGCCCGCGTTGCCGCTTTCCGCCAGGACCGCGGCTGCCCGCCCGGCCAAGGCTTGGTAGAAGTCGCTTACCAGATTTTCCATCGAGAACTCCCTGAATCCTGGGTGAGTGGATAGTTCGTGAAATTTTAATCGATACAAAACAATCGAATAATGATAAACTAATTAGGAAAAGTTGGGAGGAAGGTTTCGGCACCATCTCAGCGGCTCGCATGGACGCCGGACGGTACGCTGTTTCCATCAGCTCGTCCACGAACGTAGGGCCCAGGAGGTGTCTTGGCAAGTCGTGAAGCCTGACACGCAGAGCGACCACAGGAGTAGCCTATTCGTGTTCCCTTGGCAGCGCGTTGACATAAGTCACATCGCCTTTTCGGAGAATTAATTCCTGAATCTGTTACCAGCGGACCTGGGCGCGGTAGGTCAGGGTGGCGCTGCCCTGGGCCGGCACGGCGACCAGGAAACGGACGGCGCCGGCGCTCTCCCTGGTGAACGGCTGGCTGCTCTGGCTGATCTCCCAGTCGCCCTGCATGGGTTCCAGCACGGTGACGCTGACCGGCTCCGGCTTGGCGTTGTTCAGCTCGATCTGGAAGGCTGTTTCGCAGGCGGACCGGTACTGGCCCTGGGCGCCCAGGCTCTTGAAGTCGGTCTGGCGGCGCCGGGCGGTGACGTCGAAGGCGTCGCCCAGCCTGAGCCGGACCTGGGCGTTCTTCGGGGTGTGGTCGATGGCGTCCTCGCCGACGAACTGGGGCCGGCCCGCGCTGTCCCGCTGGTAGACCCGCACCACGCCCTTGGGCAGGGGCAGGCCCAGGCTGGACTCGGGGCGGTTGTCGAACTCGACGAACACCCCCACCTTGAGCTTGTCGCCCAGGTCGAGGGCGCGTTCCCGGTAGTACCAGGGCTGGCCCTTGAGCACGTACTCCTTGCGCACCGGCACGTCGCGCGCGGTCAGCAGGGCGACCTGCTTGGTCTGGTTCTGCTTGAGGGTGGTGGGCCGGTCGAGGGTGTAGAGGTGGTATTCGAACAGGCCCTCTTCCTGCATCCGGGCGCCGTCGGCCAGGGCCTTGCCCATGGCCGGGGCCGCCATCATGCGCGGGGCGGTTTCAGCCCGGTGCACGTCGCCGGCCACCAGCTGGAGGGTGGCGTTGGGATAGGCGCTGCCGCTCTGGTTGGTGAGGGTGACCCAGCCGCTCAGGTCGAGGGTCTTTTCGCCGGGGGCCAGGTTGGCCACGTAGTCGGCCTGCCAGCTCAGGCCGCCGGTCAGGTAGGTGAGCTCCAGCTTCTGGACGCGCGCGGCGGCCGAATGCAGGCTGATCACCAGGGTGGGCCGGGCCCGCAGGTTGCCGGGCACGTCGGGGTAGACGATCCGGCCCGGGGCGGCGGTCTCGATCCGGTCCGGGAACTTGAGCACCACGCCGCCGTTGGTGGCCAGCACCTCGGCCTCTTCGCGCAGCTCCCGGGCGCCCGGGCCGTCCGGATTGGGCGTGGGGGTCACCACGGTCACCTTGCGGCCGACGAACTTCTCCAGCAGTTTCTGCGGGCTGAGCAGGTCGAAGTCGAAGTTCTGCTCGTTGATCCAGAAGTCCTTGGGGTCGGTGAGATTGCGCAGGAGCGCGGTCTCCGGGCGGATCAGCGCGGAAACCTCCTGGAAGGCCAGCTCCAGGTCGCCCTTGGGCAGCCGCACCTCCCGCTGGTCGCGCACCAGCGCCAGGTTGCCGTTGTAGATGGTCACCGCCAGGGCCTGCTGGTCACGCTGGGTGGTGACGGTTTCCTGGGCCGCGAGCAGGCAGGGCAGGGCGGCGAGCATGAGGAAACGCATGGCGGGCTCCTGGAAAAAAGGGACATGGATTAGCATGCGCCGGCGGCTGGGCAAATTCCACCGGGATTCGGGCGGGACCTGCTAGGTTAGGGGCTTTTGGTGCGCATTGCCGATGACCAGCCCCTTTGAAATCTCCTGTCCCACCCTCCCCACGGCGCCTTGGCCCTTCGTCCCGGTGCTGGGCCGGCTCAGCCTGGCCATCGCCATCGGCGTGTTCATCGGGCTGGAACGCGAGCTCAACGGCAAGGTCGGCGTCCGGACCTTCGCGCTGACCGCCTTGCTGGGCTGTCTGGCGGGCCTGGTCGGCCACCCGCTGCCGGCCATCGTGCTGGCCCTGGTCGCCCTGTTCATCCTGATCATGAACTGGCGCGAATGGTCGGTGCGGGCCAAGCTGGTGATGACCACCTCGGTGGCGCTGCCGATCGTCGCCCTGTGCGGCGTGCTGTGCGGCCAGGGGCACCTGTTCACGCCGGTGGCCGCCGGGGTGTTCGCCGCGGCCCTGCTGGCCTGGAAGAAGCCGCTGACCGGGTTCGCCCACGGCATCACGGAGAAGGAGGTCCGCGCCGCCGTCCTGCTGGCGATCCTGTCGGTGATCGTGCTGCCCGTGCTGCCGGACCACCCGGTCGATCCGTGGGGGCTGATCGATCCCCGGTCGAACTGGATCAGCGTGGTGATCATCGCCGGGCTGGGCTTCGTCAACTACATCCTGATGCGCCTGCTGGGGCCGCGCGGCATGGAGATCACCGCCTTCTTCGGCGGCCTGGTCAACAGCCGGAAGGTGGTGGTGGAACTGGTCACCCGGGTGCGCGAAAGCGGCGCGGCGCTGTTGCCGGTGGCCTACCGGGGCCTGCTGCTGGCCACCGGCGCCATGGCGCTGCGCAACGCGCTGATCGTCGCCATGCTGGCCCGGGCGGCGGCGCCCCGGTGCGCGGTGCCGATGGGCCTGATGCTGCTGGCCAGCGGCCTGCTCTGGAAGCTGCATCCCGCGCCGGTCAGGGCCGACGGCGCCCGGGCGCTGGCCCTGGAGTCGCCCTTCAGCCTGTCGGCGGCGCTGCAGTTCGGCGCCGTCTTCCTGGTCCTCAACGTGCTCGGCGCCCTGGCGCAACGCTATGCCGGCGCGGCCAGCTTCTATTTCGTCAGCGCCCTGGGCGGGCTGCTGTCCAGCGGATCGTCCATCGCCTCCGCGGCCACGCTGATCAACCACGGCGAGATCTCGGTGCGCACCGGGGTGAACGGGATCGTCATCTCCAGCGTGGTCAGCATCCTGATCAACATCCCGCTGGTGAGCAGGCTGGCGGCGCCGGCCGGGTTCAGGCGCCGGCTGATGCTGGCGCTGGGGCTGATCGGCCTCGCCGGCTGCGCGGGGATCGCGGTCAGCGCAAGGTTATGAGGGTGGCGCCGGCCCCGCCCTGGTTCTGGGGGGCGTCCTCCACCCGGGCGATGCCCGGATGGCCCTTCAGCGCGGCCCGCACGGCAGCCTTGAGCCGGCCGGTGCCGTGGCCGTGCACCACCCGGATGAACTTCTGGCCGGCGGCGATGGAGCCTTCCACGAAACGGTGGATCTCGGTATCCACGTCGTCCGAGGCGCGGCCGATGAGGTTGATTTCCGACGGGGGGGGCTCGGCGTCGGCGCGCAGGCGCACCTGGCCCCTGGGCGCGGCGCCCAGGTCGCTCCGGAAGACCGGCTCCAGCTCGCCGGCGCGCGCCTCCAGCCGGCGGCCCTGGACGGTTTCCAGGGTGACCCGGTCGCCCTTGATGACCAGGATCCGGCCTTCCACCCCCAGGCCGCGGTGCCGGGCATAGCCGCCCTCCTTGAGCATCGGCAGGTCCGCGGCGGGGCGCGCCCGGGGGGCCTGCTCGCCCAGTTCGGCCCGGGCGATCTGCTCCATGGTGCGGATGCGTTCCCGGGCCTCGGTGCCGATGCGGTCGGGGTTGCCTTGGGCCTCGGCCTTCTGCTGGTCTTTAAGCTCGCGCACCAGGCGCCGGCTTTCGTGGTCCAGGAAGTCCAGCACGCGCTGGACCTTCTCTTTGGAATCGCGCTGGAACTGGTCCTGCCGGGTGCGCAGGGCCTCCTCGCGCCGGGCCAGGATCAGGCTGTCCTTCTCCAGCAGGGCGGCGCGCTGCGCCAGCGCGGCGGCCTCCTCCATGACCCGCAGCCGGTCGGCCTCCAGCTGGCGCAGGAACTCGCGCCAGTCCTGCTCGCGCTGGCCCAGCACCTTTTCCGCGTGCTCCAGGATGAACGCGGGCAACCCCAGCTTGGCGGCGATGGTGAGCGCCCGGCTCTGCCCCGGCATGCCCACCAGCAGCCGGTAGGTGGGGGCCAGGCGGTCCTCGTCGAACTGCACCGAGGCGTTCTGGAACCTGGGGTGGCGCAGGGCCCACTGGCTGATCTCGCCCAGGTGGGTGGAGCACAGCACCCAGCACTGGCGCCGGCTGAGGGCCTGCAGCAGGGCGATGCCCAGCGCCGCGCCTTCCTTGGGGTCGGTGCCGGTGCCCAGCTCGTCCAGCAGCACCAGCCCGCCGCGCCGGGCCTGGGCGATGATCTGCTTGAGGTGCAGGATGTGGCTGGAAAAGGTGGAAAGACTGCCGACCAGGGTCTGGTGGTCGCCGATGTCGGCGTGCAGGGTGGCCAGCTCCGGCACTTCGGTGCCGGGCCGGGCCGGGATGGCGCAACCGGCCCGGGCCAGCGCCGTGAGCAGGCCGACGCTCTTGAGCACCACGGTCTTGCCGCCGGTGTTGGAGCCGGAGATGACCACCCCGGGGCGTTCCCGGTCCAGTTCCAGGGTGAGCGGCACCGCCTCGTGGTCGAGCGGATCCAGGTCCAGCGCGGCCCGCACCGCGGGCAGCAGCAGGGGATGCCGGGCCTCCAGCAGGCGCAGCCGGTCCTGGCCGAGATCGGGCAGGATGCCGTCGCACAGGGCCGCCCAGCGCAGCAGCGCCAGGGCCTCGTCGGCGTCGGCCTGGAACCGGTGCCAGCGCTCGAAGTCGAACCGGCGGCCGCGCAGCCGTTCCAGCAGATCGCGCAGGAAGGCCTGCACCGCCTGGGTGTACTCCTGGTCGGCCTCGACATAGTCGTTGTTGAGCGGCACCGCCTCGAAGGGTTCCTGGAACACGGTGGCGCCGCTGCTGGAGCGGTCCAGCACCAGCCCCGGCACCATGCCCCGGCGCTCCACCCGGACCGCCAGGCACTGGCGGCCGTTGCGCTCGACGATGTTGTTCTCCTGGAAGGCTTCGGGCACGTCCCGGAGGGTCTTCTGCAGCCGGCTCTGCACCGCCTGGAAGCAGCGGGAGCGGGCCCGGTACCGTTCGGCCAGGCCGGGCACCTTCATGGGGTCCAGCTGGCCGTCCTCGGTGAAGCTGCGGGCCAGCTGGTCGGCCAGGGGCATGGGATCGGGCAGCAGTTCCGCCGTCACCTGGAGCCGGTCGATGCCCAGCTCGGTGCCTTCGGGTGCCGGCTGGCCCTCCGGCCAGACCAGGGCGGCCACGGAGCGCAGCAGCACCGCACAGGCCCGCAGGCCCTCGCGCAGTTGCCGCCAATGCTCCGGCAGGGGCCAGCCGATGGGGTTCAGGACTTCGTCCAGGGCCTCGTCGAACGGCACCACCGGCAGCGCGGCCGGGTCGGCCGCCCACAGCGGGCCCAGCTCCTGCTGGCGCAGCCGGCGCAAGCCGCGCAGGCCGTCCCAGGGCGACATCCGGGCCAGGGCCTCCCGGCCCAGGCGCGTGCGCGCGCCCCGGGACACCAGGCCGGTGAGGGTGGGAAACTCGATGGCTTCCAGTTCGTTGTTCGGGATCTCGGTGGGTTTCATGGCAGTAAAAAGGCCCGCTTGAGCGGGCCTTTTCATCGTAGCTTGGATCAGCCGGGCATCAGCCCATCAATCTCCGCTCCTGGGCGAGGCGTTTGAGGGTCTTCTTTCGAGCGGCAAGCATCTTGCGCTTGCGCTTCGCGCTGGGCTTCTCGTAGTGCTGACGCTTCTTCAGCTCGCTGAGAATGCCGGACTTTTCGCATTTCCGCTTGAAGCGGCGGAGAGCATTTTCGAAAGTCTCGTCTTCTTTGATTTTGACCAGTGGCATGTAGGGGACACCTCCTTTCGCCTGGGAATCGCCCGGATTTTTCCGTTGCCGGAATCAAGGCCGGCCCCCAGGTTATCCTGTCTTTGCAGTTATTACCAGCTTTGATCTTCAGCCGCTCCAGGGCACTTGGCGTATCCCCAAGGTCCGGGGAGGCGATACAATCACCCACACCCTGAGGCATCATGAAACGTTCAGCCCTGCTCATCCTGGATGGAGAAGGCTTCCGCACCCCTGGCCTTGTCCAGGAACTGGAGATCCAAGGCTGGGATCCGATATGGGTCGAACGTCCGGATCCGACGCAGGTGGCGTCCGGCGCCATGCCGGATCTGGCGCTGTTCGATCCGGCCCGGGTGAGCCGGCAGGGGGTGCTGGCGCTGCAGGCCCTGCGCGTGCGCAATCCGAAGCTGCCGCTGGTCGCCCTGGGCGTGCCCGGGGAGGAGCCGGTATGGTTCAAGCCGGAGATGCTGGAGCCGCTGGCGCGCATGGAGCGGGGCCTCGCCCCGGCGGCCTGGCCCGGCTTCCTGGGCGGACTGTTCCAGGAGACCGGCAAGCCATTGCGCAAGTTCACGGCTGACGACCTGTTCGGCGATATCCTCAGCGACCTGGAGGGACCGGCGCCGGCGCCCGGGCCCAGGTCCACCCCCGCGCCGAGCCCGGGCCAGACCCATCCGGGCGCGAGCCTGGCGGTGGCCGAGGCGGCGCCGGCCGCGGGGCCGGAGGAAGAAGCCGTCCTGGAGCAGTTCGGCAACTACAACCTGCTGGAGAAGGTGGCCGTGGGCGGCATGGCCGAGCTGTTCCGGGCGCGCCAGCGCGGGGTGCATGATTTCGAAAAGACCGTGGCCATCAAGCGGATTCTGCCGCACCTGTCGGACAACGACGAGTTCGTCCGGATGTTCATCGACGAGGCCAAGCTGGCGGCCCAGCTCAGCCATCCCAACATCGTGCAGATCTTCGACCTGGGCAAGGCCAGCGGGTTCTATTACATCGCCATGGAATACGTGGACGGCCGGGATCTCCGCAGCGTGCTGCGCAAGGTGCGGGAATACAAGCTCCCCATGCCGGAAGCGCTGGCCGCCACGGTGATCATGAAGATCGCCAGCGCCCTGGATTACGCGCACCGGAAGCGGGCCATCGACGACAAGGAACTCCAGCTCGTGCATCGCGACATCAGCCCCCAGAACATCCTGATCTCCTACGAGGGCGCGGTGAAGCTGGTGGATTTCGGCATTGCCAAGGCGGCCACCAAGAGCACCCAGACCCAGTCCGGCGCCCTGAAGGGCAAGCTGCTCTACATGAGTCCGGAACAGGCGCTCGGGGAGCCGCTCGACGGCCGCTCGGACATCTATTCCCTCGGCCTGGTCCTGGCTGAGCTGCTCACCGGCGAACGCTGCTTCCAGGCGGACTCCGAACTGGGCGTGCTGGAAAAGGTCCGGCTGGGCAAAGTGGTGGATATCCGCTCCCTCAATCCGGGCATCTCGGCGGAGATGGGGGCCATCCTCGCCAAGGTCCTGCAGAAGGACGTGGACCAGCGCTACACTTCGGCCCGGATGCTGGAACGGGACCTCAAGGCCCTGCTGGTCAAGCAGGGCTATGAACCGACCGAGCACGATCTGGCCGAATACGTGAAGACGCTGCTGAAGGGCACCCGGGAGGCGTCGGAGGCGCTGCAGGCGACCCGCTTCCCGCCCCTGGCCGAACCCGCCCCGGCCCCCGCCGCCGCCCCCGAGCCGGCGGCGCCCGGCGTGCTGGAGGACCCGCCGACCCTTTCGGGGCTGGAGGCCAGACCCCCGGTTCCAGACGCTCCACCCGCACCGGCTCCAGCCAGGACCAGCCCGCGCGTGCGCCCGTGGCTGCTGGCCGCCCTGGGCGTGGTGGTCATCCTGGCGGCCTGGCTGTTCCGGGGGATGCTCCTCAAGTAAGCATTAAAACCTGAAGATGACGCTCCCCTTGACCGACCATTCGTGGCCATTCGTGAACCCTGATCCGGATACGGTGGTATTTCCCGACCTCGAGGTCATGGCCCCGCCCAGGCCGGCCATCCAGTTCTGGCCGTCGCAGGTGATGGAACCGCCGATCGCCCCGCCGCGGGGCCCGGTATAACGGGCCCCGAGTTCCCCGGTCAGGGGCGGGCCGGACAGATTGCCGAACACCATGCCGCCCGGCAGGGCAGGCTGGAAACCCAAACTGTCGGGGAACGGGAAGGCTCCGGAAACGTGCCCCAGATCGTGGTCGCTCAACGCAACCAGGCCATGGGATTTATGCATACGCATGCTGACTCCAACCGAGGAGGTGAAAGAGGACTCGATGCACCGTGCAAGGAGAGCTATCAAAGTAAGGGATGACGCGCCTTTGTCAAATGGCGCATTTAGGCGTCGTTAATATAATGATTTTTAAGTTACATATTTTTAAAATATTGAAATATAGGTCCTGTAAGATGTCGTAAGCGATGACCCCGATAATTCCGCATGGATTCATAGAAGGTATTCCGTTTTTGCCATTAGGCATGAGACGAACGGCCGAATAATTAAATTTTTAGTTTCATAGGAACAACCAATGCTCCAAACGCCGGCCCGCCCCGGCGGATCGCTGCGGTCGCACCATGGGGGACACGACTTGACGGATGGCGGTATCCTAGGGGCAACCTAACAAGCCCGGCCGGGAACCCCCCCCTTCACCTCTGGAGCCTCCATGGATCTCAATCAAGACCAGCAGGACTTCTATCGTCAGGCACGGGACCGCTGCCGCATGGAAGTTGAGCAGATGAACAGTGCCATCCTTGTCGAATGGCAGCGGCTCAACGATGAGATCAAGCGGGTGCAGGAGCTGATCCAGACCCTGGAGACGCGCAAGCAGACCGTGGGCCAGATCTACGCTTCATCCAGCGAAATGCTCGGCCTGGAATCCGATCTGGACGTATCGCCCGCCATCAAGGACGGCGGCGAGGACACCGCCGAGGAACTGGGCGTCGGGGAAATCGATCTGTAGATGAAGAAAGGTTTGACGGCTTCTCTCCTGATGGGCCTGGGCCGCCTGGCCCTGCGCTTGCGCTATCGGATCAAGATCACCGGGATCGAGCCGGTGGCCGCCCGGGGCACCACCGGCATCCTGTTCCTGCCCAACCATCCCGCGCTGATCGATCCGGTGATCGTGATCAGCGAGCTGTACGGGCGTTTTGCGCCGGCGGCGCTGGCGGACAAGGACCGCATCGCCTCGCCCATCGTCGGCTGGATCACCCGCCAGTTCGACGCCCTGCCCATGCCCGATCTGGGCCGCTACGGCGAGGCCGGGCGCAAGGACGTGGAAAAGGCCATCCAGGATTGCGCCCGGCTGCTGGCCGGGGGCGGCAACCTGGTGCTGTACCCGGGCGGCCACCTCATGACCAGCCGGCTGGAGCACCTGGGCGGCAACAGCGCGGTGGAGACCATCCTGAAGCTGGCGCCGGACACCCGGGTGGTGCTGATCCGCACCCGCGGGCTGTGGGGCAGCCGCTTCAGCCGGGCCCAGGGGCACCCGGATTTCATGGCGACGGTGGTCCGGCACTGCTGGGATCTGCTGGCCAATTTCATCTTCTTTTCACCTCGGCGGAAGGTCACGGTGGAACTCGGGGAACCCGCCGACCTGCCGCGCCAGGCGGGCCGGGAAGCCATGAACCGGCGCCTGGAGGCGTTCTACAACGAGGGTGCCGAGCCGGCCCTGCACGTGCCGCACACCCTATGGGAAGCAGGCGGCATCCGGACCTTGCCGGAACCGCCCCTGGTCCGGCTGGCGGGCGATCTGGCGGAAGTGCCGCCGGCCACCCGGGAGCAGGTGCTGGCCCAGCTGGAGCGCATGGTTGGCCGCAGCGGGCTGCAGGACGATGCGGAGCTGGCCCGGGATCTCGGCATGGACAGCCTCATGCGGCTGGAACTGCAATTCTGGATCGAGCAGGAGTTCGCCCATCCGGTGAGCGACCCGGAGTCGCTGCGCACCGTGGGCGACGTGCTGCTGGCGGCCTGCGGCCAGTCCATCGATCCCGGCGGGGCGCCGCTGAAGCCGGTGCCTTCGGAATGGTTCGCCGAGTCCGGGCGGAAGATCAGGGTGCCCGAGGGCACGACCCTCACCGAAGTGTTCCTGGCCCAGGCCGCGCGGCAACCGGACCGGGTGGCGCTGGCGGACCAGATGGGCGGCTGCCGGACCTACCGCGACATCATCACCACCGTCTTCGCCTTGAAGCCGGTCATCCAGGAGATCGAGGGCCCCTACGTCGGCATCATGCTGCCCGCTTCGGCCGGCGCCGCGGTGCTGTTCCTGGCGGTCGCCTTCGCCGGCAAGATCCCGGTGATGGTGAACTGGAGCACCGGCATGAAGAACATGGTCCATGGCCTGGATCTGCTGAAGGTGCGGCGGGTGCTCACCTCGGAGAAGGTGATCAGCCGGATCCAGTCCCAGGGCATGGACCTCTCGCCCCTGGGCGAGCGCCTGCTGCCGCTGGAGCGGGTCGCCGCCGGGCTGTCCAAGGCGGCCAAGCTCAAGGCCTGGATCAAGAGCCGGCTGTCCTGGCGGGAACTGCGCCAGCCGGTGCCGGCCACCGCCATGGTGCTGTTCACCAGCGGCAGCGAAAACGTGCCCAAGGCGGTGCCGCTCAGCCACGAGAACATCCTCGCCAACATCCGCGATCTGGTGCAGGAATACGCCTTCCTGCCGGAGGAACGGATCCTCGGCCTGCTGCCGCCGTTCCATTCGTTCGGGCTGACCTGCACCATGCTCCTGCCGCTTTGTTCGGGCATGAAGGCGGTCTACTACCCGGTGCCCACCGACGGCGGCGTGCTGGCCCGGCACATCGAGAGCTACGGCGTGACGCTGCTGGTGGGCACGCCCACCTTCCTGGGCGGCATCGTCCGGGCGGCCCGGGACGCGGAGCTGAAATCCCTGCGCTACGTCATCACCGGGGCCGAGAAATGCCCGGACGCCCTGTTCGCGACCATCGCCGTGCGCTGGCCGGCCATGCGTATCCTGGAAGGCTACGGCATCACCGAATGTTCCCCGGTGGTGGCCGGGAACCGGGAGGCCTCGCCGGTGCGCGGCACGGTGGGCCTCGCCTTGCCGTCCCTGGCCATCGCCGTGGTGGATCTGGAGGGGCGGGAGCGGATGCCGCAGGGGGCGATCGGCATGCTGCTGTTGCGCGGCCCCAGCGTGTTCGGCGGCTACCTGGAATCCGAAAGCCCCCAGCCGTTCGTGAGCTTCGAGGGCGCTTCCTGGTACCGCACCGGCGACCTGGTGCGCCAGGACGAGGCCGGCAACCTGGTGTTCGCCGGCCGGCTGAAGCGGTTCGTGAAGATGGGCGGCGAGATGGTCAGCCTGCCGGCGGTGGAGGAGGCCCTGCTGGCGGCCTTCGGCCGGCCCGACGACGAGGAGGTCCCGCTGGCGCTGGAGGCCCTGGAGCACGAGGGCAGGGCGGACCTGGTGCTGTTCACCACCCGGCCCATCGCCCGGGAGGAGGCCAACGCCGCCATCCGGGAAGCCGGCTTCAGCCCCATCCACAACGTGCGGCTGGTGCGCTGCCTCGAACGGATCCCTCTGCTGGGCACCGGCAAGACCGACTACCGGGCCCTGAAGGCACTGCTGACCTAGTCGTCGGGGGTGGGTTCGCGCGGCCCCAGCATGGTCGAGGGCGGGAACCAGGCGTCCCAGGCGGCCAGGTGGCGGGCGACGTATTCCCGCACCCAGAGGCCCAGGCGTTGCCGGCGCGACATGGATTCGGTGCTGGCCGGCACGCCGTAGGCGTCCAGCCCCAGGTGCCGGGCCAGGAAGAGGGCCCGGGGCATGTGGAAATCGGAGGTGACGATGATCACCCGGTTGACGCCGAACACGGCCTGGGCCCGCTTGAGGCTGTCGTAGGTGCGCCGGCCGCCGAAATCGCTGATCACCAGGTTCGGCGGCACGCCCCGCTTCATCAGCCACTTGCGCATGGCCTGGGGCTCGTTGTAGTTGGCCGCGCGGTTGTCGCCGGAGACCAGGAACCAGCTGCCTTTGCCTTCCCGGAACAATTCCAGGCCGGTGTCGAGCCGGGACTGCAGCACCTGGGTCGGTTCCCGGTCCGGCAGGACGCCGGCACCCAGGATCAGCACCGGAACCCGCGCCACGGGCAGCGAACCGATGGAGAAAATGCGGTCATGGCTGGACATAGGGAACTTTCCCAACACCCACAGCACGTCAAGAACGAGAATAAGACCAATCGCGATCCACAGCCTGGGCTGGGGCGCCTGCAAAAGAGTAACTGGGGCAGAAAGTCGCATCCGGGTTAGCATAGACCCTTACCCTGCCTTGGGTTCAATGTGAGTGAGTATAGATGAATCATAATATCACCCTGCATCTGTCCCAAACCACCGCCCCGGTCGAGCCTGGCCTGGCACCAGCAAAGCGTCTGCTCATGCTGGTCTTGGCCATGGTGGCCCTGGCCGGGACCGGCTGCTTCCGGGCGACCGGGCTGCAGCGCAGCCCGATGGTGGCCGAGGTGCTGCCGGAGACCGCCGGCGACAAGGTGAACGGATTGAAGGTCAAGGGCGGGGCGGGGAGCCTCTACCTCGGCAACGATTTCATCCAGGTGGCCATTGACAGCACCCCCTACCAGGACTCGGTGCTGACGCCCATCGCCGGCGCCCCGTCGGGCGGCGGCATCATCGACGCGGGCTATATCCTGCTGGACGCCAGCTACACCCGGGTGAGCATTCCCGGCAACGCCATGAACCGGATCACTCCGGTGGTGAACCAGGATCCCGACCTGCCGATCGTCTTCGATACCTTCACGCCCACCAACAATGACGGCTTGCCCACCATCGTCATGACCGGCGGCATCCTGGATCCGGACGGCAAGCTCGGCGCCGCGGTGGACGGCCACGGCCGGGTGCTGGGCGTCACCGTGACCCACAGCCTCTCGGTGGCCCAGCTGGACCGGTTCATCACCATCACCACCACCGTCACCAACAACACCGGTTCGAACATCCCCATCCGGAACATCGGCGACTATCTCGCCCAGCAGAGCGAAAACCCCGCCAGCGGCATCGCGTACAGCGGCTATGCCTTCAACGTCCCGGCCGTCTTCGACTACCAGGGCAATGCCCTGGCCACCGCCTGGGGCGTGCGGATCCCGGCCACCACCGACTTCGCCAATCCCCTGACGACCAGCGTCATGTCGCCCCTGGTCGGGCTGATGGACACCGAACCCGGTGCCGACACCGTGGATTCCCATTGCAGCCTCGGTATCCTGCCGGTGGACGCGACCCAGCTGCTGGTGGCCGCCGACCCGCAGGACCTGCTGAACCTTCCGGCCCACCTCCGGCCGACCTTCCCGGCCCGCCTGGTGGCGGGCAGCCTGCCGCTGGCGGCCACGGGCCTCTCCGGCACGGCCCCCGACAACACCCTGACCTACAACCGGCGCCTGTTCATCATCGGCGGCCAGAGCATCTCCACCAACGTGGTGGGCGGCTTCAACATCTCCATCGATTATCCCAACCAGGGCACCGGCCTGCTCAACCTCCTGGACACCTACCGCTACAACGATGTGACCATCCGCCCGGTGGTGGACTTCGGCACGCTCGTCTTCAGCCTGTCCGGCCTGTCCCAGCGCCAGGGGCCCGTGCCCACGGAGGTCCGGATCGAACGCAACGTGACCGCGGCGACGCCGCCGGCGCAATCCCCCGGCGACTCCTGGCAACTGCAGCGGGTGGAGTGGCTCGAACCCAACGAGAACCCGGCCACCCTGTCGGCCCTGGCCCCATCCTCCGTGTCGGTCCGGCTGCCCGTCGGCATCTATCGGATGGTGCTGACCAGCATTGATCAGGGCGTGGCCTACACCCAGACCCGGACGCTGTTCCAGAACGTGAACCCGGTCACCAGCGCCAACGGCGAAAACCAGGTGGGCACCGAAGGCCCCCTCTGGATCCAGACGAATCAGACCTTCTCGGTCAGCCCCCAGGACATCCTCAGCCCCATCGCCGCGTCCGACACGTCTCCCGGCGGGCCTAACGCCGTCGGTCCGATCACCGGTAACCTCTATTCATTGCAATATCTCACCACCACCGAGGCCAACTCCCCGGCGGGCAGCCTGCAGCCGCTGCGCATCGTCTTCAAGCGCACCGACACGCCCGGCGACCCGGTCATGCGGCGCATGCGCACCCAGGCCACCTTCTGGGATGCCATCGGCGACGCGCCCGTGGACGCCACGGCGGGCATTCCGGGACAGTACCAGTTCCGCGCCAACAACGAGATGTTCGGCACCGGCTTCACCCGGTTCGCGCCTGCCCAGTTCGTCTGGCTGCCCAACGGCTCCGGCAGCACTCCGGCCAGCTACCGGGCCTTCGGCACCCGCGGCCCGCTGGCGGCGCTGCTGTACCAGGACCTGCAGGCCTTCGACGGCCAGACCGACAACAGCCACACCTTCATCGTCTCCCCCGAGGGGCTGCCGCCGGCATGGACCAGCTTCGACCTGCCCGGACCCGGGCAGGCCACCACCGGCGGCTACCTCCCCAGCGAGAAGCTCGCTTCCGCCATGGCCAACGGGGTCCAGGTGGTGGGCCACACCGAGCGGGACATCCAGGTGGACCCGGTCGGCCTCCAGACCAACTTCAGGACCGAGTACGGCGCCGTCACGCTGAGCGCCTTTCAGCTCCCGGCCAGCCTCAGCGCCATGAACCGCCCCCCGAGCCAGCCCTTCGGCCACGATCCCTACGTGGTGGGGGGCCGCACCACCAACCTGAACGGCTACGGCGAGGTCACTGCCCTGTTCACCCCGGAACCCACCAACGCCCCCCTGGGCGGGGTCCTGGTCAACCAGGGTGGAACCTGGAACCTGGCGGATTTCCTCGTCCAGGGCCAGGGGCTGTTCAATGTGGTGCACCGGCCGCGTGCCGTTGCGGGCAATCCCCAGGGCGACCCGGTGGGGCTGTTCAACCAGCAGGGCGCCCCGGCCGCCGTCAGCAACAGCAGCCCGACGCTGGACCCGGCCTTCGCGGCCAACTGGAAGACCTGGTGGACCTCCTGGGCCACCCGCACCGGGCCGCTCTCCAACGGCGTGACCAACGGCAATTTCGACGCCCTGGAACTGCTGCGCGGGGCCAGCCTGGCCGGCGCCAGCGTCACCGACTGGTTCAATGAGTTCCTGGCGGTGCGCAACGACTGGTTCGCCCTGCTGAACCTGCAGACCCCCACCAGCTTCACCAAGGCCCTGGGGCTCTCCTCCGCCAAGTTCAGTGTCGATACCCCGGTGGGGCTGGCCCGGACCTACCTGAAGGCCGTCGTCAGCGCGGAGAGTGATCTGTCCAGCGTACAGGCGGCGCTGCAGTCCGGCGCGGCGGTGGCATCCACCGGCCCGTTCCTGGACGTGAGCATCAGCGGCGCCGGCCCCGGCATGCTGGTCCCCGGCCCGGTGGCGAACGTCACCCTGGTGATCAACCTCTGGGCATCCAACTGGGTGCCGGTGAACGAGCTCCGGGTGGTGGTGAACGGCAACGTGGTCATGACCCTCGATCCCGCCACCGCCCTGACCCCGTCCGGCAGCGACCCGCGCTGCACCTCGGGAAGCTTCCCGCTGGCCATGCCCAGCAACGGCCAGGATGCCTGGATCGTGGTGGAGGCGGGCGTGCCGCTGGCCGGCGGCAATCCGCTCACCCCGGCGATCACCCAGACAACCTGGGATGACTGGAATGCCGTAATGAGAGGTATATTACCCATAGCCGTTACCAACCCGATCTTCGTGAACGTGACCGGCGGCGGATATAAACCTCCCACGTCCACGCCTGCGCCGTGATCCATGAATGAGTGGCTTCCTGAACGTCTTCCCGAGGACATAGAGGCCGAACGCGCCCTGCTGGCCACCTGCTGCGCGGCGGGGGCGGAACTGGCCGCCACCGAGATCGTCTTCGCCCTCACCGACGAGGACTTCGTCCACCCGGCGCACCGGGCCGTGTTCAAGGCCCTGCGCGCCCTGGTGGAGGCCCAGGTTGAGGTCAATTCGCTCACCCTCAAGGACGCCCTGGACCAGGCCGGCGATCTGTCCCGGGTGGGCGGGTTCACCGGGCTGGTGGAACTGCTCAGCGCCGAAGAGGTGGGCCGGCCCCAGGTGCTGGCCGATCTGCTGGTGCGCAAGCGCAAGCTGCGCCAGCTGATCCGCCTGGGCGCCCAGCTGGTGCGCCAGGCCGCCGAAGAGGAGGCGCCGCCCGACACCCTGGTGGAACAGGCTGCCGTGGACCTGTTCCGGCTGGCCCAGGGCCAGCAGCGAAAGGGCCTGGAGCACATCGGCGACGTGGCCCGGGACACCATGGAGGCGCTGCTGGACCGGCTGGAGGGGCGCGGCTCCACCGGCCTCAAGGTCGGCTTCAGCCGCCTGGATGCCATCACCCAGGGCTTCCAGCCCGGCAACCTGATCATCCTGGCCGCCCGGCCCGGCATCGGCAAGACCGCCCTGGCGCTCAACTGGCTGCTGCGCGCGGCCCAGTACCACAAGGCCCACGTGGCGTTCTTCTCCCTGGAAATGTCCAAGGAGGAAGTGTTCGCCCGGCTGCTTTCCGCGCACAGCACCATCAACATGAAGGCGGTCCAGGCCGGCACCTTCGACGAGGAGATCCAGGCCCGGCTGCTGCGCTCGCGCGACGCGCTGCTGGAGATGCCCATCTACATCAACGACCAGGCCGGCATCACCGTGCGCGAGATCACCGCCATGGTGGACCGCCACCTGTCCCGCTCCAACCAGAAGCTGGACATGGTGATCGTCGACTACCTGCAGCTCATGACCAGCCCCGAATCGTCCCGGGCCGCCAAGCAGAGCGAGGCGGTGCGCATCGGCGAGATCAGCCGCGGCTTCAAGCTGCTGGCCAAGGACCACGGCATGCCCGTGGTGGTGCTCAGCCAGCTCAACCGCGAGGTGGAGCACCGGCAGGGCGGCAGGCCGCAGCTGTCGGACCTGCGCGACTGCGTCACCGGCGACACCCTGGTCACCCTCGCCGACGGCAGCCGGACCCCGATCCGGGATCTGGCCGGCCAAGCCCCCGAGGTGCTGGCCATGGATGCTTCAGGCCGGGTGATCCGGGCGCGGGCCGAGAAAATCTGGATGGTGGGCGTCCGGCCCACGACCATCGTGCGGCTGGCCTCGGGCCGCCGCCTCCAGGCCACCGAGCGCCACCGGATCTGGACCCAGCGCGGCTGGATCCGGGTTGGCGAACTGCTGCCCCTGGATCGGATCGCCATCGCCCGCAGCATTCCGGAACCCCCATCGCCGCCGCGCTGGCCCGATCTGGAAGTTGCCCTGCTCGGCCAGCTCATCGGTGACGGCAGCTATCTGGTCCACCAACCCATGCGCTACACCACCGCTTCCGAGGAAAACAGCGCCCTGGTCCGCGAGGCGGCGGAGACCTGTTTCGGCAACCGGGTCACCCGTTACAAGGGACGCGGCGCCTGGCACCAGTTGTGCCTGAGCGGCAACGGCAATCGCTGGTGCCATGCCGCGGCCGGGAAATGGCTCCGTGACCTGGGCATCTTTGGCCAGAGAAGCCACGAGAAAAGGATTCCCCGGGCAGCATTCCGTCTTGGCAACGATCAGCTTGCCCTCCTGCTGCGCCATCTCTGGGCCACCGACGGCTGCATCAGCGTGGGCAAGGATCTCCGGAGGGGCGTCCATTTTTCCACCTGCAGCCCGGGGCTTGCCCAGGATGTGGCCGCCCTGCTGCTCCGCCTGGGCATCGTCGCACGGATCAAGAAGGTGGCCCAAGGGCCGGCGTACCAGCCTCTGTTCGTGGTCTGGGTGATGAGCGCGGCCTTCCAGCAGCGGTTCCTGGACCGGGTGGGGGCCTTCGGTCCCCGCATCGCCCCGGCGCAAGCCTTGCGCGCGGCCCTGGCCGGGGTCAAAGGCAACACCAACGTCGATACTTTGCCGCACAACGTGGTCCCCCTCATCCGGAAGGCGATGCGCACCATGGGGGTCACCACCCGGAACATGTCGGCCTTGCGCGGCAGGGCCTACAACGGCAGCGCCGCCTACCGGTTCGCCCCGAGCCGCGAACTGTTGCAGACCTATTCCCTGCTGCTCAGGGACGAGGCCTTGGCCGCCCTGGCTGATTCGGACATCTTCTGGGACCGTCTGGTCGCCCTGGAGCCCGGCGGCATGGAGGAAGTGTTCGACCTCACCGTTCCCGGTCCCGAATCCTGGCTTGCGGACGCCATCGTCAGCCATAATTCCGGCGCCATTGAGCAAGATGCTGATATTGTTATGTTTATCCACCGAAAGATGAAGGCCGTGCTGGAGGGCGAGGAGGAGGACCGCAGCGCCGAGCTGCTCCTGGCCAAGCACCGCAACGGGCCCACCGGCGCGGTGGCCCTCTATTTCGAGGGAGAGTACGCCCGCTACCGCGAGCTGGAGCGCACCACCGATTCCGAACTGGGGTGAGGCTCCCATGGCTGAATCCCTCCCCCGGTTCCCGCTCATGGCGAAGGTCACCGCCCTGCGCGGGGTGGGGCCGGTGTTCGCCGAGGCGTTCGCCGACGCCGGCATCCAGACCCTGAAGGACCTGCTCTGGGCCCTGCCGTACCGCTACATCGACCGGGGCAGCGTGCAGAAGATCGGCGATCTGGCGTTCCGGGCGGAGGGCGAGCGCGAGATCGTCACCGTGCTGGGCACCATCTCGGACCTCCGGCAGAGCACCACGCGGGTGCAGCGCATGAGCCTCACCGAGGCGCTGGTCACCGACGGCACCGGCAGCCTGCGCCTGGTCTGGTTCAACCAGCCCTACGTGGGCAAGCTGTTCCGCACCGGGGACCGGGTGCTGGTGTTCGGTCCGGTCGCCTCCGGCCGGAACGGCCTGGAACTGCGCGGGCCGGCGTTCGAGCTCATGGGCCGGGGCGGCGACGAGGACAACCTGTGGGTGCGCCGCTATTTGCCCCTGTACCGCAAGCTGGGGCCGGTCATGGGCCGGGCCCGCCAGCGCCTGGTGCAGGAGGCCCTGGCCCGGGCCGCCGATCCCGAGGAATGGCTGCCGGCGGAGCTGGCCCGGGGCCTTCCCGGCACCCTGGCGGCCTTGCGCCTGCTGCACCAGCCGCCCGATGACAGCGATCCGGCCGAGCTGGACGCCCACGCCACCCCGGCCCATGGGCGCCTGGCCAGCGAAGAGCTGTTCGCCTTCGCCCTGGGCGTCACCCTGCGCCGGGCCGGGCGCATGGCCCGGCGCGGCCAGGCCGTCGCCACCACGCCGGAACTGCGCGAGCGGCTCAAGGACTACCTGCCGTTCCGGCTTACCGGCGCCCAGCGCCAGGCGTTCCGGGAGATCGTCCAGGATCTCACCTCGGGCCGGGTCATGCACCGGCTGCTCCAGGGCGACGTGGGCAGCGGCAAGACCCTGGTGGCCTTCCTGGCCATGGCCATGGTGGCCGAAACCGGGGGCCAGGCGGCCCTGCTGGTGCCCACGGAAGTCCTGGCCCGGCAGCACGCGGCGACGGTCCAGCGGCTGCTGAAGGAGGCCGCCGGCGGCATGCAGCTGCTGCTGGGCCCCATGAAGGCCGCCGGGAAGCGCCAGGCCCTGGCCCGGATCGCTTCGGGCGAAGCCTCCTACATCATCGGCACCCACGCCCTGTTCCAGGAATCGGTGAATTTCCACAAGCTCCAGCTGGTGGTGGTGGACGAGCAGCACCGGTTCGGCGTGCGCCAGCGGGAGGCGCTCAAGGAGAAGGGGCTGGACCCGCACTGGCTGGTGATGAGCGCGACGCCCATCCCGCGCTCCCTGGCCCTGGCCCTGTTCGGCGACCTGGAACAGTCGGTGCTTGACGAGCTGCCGCCGGGGCGCCAGCCGATCACCACCGGGCTGGTGCGGCCGGATGACGCCGGGCGCGCCTGGGCGGTCATGGAGCGGGAGCTGAATGCCGGCCACCAGGCGTTCGTGGTGAGCCCGGCCATCGATCCCCAGGACGAGGCCAAGGTGCCGCTGCGGGATATCCAGGCCATGGAGGCCCTGCTGCGCGCCCAGTTCCCCGAGCAGGAGATCGCCGTGGTGCACGGCCGGCTCAAGGCGGACGCCATGGCCGAGCGCATGGAAGCCTTCGTTTCCGGCCGGGCCCGCATCCTGCTGGCCACCACCGTGATCGAAGTGGGGGTGGACGTGCCCAACGCCACGGTCATGGTGGTGGACCACGCCGAGCGCTTCGGCCTCAGCCAGCTGCACCAGCTGCGCGGGCGGGTGGGGCGCGGCACGGCGCGCAGCCACTTCCTGATGCTGTCCGCCAGCGAAACCGACCGGCTGCAGGTCCTGGTGCAGACCCAGGACGGCTTCCGCATCGCCCAGAAGGACCTGGAGCTGCGCGGGCCGGGGGAGTTCTTCGGCACCCGCCAGGCCGGCCTGCCCCAGTTCCAGGCCGCGGACCTGGTGCGCGACCGGCAGCTCCTGGCGCAGTGCCGGCAGGCCGCGGACAAGGCGGTCCGGCTTGGGCTCAGCGAGGCGCAGCTGGTCTGGCTCAAGCAGGAGCAGGGACGGCTCAAGCTGGCGGAAATCTCCTGACTGGTTCCCATCGGGAATGGGGCCTATGCTTTGACAAGACGGGCGGGCAGGTCCATGCATTTTCTGGTCAAAATCATCCTCGCCGGGTTCGGCAGCGTCCTCCTCTACGGGGTGGGGATGGAGGTGAAGGATGCGCCGAAGGCCCCTGAGGTGCCCGCCGGGGTGGCCCTGGTGCGTTTCGGCGAGCTGGCCGGGGCCGCCCTGCCGGATACCGCCAAGCCCAGGCCGGGGGATTACCTGAAGGCGGTGTCCCCGTCCATCCTCAAACTGGACCGGCAGCGGGTGCTCGTGCAGGGCTACATGATCCCCACCGTGAGCGCCGACCAGAAGGTGCGGGAATTCCTCCTGGTGCGCAGCCAGGCCAGCTGCTGCTTCGGCTTTCCGTTGCAGATCAGCGACATGCTGGAGGTGCGCATGGCCGGCAAGCCCGCCGAATCGCTCAAGGACCGGCCGCTGAACGTGATCGGCACCTTCCACGTCCGGGAGCACTGGGCCGGCACCAGCCTCGGTTCGATCTACCAGATGGATGCGGACAGCGTGACCTCGGGCTCCATGGAGCCGCCCGTGCAGCCGGCCCGCTCGCCCCAATCCAGCGGCCTGGAATAAAGCTCACCCCAGCTGGGCGGGATTCTTCAGGCGCGACGTGATGCGTTCCACCAGCATCTCCGGCACCAGGCCGGAAATGTCGCCGCCCATGGCGCCCACTTCGCGCACCATCCGGCTGCTCACCACGCTGTACTCCTCCTTGGGCATGAGGAACACCGTCTCCAGATCCGGAGCGAGCTTGCGGTTCATGAGGGCCATCTGGAATTCGTATTCGAAGTCGGAGAAGGCGCGCACCCCGCGAACGATGAAGTGGGCTTCCTGCTGCTTGGCGAAATCCACCAGCAGGCCGTGGAAGGTGGTGACCTCCACGTGGGGCGCGTCCGCCAGCAGCTCCCGGAGGAAATCCACCCGCTCGGCCACGGAGAAGGCGCAGGTCTTGGCGGGGTTGTACAGCACCGCCACCACCAGCCGGTCCACCAGCCTGCCCGCGCGCTGGATCAAGTCCCAATGGCCCAGGGTGACGGGATCGAACGAACCTGGGTAGATGGCTACGCGCAACGGAGCTCCTGTCGCAAGTCGAATCCCCAGTTTAAGCGGTATGCCGGGCCATCGCCGGATTGAGGAGAATATTTTGCCGCGACCGCTTAAACTTGGCCTATGACAATGCCGCGTCTTTCCATTGGTCTCCTGTTCGGTGGTGAAAGCCCGGAACACGAAGTGAGCATCGTTTCCGCCCGAAGCATTGCCGCCCACCTGGATCCCGCCCGGTTCGAAGTGCGGCCCATGGGCATCGCCCGCAACGGCGTGTGGGTGATGAACGGCGATCCCCTGGCCCGGCTGGCGGCCGGCGAGATGCCCCAGCGCGGCGAGCACCCGTTCCTGCCGCTGGAGCAGGGCGCCGAATCGACCCCGCTGCCCGATGTATTCTTCAACGCCATCCACGGGGCGGGCGGCGAGGACGGACAGATCCAGGGCTACCTGGAACCGCTGCACCGGCCCTACACCGGCGCCGGCCTGCTGGCCATGGCCGCCGCGCTGGACAAGTGGATCACCAAGCGGATCTGGGAATCCGACGGGCTGCCGGTGGTGCCCTACCAGGGGCTCACCGAGGAATACTGGCGCAAGGCCCCCGAAGCCGTGCTGCGCAGCCTCGAAGCGCTGGGGATGCCGGTCTTCGTCAAGCCGGCCAACCTCGGTTCGAGCATCGGCATCGAGAAGGTCGGCCGCGCCGAGGACCTGCCGGCGGCCCTGGACCAGGCCTTCAGCTTCGACCGGCGGGTGATCGTGGAGCAGGGCCTGCGCGCCCGGGAACTGGAAGTGGCGGTGCTGGGCGGGGACGATCCCCTGGTCAGCGTGCCCGGGGAGATCATCGTCGCCGGCGAGTTCTACGACTTCAAAGACAAATATATCAACGGCAAAAGCTACGCGAAGATCCCGGCGGAATTGCCCGAGGGCATGGCCAACCTGATCACCCGCCATGCCGTGGCCGCCTTCCGGGCGCTGGACGCCTACGGCATGGCCCGGGTGGATTTCTTCCTGGACCGGGACACCGGCCGGCTGTTCCTCAACGAGATCAACCTCATTCCCGGCTTCACCAGCATCTCCATGTATCCCAAGCTCATGGAGGCCAGCGGCATTGCCTACCGGGAGCTGCTCGGCCGGCTGGTCGACCTGGCCGTCGCGCGCCACGCGGAAAAGACCGCCAAGAACCGCTTCTTCCAGAGCGGGAGCCAGTGGTTCGCCTAGTTACCCAGGGCGTCGCCTATCAGGCCAATCTCAAGTTCCTGCAGGCGCAGAACGCGATGCTGGGAGCGGCGCTGGATCTGAAAGCCTGAAGCCGGGCCGGCGTTTGCTGGCATCCTGAGGGTATGGAACCGTCCCCCGGCCACCCCCCGCGCCTGCCCATCCTGACCACGGTCGCCATCCTGGGCTTCACCTCGGGCGTGCCGTTGATCCTCACCCAATCCACGCTCCAGGCCTGGATGGGCGATGCCGGGGTCGATCTGAAGACCGTCGGGCTGTTCTCCCTGGCGGGCCTGCCCTATACCCTCAAGTTCCTGTGGTCGCCGCTCATGGACCGCTACCGCCCGCCGTTCATGGGCCGGCGCCGGGGCTGGATCCTGGTGACCTTCCTCGGGCTGATGGCGCTGCTCGCGCTCCTGGCCCAGGCCGACCCCGCCCGCCACCTGCGCCTGGTGGCGCTGGCCGCGCTGGCGGTCGCCTTCGTCAGCGCCAGCGCGGACATCAACGTGGACGCCTACCGCACCGAGCTCCTGCCCGGCAAGCTGCTCGGCCCGGGCACCTCGCTGCACATCACCGGCTACCGGCTGGGCATGGTGTTCGCCGGGGCCCTCGCCCTGATCCTCGCCGACCGGATGCCCTGGCGCATGGTCTACCTGATCATGGCGCTGGGGCTCGCTCCCGGGGCCATCGCCAGCTGCTTCGCGCCCGAGCCCGAAGGCCTGCGCCTGCCCCGCACGCTCAGGGAAGCGGTGGTGGAGCCGTTCGGCGAGTTCCTTCGGCGCAGGCGCGCCCTGGAGGTGCTGGCCTTCATCCTGCTCTACAAGCTGGGGGACAACCTCTGCACGTCGCTGAACATCCCTTTCCTGCGGGCCCTTTCCTTCTCCAAGACCGAGATCGGCCTGGCCACCAAAGGGGTGGGCATGGCCTGCCTGCTCGGCGGCGGCCTGCTGGGCGGATGGCTCATGAGCCGCTGGAGCCTGCGCCGGTCCCTGTGGGTGTTCGGCGTGCTGCAGATGGTGTCCATGACCGGGCACCTGACCCTGGCGCTGCTGGGGCGCAACCATGCCCTGCTGCTGGTCACCGTCGCCGTGGAGAACTCCATCTTCGCCATGGGCACCGTCGCCTACCTGGCGATGATCCAGCGCTGCTGCGATCTCAAGAGCACCGCCACCCAGTTCGCCCTGCTCACCAGCCTTTCGGCCATCGCCCGGGTGCTGTTCGCCAGCCCAGCCGGGTACCTGGTCAAGGCCTTCGGCTGGCCGGTGTTCTTCGTGGCCTGCATGGCCCTGGCCGTCCCGGGCCTGCTCCTGCTGCGCCGGTTCGATTCCTGGGAGCTGCCTGAACCGGCGGGCTAGTGCTACTATCGCTCCACCAAGGCCACTTCCTGGGAGCCGCCATGTTCGAATCCGCCGAACTCGGCCATTCTGTCGAGAAATCCGTCTACGACCAGGAACTCCCCGCCTTGCGGGAGGCGCTGCTGAACGCCCAGTTCGACCTGGAAAGCGCCAAGAAGTTCCCGGTGATCATCCTCATCGCCGGGCTGGACGGTGCCGGCAAGAGCCTCACCGCCAATACCCTCAATGAATGGATGGACCCGCGCTTCATCCAGACCCACGGCACCAGCGAGCCTTCCGACGAGGAGCTGGAACGCCCGCACATGTGGCGCTTCTGGCGCCAGCTGCCGCCCAAGGGCCGGATCGCCATCTTCGACGGCAGCTGGTATTCCTGGCCGATCTTCGAGCGCGCCAGCGGCCGGATCAAGAACCCCAAGCTGGACCAGGAGCTGGACGAGGTGCGCCGGTTCGAGCGGATGCTCATCGACGAGGGGGCGCTGATCCTGAAATTCTGGATGCACCTGTCCAAGGACGCCCAGAAGAAGCGCCTGAAGAAGCTGGAAAGCGACCCGCTGACCCGTTGGCGGGTGACCGAGCGGGACTGGAAGCACTTCGAGCAGTACGACAGCTTCCAGGAGATCAGTGAACGGACCCTGCGGCGCACCAGCACCGCCGAGGCCCCCTGGATCCAGGTGGAGGCGGTGGATTCCCGCTACCAGAGGCTGATGGTGGGCAAGACCCTGCTGGAGCACCTGCGGCTCCGGCTGGACCATCCGGCCGACAAGCCCGGGACGCTCCCGGTGCCGGCGACCACGCCCGACCTGGACGGGCGGAACATCCTGAGGTCCCTGGACCTGGACCAGAAACTGGACAAGCCGGACTACGCCCGGGAGCTGGAGAAGTACCAGGGAAAGTTCAACCTGCTCACCCGCCACAAGGCCTTCCGGGACCACAACGCCGTCCTGGTGTTCGAGGGGATGGACGCCGCGGGCAAGGGCGGCGCCATCCGCCGGATCACCCAGGCCATCGACGCCCGGTTGTGCCAGATCACCCCGATCGCCGCGCCCACCGAGGAGGAGCGGGCCCAGCCCTACCTCTGGCGCTTCTGGCGCCAACTGCCGCGCCGGGGCCGGGTGGCCATCTTCGACCGGAGCTGGTACGGCCGGGTGCTGGTGGAGCGGGTCGAGGGCTTCTGCTCGGAGGCCGACTGGATGCGGGCCTACGGCGAGATCAACGACTTCGAGGAGCAGATCGTCAACAGCGGCGGCATCGTCCTGAAATTCTGGCTGAGCATCAGCCAGGCCGAACAGCTCAGGCGCTTCGAGCAGCGCCAGAACAGCCCGTTCAAGCGCTTCAAGATCACCGACGACGACTGGCGCAACCGCACAAAATGGGGCCTCTACGAAACGGCCATCTGCGACATGCTGGACCGGACCAGCACCGAGATCGCCCCCTGGACCCTGGTGGAGAGCGAGGACAAGTATTTTGGCCGGATCAAGATCCTCCGGACGCTGTGCGAGCGGATCGAAGAAATCCTTTAGCCAGGCCAATTCGTCACGCCGCCTAAACCCAGGGTCGGGTTCGCCGGGTCTTATCCCCGCGAGCCCAGATCCGGCTCCCTTTCCCGAGGATAAGACCATGAAGCTTGCCCACTCCCTTACCATGCTCGGACTCTCCCTCGCGCTGGGGTCGGGCCTGGTGGCCCAGGACGCCCCGGTGCCACCCAAACCAGCCGCGCCCCACGACTGGATCCAGGGCCACATGGCCGAGCGGCTGAAGCTCACCGACGCCCAGAAAGCCAGCCTCAAGGACATCATGGCCAAGCACCGGGCCAACCTGATGGCCAAGGGCAAGGCCGCCAAGGATGCCCGCCGGGCCTTCTTCGAGGCCGCGCAGAAGCCCGAGACCAGCGCCGATACCCTGAAGACGCTGCACCGCACCATGTCCGACCAGGGCCTGGAGTTCATGCTGGAGCGCCGCGCCATGCGCCAGGAGATCCGCGCCATGCTGACCCCGGACCAGCGTGAGCAGGCTGCCCGCATGGAAGGGATGAAAGAGGGCATGCGCATGGCCCGGGGCGGCTTCGGCGGCATGATGGGACACGGCCACCGGGCTCCCGAGGTTCCGCCCGCACCCGCACCCGTCGAGTAATAACCGACGGTTCGGCCGCGGCCCGGAATATAATTTCCCCGTGACCCATCCCAGCCCCGCCTTCGCCTGGATTCTGCTTGGCCTCCCGCTGGGCATCGTGCTGTTCGGAGTGTTCCTGTTCCTCGGCCGGTGGCTGCGGCTGCGGCCCCGCTCCGGGGCCGAGTCCGAGGAACTGCTGCTGGGGGCCGTGTCCCAGAGCCTCCAGGAGCGGGGCCAGCTGGCGGCCTCGCTGGGCGAGCTGCGCACGGTGCACGAGCGGCTGCTGGATGCGCTGCCCTCCGGCATCCTCTGGGTGGACCAGCGCCAGCGGCTGGCGGCGCTCAATGCCCCCGGCCGGGAGCTCCTGAGGGTGAAGGCCGGGGTGATCGGCCTGGACGCCAGGTTCGTGCTGGAGCCCTTCCCGTGGCTGCTGGACGGCCTCAAGCAGCCGCCCGGCCCGGCCTGGCGCTGCGACGGCGCCGGGCGCCGTTGGCGGCTGCGCCGGATCGAGGCGCCGGACATGGTGGGCACGCTGCTGGAGTTCGAGGACATCACCGAGTGGGAGCAGGACGAGCGGCGCCGGCAGCTGCGGGAGCGGTTCGCCGAGCTGGGGGAGATGACCGCCGGCGTGGCGCATCAGCTGAAGAACAGCCTGGCGGTGCTGAAGGGGCAGGGCCAGCTGCTGCGCCGGGCCGGCCAGGAGGAGCCGGCCCGGGGCATCCTGGAGGAGACCGACGCCCTGGAGCGCCTGGTGCAGCGCTTCCTGCTGTGGGCCAAGCCGCTGGAGCCCCAGTGCGCCGACCTTGCGCTGGAGGAGGTCGCGGCCCAGGCGCTGGCCGAAGTGCGCCGCCGCCCGGCGCTCCAGGACCGCAGCTTCACCCTCGACGGCCGGGGCCGGGCCCTGGCCGATCCCATGCTGCTGCACCAGGCCCTGGTGAACCTGCTGGAGAACGCCGCCCAGGCCACGAAACCGGGGGGCCAGGTGCGGATGCTGGCCGCCGACGGCCTGCTGGAGATCCTGGACGAGGGGAGCGGGCTGGACCCGGAAGCCGCCGCGCGCATGCTGAAGCCGTTCGAGAGCGGCCGTCCCGATGGCACCGGGCTGGGGCTGCCCCTGGCCCTCAAGTGGCTCAACGCGCAGGGCGCGGATCTGGTGATCGCCTTGCGGCCCGAAGGTGGCAGCCGGCTCACGGTGAAGTGGTAACCTGGGCTCATGGCGGAACCGGTGAAGGACAAGCGGGCCCTCCCCACCGTCCAGATGGCGACGGAAGCCGAATTGCGCCGGCGCAGCTGGGAACTGGGGGAACGGGCCAAGGAGCTGGCTTGCCTGTACGGCATCTCCCGCCTGCGTGAAGGGGATGACCTCACCCTGCAGGAGTTCTTCCGGGAGATGGTGAAGCTGCTGCCTCCCGCCTGGCAGTTCCCCGAGGCCGCGGTGGCGCGCATCCGGGTGTTCAACGACGAGTACGCCACCGGCGACTTCGGCAACTGCGCCGCCACCCAGAGCAGCGAGATCCGCAAGCAGGGCGAGGCCATCGGCTTCGTGGAGGTGGGCTACCGGGAAGCGGTGCCCGGGCAGGGCGGCGAGCCCTTCCTGCCCGAGGAGCGGCACCTGCTGGACAGCATCGCCGAACGCGCGGGGGCGGTGGTGGTGCACTACCGCGCCAAGGAGCGGATTACCGAGTACCAGGCGCAGCTGCGGTCGCTGGCTTCGGAGCTGGCCCTGACCAGCGAACGCGAACGCCGGCAGATCGCCCAGGAACTGCACGACCAGATCGGCCAGAACCTGGCCGCCATCAAGTTCAAGCTGGGCCTGCTCGCCCAGTCCTCCCAGGACAAGGAGCTGGTGGAAAGCCTGGCCCTGCTGGAGCGGACCATCCAGTCCTCGCGCAACCTCACCTACGAGCTGAGCCCGCCGGTGCTGCACGAGCTGGGCCTGTGCGCGGCGCTGGAATGGCTGGTGCACCAGCTGCGGGCCAACTTCGGCATCGCCGGCCAGTTCTTCGACGACCTGCAGCCCAAGCCGCTCAGCGATGACCTGCGGATCGTGCTGTTCCAGGCCGTGCGTGAGCTGCTGACCAACGTGGGCAAGCATTCCCGGGCGAACATGGCGCGGGTGACCGCCAAGGTGGAGGCCGGCGAGCTGTTCCTGGAGGTGAACGACGACGGCGTGGGCTTCGATCCGGCCCTGTACCGCGCCCTGCACCATGGCACCAACGGCATGGGCCTGTTCAGCGTCCGGGAGCGCATGGCCCACCTGGAAACCCGCATGGAGATCATCTCCGCGCCGGGGCAGGGGACCCGGGTGATCCTGCGCGCCCCCCTGCTGGACAAGGAGAAGGTGCCGGCCAGGACCGCCCTGCCCGGTCCGGTCCAGGAGGCCGGGGCCGACCGGCGCATCCGCATCCTGCTGGCCGAAGACCAGGGCCTGACCCGCGCCGGGCTGCGTTCCCTGCTGGAACAGTGCGTCGACCTGGAGGTGGTGGGCGAGGCCGCGGACGGCGAGGCGGCGGTGGCGGTCTGCCTGGAGACCCGGCCGGACGTGGTGGTCATGGACATCGCCATGCCCAAGCTCAACGGCATCGAAGCCACCCGCAGGATCCTCAAGCAGCTGCCCGCCACCAAGGTGGTCGCCCTGTCCATGCACGCCGACAGCCAGTACGTGCTGGAGATGCTCCGGGCCGGCGCCACCGGCTACCTGCTCAAGGACTGCGTGCGCGAGGACCTGGCCCAGGCGGTCCGGGTGGTGCAGGCCAACTTCTCCTTCCTGAGCCCGGGGCTGGCGGCCCACGTGGCCGACGAGGTGGTGCGGGGCTCCTCGCCCGGGGCCGCGGCCGGCGCCGCGCGGCTGACCCGGCAGGAGCGCCTGGTGCTGAGCATGCTGACCAAGGGCGGATCGGCCAAGGTGATCGCGGCGGAACTGAACCTCAGCCCCAAGACCATCGAAAGCCACCGGCAGCACATCATGGAGAAGCTGCACATCAACAGCGTGGCCGGGCTGACCCGGTTCGCCATCAAGGAAGGGCTGATCAAGCTGGAGGACTAAGGGAAACGCTGAGGATTCCTTCCTCCAATGGATGACAGGAACTGCCCAATGGCGCCGGCCGGCCGGACCGCCCATCGTTGCCTATGACGGGGAGGTTCGCATGCGCGTCAGGAACCTGATGGAAATCACGGTTGAAGGCTGCCGGTGCGGCAGCTGGCTGCTGCACTGGGAAGCCTTCAGCCGGCAGAAGGCCAACTACTGCATGGTGGTCGGTTGCGACGGCAAGCCGGAAGTCGGCGCGCAGGTGGCCCGGCCCGGCGAACCGGACCGCGTGTGCATCGTGCCGCTCTGCAAAGCCTGCGCCGCCAAGGCGGGCAAGGACCTGGAGATTGTCAACAACGTCAACCTGGTGCCGATCAATCCCGAGGACACCTGCGCCCGGAAGCAGGCCGCAGGTTATTGAGCTGGAATCAGAGCGGGCGGCGCCCGTCCATGGCCCGGTCCAGGGTGAGATCGTCGGCGTACTCCAGGTCGCTGCCGATGGGCAGGCCCAGGCCGATGCGGGTGGTGCGGATGCCCAGGGGCTCCAGGATCCGGGCCAGCCAGGCCGCCGTCGCCTCGCCGTCCAGGGTGGGGTTGGTGGCCAGGACGATCTCCTTGATCCTCGAATCCTCCAGCCGCTTCAGCAGTTCGCGCACCTTCAGCTGGTCCGGGCCCACCCCCTTGAGCGGCGAGATCAGCCCCCCCAGCACGTGGTAGCGCCCGTGGAAATGCCCGGACCGCTCGAAGCTGAGCACGTTGCTGGCCTCGGCCAGCACCACCAGGGTGCCGTTGTCCCGCTCGGGGTTGGCGCAGATGGCGCAGACCGGGCGGTCGGTGAAGGCGCCGCAGGTTTGGCAGAAGCCCACCGAATGGGCGGCGGAACGCAGCAGGTCGCCCAGCTGCTCCATGGCCGCCGGGCCCTCCTTCAGCAGGTGCAGGGCCATGCGCTGGGCCGATTTCGAACCCACCCCTGGCAGCTTCTGGAAGGCGCTGACCACGGCCTCCAGGGAATCCGGCAGTTTCACGGGGTCAGAAGCCCATGCCGGGGAGGTTCAGGCCGCCGCCGAGGCTGCCGGTGACCTTGCTCATGCCCTCGTCGGCCTTGGCCGAGGCGTCCTTGAAGGCGGCCCGGATCAGGTCCTCCAGCATGCTCGGGTCCTCGGGATCCATGGCTTCCTTGGCCACCGCGATGTCCACCAGCTCCTTGGCGCCGTTCAGGGTCACCTTGACCATGGCGCCCCCGGCGGTGCCTTCGGCGCGCAGGGCCTTCTGGGCTTCCTGCATCTTGGTCTGCATCTGTTGCGCCTGCTTCATGAGGAAGCGCATGTCCATGGGGGACTCCTATTCGGGTTTGTCGGGATGGGTCCTGACGAAATGGATGGCGGGCAGCTTCACCGGCGGCAGGTGGATGTGCAGCTTGCGCAGGTGCCTGGTGATCTTCAGCATCACGTAGTATCCCACGGGCAGGGCCAGGGCGCTGAGCACCACGCCGCCCAGCAGGTAGGGCCCCAGGATGGGCTTGAGCATGAGGTACATGTGGTCGAACCCTTCCCGGCTAATGAAGCTGTGCCAGCCGATGGTGTCCCAGCGGATGCCGTGGAGCTTGGGCCGGCAGCCGCGCCCCAGGAGCAGGTTGCCGACCAGGCCGCTCACCGAAGCCATGGGCACCATGGTCCACGGGTTGTTGATGAAACAGGCCAGGAGCATCAGCGGCCGGTGCAGCCGCTTGAAGAGGAAGCACAGGAGCAGGATGAGGAAGGTGTGCAGCCCGATGAAGGGGTTCCAGGCCAGGGAGAAACCGATGGCGAAGCTGAGGGCCACCTGCTCCGGAGTCAATTCCGGATGAAGGATGATGTTCTTGAAATGGTGACGGAACCCGGCCTTGAAGATGGACTTCATGGAGACGGGGGCCTGTGCATCGGGCATGACTCGGGGGTGCTCCAGCAGGTTTCAGGGGGCGAAATGATCGAAAGCCCGGTCCGGATAGGGCCGCAGCTCACCTCCATCATAGTGGAGAAGCGGCGCCTCTGCCTGCTCCACGGCCAAGCCAACCGGAATGAGGGAGATACCTAACCTGCTCTGGAGCTCGGCCTGGGGCAGGGAAGAGGAAAAACAGCGAGCGTAGTCCTCCCCGCCCTGGATGCTGTCCGGGCCCAACCCCGCCTCCAGCACCACGCTGAGGCCGGCGGCCCGCGCCAGGTTGCGCAGATCGCGGCTGAGGCCGTCGGAGATGTCGATGCAGGCGTGGACCTCGGGAATCAAGGCCAGGCGCGGGCCGAGTCCGAGGTTCGGGCTCGGGTCCAGGTGCGCGGCCAAATCCGGATCCGGCGCGAGCGGGTCCCAGCGGGCGCCAGCCTGGAGCTTGCGCAGGCCGCGCAGGCTGGCGCCCAGTTCCTGGTCCACGTAGAGGCGGTCGCCGGCCGCCATGGCCTCCCGCTTCAGCCAGCGCGGAGCGGCGCCGAACGCGGTGATGCCCAGGCCCAGGCCGGCGGCCCGGCCCACGGTGTCGCCGCCGATGACCGGCACCTTGGCTGCCGCGGCCGCCCGGCCCAGGCCATCCAGGAACTGTTCCAGCCACTCCGCGCGCAGATCCCGGCCCAGCGCCAGGGTGAGGGTGAAGCCGGTGGCGGTGGCGCCGCTGGCGTCCAGGTCGGAGAGGTTGGTCATGAGCAGCTTGCGGCCGAGCAGCGCGGGGGGATGCCAATCCAGCCGGAAGTGCTGGCCCTCCTCCATCAGGTCGGTGGTCACCAGCAGCTGCTGCCCGGCCGGCACCGGCGCGAGCGCGCCGCAGTCGTCCACCAGGTCCCCGCCACCGGGGAAGGTCGCCCGGATGCGGTCGATGATTTCCAGCTCGGATAACCTCACGGCACCTCCCCCTTCACGATAGTCTGTCACATACGCGCTTGGTCGCGGCGCTTGCCGGTGCTAGCGTTGATGGGTAAGGAGACCTTTCATGGCCATCACCAAGGTTTGGATCGAAGAAGGCTGCATTGTCTGCAACGCCTGTGAAGCCGAGTGCCCCGACGTCTTCCTGGTGACCGACACCACCTGCGTGATCAAGTCCGACGTCCGGGCCGACGGCCTCGAGACCGAGAACCGCGAGGAGATGTCCGAGCTGAAGGAGGCGTTCCAGACCTCCCTGGAAGCCGCCATCGAAGCCGCCGCCGCCGGCTGCCCGGTGGAAGTCATCAAGTTCGATAAAGTCTGAAGCCGCCAAGCTTCGACTCACGGATACGGGGCGCCAGTTGGGCGCCCCGTCGCGCACCGGAGCCGCCATGCCCGAAGAGCTTCCCCGACCCAAACGCAGGGTGCGCTACCAGGGCACCCATCCCCGGCGGTTCCAGGAGAAGTACAAGGAACTGGACCCGGAGCGCCATGCCGGCGAGCTGGAAAAGGTGCGGGAGCGCGGCGCGACCCCGGCGGGCACGCACCGGCCCATCTGCGTGCGGGAGATCCTGGAGGCGCTGGATCCCCGGCCCGGCGACGTGGGCCTGGACGCCACCCTGGGCTACGGCGGCCATGCCCAGGAGATCCTGCCGCGGCTGGCCCCGGGGGGGCGCCTGTTCGGGATCGACGTGGACCCGCTGGAACTGCCCCGCACCGAGGCCCGGCTGCGCGCCCTCGGCTTCGGCGAGGAGGTCCTGGTTGCCCGCCGGATGAACTTCGCCGGGCTGCCCAGGCTGCTGCCCGAGGCCGGCGGCGCCCTGGACTTCATCCTGGCCGACCTGGGCGTCTCCTCCATGCAGATCGACAATCCGGCCCGGGGATTCACCTACAAGGCCGACGGCCCCCTGGACCTCCGGCTGAACCCGAACCGCGGCCGGCCCGCCTCGGCGCTGCTGCGCGCGCTGTCCCGGGAAGCGCTGGCAGAACTGCTCGCCGAACTGTCCGACGAGCCCCACGCGGAGGCCATCGCCCAGGCCCTGCACGGCCAGCCGGTGGACACCACGCGCCAGCTGGCCGCCCTGGTGCGCCAGGCCGTGGCCGGCCTCGAAGATGATCCGCGCGGCTCGCTGCAGCGCACCTTCCAGGCCCTGCGCATCGCCGTGAACGACGAACTGGGCGTGCTCGACCAGTTCCTGGCCGCGCTGCCCGCGGCCCTGAAGCCCGGCGGCCGGGTGGCCATCCTCACCTTCCATTCCGGCGAGGACCGGCGGGTGAAGAAGTCCTTCCAGGCCGGGCTGCGCGACGGCCTCTACCAGCGCATCGCGCCCGACCCGATCCGCCCGTCGGCGGAGGAACGCCACGCCAATCCGCGCTCGTCCAGCGCCAAGCTCAGGTGGGCGGTGCGGCGTTAATTCTCGCGCAGGCCGACGTTCACTTCGAAGTTGCCGAACGGGGTGGTGAAGGGGATGGCGATGCAGGGCACGTCGCCGGAGCGGCTGATCTTGTGGCCCACGCCGATGACGACGGTGGGGATCGAGATGTTCAGGGAATGGCCATCCTGGATCAGCGCGCGCCGGGCGTCGCCCACCACGATGTTGCCGATTTCGCCGATGGCGTCCTCGACGTTCTTGTTCATGCTGGTGATCTCTTCCATCAGCATGTTGGACGCGATCTTGCATGCCAGCTGCTCGGGCATGCTGATGATGATGGAGCCGGAGGTTTCGCCGGTGAGGCCGATGATGGCCGAAACGTCATAGGTCGTGATGAGATCCTCTTTCAGCTCCAGCCCCGCCTTTTCGGCCTGGATTCCCGCCATCATGTCCAGGCTGCGCAGGGTGGATTCGATGAAAGGATTAATGAATGCGACGTTCATAGCTGGTTGTGCTCCCTGGTTCCCACTTCATGATTTCATCCGTTCCATCCAGAATAACCTGATTCTTGCCACAACTGATTGATGATAACGGCTTTCAAGGGCAGGATAAAGTCAGTGCAGGACCGGAGAAGACCATGCTGGATCGATTGCAAGCCGAATTGAAGGCCTCCATGTTGGCCAAGGACACCCCGCGCACCATGGTGCTGCGCATGGCGCTGGCCGCCTACAAGAACGAGGCGGTGGCCAAGGGCCTGGGACCGCAGGGCCTGCTATCCGAGGCCGAGGCCGTGGCGGTGTTCAAACGCCTGGTGAAAAGCCGCGAGGACAGCGTGGAGCAGTTCAGCGCCGCCGGCTTTCCGGACCGGGCCGCGGTGGAACAGGCCGAGATCGAGGTCCTGAAGGGCTTCCTGCCGGCCATGCTGGAGGGAGTCCAGCTCGAAACCGCCGTCCGGGAAGCCATCCAGGCCGCGGGCGCCCACAGCCGCAAGGACATGGGCGCGGTCATGAAGGCCCTCCAGGCCAAACACGGTGCAGCCTTCGACGGCAAGACCGCCAGCCAGCTCGTCCAGTCCCTGCTTTCGTAACCCAGCCGCTCGCGCAGCGGGCCCCACGGCGCGGATGGTCGTTTTCTCTTCCGCGCCGCTTCATTCCAATGAAAGATTAGAAAATGAAACAATCCAAAATGTTGATCCACACCCTTCGGGAAGTGCCCCGGGACGCCGATGTCGTCAGCCAGCAGCTGATGATGCGGGCCGGCATGATCCAGAAGCTGGCGGCGGGAATCTACGATTATCTGCCCCTGGCTTTCCGCAGCATCCGCAAGTTCGAGCAGATCGTGCGCGAGGAGCTGGCCAAGGACGGCTGCCAGGAATTGCTCATGCCTACCGTACAGCCGAGCGAGCTATGGCAGGAATCCGGCCGCTGGAGCTTCTACGGCAAGGAACTGCTGCGCTTCAAGGACCGCAAGAACGCCGATTTCTGCCTGGGCCCCACCCACGAAGAGGTCATCACCGATATCGTCCGGCGCAACGTCAGCAGCTACAAACAGTTGCCCATGAACCTGTTCCAGATCCAGACCAAGTTCCGCGACGAGATCCGGCCCCGCTTCGGGCTGATGCGCGGGCGGGAATTCATCATGAAGGACGCCTACTCGTTCGACGTGGACGACGCGGCCGCGGATAAGTCGTACTGGGCCATGTACAACGCCTATTCGCGCATCTTCGCCCGGCTGGGCGTGAAGTTCCGCTCGGTGGAGGCCGACAGCGGCGCCATCGGCGGCAGTTTCACCCACGAATTCCACGTGCTGGCCGGTTCCGGCGAGGACGCGATCCTTTCCTGCGACGCCTGCGACTACACCTCCAACATGGAAAAGACCGAAGCGCCGCGCATCCCCGCGGTGGACCACGGCCCGGCCTTCGCGCTCAAGCCCGCCCACTTCAAGACCCCCGGCATCCTGGCCATGGCGGAGCAGGCGGCGGCGTTCAAGGATGCCGAGCACGACGGCATGCCGCTGCACCAGACGTCCAAGGTCTACTGGCTGGACGCCGACATCGTCACCGGCAAGGACGCCGACGGCCACGTCACCCGCCGGCTGGCGGTGGCGGTGGTGCTGCGCGGCGACCACGAGATGAACCCGGTGAAGGTGAAGAACTTCCTCGGCGCGGTGGAGCTGCAGCCGATGGCCGACGCGGAGGACTTCACCGGCGCCCTGAGCGGCTTCCTCGGCCCCGTGGCCAAGGAGGGCACCCGGCTTTGGGAGCTCCTGCGCACCCAGCCGGACGCCGTGGTCTACCTGGTGGACAAGGCCCTGGAAGGCGCCAGCAACCTCACCTGCGGGGCCAACGTCACCGATTGCCATCACTTCGGCCTCGACCCCCAGCGTGACCTGCCGGGCGCCAGGTTCGCCGACCTGCGCCTGGCCCAGGAAGGCGACCTCTGCCCGCGCTGCGGCAAGGGCCACTACCAGGCCTTCCGCGGCATCGAGGTGGGGCAGGTGTTCAAGCTGGGCACCAAGTACTCCAAGTCGATGAACTGCGTCTACCTGGACGAGCACGGCAAGGAGAACCCCATGGTCATGGGCTGCTACGGCATCGGCGTGAGCCGCACCGTGGCCGCCGCCATCGAGCAGAACTACGATGCGGACGGCATCGTCTGGCCCTGGCCGATCGCGCCCTACCAGGTCCACCTGCTGGACCTGGACCCGGGCAACGGCGAGGTGCGGGAAGTGGCCGACCGGATGGAGCGGGAGCTGGAGGCCGCCGGCTTCGAAGTGCTGCATGACGACCGCGAAGGGCTCAGCCCCGGGGCCAAGTTCAAGGACGCCGACCTGCTGGGCTTCCCCCTGCGCGCCATGGTCGGCTCCCGCGGCCTCAAGGAAGGCCTGGTGGAGCTGCGCGACCGGCGCACCAAGGCCGTGCTCAAATTCAAGCCGGACGAGATCGTGGCGCAGGTCACCGCGGCCCGGGACCGGATCATGGGCGACCTGGCCGTCCAGGGCGGGAGGTAATCAATGGCAGAGGGCCCGGTCTACCTGACGACCTTCATCGAAGGCGTGCTGGTGCATGGTTCGTCCATGCCCTTCATCCTGCTGGTGCCCTCAGCCCATTCGCCGCACCGGGGGCTGCTCATGCCGCCCCAGGTGCCGTGGTCGCCGGGCTACCTGCCGCCGGGCCTGCTCCAGGCCCTGATCGACACCACCTGGAAGATCCCGTTCCGGTTCTACGATCCGTCCCGGCTGCCGGTGGTGTTCGACGAGCGCACCTCGCGCCTGCCCACCCCCTGGCTGCTCCGGCTCGAGGGCCTGGAAAACCAGCAGCGGCTCTACCTCTCCCACCTGCTGCGCACCCGGGCCGCGGACGACCAGCTGCCGGCGCCGCCCGAAGGCGCCCAGTGGGCCGGCGAGAAGGCGCTGGCCACCCTGGACCTGGTGCCGGGGGTGCGCCGGCTCTGCCAGGCCGCCCTGTCCCTGGTGAAAGAGCTTTGATCCGAAACGCTCCGGGCATTCCCGCGGTGTTCCTCGACCGGGACGGCACCCTCAACGAAGAGGTCGGCTACCTGTGCCGCCCGGAAGACGTGGTGCTCGTTCCGGGCGTCGCGCAGGCCCTGGCCCGGCTCAACGCCCTCGGCATCCCGGTGCTGGTGGTCACCAACCAGGCCGGCATCGGCCGGGGCAAGTACGGCTGGGCCGAGTTCCAGGCCGTCATGGACCGGATCGGCGCCCTGCTGGCCGAGGGCGGCGCGCACATGGACGGCGTCTACGCCGCCCCGCACCACCCCAAGGGCCTGGGCGCCTACGGCCATCCCGACCACCCCGATCGCAAGCCCAATCCCGGTATGCTCTTGCGTGCCGCGCAGGAGCACGGCGTCGATCTGTCGCGGTCCTGGATGATCGGCGACAAACTGCTGGACCTCGAGGCCGGGCGCAATGCCGGGTGCCGGGTGGCCCTGGTGCGCACCGGCTACGGCAGCCAGGTGGACGCCGGCCGGGCCGATCTGGTGGCCGCGGATCTGCCTTCGGCGGTGGCGCGGATCCTGGCGGAGCTCGAAGCTCGCTAGCCATGAAAAACCCATTGATGCGTTCCGCCCCGCTGATCCGCAAGACCGGCCTCGTGCCCGGAGTCATCCTGCAGCGCTACAAGCGCTTCCTGGCCGACGTCGAACTGCCGGACGGTTCCGTGGTGGTGGCCCACTGCACCAACACCGGCACCATGGCCACCTGCTGGGCGCCCGGCGACCTGGTGCTGCTCGAGCCCTGCCTGAACCCGGAGCGCAAGCTCAAGTTCACCTGGCTGGCCTGCCGCCGGGACGGGACCTGGGTGGGGGTGGAGACCGGCATGCCGAACCGGGTGGTGGCCGAAGCCGCGCGCTGCGACCGGCTGCCGGGCCTGCCCGGGCTCCGTGACGTGCGCACCGAACAGAAATACGGCGACGAACGCAGCCGCATCGATGTCCTGGCCCGGGATGGCGAAGGCCGCTGCGTCTACATCGAGGTGAAGAACGCCACCCTGCGCGTGGGCCAGGGGGTGCGCTTTCCCGACGCCGTGACCCTGCGCGGCGCCAAGCACCTGCGCGAACTGCGGGCCATGGTGCGGCTGGGCCACCGGGCCGCCATCGTGTTCTTCGTGCAGCGCTCCGACGCCGCCTGGTTCGACGCCGCCCGGGACATCGATCCGGCCTACGCGCGCGAACTGGATCTGGCGGCCGCGGCCGGTGTGGCGGTGCTGCCGGTGGACGGCGCCGTCGCGGCGGAACCGGAGCCCGGCGGGCTCTGGACCTTGGCCTGGAGCCTGCCCGGCCTGCTCCCGTGGGTGCGCCTGGAAGGGTTGGAGGCAAAAGGGTAGCCATTTTCCATGGCCCCTCCCGAGATGCCCCTTCCGTTACCGGGTCCGGGCGGTCAAAATGAAACATAACCTGTCCTTTCGCCGTAGCTTTAATAATTCCTGGAGCACCCATGACTGAGCCGTTGAAAAAGACACCGCTGTTCGATTGGCACAAGGCCCACGGCGCCAATATCGTCGAGTTCGGGGACTACCTCATGCCGGTCTGGTATGCCAGCGCCCGCAACGAGCATCTTCAGGTGGTGTCCCAGGCCGGGTTGTTCGACACGAGCCACATGGCGACCATCCGGATGTTCGGAAAGGACGCGTACGACGTGCTGCAGTGGTGCTTCACCCGCAACCTGGACAGCTGCGTGGGCAAGGACAACGCGCCGCTGGCGGACGGCAAGTGCGTGTACGGCGTGTTCCTCGATGAGCACGGCAACGCGATCGACGACAGCCTCGTCTACAAAATCAAGGATGGGGAGTTCATGGTCGAGGTCAACGCCAGCATGGGCGGCCCGGTCGCCAAGCACCTGGCCGAGCAGGCCAAGGGACGTGATGTGACGATCATCGACCTGACCGACAAGCTCGGCAAGATCGACATCCAGGGGCCGGCCTCGATCAAGATCATGGCGAAGATCCTGAAAAACCCCGAGGCGGTGTTCGAAAAACTGCCTTATTTCTCGGCGAAGGGGCACTTTGATCCCGCGTCGACCCTGGCCGGCCAGGTGCAGCTGCTGGATGGCACGCCGATCCTGGTGTCGCGTTCGGGCTACACCGGCGAGGTGGGCTTCGAGCTGTTCGTGGAGCGGGCCCAGACCGTGAAGCTGTGGGAAACGATCATGGCGGCAGGCGAGGCGTTCGGCCTGACGGCGTGCGGCCTCGCGGCCCGCGACTCCCTGCGCGCCGGCGCCGTGCTGCCGCTCTCCCATCAGGACATCGGCCACTGGACCTACATCCACCACCCCTGGCCGTTCGCGCTGCCCTTCACGGCCGATGGCCGCGGCTTCACCAAGGCGTTCCTCGGCTCCGCGGCGCTCGAGAAGGCGTCCGACGCGCCGTACACCCTGACCTTCGTCGGCAACGATCTCCGCAAGGTGGACGCCCACGACGCCCGGGTCTACCTGGACGGCAAGGAGATCGGCACCGTCCTGACCTGCGTCACCGACATGGCCATCGGGCGGCATGAGGGCCGGATCTACAGCATCGCTTCCCCCGACAAGCCGGCCGGACTCGCCATCAAGGGCCTCAGCTGCGGCTTCATCAGGGTCGGGTCGAAGCTCGCGCCCGGCACCGCCGTGGAGATCAGGGACGGCAAGCGCGCCATCCAGGTGGTGATCGAGACCGACGTCCGGCCCGCGCGCACCGCCCGGAAGGCGCTGAAGACCTTCATGTGATGATCACCCCCTTTCCCCTCAACCCCCTTGCGGCCCCCCAGGGGCTGGAACAGTCTTTTCATCGGAGGCCCCATGTATCCGTCTGACCTGAAATACACGAAGAACCATGAATTCATCAAGCCCTTGGGCGATGGCACGGCGGTGGTCGGCATCACCAGCTATGCCCAGGAAGCGCTGGGCGACGTGGTGTTCGTGGACCTGCCCGAAGTGGGCACCAAGTTCGATGCCGGCGACGAGTTCGGCACCGTGGAATCGGTGAAGACCGTCTCCGAGATCTTCATGCCCTCCTCCGGCGAGGTCCTGGCCGTGAACGAGGACCTGGAAGCCCATCCCGAGTTCGTCAACGAAGACGCCTTCGGCAAGGGCTGGATGGTCAAGATCAAGCTGGCCGGCGCCCTGTCCGGCGACCTGCTGGACGCCGACGCCTACACCAAGCTGGTCAGCGAAGAGAGCCACTGAGTGGATCGCCGGACCCGGGGCGGCCGCTGGAGCCGAGTACTCTCCCTCCTCGCCGCCCTGGGGGCGGCGGGCTTCGGCGCCGCGCCACCCCCGCCGGCCACCGTTCCGGCGGTGGCGCCCCCGGTCCATCCCCAGTACATCAAGATCCCGCCGCCCCGCCCGCCCGCGGCGAAGGCGACCGAGCTGATCAAGCTCAAGGCCGTCATTGAATCCGGGGAAAAGGCCCTGGAGGAGAAGGACTGGGACGAGGCGCAGTCCCTGGCCGACCAGGCCGAAGAGATGCTGCACGACCTGCCGGAAGACAGCCGCAGGCAGAAGGAAGTGGACGAGCTGCGCGATCGGCTCACCGAACTCGAGGAGCACCTGCCCGACACCGAGGAAATTCCGCCGCAGCCCGATCCCGGCCTCAAGGAGGCGGTCGAGGTGACGCCCCTGTCCCCCGACGAGCTGCGCACCGAGCTGGAGCAGGTGAAGGGCGCCGAGCTGGGGGCGGTGTTCGACCTGGGCATCGACTACAACGACAAGGTGCTGTTCTGGGTCCGCCAGTTCACCACCACCAAGCGCGGCTTCATGGAGCGGGCCCTGTCCCGGGCCAGCCAGTACCTGCCGATGGTGCGCCAGATCTTCGCCGAAGAGGGCATCCCCAAGGACCTGGCCTTCCTGGCGGTGATCGAATCCGGCTACATCAATTCCGCTTCCAGCTATGCCAAGGCCGTGGGCATGTGGCAGTTCATGCGCTCCACCGGCCGGATCTACGGCCTGGGCGGCAACGCCTGGGTGGAGGAACGGCGCGACCCGGTCAAGGCCACCCGCGCCGCCGCCCGCTACCTGCGCAAGCTCTACGAGATCTCCGGCGACTGGTACCTGGCCCTGGTGGGCTACAACGCCGGCCCCCTCACCACCGAGCGGGCCATCCTCAACCTGGGCAGCCGCAACTTCTGGGACATGTACCGCAGCCGCTGGCTGCGCAACCAGACCAAGAACTACGTGCCCGAACTGTGCGCCGCCGTGCTGGTGGGCCGGTTCCCGGAGCGCTACGGCCTGAAGGTCGAGCAGCTGCCGCCCTACGCCTATGAGTCCGTGGACGTGGACCGCATGACCAGCCTGCCGGTGCTGGCGCGCTTCGCCGACACCGACGTGGACGCCCTGAAGGAGCTGAATCCCGAGCTGCTCCGGGCCACCACGCCGCCGGGCCACTACAGCCTGCGCGTCCCGCCCGGCCAGAGCGGCGTCACCGCCCGGGCCCTGGCCCGGATTCCGGCCAACCAGCGCCTGGACTTCAAGGCCTACAAGATCCGCAGGGGCGAAACCGCGGCCCGGGTCGCCGCCCGCTTCAACCTGAGCGTCGAGGACCTGCTGGACGCCAACGACATGACCAAGGCCCAGTTCCGCCCCGGCCGGGTGATCCAGGTGCCGCCGCCGCCCACCAGCCCCATCGACGATCGCGATCTGCGCTCCAAGGTCGAGCGCGCCCAGATCATCGAGGACCGGCCGCTGGAGGGCCTGCCGGCCATTCCCAGCACGGTCGCGCCGCTGGAGCCTGCCCGGGAAGCGCCCGGCGCGCCGGTCGAACCGGCTGAAACGCCCGAACCGGTCCGGCCCGCCGTGCGGGAAACGGCGGCCCGGCCGGCCCCGGCCAGGGAGAAGGCGCCCGCCGTGGAGGCCCGACCCGCCTTCCACGTGGTCAAGCGGGGGGAGACCCTGTTCGCCATCGCCGAGCGCTACGGCCTGGAGGTCAAGGATCTCCGGAAATGGAACAAGTTGCGCAAGCACGGCATCCAGGTCGGACAGCGGCTTCGCTTGAAACGGTAATCAGGATGCCGGCATATGACTTTCCTGCGCAACGCAGTCATGGCGACAATTTGTGCTTGCGTCCTGCTTCGTATGCTGGCATTCTTATTACTCCCCCGGGGCTATAGCTCAGCTGGGAGAGCGCTTGCATGGCATGCAAGAGGTCAGCGGTTCGATCCCGCTTAGCTCCACCAAAACACGAGGCCACCGTCCGGTGGCCTCGTTTTCTTTTTTTCTGACCGGCCCAACCCTATGCTCGCAAGCCTGAACCACGCCAACCTCAGCTTCGGCCCCCACGACGTGCTCAAGGACGTCACCTGGGCCCTGCAGGAGGACGAGTGCTGGGGCGTCATCGGCCGCAACGGCGCGGGCAAGAGCACGATCTTCAAGGTGCTGCTGGGCGAGCTGGAGCTGGACGGCGGCACCGTGGTCCGGCCCACCGCCGAGCGCGGCATCCGCATGGGCCACTACGCCCAGGATCTGGTGCCGGCCACCCATGGCACGGTGCTGGAGGAGACCCTGGCCGCCTTCGGCGAAGTGGAGGCGACCCGCCACGAGATGCGCGAGCTGGAACACCAGATGGCCGAGCCGGAGGCCGATCTGGAAGCCGTCATGGCCCGCTACCAGACGGTCCAGGAGCAGTTCGAGCGGCTGGACGGCTTCACCATCCGGGCCCGGGCCGAAGGCATCCTGTTCGCCCTGGGCTTCAGCCCCGAGCAGCTGGAGAGCAAGGTGGCGGAACTGTCCGGCGGCCAGAAGTGCCGGGTGATGCTGGCCAAGGCCATCCTCCAGGGTCAGGACCTGCTGCTGCTGGACGAGCCCACCAACCACCTGGACCTGCCCTCCCTGCGCTGGCTGGAGTCGTTCATCAACGAAACCCGGGCCGCCGTGGCCGTCATCAGCCATGACCGGTATTTCCTCGACCGGATCGCCACCTCCATCCTGGAGATCGAACTGGGCCGGTCCCGGTCCTACGAAGGCAACTACACCGACTTCATGGAGAAGAAGGAACAGGAGCTGGAGATCCAGGAGCGCCACTTCGAGCGCCAGCAGGACTACATCAAGAAGCAGGAAGAGTACATCCGGCGCAACATCGCCGG
>Ga0181520_10000771_pt1 | contig 69123 bp, 54 predicted proteins | sample PEATcosm2014_Bin_29_FD_132451 | JGI IMG/M metagenome (GOLD analysis project Ga0181520, IMG submission 132451) | Peatland microbial communities from MTU Mesocosm Facility, Houghton, MI, USA - PEATcosm2014_Bin02_30_metaG | ecosystem: Environmental > Terrestrial > Soil > Wetlands > Peat | place... | reverse complement strand
TGCACCAAAATGGCACGGTTTGCCAAAAAATGGATACAAATTGGTAACAAATTGCCTACGGCCTTCGGCTGTGGCAAGACTATCGTTAGAGTGTCAAACGTTTTTTTCCCCGCAGTTTCTCCGTGTGAGCAATACCTTTAGCGAAAGCAGAATACACACATGGACGTACAAAATCGACGCAAAAACGCCAAAAGGCCCCTTTTTTCGACGTGGTCACACCACTGCCTGACCCGATCCGGCGGGTTGTCTCGGCGGCCCAGCCGTTAGAAATGCCAATGGAAGCACTTTTTTCTGACTCATGCCCCTTGTCCCGCCCATCAAGTTGGGCCTCCCGGAATCGCAAGACTCGATTCGGCGCAGCCGCTGGCGGGCAAGAACGCGCTCGTTGGAGTCCCGGCTTTAGCCGGAATTTATGCCGGCTAAAGCCGGGACTCCAACGACTGTGGGATCGAACCCAGCCGGCCCAATCGGCAATCACTGCGGACAAGCAGCTCTTCCAGTTCGGCAGAACAGAGCAGGTCCAATTCACGAGGACGCAAATGGGCCAAGGGGTCGCTCCAACCGTCGGCGGGCGCGGCCTTTTCGGCCGCCGCGGCAGCCGGATGCATGCCGATCTCGGCAAGCTGAAAATCGCGCACAGTGGCCAGGAACGCGCGAACCGTTTCCAGCGACATAGTACCGGCCGTCATCGTGCCCAGGAAGGCGTCGGCGAAGAAGACCTCCCTGGCGAGCATTCTGTGGCCGAAACGGCCGGCATACATCTTCTTCACGCCGCCGAGAAGCCATTGGGTCGTACTGATGCCCGGCCAGAGGAACGACGACCACCACGAGGGCTCCCAGGCAACGCGGACTGTGGGAATATGGAAGGTCTCCAGCAGCCACTCCACCATGGGTCCCGCGACGGGCAGCATCTCGATGTACTGGTGCCCGTTGAGGTGCGTGGGCCGTTGGCCGCGGTCGAGCATGAACTGCACCTGGCAGGTCAATTCGTCCTGGACCGCCGCGGCCAGCCCTGCGCCGCCTTTGCGCAAGCGGTGGAAGAGGCTGAAGATGCTGGGGAAACAGCCCCGGGCGTCGAGCAGCTCGGCCGGATAGCGCCCCGCGGTCAGGGGGCGGCCCTGCGTGAGGTTCAAGTGGATGCCCAGATCGAACGGCTGACGGGGATCGTGCAACCGCTGGCGGCGGACGAGCGACGGCAGAGTGCCCGCCGCGCGGTCGGCTTCCAATTGCCGCCAGCGATCCAGCGCCCGGGCGGCATCGGGGGCGTTGCTCAACAGCGACGTGCTGGTGAGCAGGCCCTGCTGGAAGGCCTGGAAAATGCCGTCCGTGACGGCCGGGTTCATACCCAAGTCATCGGCGTGCAAGGCAACCAGGCGGGGAGATTTATGGGCGGACATGGCCGATCGGTCTTAAGCTGCCTTGCGGCGTTCGGGCACGGCGGCCGGCAGCGACGGCAGCGGCAATGTGCGCACGTTGCGGTTGCGCCACCACAAGCCCACGATGTCGCAGAGCATGGGGATGGTGTGCCGCCGCAACGAGAGCGTGGAACCGTACTCCCGCACGAGGTTGACGGGGATCCGCTGGAACTCCAAGCCCAGCCGCTGCGTGAGGAACACGACCTCGGCGTCGAAGGAGAAGCCCTCCAGCGTCAATCGCGAAAAGATTTCCATTGCCGCCCTGCGGCTGAAGGCCTTCAATCCGCATTGGGTGTCGGTGACCTCGTGCGAGACCAGTCGCTTGACCACCTCGCGGAAGAGCCAGGTGGCAATCGTGCGCGACAGCTTGCGCTTGGCGCGGTGGGTCGATTGGGCCAGGTCGCGGGCGCCGAAGACGACTTCACACTTCGCGCCGTGGACCAGATCGTAGGCCTGGCGGAGCGATTCCAATTCGAACGGCAGATCGGCGTCGGTGAAGGCCAGGACCTTGCCCGTGGCATGGAGCATGGCGTTGCGCACGGCCGCCCCTTTGCCGCGATTCTGCGGCAGCGAGACCGTGGAGAAACGCGGGCCCATCGCGGCGGCGAGCGTCGCCGTGCGGTCGGTGCTGCCGTCGTCGGCCACCAGAACGCGGTAATCGAGGCTCGACGTGTCGAGAAAACGCCGCAACTCGGCCAGCGTCCAAGGCAGCCGGTGCTCTTCGTTATAGGCCGGGATCACCAGGGAAAAGTCGTGATCGGACGGCAGCGGCGTCCCGCTTGCCTGCGTGGCGGCATCCGTACCGTCGTTCGCACTTTCGAATCGAGTCATAGGCTTCCTGCCCTGTGTCGACGCGATGGGCTGTGGGTGGCCCGGATCGCGCGTGGGAATCCACTGGTCGGGCTGACCGACCGATTTGAGACGGGTTCATACCCGATTTCGCCCCGCGGAGTAAAGATGAATTGGCCGAAAAGCGAAAAATCTTCCCGTCCCCGAGGGGCAGGTCGCTCTTGCCCACAAGGCCGTAAAAGCCTTATACTTATCCACTTACGTGCGGCCGACGGTTCTCGCGTCCTCTGTATCGACGCTTGGCCCGCACGCACATCCTTTGCAGTGAGAATTTAGAGAAGATGCTTCGAGTCAATCTACCCGACGGCAAGGTCTTGGAATACACGCGTCGCGTTCGCCCCCTGGATATCGCCTTGGAAATCGGCCCGCGGCTGGCCAAGGCCACGGTGGCCGCAGTGGTCGATGGCCAGATCGTCGGCGCCACCACCTTCCTGCCCGCAGAAGGCCAGGTTTCGCTACGGCTGATTACCAGCCGCGACCCCGAGGCCCTGAACGTCATGCGGCACTCCTGCGCCCACGTCATGGCCCGCGCGGTAATGCGGCTCTACGAGGGCGTGCAACTGGCCTTTGGCCCCACGGTCGAGAACGGCTTCTATTACGATTTCCAGACGCAGCGGCGGCTTTCCGAGGAGGATTTCCCCCAGATCGAGGCGGAGATGGCCAAGATCGTCAAGGAAGACGAACCTTTCGAGCGGGTGGAAATGGACCGCGACGAGGCCCTGCAATTCTGCAAGGATTTGGGCCAGGGCCTGAAGGTCGAGCATATTGAAACCGGCTTGGCGGACCACGGCCAGGTCTCGTTCTACCGGCAGGGTGAGTTCATCGATCTCTGCCGCGGGCCCCACATACCCAGTTCCGGAACGATTGGTGCTTTCAAACTCCTCAACGTGGCCGGGGCCTATTGGAAAGGCGATGCCCAGCGACAGCAGTTGCAGCGACTCTACGGCACCGCCTGGTTCAACAAGGCCGACCTGGAGGAGTATCTCAAGAAGGTCGACGAGGCCAAACGCCGCGACCATCGCCTGCTGGGCAAGCAACTCGAACTGTTCACGATCGACCCGATGGTCGGTTCGGGGTTGATCCTCTGGCTGCCCAAGGGGGCCGTCGTCCGCCGGCAGTTGGAAAATTTCCTCTATACCAAGCTGCTGGAAATCGGTTATCTGCCGGTCTACACACCGCACATCGGGCGGATCGAGCTTTACCAGACCTCTGGCCACTTCCCCTATTACGCCGACAGCCAGTTCCCGCCGCTTTATTCCCATCCTTTGGGTGGCGTGGTTCAGGAGTTGCTTCAGCTTTGGGCCAAGGGCGAGATCGACGACGATGGCTTGGCGGCACGCTTGAAGCACTACATGCACGCCGACGTGCCGGATCGCATTCGGCCGCAGGTGCCGAACTACGAGAAACTGCCGTCCTCGAAGGAGAAGATCACGGCCATCGAGTCCTGGCTGGAGAAGCAGGAACGCTTCCTGCTCAAGCCCATGAACTGCCCGCACCACATCAAGATCTATCAGAGCAAGCCGCGCAGCTATCGCGAACTGCCGCTGCGGCTGGCTGAGTTCGGCACGGTCTATCGTTTCGAGCAGTCGGGCGAGTTGAACGGCATGACCCGTGTGCGCGGCTTCACGCAGGACGATGCCCACATTTTCTGCACGGAAGAGCAGGTAGCCGGCGAGTTTCGCGGGTGCATCGAGATGACTCAATACGTGCTGAAGACGCTGGGCCTGACCGACTACCGCGTACGGCTCGGTTTCCGCGATCCGGCGAGCGAGAAGTATGTCGGCTCGGCCGAGAACTGGCAGCGGGCCGAAACGGCCCTGGAGGCGGTCTGCCACGAGATGAATCTGCCAAATCTCTCCGTCGAACGGGGGGAAGCGGCGTTTTATGGACCCAAGGCCGACTTTGTCGTGGCCGATTGCATCGGGCGGGAATGGCAGCTTGGGACTGTGCAGTTGGACTATAACCTGCCCAGTCCGCAACGGTTCGCCCTGGAATATGTGGGGGCAGACAACCGTCCCCACCAGCCGGTGATGATTCATCGTGCCCCCTTCGGGTCGTTCGAGCGGTTCGTGGGCATGTTGATCGAGCATTTTGCCGGGGCGTTTCCCTTGTGGTTGGCCCCTGAGCAGGCCCGCGTAATGGTGGTTAGCCAGAAAGTAGAGGAGTACGGCCGGCAAATCGAGGCCCGGTTGCGGCAGGCCGGCTTCCGGGTTTCCGGCGATTATCGGGCGGAAAAGGTCGGTTCGAAGATCCGCGACGCCCAGTTGGAGTTGATCCCCTACATGTTTGTGCTGGGCGGACGCGAGGCGGAGACCGGCCAGGTGGCCCTGCGCGACCGGTTGGAGGGCGACCTGGGCACGATGTCGGTGGAGGCGGCAATTGCCCGGCTTCAGGCCGAGGTCGAGGCCCGAACGATCCGGCAGGTTGTCAAGACTTCCGCCGGTATGGGCGGCCGGCAGGGAGAAAATGAGTATTAAGCAGGGCAAATTTTGCCGAAAAAAAGCAATGAAGCGGCCAACCACCGTTGACGCGGCCGGTGGCATGCTTCATACTTTATGGTGAAATTCTGGCGGCGGATGCAAGTGCATCCGCGGGTATCTATTCCTAAGAAGACGCAGGAGAAACTTGGCTACTGAACCGAAGAAGCTGACGCAACGAATCAACGAACAGATTCGCGCCGTCACAGTTCGCGTGATTGGTGACGACGGGACACAACTGGGCATTATGTCGACGGACGAGGCGATCAAGTCCGCGCGGAAGGTCAATCTCGATCTGGTGGAGGTCGCTCCCACCGAGCGGCCGCCGGTCTGCCGGATCATGGATTTCGGCAAATTCAAGTATCAACAGAAGAAGCGGCAACACAAAGGCCATTCCCATCAAATTCGCATCAAGGAGATCCGCGTACGGCCGAAGACGGGCGACCACGACATCGACGTGAAGGTTGGCCGTGCCCGCGAGTTCCTGGAGCACAAGGATAAAGTCATCGTTACGGTGACGTTTCGCGGCCGGGAACTGGCGCATATCGACGAAGGCCGCCGGGTATTGGACCAAATCCTGCAAAAGCTGGAAGATATCGGCAAAGTGGAGGCCTCGCCCACGCATTCCGGGAAACGGATGGTTTGCACACTTGCCCCCCGTTAGAGTGGGTAGGTCTGTCCCCGAAGTTCTTGCTTGCGTGTTTGAAATGTCTACCGTAAAATACGGACTGGGATGCCGGGGTTGATTGTGGCTGGCATCTATCTCCCGTTTTGTTTCTTTCCCTTCCAAATGGGACTTTCGCCATGAAGAAGTTTTTCCTGCGTGTTCTGGTACTATCCGTTTCCCTTGTTGCCTTTGCGTTGCTTGCGCCCTTTAGCGCCGATGCTGCCGGTACTACTAAAAGCAAGGTTGCACCGTCGACCACCTATCTAGTCGTCAAGATCACCAATGAGAACAAAGACGAAAAGAAAGGTGAAAAGAAGATCGAGTACAAGGTCATACCCAGCACGCAACTCAAGGATGAGAAGAAACGACTCAATGAGGATTACAAGAAGAAACTTGATGAATACCAGGACCGCATAAAGACCGACCACACGGCCCAACACCCCATCAAGCCGACCATCAAGCAGGTCGGCGACCCCTACAAGACCCAAACGGTTGCCCAGGAGACAGCCAAGAAATTGCAGGACGAAGCGGAGGGTAAGGACGATCCGAAAGTGAAAGAGAAAGATACGCGGAAGTGAAGTAGTTTCTCTGATCGGACTGAACTGGTCCGTAATCCGATGCCGGAACTGCGCTGCGCTTGTTCCGGCCTACGCTTGGTGAGTGGCGGGCGCATCGCGCAGTTGCCGCCAGCGATCGCTGAAGAAGCGAATGACGTAGAAGAAGACGGGCGTCAGGAAGATCCCGAAGAGCGTCACGCCAAGCATGCCGGCAAAGACCGGCCCTGCGCATCTCGGCGCTGGCTCTCTCAGCAATGACTAGCGGGATCACGCCGAAGATGAAGGCGAACGAGGTCATCAAGATGCGATTCCTACTCGCTCCAGGTAAAACCTGCACCGTGGCGGGGACACCCATTTATCAAAGCCGCGGGGATAAGGAAGAGAAACGGGCATGAAGAAGAGCGAGTCGCAGAAAAGCAAGTCTCCTTCTCAGTTGATAGACGCGAGAATCAAGGAACTGGGCGACTGGCGGGGCAGGCTGCTCAGCCGGCTCCGCACCTTGGTCAAGGAAGCCGATCCCGAGGTTGTCGAGGAGTGGAAGTGGAGAGGGGTTCCGGTGTGGTCGCACGATGGATTGATCTGCACAGGCGAGACTTACAAGAACGTCGTGAAGATGACCTTCGCCAAAGGGGCGGCTCTCAAGGATCTTGTGGGCCTCTTCAACTCCAGTCTTGACGGAAACACAAGGCGTGCCATCGACTTCCACGAGGGTGAGGATTTAGACGAGGAGGCGTTGAAGGCTCTCGTTCGCGCCGCCGTGACCCTGAACAAGTCCGCAACCCAAAGCTAATCCGCCGGTACTGCTTTGCGGTCCCGTTGTTCGGCGGCTTCATCCGCCGCTTCGATGCACCGGAAATCCGAGGGCAGTGTGGGGCAACAAAACAAATGAAACACTTTGTTTCAAAGTCTGAAATTGACCACTCAGGCCGATGGCGGCACGTTGTCCGCCGATGGCAAGTTTGCCCCGCGCTGCTTTCTGGCTTTCTCATCCGCCAATCGCTGTTGGATCCAGCCCTCTAATTCATCCCAATCGACCGGCGGCAATTGACTGCGGTCGGGCCGCAAGTTGGCGGCGTCCTTGATATAGACATGCACAATTTCGCGGGACGGAACGTCGGTGTTCCAGTGCAAGAGAATGCGGATGCAGTTCCGCAAGGAACCGGGGACGTCCAATTCGTGATTGCAAAGCAAAGCTACGTCGTACCACCCTAATTGGCGGGCCGCCAGGGCCGGGAACTCGGCGTTTAAGTCCGAAGTCGTGGAAAAAAAGGCGCTGGCCACGTCTTCGGCGCGGATCCCATTTTGGCGGATCATCATCGCCAAAAGTTCTCGCGTCGCTTTGAGAATGTCCTCTCGGCTGTTGGTATCGGCAACGGTCGCCCCGCGAACTCCACGACACGGCATGGTACAATTCCTCTCTGTATATCTACGATGTCTGTAGTTTACATGCCGGGAGAAAAAAGTGCCAGGAGAACTGCAAAGTCTCGCATGGTTCAAGGTCCTGTAGGGAACGGCGGGGCACCCGCGCGGGTCGATGCCGTTCCAAACGGGCGGAACGGCACGGGGGCTGTTCCTACAGGTGTTACCCTTGCAGCCTTGGAATTGAACCATGCCGCAAAGTCTCGCAGGACAGCCCTCCGTGGTACGGAATTCATGCCGTTTTGCCCTAAGAAAGGCAAGACCACGGAATAAATTCCGTGCTACGACGGACTTTGTAATACGCCTGAAAAAAGCGCCAATTATCCCTGCGAATGGGTGGGTAAGTCGGCGTTTCGTAGGCCGAACAGTGGCGAAGTTCGTGCGGAAATATCGCCACCTTGCCGCAAAATGGCCTCCCGGACCGTTTCACGGTTGTAGAATCGGGGGTCCGCCGTTATACTTGCATGGTTTAGGCTCCAGCGACGATGTAATTTACAGCCGAGAACTCGGTTCAGGCGATAGCTTGAATCCAGACCGTTGTTTCACAAGTCCTTTGGCAGCATGGTAATTCGTGTTGTGTACTGGATTTTGAAACCACGTCGAAACGGGTTTTGGAAGCACGTCGATTTTTTTCACCAGCCCCCTGCATCGGTGTAGCCTCAACCAGACCCATGCGTTTTTTGTTGATCGACCGAATCGTTGAATTTCAGCCCGGTGCCCGGATCACTGCGGTGAAATCATTGACGATGGCCGAAGAATACTTGGCCGACCATTTTCCCAATTTCCCCGTCATGCCGGGGGTATTGATGCTGGAGGCCATGACCCAAGCTGCCGCCTGGCTGATCCGTTTGAGCGAAGATTTCGCCCATTCCGTCATCGTGCTGAAGCAGGCGGGCAATGTAAAGTATGGTCAGTTTGTCGAGCCGGGACAGTTGCTTACGGTAACCGCCGAGATCATCTCGCAGACGGAGACGGAGACGAAGGTCAAGGCCCAAGGCTCGGTCGACGGCCGGACGACCGTCAGCGGCCGCCTGGTGTTGGAACGTTACAACCTCGCCGATCGCAATCCGTTGGAGGCCAACGCCGACGGCTTGATCCTCGAGGAAATGCGCAACCTTTTGACGGTCTTGTATCAACCGGGCCCGCCCGTGGTTCCGTCCATTGTTTGAGGTGAAGATGCGACTTGAAGGCAAAATAGCGATCGTTACGGGCGGCAGTCGCGGTATCGGCCGGGCTTGCGTGACAAGGCTGGCCGCCGAAGGCGCCACCGTGGCCTTTCTTTACAATTCCGCCAAAGAAGCCGCGGAGACGCTCGCCGCCGAATTGTCGGCCCAGGGCCGGCAGGTGTTGGCCCTGCAAGCCGACGTCCGCGATGCCAAGCGGGCCCAGGAAATCGTCGACACCATTACCAGCCGATGGCAGCGGGTCGACATCCTCGTCAATTCCGCCGGCATTACCAAGGACGGCCTGACGGGCAGCATGGCCGACGACCAGTGGCGCGACGTGATCGAAACCAATCTTGCCGGCACGTTCAACTACTGCCGCGCCGTGAGCCAGCCGATGTTGATGCAGCGCAGCGGCAGCATCGTGAACCTTTCCAGCACGGCGGCCGAGTTCGCGTCCCGCGGGCAGGTCAACTACGCGGCCAGCAAGGGCGGCATCAATGGGCTGACCAGGGCCTTGGCCAAGGAACTCGCTGCCCGCAAGGTCCGCGTCAACGCCGTGGCGCCGGGCATGATCGAGACCGACATGAGCCAGGTCGTCCGCGGCATCGCCGGCGACCAGATCAAGAATATAATTCCCTTGAAGCGGATCGGGAAGCCGGAAGAAATCGCCGCTGTCGTGGCCTTCCTGGCCAGCGACGACGCTTCCTACGTGACCGGTCAGGTTCTGCGGGCCGATGGCGGCCTGAGCCTAGGAGGCTATTGAGCAAGACCAATTTTTCTATCCTGCAACGTTTACCTGATATTTTTGGAGAATGAGCGAAATGCCGACAAAGGACGAAGTTTACGAGAAGATCAAAGTCGCCCTGACCGACGCCCTGGGTGTGGACGATGAAGACATCAAGCCCGAGGCCACGCTGGTGGGCGACCTAGGCGCGGAGTCGATCGATTTCCTGGACATCGTCTTCCGTTTGGAGAAGGCCTTCGACATCAAGATCCCCCGCAACGAGCTTTTCCCCGAAGATGTGCTCACCGACCAGAAGTACGTGCAGGACGGCCGCGTCACGGACGTTGGTTTGGCGGAGCTGCGCAAGCGGATGCCCTTCGCCGATCTCGACGATTTCGCCAAGAACCCGGTCGTGCAGGACTTCCCCAACGTGCTGACGGTGGCCGACATGTGCCGTTTCGTGGAAAGCAAAGTGCAAGTCACGGGCTGAGCTGATGCGCTGGTTTTGGATCGATCGGTTCCTGGAATTCGAAAGCGGGCGGTACGCCAAGGCCGTCAAGTGCGTCTCGTTGGCCGAGGACTATCTGCACGACCACTTTCCGCAATTCCCCGTTTTTCCCAATTCGCTGGTCATCGAGGGGCTGGCGCAGACTGGCGGCCTTCTGGTTTGCGAACACAACGAGTTCACCGAGAAGGTGATCCTGGCCAAGCTGCCCAAGGTGGAGTTCTTCTGCCCCGCGCGACCGGGCGACACGCTCACCTACCTGGCGACGATCGAGTACCAGAACGCGGAAGGCGCGGCCGTCAGCGCCACCAGCCACATCGGCGATCGTTTGCAGGCCCGGGCGGAGATCGTCTTCGCCCACCTTAACGCTCCGTGGCTGGGTACCTTCTTCTCGCCGGAGGCCTTCCTCTCGATGATGCGCGTGTTCGGGGCCTATCGTGTGGGGCATGCGGCCGACGGCAGTCCGCTGATGCCGCCGGCGCGGCTTTGCAAGGTCTCGGGTAACGGCAACAGTCCGCAGCGCACCAACTCGCCCCAAGGAGAGCAACCGTGAGACGACGTGTCGTAGTTACCGGTATTGGCATGGTCACGCCCCTGGGCGCCGACCGTGAAGGCGTTTGGAAGCGGCTGCTGGCCGGCGAGTCGGGGGTGGGCTATACGACCCTCTTCGACGCCTCGAACTTTCCTACAAAGATCTCCGCCGAGGTCCGCAACTGGGACGTTTCCGACGTGGGCGAAGACCCCGAGGACTGGAAATTCCAGGGCCGCCATACCTGCTTTGCCGTGGGGGCCGCCAAGAAAGCCGTCGCTGACGCCGGCCTGAAAGACGTCTCCCTCGATCCTACCCGCTTCGGCGTCTATACCGGCAGCGGCGAAGGCCAGCAGGATTTCGACCGTTTCACCGAAATGATGGTCGCTGGTCTCAGCGGCGGCACGACGCTGGATGTCGCCCGTTTCACCCGCAGGGGCCTGGAGTTGCTCAATCCGCTTGCGGAGTTGGAGCAGGAGCCAAACATGCCGGCCGGGCACCTGGCCAGCCTCTTCGACGCCCAGGGGCCAAACATCAACTGCCTTACGGCCTGCGCCGCCAGCAGCCAGGCCGTCGGCGAGGCCGTCGAGATTATCCGCCGCGGCGAGGCCGACATCATGCTCGCCGGCGGCACACACACCATGATCCATCCCTTCGGCGTGACCGGCTTCAATCTGCTCACGGCCCTGAGCATGCGGAACGACGAACCCACGCGGGCCTCGCGTCCTTTCGACCGCGACCGCGACGGATTCGTGCTGGGCGAGGGGGCCGGCATGGTCGTGCTGGAAGACCTTGAGATGGCCAAGGCCCGCGGGGCACGCATCTACGGCGAGATCGTGGGCTACGGCTCGACGGCCGACGCCTTCCGCATTACCGACGCGCATCCCGAGGGACGCGGCGCGATCAGTTGCATGCGCATGGCTCTGGCCGACGCCGGACTGGGCGCCGATGACATCGACTACATCAACGCCCACGGCACCAGCACCTCGGTGAACGACAAGGTCGAATCGCTGGCCATCAAGCAAGTCTTCGGCCAACAGGCCTATAAGATCCCGGTCTCCAGCACCAAGAGCATGATGGGCCACCTGATTGCCGCGGCCGGGGCCACGGAGCTGATCTTCTGCCTGCTGGCCATTCGCGACAACGTCTTGCCGCCCACGATCAATTACGAAAACCCGGACCCTGATTGCGACCTGGACTATATTCCCAACGCGGCCCGCGAGAAGCGCTGCGACGTGGCCCTCTCCAACAGCTTCGGCTTCGGCGGACAGAACATCGCCTTGATCTGCCAGCGGTTCCAGGGCTGAGAGGGCCGCTCCCATGCGCCGCCCGATCCAAATTCAGTTGCTTCTGCCTACGCTCTCCGTCGTGATCCTGGCGATCGCCCTCGCCAGCGGGGCGAGCGGCTATTTCGGCGCCATGCGGGAGCGCCGCTCGCAGGAGGAAAACTTGCGGCGCGTCGTGGCCACCCTCACGGAAGGACCCTACCCCCTCAAGGAATCCGTCTTGCAGCCGGTGAGCGGGCTCTCCGGCGCCGAGTTCGTCTTCCTCGATACCAATCAAAAAGTACTCGCCCACACGATAGCGCTGTCTCCAGAAGACCAGCAGCGACTGGCAAGTTTGCCCGGCGGCAAACAGGCCGGAGATAGCGAGCAACGGGAGATGGGCACGCGGCCAAGCCTGGAACTCTCGATGGGCACCTTCTTGTGCCAGCGGACCGGGATGATCGTGGGACGCGGGCCGGGCGGGGAATCCGGTTCGCTGGTGGTGCTCTACTCGCAAGAGCGCTGGACCGCCGCCACTTGGCAGGCCGCCTATCCCGCGCTGGCGGCCGGCGCGGTGGCCGTGCTGGCCGTGGTCGTCGTGGCCACGCTCCTGGCCCGCCGCTTCGTCCGGCCCATCCGCCGGTTGGGCGATCAGACGGCCCGCATCGCCCAAGGCGACTTCACGCCCGTGGGCGAGGGCAAGGTGGACGACGAGCTGCGCGACTTGGCAGTTTCCATCAATCGCATGACCGAGCGGCTGAGCCAATATGAACGCGAAGTCCGCCGCAGCGAGCAGCTTCGCACCCTGGGACAACTGGGGGCGGGCATGGCCCACCAGCTTCGCAACGCGGCCACGGGCGGGCGGATGGCGATCGAGCTGCACCAGCGGCAATGCGCGGCGGCTTGCGCTGAGGACCTGGCGGTGGCCTTGCGGCAGCTTCGTCTGATGGAGTCGTACCTGCAGCGGTTCCTCACACTCAGCCGCCCCAAGCGCCAGGTGCATGAGATCGTGCCGCTGGCCGCCCTGGTGGACGACGTTGCTGCTCTCGTGCGTCCGGCCTGTCTCCACGCCGGCATCGAGTTGACGACCCTGAAGCCCGATGCGCCGCTCTCTGTGCAGGGCGATGGCGAAGAGTTGCGGCAACTGGTGGTCAACCTGGCCCTGAACGCTGTCGATGCCACTAGCGGGCACGAGCAGTTGCCGGCACGGATCGTTATCGCCTTGGAGCCGATCGATGCGGGCCGCTGCGCGCTATGCGTGCGGGACAGCGGTCCCGGTCCGGCGGCCGAGCTTTCCGCGCGGCTCTTCGAGCCTTTTGTGACCGGCAAGCCCGAGGGCACTGGCCTGGGGCTTTTCGTCGCCCGGCAAATTGCCGAGGACCACGGCGGCACAATCCGCTGGCAACGGTGCGAAGGGATGACGGAGTTCCGCGTAGAGCTGCCCTTGGCCGGCATTCCTGCACGGCCTACAGTTCCGTGACCGGCAATCTCAAAAATGTTTGCCGCGTAGTCTCGGACCTTCGCGCGGAAGCGAGTCTGCGCAGGCTCCTGTCGGCACGCATTCAACAGGCCGAGAACCACTTGGGCATTTTGCACTTGCGTCTTGGCGTTTTCCCCGTCTCGGTTGATTGAGCCTTGCAGGTCGTAGTCGGCGATGTTTCTTTGCTTTCGCAAAGTGTGTAGCTGGGATCCCGTCCGGAGACCCGCCGGTTCGCCACATTCCATGAAGCAGAGCCGCACCTTGTGATGAGATTCTGGGCCAACGGGCAATGAAATGCCGGCTTTGATCAGTATCTGGACTGCGGCGTGAAAAGTCCCGTAATAGACGCGGCTTACCGAAGTCCGAAATTCGGCTTCGCTGTCGCCGTTACTCAAACGAGCCACCAAATCCACGAAGTCGCTGGGAATCATTTTGCAAATCGGGTTACAAGGCAAAAGGAGCCGGGGACCTGCGATGGCCAGTGCGGCAGCCTGCAGTGCCATTCACTGGTTCGCTCAACGCAATCTTCGATGGCACCGTGTACAATGACATCAAACGATACATAGATGCAGTTGTAGATTTCGGGGTCTTCTGAGATATCAATCGTAAAGTCACCGAAGATCTCACGTGTCAGCGCGATTACTTCAGGAAATTGCTCGCCGATGCCCAATCGCGCGACCTCCGCGTAGACCTCCACGGGGACTGCCGGGTCTTGCGGCAGCACTGGCTTCGCGGCAGCAGGGATCGACGTGGCCAGCGGATGAGATGACGTACTCATGGAAAAGCCTTCAGAGATCAAGCACCAACAATCATTCAGTTCTCCTGCTGTTCTCATTGTCCCATACTCGTGGGCCGTTGGCAAGTTTGTACGTTTGTAGATTGCCGCTGCCACACTGCTGGAGAAGCAGACGCAGCCACAGGGATCGATCCGGCCGACCGGTGACCAACGCCCGCGTGGGTCTCGTTCCTCGACCCACCCTACCGTCTTGGCCCATCCCGCATTCCCCCAATGCAGGGTTGGCGGCAAGGCGCCCTTGGCACGTTGCTGTCCTCGCGGCCGCGAAGTAGAATAGGGGGAAACCCTGGAACCACTTCCCTATGTCCCACCTCCTTATCGTCGACGACGAACAGAGCATCTGCTGGGGCCTTTCCAAGTTGGCCGAGCAACTGGGGCATTCGGCTGTAACCGCCGTCTCGGCCGAACAAGGCCTCGCCGCCGCCGCCGGGGCACCCGGTACGCCGGGTCGGCGGCCAGACGTGATCATGCTCGATGTCCGCCTGCCGGGTATGGACGGCCTGGCGGCAATGCAACATTTTCAAGCGGCCGCGCCGGGTGTGCCCATCGTGGTGATGACCGCCTACGGTGAACTCTCCACGGCCGTCGCCGCCGTGCGCAACGGCGCCTTCGACTACCTGACCAAGCCGTTCGACCTGGCCGTGGCCCAGCGGGTGATCGAAAGCGCGCTGCGGCACGTCGCCCGCCCCCCCAGCGACTCCGTTCGCCTGCCGCCAAAAGATCCGGCTGGATTGATCGTCGGTGCTAGTCCGCCCATGCAAGAGGTCTTCAAACGCATCGCCCTGGTCGCCCCCAGCGATGCCTGTGTTCACGTCCGCGGTGAGAGCGGCACCGGCAAGGAGCTGGCTGCCCGGGCCATCCATCGCTACAGCCGCCGCTCCGCCGGGCCGTTCGTGGCCGTCAACATGGCCTCGCTCAGTCCTACGTTGGCCGAGAGCGAACTCTTCGGCCATGTCCGCGGGGCCTTTACCGGGGCCGAGCAGTCGCGCAAGGGACTGCTCGAACAGGCCGGCGGCGGCACCATCTTCCTCGACGAAGTGGCCGATATCCCCATGGCCTTGCAGGTCAAAATGCTGCGCGTCTTGGAGTTCGGCGAGATCGTGCCCGTGGGCGGCGACCGCGCCGTGCGCAGCGACTTCCGCATGATCTCGGCGACGCACCAGAACCTGCAGCAGCGAGTGGCCGAAGGCACCTTTCGCCACGACCTCTATTTCCGCCTGATCACTTTCGAAATCGAATTGCCGCCACTCCGCGAGCGCCGCGAGGATATCGGCCCGCTGGTCGAACATTTCCTCGACGTGCTGGCCGATCGCAATCCGGGGCCGCGGCCGACAGTCTCGCCCGAGGCCCTGGCCGAACTGCGGCGGCGGGATTGGTTCGGCAACGTCCGCGAGCTCCGCAACGCCATCGAGCATGCCATGATCCTCGCCCGCGGCGGGATCATCGTCCGCGAACATTTACCGCCGCCCGTGCTGCCCGGCGGCCTGGGGCACGCGGGCCAGGAAGAAGCTATCGCCATGCTGATTCGCGCCTGGGCACAGGCCCAGCTTGGCCGCCACGAAGAGATACAGGATCTCTATGAGCGGTTCCTGCGCCTGGTCGAGCCGCCACTGCTGCGGGCCGCCATGCAGCATGCCGGCGGGCAGTGTTTGGCCGCCTCGCGCCGCCTGGGCCTGCACCGTACCACGCTCCGCAAGAAGCTCGACGAGTTGGGCATCGGCGGCGACGACGAATAGTTCACACTTGTTTCACATCATTACTTGCCGGAGAGAACCCATGTCCACAAAGCTTTTATGCGTGTTGGCCGCGTCGATCACCGCCTTAGCATTCGCAGCCGGACTTGCCGGCGGTGTCGAGCCGGCGCTGCCCAAGGCACCGGCCGTGATGGCCGATATCGCCAGCGTGCTCTCGCCCTCCGCCATCCACATCGACGGCTGGCTGGGCGCGAGGATCGACGTCAACGAGAGCAAGCGGCTCCTGGCTGTCGACACCGTGCCACTCCTGGCCGGCTACCACAAGCGGCCCGGCAGCCACCCCTGGATCGGCGAGCACATCGGCAAGTGGATGCACGCCGCCACGCTGGCCTGGGCCTACTCGGGCGATCGGCGGTTGCGCGAGAAACTGGATCGCGCCGCTGCCGAACTGATCCAATGCCAAGAACCAGACGGCTACCTGGGCACCTACGCCCCAGGGCAGCGCTTCGGCCTGTATCCCGGCGCCGATTGGGACGTGTGGTCGCACAAGTACAATCTTATCGGCTTGACAACCTACTACGAATACACGGGTGACAAGGCGGCCTTGGAGGCCTGCCGCAAGATGGCCGACCTGCTGATCGCCACCTTCCCCGCGAAGAAGAGCATCCTGGCGGCCGGCACGCACATGGGCATGGCCGCCACCAGCGTACTGGAGCCGATCGTCGTGCTCTACCGGGCTACCGGCGACTCGCGCTATCTGCAATTCGCCCGTTACATCGTCAAGTCGTGGGACGAGCCTAACGGGCCGCGCGTGGCCGCCAGCCTGTTGAGCGTAAAACGCGTCGACAAGACGGCCAACGGCAAGGCCTACGAAATGCTCTCGAACATCGTGGGACTCTGTGAGTTGGCCCGCGCCAGCGGCGACCGCAAACTCTTGCAGGCGGCCAAGAACGCCTGGCAGGACGTCGTCGACAACCGCCTTTACATCACCGGATCGGCCAGTTCCTTCGAGACCTTCCACGACAACCACGAACTACCGAACTCGGTGAAGAGCAATATCTGCGAAACGTGCGTCACCACAACCTGGATCCAGCTCAATTTGCAACTGCTCCGGCTGACGGGCGAGGCCAAGTACGGCGACGAGTTGGAGCGATCGTTCTGCAACCACCTTGCCGCCGCGCAGCACCCGCGCGGCGACGACTGGAGTTACTACACCGCTTTGGAAGGCCGGAAGCCTTACGACAAGGGCATCACTTGTTGCCATTCCAGTGGCCCGCGGGGCATGGCCCTGGCCCCGCAAGCGGCTTATCTATGCGCGCATGACAACGATGGCGACACGTTGCTGGTAAACACCCTGGAGACCTCGCGGGCAACGCTGGAACTCGGCGGGCAGAAAGTGACGGTCGAGCAGGAAAGTGGATTTCCGCGGCGCGGCCGTGCGACCATAGCCGTTCGCCCTGCCGCCGCGGCCGCTTTCGCCGTCAAGATCCGCGTGCCGGCCTGGGCCACACCCGCGGCGGTCGAGGTGGCCGGCACGAAGCACAAGGCCGACTCGGCCGGCTGGATCGTTTTGCCGTCGCGAACGTGGAACAGCGGCGAGCGGATCGCCGTCGATTTTCATCTCGGCGCCAGGTTGATTCACGGCGAGTACGGCAACGCCGGACGTGCGGCCCTGGCCTGGGGACCGTTCGTGCTGGCCTTCGACCAGGACCGCAATCCGGGGCTTGCGGCGTCGATGGGACAATGGGGCCTGGTGGAGTCACAGCCGCTGTTGACACTGCGCTCGGGACCGGGCCTGGCACTTGAGGGCAAGGTAATCGGGCCGAAGGGACCGCAAACGGCTGTTTTCATCCCCTTTGCCGACGCCGGGGCCGCGGGCGGCGAGTATCGCGTCTGGCTGCGCGCGCCCGGCGTGGCGGCAAAACCGTCCGCATCGCTGCTCGCCGAGGGTGAGGAAAGCCGATCGAGGCAAGGAAATCTGTCGGGCTCCATCCTGGACGACGATCTTCAAAGTATCGTTGTCACTTTCGACGGCCGGTACGTTGCGGAGGATTGGTATGCGGTTGCCTTACCCGTTCCGGTGCAAATCGGCCGCGTGGTCTTCGCGCACGGCAAGAGTTTCCACGACGGCGGGTGGTTCGATTGCAGCCAAGGCAAACCGCAGGTGCAGGTCCGCCAGCAGAAGGGCGGCACTTGGGAAACGGTCGGAGAATTGACCGATTATCCGTCGACCACGGCCACGAACCATCGAGACTTGAAGCCAGGCGCGCGATTCTCGTTGCGGTTGGCGGCGCCGCTCCAGGCGATTGCCGTGCGGATTGTGGGCAAGCCCGCTTGTGGCGACAACGCCCAGCAGGCCTTTTCCTCCTGTGCCGGGCTGGCGGCTTTTGCGAAGTGAAGCCTCTGAACGACTGGGCACCGCTTCGCCGACCATCGCTGCGCAGTAGTGCCCGTCGTTATGCCCCGGGGACCCTTGGCCAAGTTTGGCTGCTGGTCTTGTTGGGAGCGGGAGTCGCTGGCGCGGGAGCCGCGTCTGCCTTCGGTGCGTCTTTTGGCGCGTCTGTCTTCGGCGCGTCTTTCGGCGCCGGTTCGGGCGCAGGCGGGTTTTGACAGAAGATACAGGTCTTGCACTGTACGGTGACGACGGCTTTCAGCCATTCGCGAACGTGGCCATTGCGACAGCGGCCAGATTGCGGCGAACAGGAGTCGCCACTGAATGCCGGGGTACATAGGGCTACGCTCAAGCACATCGCCGCCAAAAACACTTTGGTTCTCATCGTGTAAGTCAGACCTCCTCTTTGGCAATGAATCTCAGGCCCTTACGCTCCCACGCGGAGAGTAAGCAGACCTTTATCGGAATACACATGTTTGCTACGCCGAAGGCCATTGAACGCAATCGTGAGTCTTACCCCCAACGGTGTAAATCCAAAATGTCGCCCTGCGCACAATCTAGGCATCGCGAGCACACCGGTTGGGCATTTCGATCACATTTTCGCGGTCAATGTCGTTTCCCCAAGCTTAGCAAAGACCATGCCGTTCATCGTTGGATGCCGGTTTCCCTACTGTTTCTACTTCTCCACGATCGGCCCTATTTCCGTCAATTCATCGGGGCTTCACTTCAAGGCCATACCGTCGATCCAGATCTGCAGAGGCGGCGCGCCCCACGAGTCGAAACCGATGGTGAAGTAATTCAGGACAGTAAGCGGTGGACCTTGCCGCTTCCAGGACTGGTCGCCCGCCAGGGGAACGGCAAAATAACTCCAACCTTCGCGTTCCTCGTTGTTGGCTCGCTGGCTCATATAATCCGCGGCCGGCCGGAGCACCACGGATTTGTCGGCCGATTCATAGAGTGTAATCAGGGGATTGACGTCTTGCCAGGCCGGCACATTCTCGTTGATCGCCTTGATCCAAAATACCATGTGCGTCTTGCCCTCCAGCCGGATGCCCGCCTTCTTCGAGGAAGGAAAGAGCAGACTCACGCGATTGCCGCTATAGGGCTTCACGAGGGCGAAAAGGGCTGAATCACCCGCGATCTTCGTGGTCCGGTCGTCCGAGAACGAGACCCGGGAGCCCGGATCGACCCAAGTCCACGCGGCAGCCTGCCCTTCGGTGCCGAACTCGTTGACCTCTTCCACGGCGTAGAAGTCGCGCCACGCCAGATCCGAAAACAGGCCATTGTTGACCGTCAGGCCGATGCGGTAAAACCCAGGCGTCTGGAAACGGTGCTCGATTCGCGCGTCGGTCGCCGCCTGGCCATCGCCGAGGTCCCAACGATAGCGCAGGGCATGATGCCCGGGGTCGTTGCTGCGCGACGCATCGAACACCACAGCTCGACCGACCGCGGCGGAGACCGGGCCTTCCAGGACAGCCTTCGGCGACTGCGTAATCTGCTTGGCCGGCGGGTACTCGGTCAGGTTGAGCACGTCGCCGTCGTTGCGGAGGTTCCCCGCGCGGTTGTTCTCGTAGGCATTGGCGGCCACGTCCACCCAGTCGGCATACCTGACGTAGATTCCCCAGCGATTGTCCTTCAGCGTGTTCCGCTCGATGATCCAGTGCCGCGCCTTCCACTTCTTTCCCTGGGAGTCGATGTCGCCGACCAGAGCGATCCCTGCGCCGTTGTTGCCGACGCAGACGTTCCCGCGGGCGATGGTGTGGCTGGACGGCCCAAACATGAACACGATCCCCGCATGGCCGGATTGGGGCAGGTGCGGCGAATTATGGTGGCCCGCAAGTTCACCGTTGTGGGAGGCCTCGTTGCCCTCCAGCAACGTCTGGTCCGATGCGCCCAGCCAGAATCCGTAGCTGCCATGATTGGCCTTGTTGCCACGGTAAACGTTGCGCGGCGACCAGGCCTCGACGCAATTGTTGTTGGCATAGGAGCAGTCGTTTCGTTCGAAGACGTTCCCCGTGCTCACCCAACCGTTGAGCACGCGCACGAAAATGCCATCGCCCCCGTAGGTGCAATCATTGTCGAGGAAGCGATTGTCGTTGGAGCCGCTCTCGATCAGCACGCATGCAGAATCGCGCGCGTGGACCTCGCCCGGCGAGATGCGCAGCCCGTGGCTGAGCACGTTCTTCTGCACGACATTGCGGCACGAATTCCAGAGTTTCAGGCAAGTGTTGGACGTATAAGAGAAATCGTTGTCTTCCAAGACATTGTCGTGCGACCCGGCGAGCACGCAACCGTCCCAGACACGGTTGGCCTTGTTCTTCCGCAACGTAGAATCGGCGACATGGTCGAGCACGATGCCGCCGCGGTCGCCGTTTTCGCCCCAGCCGAAGGCCGGGTCGTGGAAGTTGTCGGAGAAATCGCAACCTTCGACGACCCACCGCTTCCCATCCTCGATTCTCAGGCCGGTTGCCCACCCCTTGGCACGAACATTCTTGAGCGTCACCCCGGACACGTCCTTGGCCGAAATGGCAACGCCGCGAAAGTCCTTCGGCGTGCTTCCGCCAGGGCCGAGCAGCCATGCGCCGCGGCCATCGATCGTGACGTTCGACGTCTTGATGACGATCGCGCCATACGTCTTCGCAGGATCAAGCGTCATGTCCGTAGAAACCTCCAGCGGCGCATCCGGATCGCTCAACTCGACAACCAGCGTACCATCCTTGGTCCGCAGCTTGAAGGTCGCGCCGAAGAAGACCATCACCAAAGCGAGACCCACGGTGACGCCGGCCCCGATCTTCTGCCGCTTGCCGAGTTGCTTCAGCCATTTCAATGTCTTGAATTGTCGCCAGACCTTATCGACCTTAATGGGTTGTGACACGGGTGACGAAGGTTCGGGAGGTTTGGCCTTCTGGTTCATTATGCGACCCGATCGAGGTTTGGTGGTTCTCTTCCACAATGGGTAAGTTCCGATTATTATAGCTACCATTGCAAGTTACTCAAACTATAACCCCAAATCCCGGAACTTCTGCCGGCCGACGAGCGTCTAATCCACGGTATGGTAGCCGAAGCCGCCAGCCTGGGTTATGATAGATAGCAGTTCCGCCCGGGGGTCTCGACATGCAAACCCGCTCAATTTGGACATCGCTGACAGCCGTCTTCATCCTTGCCGCCCCGGCCCTCGCCGCTGTGGATCTTGTCACGCTGCCTACCCGCGAAGGCACGCAACTGACGATCTACAACTCCGAAGACATCAGCATGGTCCGCGAGCATCGCCTACTGACCGTCAAGGAGGGCTTCAACCGCATCCAGTTCTCCTGGGCCAACACGCTCATCGACCCCACCAGCATCGAATTCCGCATCCTCGACCAGCAAGATAAAGTGGAACTGGTCGATATCACCTTCCCGGCCGGCCGCAACGACGCCCTGCAGTGGAACATCAAGAGCCAGGTCGCCGGTAAGATCGCCGTCGAGATCCGCTACTTCACCTCGGGCATCACCTGGGCGGCGGACTACGTGGGCATTGCCAGCGAGGACGAGACCCGGCTCAACGTTACCGGCTATGTACGGGTGACCAACGACTCCGGCGAGCTTTACGACAACGCGCAGACGCGGCTGGTCGTGGGCAAGATCAACTTGGTGGAGAAGATCGCCGACCTGGCGCGAAGGCCGCCGCCGGGAAAATGGAGGAAGCTCGATGAGAAGAAACGAGCCGTTCTCTACGATTCCTTTAACAAGGCGGCCAAAGACGCCGAGGAACTTGACGAAAAGGCCGGCGACATGCCGATGAGTGGAGCGCTCGCGAAGCGGAAGCAGGTCGTCAAGCAGGGCCTCTCCGAATATTTTCTCTTTACGATCGAAGGCCGCGAGGACATCAAGGAAAAGGAACCCAAGCGCCTGGTGGCCCTGAAAGTGGCGGAAGTGCCGCTGGAGTCGATCTATAAGCTCAGCGATCGCGACCAAGCCTCCCCTCTCCCGCCGGGAGAGGGGCCGGGCGTGAGGGCGTATTTTACTAAGTTCTATCGCTTCAAGAACGTCAAGCTGCTGGACGAGCAGGGCAAGGAGAAGAAGCTCTCGGCGATGGAGAACCTGGGCCTCTCGCCGCTGCCCAACGGCGCGGTCCGGCTCTTCTCGGAATACAAAAACCACGACCTGGCCTACGTGGGCGGGACAGAGACCAAGTACGTGCCCATCGGCGACCGCGTGGAAGTCAACGTGGGAGCGGACAAGGATATCACCATTCAGCGGCGGCTGAAAAACCAGAAGATCGGCAACGTGGCAGTGCGGCAGTACAAGCGCAGGCTCGACGACAATTTCGTGCTGTACTACGACCTGACCGACTACGACGAGACGTTTTTCTACGAGGAAGAACTCGTCTCCGGCAAAGCGGTGCCGGCCAAGGTCGAGGTCGAGCGGCAATTCGACGCCAACGTAGTGCTCTGGGGGCCGGACGGCAAGCCCCAGGGCTGGGAGAGCCAGGAGCCGGGGGCTTACGTCGATCTGCACCAGATTGCCGGCCGCGTAGAACGAGTGGACCAGCAGCACGTCAAGTATTTTCTCGACCTTCAGTCCGGCAAGAAACAGACGGTGAGCTACAGCGTCACCTTCAAGCGGCGCAAGGTGGGGCCGGAGATCAATACGGAGAGGAAGCGGGAACCGCTTTGAATGACCGCTTACTGTAGGGAACGCGGGGCACCCGCTTGCGGGTCATGGCGTTCCAAGACGGAGCGGGCGTAGGGTGGGCCGAGTAACACGAGTCCCACCAGAATCCGGCTCGAATTTGGTGGGACTCGTGTTACTCGGCCCACCCTACGAGCATATCCGCAACGGAAACTACTTGGCTGGAAAAAGGAGTCGAACAATGAGAGTTCTCGGGATCTCGGGCAGTCCGCGGCGGGGCGGAAACACGGACATTCTGATCGATACGGCGTTGGAGGTCCTGGCGGCGGAGGGCGTAGAGACGGAGTTTCTTTCCTTGGCCGATCGGCCCATCAAACCCTGCGTGGGCTGCCGGGGCTGTTTTGCCGCCGATACGATCCGCTGCGTGCAGGAGGATCCGGCCTTCGAAGGCGTGCTGGAGAAGTTCGCCGCGGCGGACGGGATCTTGATCGGCTCGCCGGTCTATTTCGGATCGGCCACGCCCCAGATCATGGCCATGCTCGACCGCGTGGGCTATGTGGCCCGCAAGCATCCGCAACTGCTGCGGCGGAAGGTGGGGGCGGCGATCGTCGTCGCCCGCCGCGCGGGCCAGAACTTCACTTTCGCCAAGCTCAACTACTTTTTCTTGATCAGCGAGATGATCGTGCCCGGCGCGACCTACTGGAACGTGGCCTTCGGCCGCGAGAAGGGCGAGGTGCGGAACGACGCGGAAGGCATGGAGACCCTGCGGAATGTGGCCAAGAACATGGCCTGGCTATTGAAGCAACTGGCGATCGCGGCGGAGCAGGAAGCCGGACAGATCGCGGTAACTGCTATCAAGTAGCTACTTCTGCCGGATAGACCGATTATGAACAATCAATGAAAAAGGCAGCCGAGCGGCTGCCTCTAATACGGTTCGCGGGCGATCAATGAACGCAGTACGACGCGGACGCAATGCCGCGGGCGAACTGAGGAGTTTCCTCCCGCGCTTCCGCCGCGGTCTTCACACCGCCGCAGAATCAAACCTACTTGGCTCCGACCAGGTCATGCTCGTCGGCTGTGATCTCTTCCGTCTCGTCGTCGTCCTCGTCCTCCAGACCATGTTCCACGGGACCAGCGGCGCCGCGGCGGCTGCCGGGATAGAACAACTCGATGGCGGCAAAGAACTGCTGGAAGTCGGGCTGCGGCTCCATCGTCTCCGACTCCGACACGAGCTTTTCGCGCAGCTCGTACATCAGGTGACGGCCATTCGGCCAGCGGACCGCCATGATGTCGTTGATTTCGTTAAGCAACTGATAGACGCGGGCCCGCGTGAGCCCCATGGAACGGGCCGCCTGCCGCACGCTTGTGATCGGCGCGGAAATGCCCAGCCGGTTCTCCGCCAGGCTGGCAATCTGTTGGGTGGCGTCGTTGCGGACCTGCTCCAACAGCGGACTGACGACGTTCTCGAACAGTTCCTGCGCGGTGGAAATCCCTGCCGTCTGCAGCGCGCGGCCGATCCATTCTTCGACCCGATCGATCCGCCGCGGGAAGATCCGCACCACAAGATGGTCCTGCGTGCCCATGTTGGCCACCAACACGTGGATACTATGAAATACCTCAAGGATCGCGCGCACGCGCTTCTCGCCGTGCGTCTTCATGGAACGGATCTCGCCCAGGCTGGCCTGCGTATAGGCTTCCAAAAGCGTGTTCCAAATCACCCGCGTCATATTCCGCAGGGTTGGCGCGAAGCGGCCCAACTTCTCGCCGCCCAAACCATGCTTGGCCACGCTCGCCCGCCACTGCCCCCAGACAACCTCCGAGACCGCGGCCGGGTTGAACCCGTGCACAGTGTCGCCATCAACCTGGGAAACTTCTTTCTTGTTGGGCATGGCGACGACGTCCGTCGGCAGTTCGGAAGGGTCCGTGTTCGCCGCCCGCGCCAACAACTTCACAAACGAGGATATCTTCTTCTGGCCAATTCCCGGAGTGTTGGACAATTCCGAAAAAGGCGTCTGCAAGAGATCTTCGAGCGGCCTGCCGAGAAACGCCAGCGGCAGCCGCCGATCGGTGGGCAAGGCCCAATACGCCAAAGGCTTCTTCAGGTGATCGACGTACTGTTCGGCGAGCAATATTTTTCGCAAGCTCTCGAAGCGACTGATCACCTGCAAGTCTTCGACGGATGCGGATTTCGTAAATTTCATGGTTACCTCCTAGTTCCTTTCAGTGCGAGCGATGGACTGCATCATTTCCTCGCACGATATAAAATATTCTTCCCTCCGCGCAGGGCCATATCCTATCGTTGCCGCCGCACGAAGTATTATTGTGAGAATTCATTCTCGTTTTTTTTGTTAAACAAATTTTCTCACTCTGGACCCAGAGTAGTCAAGGGGGTCGGGCAAAATTCCCTGAAATTAATTAATTTTAGTAAACTGGGGGTTTTGCCGCGACCGGCAACCCGTCAATAAGGCGTTTGCCCTTAATAATTATATACATCCAAGCGTCGTTCGACCGCTGCGTCAGGCGTTTTTTTCTTACGAAATGTGTTCCGCGATTCTCATGCCGACCATTGGCGGTCGGGCTGGGTGAGGATCTCGGCCGGGGTGCCTTGTTGCAATTTTGCGATGGCCGTGGCGGCCGCTTGTACGCCGGCCGCGTCGGCCAATGGTTCCAATTCGACCCTAAAGCTCCGCGATTGACCGGGTGCGAGCGCCACGACGCGTCCCATTCGCTTCTCGAACGACTTGACGTTGGGGAAGTTCGTGGCTGGCTCGAGGCCCGTGACATAGCCGTCGCAAACGCCTTCTCTGTCCTTCCAAATGGTAAAGCAGGGTAATTGTCGCATGTTGAATTTCAGGCTCACGCCCTGTGTAGCCGCAGGATTGTGCAGCAGGACTTGCGTGTTGCCGTCGGCATCGGCAGCCGGTTCCGTGAAGAAACAGACTTCCGCCGAGTCGGGTGTTTCCGGGCCGTAGACGTTCCATGTGGGCAGATCAGCAGCGGCTACGGCGTCGCGCGGGGCAAGTCGCTTCACGGGCAACGACACTTTCGCCCCCGGTTGCAAGAACGGCACACCGAAGTTGATGTGGTATAGCAATTCAAAATCGCTGGCCGCAGCGGAAAGATTGGTTATTGTATCGCTGATAATCAAGCCTGGCCGGCCCGTCTGCGTTTCGATCGAGGTTTCCAGCCGAAGTTTGCTACCGAACAAGCGGGCCTCGTCTACCGTGCCGCGGATAGCGATCCAGCCCGCCTCGCCGTCGATGGCCACCTCCACTCTATGGGCTGGGGTGTTGGTAATCCGCCCGTGCAAACCATAGCGAAGCCGGCCGTCGGGATGGAATTCGGGAGCGCCGTTGCTCTCCAGGCCGCAGCGAACCAGTAACTCGTCGAAGCCGTCGAGCCAGCCGATGCCATCGGGATGCCCTTGGCGGACAAACGCCGGATGGACGGGTCCGCGGACGGGCGATTTCCAGCCCAGCCGCAGATCGCCCAGGGATGCCCGCCAGATTCCCATGCCGCGCGTGGGCAGGACGACGAAACGGAAATCGCCTTGTCGAACTTCGATCACGTCGACGCCTTGCGACAACCCACCCTGCAGTGTCCGTTTGACGACGCTATAGTCGACGGCCTTGCCGCCGACCTGCTCCGGTCCCAAGGCAAGTTGATCGACGTACTGGTCCTGATCGCGGTCAACAAGTGTCCAAGTTTGGATTGGCATGGCAAATTCTCCCCAAAAACAGCGTAATAGAAAAAAGCGTAGAAAGGATTAATTTACTGTTAAAGCATGTGACAAGCAAGCTGGCGGCCAACGCTCCGCCGTTTGTATTGAACATGCCTCGCAGGTAGACTAAAATGTGATTCTTGAGGTTTTCCAGCGGTTGAAATGAACATTGCGGAAAGCCTGATTGCAAGGAGGTTGTTGCTAATGCCGATTTACGAGTTCTACTGTCCCGACTGCCATACGATTTTCAATTTCTTGTCCAAACGCGTCGATACTACGAGCCAGCCCGACTGTCCCCAGTGCGGCCTCGCCAAGATCAAGCGGCAGGTATCGCGCTTCGCCACAGTTGGGAAGGCGACTGATCCGACGACGGGTGGCGACGGGCCGGAGGGGTTCGACGATGCGAAGATGGCCGGCCTGATGGAGATGATGTCCCGCGAGTCATCGGACCTAGACGAGGAGAATCCCCGCCAAGTGGCCCAGATGTTGCGCAAGCTGCAGGAAGCGACCGGCGAGCCGCTGGGCGAGCGGGCACAGGAAGCGATCCGCCGCATGGAATCCGGTGAATCGCCGGAGAAAATCGAAGAGGAGATGGGCGACCTGTTTGGCGACGAGGCCCCGGCAGACGACGATTTCGCCCCTGGCTCGCGCCGCGGGCGGCGGCGAAAGCCGCCAGCCGTCGACGAAACCCTTTACGATCTATAACAAAATGACAAAACGCGCGTTTATCACGGGAATTACCGGCCAGGACGGCAGCTATCTCGCGGAGTTGCTGCTCTCCAAGGGCTATGAGGTTCACGGTCTGTTGCGGCGGTCCAGCAGTTTCAACACGGGGCGGCTCGACCACCTCTATGCCGACCCGCACATGCAGGGCGTGCGGCTGCATCTGCACTACGGTGACTTGACCGACGGCACGTCCTTGACCCGCTTGTTGCAGACGATCGCCCCCGACGAAGTCTACCACCTGGGGGCGCAATCGCACGTTCGTGTGAGCTTTGAATTGCCCATCTACACCGTTCATGCCGACGCCTTGGGAACGTTGCATCTGCTCGAGGCGGTGCGGGCCGTGGGCACGTCCATCCGCTTCTACCAGGCCTCCAGCAGCGAGATGTTCGGCAAGGTGGCCGAGACGCCCCAGACGGAAACGACGCCCTTTCATCCCCGCAGTCCCTACGCGTGCGCCAAGGTCTACGGCTATTGGCAGACGATCAATCATCGCGAGGCCTACGGCCTTTTCGCCTGTAACGGGATCCTCTTCAATCACGAGTCGCCGCGGCGCGGCGAGACCTTCGTCACGCGGAAGATCACGCGCGCGGCCACGCGGATCAAGGAAGGGCTGCAAGACAAGCTGTACCTGGGCAACCTGGAAGCCAAGCGCGACTGGGGGTTCGCCGGCGACTACGTGGAGGCCATGTGGATGATGCTCCAGCAGGAGCAGGCCGACGATTACGTCGTCGCCACGGGCCAGACCCACTCCGTGCGCGAATTCGTGGAAGCCGCCTTCGGACTGGTCGGGCTCGACTGGCGCGAGCACGTCGCTGTCGACACCCGCTATCTTCGCCCCACCGAGGTCGACCTCTTGCTGGGCGACGCCGACAAAGCCTGCCGCAAACTGGGTTGGAGACCGAAGGTCGACTTCCAGGGCCTGGTGCAAATGATGGTCACACACGACTGGGCGCTGGCCAAAGAAGAACGCGTGCTGGCCAAGCATCGATTGACTGAAACGCAAGGGCCTGCGGCATGATCGACTTGGCGCAAGAGCGGATCGTGGTCACCGGGGGCGGTGGGTTTTTGGGCCGCCGGGTGCGGGCCGAGTTGCTCCGCGGCGGGGTGCCGGCGGAACGCATTTTGGTTCCCCGGCGGGCGAACTTCGACCTGACGCGGGAAGACGAAGTCCGCCGCATGTACGTTGCCCTGCGGCCAACGATCGTGATTCACCTCGCCGCCCAGGTCGGAGGCATCGGCGCCAATCGCGAGAATCCGGGACTCTTCTTCTACGCCAACATGGCCATGGGCCTGCACATGATCGAGTACGCGCGGCGAACGGGCCTGAAGAAGTTCGTCCAGGTGGGAACGATCTGCGCCTACCCCAAGTTTACTCCCGTTCCCTTTAAGGAGGCGGACCTGTGGAACGGTTTCCCGGAAGAGACCAACGCCCCCTACGGCATCGCCAAGAAGGCCCTGCTGGTGATGTTGCAGGCCTATCGGGCGCAATACGGCCTGAACGGCGTATATCTCTTGCCGGTCAACTTGTACGGCCCCGGCGACAATTTCGATCCTAGCTCCTCGCACGTTATCCCGGCGTTGATCCGCAAATTCACGGAAGCTGTGGCCCGTGGCGACGGCGAAGTCGTCGTCTGGGGAACGGGCCGCGCCAGCCGCGAGTTTCTGTACGTCGACGACGCCGCGCGGGCCGTCGTGTTGGCAACCCAATGCTACGACGGCCCCGAGCCGGTGAACGTCGGTGCGGGGTTCGAGATCAGCATCCGCGAGCTCACGGAGAAAATTGCCGCCCTGGCGGGATACCGGGGAAACGTTGTCTGGGACGCTGACAAGCCTGACGGGCAGCCGCGGCGCTGTCTGGACACCAGCCGCGCCCGCGAATTCGGGTTCGAAGCTGCCACGCCATTCGACGAGGGCCTGCGGCTGACGATGCAGTGGTGGCGAGAGCAGAACCAGCTCGGCGCTTCGGAGAGGTGAAATACACTTCTTGTCAGCCATTCGAATCCACCAACTTGAAGATCAGCTTCCGCAGGCGATGATCGCTGACCGCCATCGTTTGCTGAGCGCGCTGCGGGCAGCCGAGTCGGCCGCGCGCAGTGGAAAACTTGTGGAGCAGCAAAGGCTGGCCCGGTTGGAAGACGAACTACGGCAGTCGATCCGGCGTTGCGAAGCGCGGCGGAAAGCGGTTCCCAAGCTGACCTTCGATGCGGATCTGCCGATCTCGGCCCGGCGGGAGGACATCGCTGCGGCCATTCGCGAGCACCAGGTGGTGATCGTCTGCGGCGAGACCGGTTCGGGCAAGTCGACGCAGTTGCCCAAGATCTGCCTGGACATGGGCCGCGGTGTGGCCGGCCTGATCGGCCATACGCAGCCGCGGCGGATCGCCGCGCGGAGCGTGGCCGCGCGGATCGCCGAGGAGATCGGCTCGCCCCTGGGGCGCGACGTGGGCTACAAGGTCCGCTTCTCCGAATCGATCGGGCCGCAAAGCTTCATCAAGCTGATGACCGACGGTATCTTGTTGGCCGAAACGCAGAGCGATCCGTACTTCAATCAGTATGACACGATCATCCTCGACGAGGCCCACGAGCGCTCGCTGAATGTCGATTTCCTCATCGGCTACCTGAAACGGCTGCTCCCCAAGCGGCCCGAGTTGCGGCTGATCATCACCTCAGCGACGATCGACGCGGCGCGTTTTGCCCAGCATTTCGCCACGGAGACCCGCGCGCGGGAACGCCGCCCCGCGCCGGTGGTCGAAGTCTCGGGGCGGACCTATCCGGTCGAGGTGCTCTGGCGGTCCATGGAGCCGGACGAGGAGGGCAACGAGCCGGACTTGCAGGACGCCGTTCGCACGGCCGTGGAGGAGGTGGCCCGCATCGATCGCGGCGACATGCTCATCTTCATGCCCACGGAACGCGAAATCCACGAAACGGCCAAGACGCTCCGTAGCCGGCCGCTGCCGGGCGATGCCACCGGCCAGGAGACGGAAATCCTGCCGCTTTACGCGCGGCTCTCCATCCAGGAGCAGCAACGCGTGTTCCACCCCGGGCCCAAGCGGCGGGTGGTGATCGCCACCAATGTGGCCGAGTCGTCGCTGACCGTGCCGCGGATCCGCTTTGTGATTGATCCCGGTACGGCGCGGATCAGCCGCTATTCGCCTCGCTCGAAGACCCAGCGGCTGCCCATTGAAGCCGTGTCGCAGGCCTCGGCCGACCAACGCAAGGGGCGCTGCGGACGCGTGGGGCCGGGCATCTGCCTGCGGCTTTTCAGCGAGCAAGATTTCCTCACTCGCGACCGCTTCACCATGCCCGAGATCCAGCGGACGAACCTGGCCGCCGTGATCCTGCAGATGAAGGCCCTGCGGCTGGGCGAACTGGATGATTTCCCACTCATCGATCCGCCCAAGCCCGACGCCATCCGCGACGGCTATCGGACGCTCTTCGAGCTAGGCGCGACTGATGAGCAACAGGAGTTGACCGAGATCGGCCGCCGCTTGAGCCGCCTGCCGGTCGATCCGCGGATCGGGCGGATGATCCTCGCCGCCATCGACGAAGGCTGCCTGCCCGAGATGTTGATCATTGCCGCGGCCCTGGAAGTTCAGGATCCGCGCGATCGCCCGCTGGAAAAACAGGAAGCGGCCGACAAAGCCCACTCGCAATTCGCCGACGAACAGTCGGATTTCCTCAGTTACCTGAAGATCTGGGATTTCTACCACAAGCTCAAGGACACGCTCTCGCGCAATCAGCTTCAAAGGGCCTGTCGGCAGAATTTCCTCTCCTTCCTACGATTGCGAGAGTGGCTCGACGTGCATCGCGAGTTGCTGGAAATTGTAGTGGAAGGTGAAAAGTATGCGGCCGTAGCAGTTGGAGTTCCGCCTTTAGACGGAAAAAAGCGGAGTCCGCCTAAAGGCGGGACTCCAACTTGCCACCCCAAGTACGACAACATCCACCGCGCGATCCTCGCGGGCCTGCTCTCCGGCATTGCCATGCGCGGCGAGGCCCACGACTACAACGTGGCGGGCGGCGGCAAGGCGAACCTCTGGCCCGGCTCGGGCATGTTTAGCGGCAAGACCAAGTGGATCGTGGCCGCCGAGCAGGTCGAAACCACGCGCCGCTACCTGCGCTGCTGCGGGCGGATCGATCCCCGCTGGATCGAGCCGCTGGCCGGACACCTGATCAAGCGGACCTACAGCGACCTGCACTGGGACGGCAAGTGGGCCTCGGCCGTGGCCCTGGAACGGCTGACGCTCTTCGGACTGGTGATCGTCGCCGGCCGGCCGGTTCGCTACGGGCCGATTGACGCCGACGCCGCGCGGCAACTCTTGATCGAACATGGCTTGGTCGAAGGTGATATCGAGCCCAAGCCGGCGGTGTTGGCACACAACGAAGCGCTGCAGGACGAGGTTCAACGCTTGCAAGCCAAGCTGCGGCAGCGCGACATCGTGGTCGGCCCCTGGGAGCGGTTCGCTTTCTATGACGAGCGCCTGCCCGCCGAAATCTACGATGGCGCGCAGCTTGTCCGCTGGCTCTGCGAGTCGCCGGAAAACGCTGGGCGGATCACCATGAGCAAGGCCGACCTGCTGCGCGAAGGAAGCGACGTCGCCGCAGATGCCTTTCCCGACCAATTGGCTGCGGGTCCCTGGGAACTGCCGCTGGACTACAAATTCGAGCCGGGCGAGGCGGACGACGGCGTGACGGTCACGGTGCCGCTGGAAACGCTGAACCAAGTGCAAGCGGAGCCGCTGGCCTGGCTCGTGCCGGGCTTGCTAGAAGAAAAAGTGCTGGCCTTGATCCGTTCGCTGCCCAAGGCCCTGCGGAGGCGTTTCGTGCCCGCGCCTGAAGCGGCGAAACGGGTCGTAGCCGAGCTTCGCCACGGCCAAGGAAGTCTGCGGGCCGAAGTTGCCCGTGCCTTGAGCAGAGTCGGCGGCGTGCTGGTTTCCGCCGGCGATTTCGAGGAAGGGCGCTTGCCGCCGGAGTTGCAGATGAACGTCCGCGTGACGGATGCCGACGGCCAGACGCTGGCAGCCGGCCGCGACCTGGACGCCCTGCGGCGACAGTTGGGCGCGGAGGCGGCCGAGGCCTTTACCGCGATCGACGATCCGCGCTGGAATCGTGACGGTTTGACCACATGGGACTTTGACGAGCTTCCTCTGGAGATCGACGTCACGCGCGGCCGCCTGGCGATGAAGGCCTATCCGGCCTTGGTCGACAGCGAGACGTCGGTCGGCCTGCGGCTCTTGGATTCGCGTCAGCACGCGGCCCAGGAAACGCGATTCGCCTTGCGCCGGCTGTTTCTCTTGAGCGCGTGGCGCGAGGTGAAGACGCAGGTCGATTGGCTGCCGGGGCTGGACCAGGCGCAGTCGGTCGCCGCGTTGATCGAGAGCTTCGACCTGCGGCAGCAGTTGGCCGAGTTGTTGGCCGCGCGGGCTTGGCCGGACGAGGTCGAACCGCCCCGCACGAAAGCGGCATTCGACTCTGCGCTCCGTGCGGCCCGGGAGCGGATCGGACTGGCCGTGCAGGACCTGAGCGGCATGATCGGGCCTTGGTTCGAGGCTTATCGCGAGGCCCGCACGGCGCTGGATGGGATGGGCGGCGCTGTGGCAACAAAAGCCCCAGCCACAAAGGCCGCGCCTGTTTCCTGGGGCAAGCTTTCCCTGCCTGCTGCGCCGCAGGCGGTGAAGTGGCAATATGCGCTCGACGACATGCGCGATCAGCTCGCGCGCCTCTCTGGACCGAAATGCCTGAGCACAACGCCGTGGAATTGGTTGCGGCATTGCCCGCGCTACTTCCGCGCCATCCGTATTCGTCTCGACGCCCTGGCCAGCGGCGGCATGGCGAAAGACCGAGAGCGATACGAAGAGTTCCTTCCCCGGCGGCAAGCCTATCTCGATTGGGTCCAACAGCAAGGGCCGCAACATGCCGGCGACGCGGAGCTAATCCAGTATCGCTGGATGCTGGAGGAGTATCGGGTTTCACTTTTTGCTCAGAAGTTGGGAACGTCGATCCCAGTTTCGCCGAAACGTTTGGACCAACAGTGGGCGAAGGTGGGACGGGTTTAGCCCAAGTGTCGCCGGGTTTCGGTGGAATGAACATGGCACTTCTGCGCTCTATTCAGAGAGCACAAATCCGTTGGCCTGTCGCTGCACAGTCTTTGCTGCTTTCGCCGTCGCCAAGCAGATATTTCATTCAGATGCCGTACCTGTTCTCCAGATCCGCAAGTGTGACTTGATAGTGGTTGAACAGTGGCATTCCTGCGGATGCACGGCTAGTAGACGGGTTGGTTGTCAATTGAATTGAACGGTACTTTCCGGCATTCGTTTGGATGGTCAAGGGCCCAATCTCGTGATACGGGACATCGAAGAAGATGTATGATGAACAGCTCTGTCCCAGGTACAAGTGGAGGAATCGCTGGTCCTTAACTCCGATGAGGATCAGGCGGTCGAATCGCTTATTGCCTGATTCGCCGAGCGGTTTCGCCCATGCCCATCTGCGAGTCGGGTTCTTTCTGTTACGGACGGCACTGTTCAGCCGAGAGAATTTGACCTCCAAGCGGAGTCCCTTGCGTTCAATCGAAACATCATAGTCAGCGTTCGTGTCTGCCAAAACGCCATCGAGCAAGGACGCCACAATTGTTTCACCCCGAATTCCGCTAGAAAGCGTCGGGTGGTTCTCAAAGAAGGCAACCTTCGCCATAAGAGTATCGTTTTCAGAACGCAGGCGAACGATTTCATTCTCAAGTTGTGCGATTCTGTGCTCAGGCAAGGTACCGGTCATCACAACCCCACAATAGGATGTCTTTCAATTTGGAATTTCTTGGAGAATCCGCAGTGCAAAACCACACCTGGGAACGCTTTCAAACGGGTGAATCTCGGCCAGAAATCCTCTGTACTAGGTATTTGCAAAATAATAATTTATCACTTTCCTGTTCAGAATAGTAGCCGCCCGCGCTGTGTGTCAATAACCCTGCCCGAGTCGTAACTGCATTGGTTTAATGGCGGAATTCCCTGGTTAGGCACCAACGACAGAAGTCCCAGTCAACGAATTGAACCACAGGCTGTAGTGGCAGCAGTAGAGACGATCTTCAATATGTTGCGGTTCTTTCTTCTGTGAAATCGCCTGCAATCTGGAGAAATAGCCTTGATCCCTACGGATTTCAGTGCTACCATGTATTACAGCGACTGCTGAAATAGTGTATTATGCTGAAATTATGAATGAGCCTGTCCTTATCGAAAAAATGGTTGCACGGTTGCATGCGTGTGTGGCCGAGGTACCGTTTTGTGCCATTGAGGATGGGATGCCTGATTCAAATTCGTCCTTGCCACGCCCGGACTGGATAGGGCGGCTTCGCGTGGGCGACGAGGAGCGGCTGATCCTGATTGAGGCCCAAACCAATGGTCAACCACGCCGTGCCCGCGAGGCCGCCAATGCGTTTTTGCGGTGGGACAGTATTTACCCAAATGCGGTACATGTGTTTGCGGCGCCTTACGTGTCGCCGGATGCGGCTGAAATTCTGGGCCACGAGAACATCGGTTACGTCGATCTTTCAGGAAACTGCCGACTCACCTTCGACCGGGTTTACATCCGCACCGAAGGGCGTCCCAACCAGTTCGCCCAACGACGGGACTTGCGATCGCTGTATTCTCCCAAGGCGGAACGCGTATTGCGCGCCTTGCTGTCCGAACCCCGGCGCGGTTGGAAGATCAAGGAACTGGCCAGGGCGGCAAGCGTGAGTCTTGGGCAGGCATCGAACGTCAAAAAGCTGCTGGAAGACCGGGAGTGGCTTGAACCGGGAAAAGACGGATTTCGATTGGTGCAACCTGACCGGCTACTCGGCGAATGGTCGGAGAACTACAACTATCGAAGGAACAAGTCCACCGACTACTACTCGATGGACGCCGTGCCGCAAATCGAGGCCAAGCTTGCCGCCGCATGCGACGAGGTGGGCTGCGGCTATGCAATTGCCGGTCTTTCCGCCGCATGGCGACTGGCACCGTACGTTCGCTACCAGCGGGCGATGGCCTATGTAGTCGGTGAAGCCAATGAGGTGGTCGAACGTGTCGGGCTTAAACCAGTCACTAGCGGACCGAATGTGACGCTTCTTACGCCCTATGACGAGGGAGTGTTTGTCGGCGGCCAAGTGGTTGAGGGTATTCGCATCACGTCGCCCGTCCAGACGTATCTCGACGTGCGGGGTTTCCGAGGCCGAGGTGAGGAAGCTGCAGAGGCTATCTTGAGAGAGGTCATTAAACCAACATGGTGAACTCGCGTGCCGATTACACCGCGCAGGCCGTCGAGGCCGCTCGCTCCGTGATGATGGAACTCGTCCACCTGCTGGGCGAGTACCATGACGATATGGTCATCATCGGCGGTTGGGTGCCCGACCTTTTGCTGCCTGCCGCCGAGATGAAGCACGTCGGCAGCACCGACGTGGACGTAGCCCTGAACCACCGGAAGATCACGGAAGCTGGCTATCGCACGATCCTCGAACATCTTACAAGGCGGGGATATACGAGGGGCGACCAGCCGTACGTTTTCTACCGCATGGTCATCGTGGAGGGACAAGAGATCAAGGTCCAGGTGGACCTGCTTGCAGGTGAATACGGCGGCACCGGCAAGAGCCGCCGACATCAACGCATCCAGGACATCACCCCGCGCAAGGCACGGGGCTGTGACCTCGCGTTTGAAATGAACAGCGAGATCAACATCGAGGGCAGGCTGCCGGGCGGCGTGAAGGACTCTGTAAAGGTTCGCGTGGCGGGCATCATCCCGTTCATCGTGATGAAGGCAATGGCCTTGGCCGATCGCATGAAAGAGAAGGACGCCTGGGACATTTACTTCTGCGTGAAACATTATCCGGGTGGCTTGGATGCCCTCGCTGACGTCTTCCGGCCTCACCTGGCAAACCGTTTGGTGGATGAGGGGCTGAAGAAGATCAAGGAGAAGTTCGCCTCGCCCGAACATGTTGGGCCGACGTGGGTCGCCGATTTCGAGGAGATCGACGATGCGGAGACCAGGGCCTACCGTCAACGGGACGCCTACGAACGTGTCGCGGGCTTGCTCGTTCGGCTCGGGATGGCTTGAGTCGGCAGCACTGGCAAGTTGCGCACTACCCCCGAAAGCCTCAAAGTTTCCCGGCGGCGCGGAATGCATAGGTCTTCTCGGCAAGACAGACTTACTCGCTGGCAATTGCCGCCAACAGTGCAACGGCGCCGGCCACCGCGACGATCAGGATGATCAGCACCACGGCGCTGGCCGTCGCCGAGACGTCCAGCCAGCGAAGCGTGCCGAACACCAAGGCTACGACTACCATCAGTCCCAAGAGCGAGCGCAGGCCGAATTGCAGCGGACGCCGCGGCTGCGATGCTCCGTCGGTATCCATCACAACTGCCCCCTACTTGGCCCAGCCTTTTAGGCGATCGACTGCCAGCAGCACGTCGTTGCGGCGCTTTTCGAAGACGGCGAACATGGCCAGAATGGCCGCCCCCAGCACGATGCCGCAGACGTACCAGATCCAAGTGTGATGCAAGTCGTGGGCGGCGTGCCAGATGATGCTCAGCACATCCAGCACCAGGAATGTCAGCCCCAGGAAGAGGAACGACCGCACCCGTAGCAAGATCCCCGCCAACATGCCGGCCACCGACAACACCATGAGCACTAGCGGCAAGTCCCAACGGTTGCCCAGGCCAGCGATGAACATGTCGGCCGTCGAGGAAACGTAGATTGCGCTGAGCATCAGGTAGCGGAAGGCGGCGCTCTGGGCCTCGCTCAGCCGATGGCGGTTGAGGTACTCGGCCACCAGCCCGGCCAGGGCCAGGGGAATGACGAAGATCTGTGGATTGAGCCAGAAATGGAACTGAGCCAAGTTCAGGGCGACCCACAGACCCACGTTGGCGGCCAGTACGGCCAGCGCGGTGCATTTCCACGAGCGCCGCGTGACCGCCAGGACTCCGTAGAACGAGGCCATGAGGAACCACACCAGCGGCGCGCGGCCGACCAAGTGCCATGGGCCTTTCGGTTCGAACATGGGCGCGATCCAGAAGCCGATCGCCGGCAACAACGGCAGCAACAGGGCCGTCTGCGTCAGCGGCTGCGAAAGCACGGCCAAATCGCGGCGATGGAACCACTCGCTCAGGCCCGCGCCGGCAAAGGCCACGGCCATCACGATCAACATCCAGTAGTTGACCAGGTAGCCTTGGAAGAGCCAGGGCATCGTCAACCAAACGTGCAGGCCGATCGCCGCGGCCAGCGTTTCGGCGGCGTACACGTAGCCTTGCCGCCCGCGATCGCTCAATCGCAGCGGGTCCAGCGCCGGCGTCACCGCAAAGGCAATACAGGCGGCGATCAAACCGGCCAGTACAACAATCACTACGGCAATTGCCCAAGGCATCAACGGCGCGCCGCCGGTCCGCTCGAAGAGTGCGGCCTCCTGCCCCAGCACGGCAGCCAGCATGACGACCGCCAATCCGGCCAGCACCGGCAGCGCTTGCCGGTAGCGCTGCCGCCAATCGCTGCCGATGGGTAGGAACAACTTCAGCCCAAAACTGGCCAGCAGGCCCACGGCCGCTGCCGCCACCATCAGGATCACGCTGCGATGCAGCCAGGGGGCCGGCCCGTCCAGCGGCAGCATGGCCCAACCCAAGCCGCTCACTAGCTCGACGCCCACCGCCAACGTCGCATGTTGCCATCGTACACGCCACATCTCACGCGCAATGCCTGCCATAACGATTATCGCCAGCAACAACAGGAGCAGTCCCGGCACGGCTGCCATTCGGCCGCTCAGCCAGAATGCGACACTCGAATAGCGGCAGTCGATGAAGTCGAAATCGATGGTGACCCACAAGGCCAGCGTGCCAACCACGGCGGCGACTGCCGCCTGCAGCCGGGAGAACCAGTCTTCCCGCCCGCACGGCAGGAAGCGGGCGATCGTCGCCGTGAGCAGGACATAGGCGGCCAACTCGTCGACCGCCGACCAGCAGAACAGCCGCGTCGTGAGCTGCCGAGCCAGAAGCCCCATGCCGACCGCCGCCAGGCCCAGAGTGTAAAGTGTCGGCACGGGGAAGCGTGCGCGGCGGTCGCGGAGGCAAACGGCCGTGGCCGCGGCAATGCCCGCCAGGGCGATCCAGTCGAGCCGCTCGATAGGGATGCGCGGCAGCTCGCAGAGTGTCGCGGCCACACCCGCCGCGGTTACCAAACCCAGCAGGACCGCGCCTAGTTGGGCGGCCAGATGGGCAAACGGTTGCTGCCTCTCGCCCTGTAGTTGCGGAACACCGCGCGGTAGGAATTCCAGGAGCGACCAGACGATGGAGCCTATGGCCAGTAGCAGCACATTGGCCTGCACCAGGGCGGCGAAATCGGCCACGTCCCAATTGGGCCAGCGCAGGCTGCTGGTCGAGTAGGCCCACCATACGATCGTGCCGGCCAGGTTGATCAGCAAGCCGGAAACGTACACGGGCGCGGGCTTTCGCAACAACAGGGCCATCAGTCCCGCCGTGAGGCTGACGGCCAGGATCGCCCCGGCGGCCCACCAAGGCCGGGCCGGATCGTGGAAGGCATGCAAGGCGGCCAGGGCCACGGTCAATGTGCCGATCGCAGCCGTCCACGGCTGGATCAGCGACTGCGGACCGAGTAACCTTCTTCCGCCCACGACTCTTCCCGCCATGGCGGTTGTGAAGACGATCAATCCGGCCGCCGCCCAGGCGGTCGTGAGGACGTGATACGCTACCCACGCGTCGCTCGCGCTCGGCCGACAAATTGCCGCCACGCGACAGGCAGTCAACACGCCCGCGGCGATCGCCAGGCCGCCGAGAACGTGCAACAGGCTGCCGGCCCGCGTTTGCCGTAGATACCATGCGGCGGCTACGGCTGCCAGCAGCAGCCCGATCCAACCTTGCGGACTGGCCAGCCCGTCCATCCACTGCGGCAGTCCACCGGGCGTGTGCATGAGCCATACCACGGGCTGAACCGCCAAGATGAGAATGCCGGCTACGGGCAACAGGACCTGCACGGCCAGCAGGGGGCATTCTCCCAGCGTCATCTCGCGGAGTGCGTACAAACGTTTCCGCGCCGCCAGCCAGGCCACGGCCACGGCGGCGCTGGCGATCACATTGGCCTGCACGAGCCGCAACCAGTAGTCGCTGAAGCTGAGTCCGCCGAGCAATTCGAAGTGCCAGACCACCAGCGATGCCGCCAGGTTTACGCCCAGCGCGGCGGCGAAGGCCCATCCTTCGCGGCGTCGCCAGACGGCCATCGTGGCCCCAGCGCTGCTGGCCACCGCGATGGCGGCCGCCGCCCAAAGCCGTTCCGCGTCCCAGAAGGCCGCCTTCAGTCCCAGCAGGATCGCCAGGATACCCGCCACGCGGACCCAGACGGCGGCCATGCGGATCAGGCCCTGCGGCGGTCCGGCGGCGTCGGCCGCGGTCTGCAAGGAGGCAACCCACCAGGTAGCCGCCACGACCAGCAAGGCATAGACGGCCCAACCGAGCATCAGCGCGCGGTAGCCCCAAAGAGGAGCGATTTCCAAGTGCCAGTAGGGCTGCAAACCGCCGATCGTACAGGCCAGCAGGCCGAGCACGGCCATGCCCGAAAGGCCCACCGCCTGAGGCCGCAAGCGGCCGCGGAGTTGCAGGGCCGCCAACATCAGTGCGAAGGCAAGCCATCCCAAGGGCAGCCCTGCCGTCACGCTCCATGTTTGCCAGGAGAGCGGAAACAAGGCAAGGTCGGGCAAGGCGATGCCCAACAGCACGACGTTGCCGACAATGGCCATGCCGATCTGGAGGCGCATCAGCTCTGTCGACCAGAACCCCGCGGAGACGCCGCTTTCCGGCGATTCACGCCAGACGTCGAACCGCGTGCGTGCGATGAGCCACGCGATGGCCCAGACCGCGGCCGTTATCGTGAAGAGTTGTACGAGCACGGCGGTGAAATGCGCATCGAACGGCTGCCCGGCCAGGGTCGTGCGGAGCGCGTAGCCCAGCATAACGGCCAACTCCAGCACCAGGCCCGCGGAAAAGGCATAGCCTGTCGACCGCTCGCGCAACGCGTAGCCCACCAACCCTGCGATCAGCAGCGCCAGCGGCACGAGATACGAACAGGTCGGCCCCATTTTCTGGAACAGCGTGTTGGCCAGCGGCCCCGCCGCTGCCGTTCCACCGATCTGTAACGCGGCGGCCAGCACGGTAATCGCCAGCGCAGGCAAGAGCATCGTCACCAGCAGAACACCGCGCGTCACCCGCGGCGCGAAAATCTGCGGCGCCTCCGCGCCCGTGGCGAAGGGACCGGCATGCAACTGCCGGCAGGCCTCGGCCAAGTAGCGTCGCCCCCAAACAGCGATCGAGCAGGCGGCAAAGACGATAGCCAGTGTCCACCTTGCCGCCGAGGCGACGGCCAGGTCCGACATGAAGCGGCCGGCAATTAGGCAGGGCAACGTGGCGGCCAGGAGCAAGCTTGCCACCAATTCGGCGGTCCGCCACCGTTCCCAGAGCGTCGCCACGAGCATTACGGCCAGGACTCCCAGGAGGATCCATGCCGTAGGGCCAAAGGCGCTGGGCGCGCTGGCAGGCGAGACCGACGCCGCGCCGCTAAGCAGTTCGCGCGGCACTTGGGCAAGCGTATTAGCGGCGACGATCAACCAAGCCATCGCCACGACAGCATGGCGGATGCACCAGTCGACGCTAACCTGAAGCGTCAGCGAGGAGTATTTGCCCGCGGACGTAGGTGAGGAGTCCTCGTTTACACTTCGGGTTAATGTTGGGATCGGCCACCGCGCGTTAAGAATCCGTACCGCGATCCAGACCAGCGACAACAATCCCAGCGCCACGCCGTAGGCCTGCAGACACCAGGGCTTGAGCAGAACGTCGCTCGCGCTGGCAATCCGGTCCAGGAGATTAGGTGCGTCCGGCAGTTTAGCGGGGACAAACCACCCGTCGACGTGTTTCATGCAAGCGGTCGTGCCCGCCAGTGCGGCGAAGGCCAACGCCGCCTGGTGCGCGGCGAACAACGCGGCCGAGCGGTTCCGCAGGGCGAGCACCAGCCACACGGCCGCCAGCCAGGGGAAACAGCAGGCTAGCCAGAGACTGCCCGCACTGCGGCCGAAGATCAGCGCCGGCAGCACCAGCAGCGACGAGAGCAGGGCAACATTTGCCAGCGGATCGCCAAAGACCCGTCGCACGGCCTCCTTGGCGGAACCGATGCGGTCGAGACACATCGCAACCAAGAGGGCCAACGTGGCATGGCCCAACAGCGCGATCGTCCAGTTGGGACCGATATAATCGGGGCACTGGAAATAGTTGTAATTCAGGGCGTGGACCGCGCCGGCCAGAGCGATCAACGAAGCGCTCCATGTCCGCCCGGGCGAGCGATAGCACCATGCCAGGAGGAAGTATGCGGCGGCAACGGCCGTGGCGGCAACGGTGGGCCAGGGCGTGGGCGACGCCAGGATCTGCGCGTAATCGTGCCAGGCCGTCCATGCCGCCAGCGCGGCCGCGAGCAGCGCGGCCGCCTCACCCACGTGCGCCAAGGGAATGCGGTAGACGTCGGCCAGCCCCAGGTCCCGGCTGCGCGGCAGCGAGACCGCGCGGCCGTCTTCGTCGATCAGCATTTTCCAGGGATCGTGCCAGGCGCCGGCCGCGTAGCGCTGCAAGACCGTGGCAACCACGGCCATCACGAGCGCTTCCATCGCCAGCACCGCGCCCCACAGCGGTCCGACGTGGTGCTCGGCCGATTGCCACCACAACGCCCACAAAGCCGCCGAGGTCAACAGAGCTAAGCCCAGGTAGCTCAGTCCCAGGCGGCGCCAGCGAGCGGTCAGGACCAAGCTGCCCGCGCCATATATACCGTACAGGATCGCGGCCCGCAAGGCGTCGGCCCCGCCCGAGTGGATGCCATGGGCGGTAACCAACAACAGGCCGGCAATCGCCACGAGGCTGCTGCCGCCCAGGTAGATAATTCCATGGCGGCGGAAACCCAGCCGCGCCAAGCACTCGCTGGCGGCGGCCAAGACCACGAACAGGCCGGCCAAGGCCGTCCCGCTCCGCGCGCCGATCATGAGTTGCAGCATTTTCACGCCGTACGGATCGCCGCCCACAATGGGCAACTCGCCGACCAGCAGGTAGAACGTGAGCAAGTAGGCCAAGGCCGCGCAAGCGATCGCTCCCGCGTGCAGGATAGGAAAACGCCAGCGGAACGCCGCCCAGAACAGAAGCACCGCGTTCAGCACGGCCACGCCCAGCAACCAGCCCGGCGCTGGCCAGGCCAGCGCCAAGGCCGCCAGCATGACGAACATGGCCACCAGGGCCACGATCGTTCCCGCCAGGTGATAGGCCGCCAACTCCTTGTCGCGCCCGCTGCCGCGGGTGACAGTCAGCCCGCCGGCTAGCAAGGGCACAGCAGTCATGGCAATCAGCGCCGACAAGCGTTGGAGCACGATGGCCACGTCGGAAAACGTGACCGCTTGGTCGGGATCGAGCGGCCTGATGGCCTGGGCCGCCACGACACCCAGGGCCACGAGTGTGGCGAAGGCCGTCATGCCTAGCAGCGTACACAGTTCGCCGATCTGCGCCTCGCTGAGCCGTAACGGCTGCCAGTCGCCCCGGTCCAGGCGGCCATGGAGATAACCGCCAACCGCTGCGGCAAGCAGCGCCACCGGCAGTGCGCCGGCCCCCACCATCAACCAAGCAGGCGAGTCGGCGTGGATTAGTTGCGCCGCCAGCACCACAGCCAGCGAATCGCCTAGGACTGCCGCCACGGTCAGCCAGCGGCCGTCGGGTACGAGGATCTTGGCAGACATACCCACCAGCCAGGCGAAGATCGCCAACGAAACCAATTCGCTCGCCAAGGGCAGGAGCGTCCACGGTCCCTTGGTCATGCTCGCCAAGGCAACGAAGTTCAAGGGCACCAAGAGCGTGGCAATCACCAGCAGGGCACGGCTCGTCGATTCCAGCTTCCAACGATGGTGGGCGTAGAGCCCGACACCGAAGACGGCCGAGGAAATCGATACGAAGATGAAGAACTGGAAGTACGGGATCTTCTCAAGGGTTTCCCGCAAACTGACCACCAGGGCGATCGACGAGCAGACGAAGAGCAACCCGCCGATCAGTTCGCCCCAGCGAATGTTGCGCTGTTCCATGAAGCTGGCCAACATTTCCGTCCAGGGCCGTGCTGGCTTCGTAGCACGGACTTCAGTCCGTTGCAGCAAATCGCGGGTAGGCGCCGGCTGAACCGTCGCGGCCGGAGACTTCGTAGCATGGACTTCAGTCCGTTCCGCCGCATCGCTAGCCGCAGTCGGTTGAACCGCGGCGGGCGGCGGTTTCGTAGAGTGGACTTCAGTCCGCTCAAACAAATCGCGGGTAAGGGCCGGCTGAACTGGGGTGGGCGACGGCTGCGCAGCACGGACTTCAGTCCGTTGCGGCAAACCATCCACCGCAGCGACAGTTGCCGGTGACACGATCGGCCGTTTAGGCGCCGTGTCTTCGAGGATCAAGGCGGCGACGGTCTGCGCCGCGTGCTTCTCAGCCGGGTGCAGTAGTTGCTGGCGATACGCCTGCACTTGGCTTAGCAGGCGATCCACCGCCTCGGGTTCCAACTTGCCCCGCTGGCGGAACCGTTGCAACTGGCGGCCGAGCACGTCGAGGTCATTCAACTCCCGGGCCATGCTTCCTGTCAGGTCTCTTGCGCACCAGTCGCAGCGCTCGTGGCTTTCCGGCGTCAACCGCGCGCAGAAGGGGCAGGTGCGGCTCGGATTCTTCTTGCCGCTACCGAAGACAGCGGCGATAAGTACCCAGATCCCGTGGCCGACAAGCGTGACCATCGTCAAAACGATAAATATCACGAAGAGCACGATCGGCAGATTAGGCATGGTCCGAACCTCTAAATTCTGGCAGCGGTTACTACCTAAGTATAGGGTATACAACAACCCTCGCGGAATATAAGGCTCGCTGCGAGAGCCAGATATAACGGCATGGTTCAAAGCAGGGTGACACCCTTCGGTCTTTGAATTGAACCATGCGTAAAATCGGACGAGAACTCGCCACTACCAACCCGGCCCTGGCTGGCGGCGGGGCCAACGTTGGCCCCGCTCTTTCGTCGTTACTTTCTTGGTCATTCCTTGCCCTCCTTGTGCAATCTCGGCCAGGCCAAGATATAATCAGGGGCGTCGGGTCGGCGGCCGGAAGCGAGGCGGGGCGGGGCGAGGCGGGGCGGCACCGGGGGCGCGAACCCGTCGTCGCCCGGTTGCTGGCGGTAGACCTGTCGCAAGCAATGACGTTCGAGGTGAGCGATGCAAAAGCGAGGGACAAAGTGGCATAATCTGGCGGTGCTGGCCGTGCTGGCGAGCTGTGGTGTGGAGGTTTCCGCCGTTGCGGGCGCCGACAAGAAAGAAGCGCCCAAGGTGCTGCCGCCGGAGATCGTCAAGACCTGGCGCGACGTTGGAGCCGCCGTCGGCCGGATGAAAATGGACCCTACGGAACCGCCTAAGTTTCAGGCCCAAGCAAAAGGCGGGTCCGGGGCGATTCCGGTGTTTCAGTTCTCCGAGTGGAAAGAAGGAGTGCTGGCGAAGTTGCCCGATCCTGGGGCCGCATTCGGGCTAAGCCTTAACGCCACGAAAGTGACCGACGCCGGGCTGAAGGAGTTGGCCGGGCTCAACAGCTTGTAGCGGAAACATTATGTCTTCGCACATTACATGGTCTGTTTCGCCGCTTACGGCGAGCGCGTAGAGGACTACGAGCGGGAGATCCGGGAAGCCCAAGCGGCGGGCATCGACGGTTTCGCGCTCAACTGCGGGGCCTGGCACGATGAGCCGCACTATCCCCGACGCGCCAAAGCTATCTACCAGGCCGCTAAAGAACTGGGAAACGGATTCAAGCTCTTCTTCTCTGTCGATTTCGCGGGACTGCAGAGACATCCGCCAGGCGAGTTCGAGTCCTATGTTCTCGACATGGTCAAGACCTATGGGCATCATCCCAACCAGTTCATGGTCGACGGGCGGACGGTCGTCTCGACTTTCGGCGGGGAAGAGGGAATGGCCTGGAAGCGCGAGATCCTCGCTCCGCTCAAGGCGGCCGGATATAACGTCTTCCTCGTGCCGTTCTTTTCCGGCCAACAACAGTTTGCCGTTTACCGCGACGGCAAGGCCATTCTTGTCAAAGACGGGGAACCGATCGCGGATCGGATCGAGCGTTACGACTACTTTTCCGCGAGCGGGTTTGCCTACGCCCGGTAGGGATCGGCAAATCAATAACTGTCGTATAGTCGCCTTTCGCTCCGCGAAAGTCGCGCTACTTTCGCGGAGCGAAAGGTGACACTTATTTCGGCGTCAGTCCTAAGGCCCGTCGGCGAGACATTGCCCCGTCGGAGTTCAATCTGTCGCGATCGGCCGAATTCAAGGGCAGCACGAGTTCCAGGCCGGAAATCGTCGATAATATGTGATACCTGGCGTGTTGCGGCAATATGCTACGCTTCAGTAACATTTTCCGACGCTCGGGAGCACCTTTATGTCGATGCCCATCAACAGAATCTCTGCCAGCGGCGTGGCCGCCATGCTCTACCCATTTATGAAGCCGAGTCGCGTGGCGAATATCGGTGGCGGCAGTCGCACATCGTCATCATCTTCAGCCGTCGCGATTCAGGGAACTTCCAGCCAGCCGTCGGCCGACACGACCAGCACGGCCGATCAGATCCACGCCGTATTCGAACTGGCAACGGCAGCGTTGAACGACGTGGGCATGGCGTCTGCCGTTGTTCAGTCGAGCGTCAATCAGGAGCAAGTTGGCAGCGTCCAGCAGGGCGGCAGCATGTCTGCCCAGGCCGATCAGCAAGCCGGCAGCGTCTCTCTTTTCCTCAATTACAGCAAATGCCTGGCCTTGATCTCCAAATACCGATTGACCAGCGGGGCCGTCATCTGCTCGGGAAAGACGTCGACCGACAATACGCCCTGGTTGTGCAGGTCGGTCAGCACCTGGTGCCGCCAGGCAATGATGTCGGCGGCGGCCGCGTAACGCCAGAACTGCTGCGTATTGGGTTGCTCCGGCGCCACGGCGTCGAAAAGGCGGTGGTCGCGCAAGAGGACCGCCAGCGGCAGGTGCCGCCCCACCAGGTTCGCCAGGTAGCGCTGAAAGTCCGCGGCGTTCACCTCGTCGATGATGCTCGTGATCAGCACCACCAACGAGCGCTTGCGGCAGTGCGCGTTCAAGTAGCGGAAGGCGTGGTCGAAACGCGTTTCCACCAGCCGGGGGAAGCGGTCGAACGAGGCATGCAGGAGGCGACTCATCTGCCGCATGCCGCTCCGCGGTGGAACGAAGGCGTCGATCGCGTCGGCAAAATGAATCAGCCCCACCTGGTCGCCCTGTCGCAAGGCCACGTAGCTGAGCATGAGCATGGCATTCAACGAATGGTCGAGCAGGGTCAGCCCTGCCGACTCGTTAGTCATCAGCCGTCCGGAGTCGATGAGGAACACGATCTGCTGGCACTGCGTGGCCTGGTATTCGCGGACGGTCAGCTTGTTTCGGCGTGCGGTCGCCCGCCAGTCGATGCGCTTGTGGTTGTCGTCGACCGTGTAGTCGCGGAGCCGTTCGAATTCGTTGTCCTGGCCGATGCGCCGCGTCCGCCGCACTCCCAGGAGGTTGAGGCGATTGGTGCGGGCCAGCAGCGCGTACTGACCCAACTGCTGCAAGTCGGGATAGACGTTGACGGTCGTCGCCAGGGGATAATCCAACAGCCGCTGCCAGAAGCCCAGGCGGCTGCGGACCAGCAGGCTGGCGCGCTCGAGGGCAAACGCACCGCGGCGGCGGGGCCGCAAGACATAGTGGAACACGGCCCGGCTGCGGCCCTCCAACAACGCCCGGAACTCTTGCGGCTCGGGCCGCAATTCGTGTGCCGCGCCGTCGCGGAGCGTGACCCGCCGCGGCCAGCGGGAATGGTTCAGCAGCGTGACGGTCACGGCGTGCGGCTTTTGCAGCGAGGCGGTCCGTCCCGCCGCGCGCTCCAGGGAAAATGCCTTGCGCCGCGGCAGCGTGAGCAGATCGGCCAGGACCGCGACCGCCGCGGCGGCGTCCAGTACGACGATCGCCGCCAGGGCGGCCCGGTCGAAGCTCAGCACCAGCGCCGCCGTGGCCAGGGCGGGCAGGACCGCCAGCCAGACCAGCGGGCGGCGGGGATAGATGCGCAGCCACCAGCCCAGCGCCGCCGGGGGCAAGGCGAGGGCCATCAGTCGCAGCAGGGCGGCCGCAAAACTGCTCAAAGCCGGGGCACCTCCACGCTGCGAATCATCTCGCCCAGCAACTCGTCGGCCGTGCGGCCTTCCACTTCCGCCTCGGCCGAGAGGATCACGCGGTGCCGCAGCGCCGGCAAGGCCAGTTCCACCACGTCGTCGGGCACGGCATAGTCCCGCCCATGAAACGCCGCCAGCGTCCGCGCGCCTTGGATCAGGGCAATCCCCGCGCGGGGCGAGGCTCCCATGTGAAACTGCGGCCACTGCCGCGTCAGCCGCACCAGCGCGTTGACGTAGTTCAAGAGCTTCGGATCGACCAATACCCCGCTGTTCCGCCGGGCAGTCTCCACGATCTCCTGCGGACTGGTCACCGTCTGCAACTCGCCCAGCCGCTGGTCCAGGTCGATCTGCGTGCCGTGCATCTCCAGGATGCGGGCCTCCTCTTCGCTGGACGGATAGTTGGCCACCAGCTTGAACATGAAGCGGTCCAATTGGGCCTCGGGCAGATTGTAGGTGCCCTCCGATTCCACCGGGTTCTGCGTGGCCAGGACCAGGAAAGGCCGCTGGATGGCGTGGCTCGTCCGCTCGACCGTGACGCGGTATTCCTGCATGATCTCCAGCAAGGCGGCGTGCGTCTTGGCCGGCGAACGGTTGATCTCGTCGGCCAGCAGCAACTGGGTGAAGACGGGACCGGGGATGAAACGGAACTCCTGGGTCTTCATGTCGAAGATCGGCGCCCCCGTGATGTCCGACGGCATCAGGTCGGCCGTGAATTGGATGCAGCCGAAGCAGCAGCCCAGCACGCGGCTGAGCGCGCGCACGAAAAGCGTCTTGCCCAGCCCGGGCACGCTTTCGATCAGCACGTGGCCATTGGAGAACAGCGCCACAAGCGTTCCCAGCACGAGTTCCGACTGGCCGATAAAGACCTTCTCGATTTCGCTGGTGATGCGCTGGAAGAGATCGTGCGTGGGAGAGGCGATCTCCTCGGCGAGGAGCACGGGGGTAGGCTCGACAGGAATGGCATCTACGGGAATGGGATCGGGTTGCGAAGCGGACATGCTATTCTTCGTGGGAAAGGAGAATGGGAAAAGGAAGATCGGAAAGCCCCCTCATTCCACCTTCTTGACAACCTGCTGATAGTGCCTCACGCGCGTGAGCGCGTAGCTGCGGTCGGCAGTCCGTCGCAGCAAGGCGGCGACAGCGTCGATGTGCCGGCCGAAGTCCGACGCGTGCGCGGGCTCCTCCGGCCGCGGCAGGCCGAAGATCGGCAGCTTCCAGAAGCAGAAAAGAATGCCGATCAAGGCAAAGTGCAGCAGGATCCAATTGGTTGGCCAGCGCAAGAACAAGTCCCAGAAGTTGGGCGCGTCGGGCGGAGGGTCCTCGGCGCGGATCGGCAGGCCGTCGCCGCTATCGCCGCCGGCGGAACCCCGCTGTCCGGCACCGTCTCCAGGACCGGTAGTGAAGGGGTCCGGCCCGAGCGGCCCGCCGCCGGTCGGTTCGTCGATCGTGATCCGCCCGCTTTCCAGAAAAACGACATCGCGCCCGCTGGGGCCGATCGCATCGACCAGTTTTCCGGCCAGTTTGCGGTGTTCGTGGTTGACCAGCATGGCATTCAGGAGAAACGACCCATTGGCCACCACCAGGACCTGACCGCGCTGGGATATGTCGAGCCGGCCGATGATCGGGCCTTCGTCCGACTCCAACAGTGCCTCCATGTTTGCTCGGGGTGAGATCCGGCTGTGCAATTCGATCTCCAATCGCGACAGGTCGACCTGATCCAGCCAATCGAGGTCGCCGGTGACATTGTGCGGTGGGCCGGCGTCCGCGTCATACTGGATTCGGAACCAGCGGCATGCCAGCGAGGGCTGCGGGAGCTTTCGCAGCGCCTGGAAGGTCCGCTCCGCCTCCGCGCGAATCTCGGCGATCTCCTCCTGCTGGTCAGCGGGGGCCGCCGCTTCGATCTTGTGCCAGTAGCACGGCACCGCGTCAAAATCGCGGCCGACGTAGATCAGCGTCCGATTCGGACGGGCCGTCAGCCACTTTTCGAACCAGGTCACGACGTCCGGACCGGGCGGCTGGAAATCGTCGGGAAACCAGACGATACAATCGGCCTGATCCAGCCGCGGCGAGAGCGCGCCCCACGACGACACGTGATGCCCGGCCGTCTCGAACATCTCGGCGAACACAGCCGTGCCGTTCACGCTTTCCGTAGCGCCAGGCCCGCTGCGTTGTCCGTAAACCGTTTGCAGTTCCTCATGGCAGCCCAACGTGCAGGCCAGGACCAGGACCAAGAGTGCGGCGAAGGACCGGACGATAAATGACTTCCGTGTTTGTGCGAGGGTGGCATGCCTTAGGCCTTCTAGGCTAGGCGTGTTTGCCGCCGCCATGCCTAGCCTAGAAGGCTTAAGGCATGCCACCCAAGTCAGGATGTTATTCGTCGGTCGCACCGTATTAACCTTTAGTTCTCATTTCTCGTCGACTCCTCACGCGGCCGCCGGGGGCCCTTGTGCCAGCAGCTTTTCGAACTCGGGCAAGTGGGACCAGCAGGTCTCGAACCGCTGGCGATCGATCTCGTGGTGGCCGAAGAACACGTCTTCGAAGGCCACCACGGCCTGGCCCACCAGCGCGCGGAGTCTGTCGGCTTGGCCCACCTCGCGCAGATACTGCCGGTTGGTTTTCCCTTTGGCCAGGCGGATGACCTGGTGCCGGTCGAGTTGTACGAGTTGATGGCTGAAGAGGTAGATCATGGCACTGGCGTAGTTTCCCGCCTGGTAAAAGGTCCGCGCCTGGTCGAGCAGGGAAAGTTCCGTGCGGGTGACACGGACGGGCAGCGCCTCGATCCGCCGGGCCTCGCCGACCGCCTCCGTTTCGCCATGGCCGGCTTCCCGCAACTTGCGCAGCCGCACAGCCCGCAAGAGCATCAGGATCAAGGCAGTCAGCACCAACGCCAGCGTGGCGATGGCAACCCAGAAGATCAGCGAATTCATCAACGCACCGGCCTCGAAAGAACTCGCTTTTTCGGGCGCGGCGACCTCCAGGCGGCGGAAACCGTCGCTGGTTTTGTCGTACCAAGGAAAGCGGTTTGCCGGCCGCAGGGCGTCGCCGCCGGCATCGATTGCTTTCTGTGAGTTTTCATAGGTACTCATGACATTCAACTCGCTTGGGGCACGCGCGTCCAGCGGTCGCGTTCGGCCCGCATCAGCAACTCCACTTCCCATCCTTCACGGCGGATGCGCAGATCGAGGTAGCCCAGGAACCGCACGACGGCAAAATAGGCGGCCACCATCCATAGCGCGGCCGGATATAGCCACGTGTAGAAAGGGCTGGTCCACTGGTGTTCGCTGAGCAGCCAGCGGGCCGCCGCCGCCAACGATCCCCAGAACGCGGCGGTCAGGACCAGGCCGATCGCGGCGTTGAGAATCCAGCGGATGAAGAACTCGCCTCCCTGACCGCGGTGCAGCACGGAACTGCGCTGCCCCGTCGATATCGACTTCTTGCCTTCGGCCCGTAGCGGATTCCGCTCCAGAAGAATGACTTCATTCAAGTAGGGAAATGCCGCAAAGGGCACGAAGCTGGCCGCCACGGTGGCCATCAGCAGGCCGCGGAGCAGGACCTGGTAATAGATCAATTGCGGCAACGATTGGGCCAGTTCGCGGACGATTTGCCCGGCCTCCAAGGGCTGATTGAACAGCGCCCGGCCCAGGCAGACCGTCGCCGGGGCAGTGGCCAAAGGCAATTCCCAAAGCACGACTAAGAACATCAGGAAGAGAAACATCCAGGGCGTTTCGCGATCGGTCGGCACGGCCGCGACCCGGTTCAGCAGCCAGGCGTTGAGCACGACAAAGGGGCCGATACCGGCCAGCAGCGCCAGGCAGAGCGGCCCCGCCTGGATTCGCAGTACGCGCAGGCCGAGGTCCAGCAGTTCCAGCATCCCGCGCTCGCGGATTACGATCCGCTGGTTGTCGAGCATCATTTCCGTTGCTCCCTTCGGCCCGGATACCCCAGCACGATAATATAGAACAACATCATGACGATGGAAACGATGGCCACGCCCGCTTTGACAGAATAGGGCGCCGACGAAGGTGACACGAAGGCCTCGATCCCCGCCGCCAGCAGAAAGAGGACGACGCCCACTGCCATCACCGGCACGCTCCGCTGTGCGGCGCGGTACACGGAATCGGCCCGACTGTAGCCGTGGGTGTCGATCAGGGAGAAACCGAGCCGCATCCCCGCCGCGGCCAAGAGCACGATCGCCGTCAACTCGAAAGGGCCATGCGCGGTGACGAAGTGATAGAAGTTGTCGGCGTTGGGCGAGTGGATCATGAAGCCGAACTCCGCGCCCAGCGCCGAGGCGTTGAAGACCGTTTCATACAGGCCGCCGATCCCCGCCAGCATCCCGAAAGCAAAGCAGCGCAGGCCGATGGTGGGGTTGTGCCAGATATAAAAACCGGCCATGCCGGCCTGCATGTCGGCTTGCGGCCGATAGGAAAAGGAGAATTGCTGTTCGAGACTCATGAGTGATTCCTTGCCCACGACCTGCGCGGCGAAATCGGCATCGCGCCAGGCAAGGAACAGGCACAGCAGGAAAACGCCCCAAAAGATCGCGAAGGCCAGCCGCAGGCAGCCGTCGGCGAACAGCCGCTGCGGCACGTCGACAAACACCTCGCGGTACCAGCCGCTGGCGCGGGACGATTCGTAGCGGTAGAGTTGATTGTGTGCCCGGCCCACGAGCTGGTGCAGATACTGGATCGTCGCCGGCGGCAGTTGATAGGCGTCGGCCAGGGCCAGGTCGGCACAAGCCGAACGATACAAACCGGCGAAGCGCGAGACGTGGGCTGCCGGAACCTTTCGGCTGCCGCCTTCCAGCCGCACACAAAGCTGCTCCAATTCCTGCCAATGCCGCCGCCGCGATTCCAACCGCTCCAAGACCCTCATCCGACACCTGCCGTTTCCGCAGAAGGCGAGCCTAGAAAGGCCTTCTGATACAGGCCGCACAAGAGCAGATCGTGATCGGTCGTGGGTGGCAGATTGAACCGCTGGCAGAGCGCCTCGCCCAGGTGCCGGGCGATTTCCAGCCGCCGCGCGCGAGAGAGCGCCTTGCGGCGCTGTACGTACAGCGACAGGGCCAGCCCCAGCGTCCGATTCACCTGGAAGCTGGGTGGGATCGATTCCGCGATCTCGTTGACCCGCTCGTCGCGGAATTTCAACACGCCGGCCATGCGCGAAGTCTCCTCCACAACCACCATCGTGCCCGCCGCCAGGTCGCCCAGCCGCTGGAAGCGGTCGTTCAGCGACGTGGCCACGAATCCCACCATGAAGAGCGGCAAAATGTGTTCGGGCATCCCCAGGGCTACCGGCGCCAGCGGCATGCAATCGACGGCGCGGAGCACGTTGCGCAGCACGGCCTGCCAGGCGCGGATCGGCTGCCCCTGCACCGTCACGACGCGAATGTGCATAGCCCGCTTGCCCGGCGTCTGGCCGTTCCACACCGCCTCCAATATCGCGCCGTAGAACCAGTGAACGAGAAACAGGATCACCAGGAAAAGGCCGGAAAAGCTGCCCCATAGTCCCACGGAGCCAAGAACGCTTCCCAATACCTGGCCGGCAGACACGACCACCATGACCTGAATAAGCACGTCGATCAAGTAGGCCGGCAAACGCCGCGACGGACCGGCCAGCCAGTAGCGGAAGGAGATATTTTCCGGGGTAACGATCTCCACCGATGTATCAATCTGTTTACGGGCTGCGTCCATCCAGCCTATTATGGGGAATCCGACCCTGTATCGCAAGCTGGCGGGGTGTGCTTCTACGTTGAACGGAGTTCATTCCGTTTCCCTACGTACAACGGAATTCACTCCGTTCCTTAAAACTTTCACGGCAACGGAATAAATTCCGTTCTACGTAGGGATTTGCCGTTCTCCTGGTGTGCTTCCTTTGCAAGCCGCTAGACATTACAATAGTGTTACTATGCCGTTAATCCTTCTGCGGTGCATCTTCATCCTGGCTGTGGCCGGGCTGGCGGTGACGATCATCAATTCGACTTCCTTCCACAATCAGCCTGAGTGGCTCGCGGGGGCCGTCTTGGGTGGTTTGTTGTCACTCGCCGGAGGGGTTGTGGCGATCGACATGGGGATCCGCCGAAAGCAGCTCGACGTCATCTCCTCGGTCTATTTCGGCCTGATCGTGGGCATGTTTCTGGCCTACATCGCCCAGCTTGTGATCAGGCCCATGGTGCAGTCGAGCATCAGCGACGCCAACCAGAATTGGATTCAACTGGTTTTGGGGCTGGTGCTCTGCTACGTCTGCATCAGCCTGTTGTTGCAGACGAAAGACGACTTCCGTTTCGTCATTCCCTACGTGGAATTCGCCCGCGAGATCAAGGGTGCCCGGCCCTGCATTCTCGACACCAGCGTGATCATCGACGGCCGCATCGCCGAGGTTGTCGATACGCAGATCGTCGACAGCCAGTTGGTGATCCCCAAGTTTGTGATCAACGAGTTACAAGGCATTGCCGACAGTTCCGACCGCATGCGCCGCAGCCGCGGGCGGCGCGGGTTGGACATCCTCAACCGGCTTCGAAACAGCGAGACCGTCGACGTACAGATCTTCGAGCGCGAACTGCCGGAATTTGCGGGGCAGCCAGTCGATTTGAAGCTTGTGGCCCTGGCCCGGCACCTGCACGGCAAGCTGATCACCAACGACTACAACCTGAACAAGGTGGCCCAGCTTCAAGACGTGACGGTCATCAATCTCAACGACCTGGCCAACGCCATGAAGCCGTCGTTCCTGCCCGGTGAGCAGATCAGCGTGCGCGTGATCAAGGCGGGTGAGGAGCACGGCCAGGGCATCGGCTATTTGGACGACGGCACGATGGTGGTCATCGAGAACGGCCGCGAGCACATCGGGCAGCAGGTGACGGTCGCAGTGACCAGCGTGATCCAAAAGAGTGCTGGCCGCATGGTCTTCGGGCGTTGCGATAACCCGAAATAATACGAGAAACCCGCGGAATGTCTCCCGCGGGTCTCTCAGCCCCCAGAGAACTGTTTCGATAAAGGACTTTTACCGCCCATAGTCCACGGGCGGGATCCGTCGCGTGGCCTTGGGCGGCGGGGCGGGCGTCGGTTGCAACGCCGGGGCATCGTCCTGGAGCGTAGCGCCCTCGGGCAGCGGCGACATATCGCCGCCTTCCTGCATGCCGCCGCGATTGCAACTGGCACATCCCGGGCGTCCCGTATAGTGGCCGGCATGGTCGCACGGTTCGCAGCAGTCGGCCGGATCGTCGAGCACTTCGCCACGGTAGACATTGCAGCAACGGGGGCCGCACCAGGTGTTGACGCAGAACAGCCCGCCAATCCATCGGAACGGGTTGAAGCAGAAATTGCGCTGGCAGCAACAGCCGCAGTCGTCGCTGCATCCGCCGCCCTCGCCGCAACTGGCGCACCGCCCACAACTGGCGCACCCGCCGCAATCGTCGGCATAGACGGGCTGGCGATAGGGACGGTGAACCGGACCGCAAGCCGGGCCGCATTCGCCCTCGCACCCGCCGCAGCTTTGGCAGCCACATCCGCCGTTGTGTAGGAATCCGCAACAGCCGGATAACGACAACAGGATTGCACAGCCCAAGGCGATCAGCCAGGTCGTTCCACGCATTGGTTATTCTCCTTCGTTCTATGTCTAATCATCGTTATCGGCAGAAAAATCGGAAAAATCGAGTTAACCGCCATAACCGGCACTTTTGGCAAAGTTTGCCTGGTCGTACTCGCGCTGACAGGGCCGCCGGAAAGGACTATAATGTCTTGAGAGCGTTGGGAAGAAATGAGCGGAAAGCTCGGAAAAACGCCGGACTTTCATCAATTTCTTCCCAACGTTCTAATGACTGCGGCCGGCGGAACAACCCGTTTGCCGGCCGTTCCCTTCCAAAATTCCAGACGAGCAGAGCGTGTCCAAGCGATTGTCGACGATTGAAGCAGCGGTAGATGCCATGCGTCGCGGTGAGATTGTCATCGCGATGGATGCCGAAGATCGCGAAAATGAAGGCGATTTCATTTGCGCGGCGGAAAAAGTCACCCCGGAAATCATCAACTTCATGCTCAACGGCCGGGGGCAACTCTGCATGCCATTGCTGCCCGAACTCAGCCGGCGGCTCAATCTGCACCTCATGGTGGAGGACAACACGGCCCCGTTAGGCACGAATTTCACCGTGCCGGTCGATCATTACACCGCCCGCACGGGCATTACGGCCCAAGAGCGAGCCGCCACAATCCTGGCCATTCTCGATCCGGCCAGCAAACCTAGCGATTTTGTCCGCCCCGGGCACCTCTTCCCACTGGTTGCCAAAGAAGGGGGGGTGCTCCGCCGCGCCGGCCATACCGAGGCCGCCGTGGACTTGGCCCGCATGGCGGGCTTGCAGCCGGCGGGCGTGCTCTGCGAGGTGCTGGCGGACGACGGCCACCGTGCCAACCGCGATCAGCTCTATGCCCTGGCCGAGAAACACAAGTTGCAGATCATCACCATCGAGCAGCTTATCCAGCATCGCCGCAAGAGCGAGAAACTCGTCTATCGCATGGCCGAGGCCAACCTGCCCACGCGCTACGGGCCGGGGCGGATCCTCGCCTACGGCGTCCGCTATGAGGACCAGGAACCGATCGCCATCGTGCTGGGCAATCCCCAGGCCGTGGCCGCGCCGCTGGTGCGCTTGCACTCCTCCTGCTTCACCGGCGACCTGCTGGCCTCGCTGCGCTGCGATTGCGGCGACCAGTTGCGACTGGCCATGGAGATGATGAGCGGCGAGGGCGGCGGCGTGGTGGTTTACTTGCCCCAGGAAGGCCGCGGCATCGGCCTGGTCGAGAAGATCAAGGCCTATCACTTGCAAGACCAGGGCATGGACACCGTGGAGGCCAACCTGGCCCTAGGCCACCAGGTCGACAGCCGCGACTACGGGGTCGGCATCCAGATTCTCAAGGACCTGGGCATTTCGCGGATCCGCCTGCTGACGAACAATCCCAAGAAGACCGACGCCTTCATCTATGGTGGTTTCGACCTGGAGGTCGTCGACCAGGTGCCGATCGTGGGGCCCGTCCACGAGCACAATCGCCGCTACATGGACACGAAACGCGACAAGATGGGGCACAACCTGCCGTAGCGGGAAGTCCGAAATTGGCCTTCCTATCTTCCTTGCGCGTATTCTGGCAACGAGACCGTGCGGAACTTGGCCATGTACTCGCGGGCTTCGGCTAGGCGTTTCAGGTCGCCGGCATCGAGCTGCACGGTCAATTGATGGTGGCTGGCGATCCTGGTCGGCACGTCGTGGGGATTCAAGACTACGGTGAGGTGTACTTCCTTGGCGACAGCCTGGTGGCGCTCGATGGCATCGTTGACGATCATCCGTGGGAACGGCGGCCACGATTTTGTGGGACTGAGCACGTGATTGAGCTGTGCGTAGCAGTCCGAGAATTCGTGATATTGGAGTGCCACGTCGGCAGCGGCCGCTTGCAATTGGACCCGATAGGTGATGGGAGTGCTCTTGAGGGTCAACTCGACGGTCTCGCGGTCGAACGATTCTTCGAACGACGGATCGGCCAGCCACTTGACGTTCGGATTGGCATGGCCCCGCAGGCTGTGCTTGGCCCGGGCGACGAAGGTCTTGACGTCGTCGATGGAAATTTCGCTGCGCAGGCGGCGGCCGACATCCAGCAGAATGAATCGTCGGTGGGCCTTGTCGAAGACGATGACCTCCGCCGGATCGTTGAGGAAATCGAAGACCAGTCCCTCATGGAAGATCGTCACGCCTTGGCTTTGCGGTTGCGACTGCCCTTCGGCAAAGACGGTATTTTCCAGGCGAAAATCCGCGGCCCGGACCGTCGCGGCGAGGAACAGCGAAACGAAAAGGGCTGCGACAGCGGCAACGGATACACGATAAACAGACATGGAACGCCTCGGGGCAAGGAGCGGGGGGAACGAAGGATTTCGGCGTGAAGATACCGAAATTCGGGGGGGCGTGTAAAGGGAGAAAATGCGGCCGTAACTCCGTAGCACGGAATTTGTTCCGTGAACCCGGAGAAAATGCGTCAATTTGCGTCAGAGATTCGGGGGCGCGAGTATTTCTGGGCCGCGGCTGGATTTTGGCCGATACCTTGTTGACACGCGGGCCGCCCGGTGCTAAGGTACTAGCTTGCCCTGGCACGCGACGGCTGGAATAATGCTACTGGCCCTGGTGTTGTCGGCCGCTTCCGATGGGGGATTAGCTCAGTTGGGAGAGCGTTTGAATGGCATTCAAAAGGTCGTCGGTTCGATCCCGATATCCTCCACTTCACAACCCCTTGCAAAACAAGGGGTTGTGTCGTTTCTTGAAAGTGAGCCATGACACTTGCTTGCCAAAATGCACAGAAAATGCACAATAACCTGAGAGGCCCAATCCACAGAGATCACCGAGCCAGAAGGGTGCATTATGGCGAGACCGTGGTGGCGAAAGACGAACAAAGCGTGGTACGCAACGATCGATGGCAAGCAGGAATTGCTGTGCAAGGCAAAGTCGAAGTCTGATCGAAAAGGCCAAGACAAGGCCGCAGAGGAACTCCAGAAGTTGTTGGCTGTTCGGCAGAACATCGGCCACGATGCCACGATTGCCGGTGTCCTTGAGGAATTTCTCGTATGGTCGCAGGCGAATCAAGCAGCCAGCACCTATAGGTGGTACAAAGATCTCCTCCAGAGTTTCTTAGATCATGTTGAGGTCGCTTTAGTCCGGCAGTTGAAACCGATCCATATAACCAAGTGGCTCGATGACCATAAACCGGCGGACAAGAAGCATGTCGGTTGGGGACATGCAGGCCGGCGCGGTGCCACCGTAGCTGTGAAGCGTGCGCTCAACTGGGGGGTCGAGCAGGGCTTAATCGAGAACAGTCCCCTGGATCGCGTGAAGCTCCCGTCGCCGACCAGCCGCAACGTGCTGATTTCGCCTGAGGATTATAAAAAGGTCCTTCGCGGCGTGGGCCGAGAGTTCCGCCGCGTGATTCGTACGATGCGGGCCACAGGATGCCGGCCTATCGAAGTGCGAACGGTCACGGCGGACGAGGTGAACCTGGAATTAGGCGCGTGGGTGTTCCCGGTCGGCCACCCAGCCAACAAGACCGGAAAACGAACAAAGCGACCGCGAGTGACATACCTACCAACGTCCATCATAAGGCTTGTAAAAGCCCTGATAAAGCGTTATCCGACCGGCCCGTTGTTCAGAAACAAACTAGGGAACCCTTGGACTTGCGATGCCGTGCAACTTCGGTGGAAACGCCTTCGCAAGAGGCTCGGCCTTCCGTCCGGCACCTGCGCGTACGCAGTCCGGCACACGTATACCACCGATGGGCTTGAAGGAGGCGTACCCGTTGCAACGATGGCCGAACTACTGGGGCACCGGAGTTTACGGATGATCAGCGATCACTACGGTCACTTGGCCCAGAAATCCCAACACCTGCGCGACGCAGCAGAGAAAGCTGCCGTGGTCCGATCGTCAGGTGGGAAGTCCGCATCGGCGTCTGCCCGGCACGAGGCTTCTTCGCCCGCGGGCGATTCACCTCCGGCAGCGGCTCAACAACCGCCGGGCAAGTGATCCGGCAGCTTGCCAGGTAATCCTCCACGTCAACCAGGGCGACCCGGATTGCGTTGTCGATTCGGTAGTGGGGCAACTTGCCGGCGGTGACGAGATTGTAGACCTTCCGCACGGACACGGTGAGCATCTCGGCGGCTTGGCGGACCGTGAGCAGCGCAGGCTGGGCTGTATCAGTACCACGATCGCCGTCAGTGGAATCTTCGATTCTCACTTTTTCACTTTCTCAACTTCCGTGTCCTTGGGCGTCGCGCCGGCCAAGTTCCGCCAGTCGTCTGTAAAGCGAGGATTCGCTCGTCCCCGCCCGTTCCTGCCAGGCTTGGAGACGATCCGCGCGAGCAAGCCCAGCGATCTCGCGGGCGATCTCCAATTCACGGGCAGTTCTTGCCGCGCGACTGCCGACCGGGTCGATGTCGCCAGTGACCGCCGGACGCCCGCGCAGCGTTGACCGGATAAGGTCCTTCCAGCCACACCCGGCGTCGCCATCCTCGGATTGAAGGCGATCAGCGTAGCCCAGGATGAGGGCACGCATGTCGAGCGGGCGGCTGGACAGCGCAGACTCGGCGATGATGAACTCGGCGACTTCCAGGCATTCCGCCGGCTCCAGCCGCGTCTCACCTGCGTGGTGACCGCGGCGGGCGACATTCCGCATCAACGCGGCGATCTCAGCATCCGTGACATCGATATCGAGGCTGGGAATGCGCGTCGCCAACGCCTGCATTTCGGGCAGATGGCCGAACGGCCGGTTACTGATCAACACGATTCCACCATCGAAAACCACTTCAGCAGTCGCACCGTGCGCGCGCCACGTAATCAGCCGTTCATAGCGGCCTTCCTGGTTACGGCGGCTTCCCCAGGTGGCGCTGCGGAGCACGCCGAGGCTGACCGGATTACGGGTCACCTCCTCAGCGTCTTCGATCACGTGGACTGAACTGGGATTCTCCTCCAACTCGTCGAACACAGCCCGCGGCGTCAGATGGGTGTTGTGAAGCTTGTAATCGCAACCGAGCCTTTCCAGCTCTTCCGTCGCGGCGAAACTCTTGCCAGTGCCACCGCGGCCGGTGATGATGACGCCGGTTTGGTAGCCCATCGCGACGCCAGCGACCCGGTCGCGTACAACCTGGAATTTTTTGGTCAATTCCATTAGGTGCCCGCTGTCAGCGTACTGCACCGCACTACTCATCTTTCCTTCTCCCTCGGATTTCGGTTTCAGCGCCTCGATCCGGCGCCACGAAGAGAAAAGGGCGACGACCCCGGTCGCGTCGCTACGGATTGAGTAGCGGCCAGAAAAAGAGAAACCCTAAGAACGGATCGCACCCCAAATCTTAGGGGTGATGGACATTAGCTTGGCAGGGCGTTGTCGGCGGATTGGACAACTAGGACGAGATTGACGTTATAATTGTCCGCCAAGGAGTTATCATGGCCGAATCTTCAAGAGCCATCGGGCACGAAACGAATCACGCGGACGAAGACCAGAAAGCGCTCGTCGCATGCTTGACCATAGGCTTTTCCGATCAGCTTTCCACGATTATGGGCAGCGATCAGGACCGGTTGGGACGAGTGATACGGCTGCTGCGCGATGAACTAGAAGCCGGGGGTCAACGAGCTGTGCGTGCGGCTAAGGGGATTGGGTATGGTTTTGACTGGGCGGCGGAGACCCGCGGGGAACTGCCTGAAGAACTGCGATCAATCGGCCAGGAACTTCTCCGGTATCTGGTGGAAACGACCGACCATGCCTTCTTCCGCGCTGCCGTAGGCGTGGCGGGCAGGATGGCAAAGCGCATGCCCACCGAGGTTGCCATGTGTTTGATCACGGTCGCCAACGATGCCAGTAAACCCGCGCGGAACCGCGTTGGGGCTTTGGACGCACTGGGGCGATCCGCCGAATTGTTAGCGGCGGGGCTTCCCGGGATTGCGCGGCTTGTTCAAGACCCCAACGATCTAGTTAACCAAAAGGCGCTCCATCTCCTAGACTTGGCGGATGGGGTCGCCAAGGCTGCTAACGAGTGGTTCGGAGGGGCAGACGATCTTGACGGCAACCCCAAAGCGGATCAGAACGCTCTTTTCGAACTCGATATCTTGATGCGGTGGGGGGCGGAAGTATGGACCATCATGTCTGCCGGAACTGGGATTAGGGAGCTGCGACAGGCGTTGGGGGAGCTGGACCCTGATCTACGCGCCGCGGCGATACCGGTACGGGAAAAGCGGAAAGAGCGGCTCAGCGCCCTGCGTAAGCGCAAGATGGGCGTGCCTGACCCACTTGCTTTTGCGAACATCTTTCGGAAGGATGGCGACGATTGGAGTGTCCGCTACGACGGTGGCAAGTTATTCCCTGTGCGCGACTTGGTTGGAGTTTTCTATGTTGGGTACTTGATCGAGCACCAGGGCGAGGAGTTCTCACCGTCGCAATTGAGTGATGTTTATGGCGCGCAGAAGGTCGACCCGACCAGCCGATCAGCCCAGGGCGCCGAACGACAAGCTGATAAGCCTGTCGATGACGAGCCGCAACCACGTCGTACGCGTTCACTCGGCGTTAGGAACGACGGGGGAGAATCGCCGGACGACGATGCCATGGCTGACTATCACAAGAGACTAACGGAAATCAAAATCGAACTTGAGAAAGCCAGCAAGAACCGCGATGAGGCCCAGATCAGCCGACTTCAGGAAGAGCGCCATTTTTTGCTCGACGAAATCGCGAAGCATATGAAACCCGACGGGCAGCCCCGGCAACAACCCCGAGACTTGAAGAAAACTCGCGATAGGGTCAAGAAAGCCATCGAGGAGGCGATGGAGAAAATCTCCATGAAAGATACTGCCCTCGGCCTTCATCTTCAGAACTCCCTAAAGCTCGATACGCTCTTCTCATACAAGCCCGAGCGGGCCGTTCCCTGGAATAGCTAGTCCTCTTCATGCTACGCACTCCGTAGCCCAGCGCCCGCAGCGCAACCCTCCTCAAACGGGCGGTTCGGTTGCCGCCGTGGTGGCCTTGCCACGCATCCTGGACATTTTGTCCAGGTTCGCAGTCTCTGCGATGAACCATCTGACCGCGCCGCGCCATACCTAGCCGGCATTGGCTTTGGGCCTTCGCCTTCGACGGAATTCTCGTCGACCCGGTTGGTAGTGTCGCTACTTCGGTCGTAGCCCTTTTACTTGATGGAGGCCGAGGACCGGAAGAAATTCTGACCGCGACCCGATTGGTAGCGTCGCTACGCCGGTCGTAGCCCTCTTACTTTTGGGAGACGAACGAGGGCCGTCGCGGGAGGCGGCGTTCAGAATCGAAAACGGAGTTCACTGATGGCCAAAAAGAAGAAGACAGCGAAGAAGATTGCCAAGGAGCGGGAGGTGTTGACCGTGCCCAAGGACCAGTCCGGCACGATAGCCAAGGCGCCCACGGGGCACTTTTGCAGCGGCAATAGCAAGTTGGGAGAGGAAATACTGTCGTACGACATCAGCCCAATCATAACCTGTCCGGGCTCCGGAAATGCCCTTTGCCGGCAACTCCGGCCTGATGGAAACGCGGATCCGAAGGAGATTTGCTGGGCGCGAAGAAAGAAGTATCGCGAGCAAGGTAAGAAGGATCGCCTGGATGCCAACTTTCGCTTCACGCAGGGCCCTGACTTCGTCCCTTGGGCGAACAAGACCCTCAGCCGGCGCCGCAAGGTTCTGGCCGTGCGCATTCCCGGCACCGGCGACTTTTACTCCGTGGAATTCGTCAACAAGGTTATGGCCATCGTAAGAGCCAATCCCAAGATGCACTTCTATGGCTACACCAAGTCGTGGGCCATCCCACGGATTTGGGAGGAACTCCAGAGGCTCGGTGCTGAGCCGAACATGGTCCTCTGGCTGAGTTGGGACAGATTGCTGGCGAAGCATCATGGGGCACCGCCGGATCGCAAGTTCCCGTGGTGCTGGCTGGCGGAAACTGACAATGACGTGCCGCCCGTGCCCGTGGCACTCGTTTGGCGCTACGATGGGCATCTCCAGTGGAACAAAAAGCTGCCCTACCTGACGGCTCTTGGCGGTTCCGCCGTTTGCCCGCACGAAGACGGTCGCACGAAGACCACCTGTGCCAAGTGCGGCATCTGTTGGCGTGGAACGGACTTTCGTACCGCCAAGACTGCCAAGCTGCTGGAGGAATCGTCGCACCCAGGCATCCGCAAGGACCAACGTGGGTGCCGGCTGAATGAGCACGGTCAAGAACTTACAAGGACAACTCACGATTTTTTGAAAGGACAGTCAATGATAAACACAGATGTAGCCCACGAGGCGCTGGTCGATGGCCGGCGATTGGGCAAGGCCACAGCGGCAGCGATGCTCAAAGTCGGGGTCGAACTCAAGCAGTTCAAGCAGACCCTCGGTAGCGGCTTCTACGATTTTGCGCGGACCCGTTTGGGGCTTACTCCCGCGATCGCCGACTTTTTCATCCGCTTGTCAGAGACGGCGGGCCTCGACGTGGCCCAGTTCTCCCCGGCCATCGAGATGAAGCTGCCGCGGTTGTTGGACGTGTTCGGCGTGGTAGTTGCGACCTACACGGCTGCCACCGCTGGCGCGCCGATCGTCCTGCGCGAACCGACCACAAATAGCGTGTCGGCCCAGGATCTGGAAATGTCGGAAAACGCGCCGGTCACGAACGACGGCACCCATGCCGGTACTAACGCCGCGGGCACGGGCAACACCACGGCGATCACCAGCGGCACAACGTCTACCGGGAGCAACGACGTGGCCCCGGCCGACGCGCCGGTAATGGTGGTGAGCGACACCGTGGGGGCGGTCGTCGAGGTCGACGATTCCGCCCTGGGCGACGCCGCAGTCCCCGTTGATGGCGCGGGCCAGGTTGCCGTCGCCGCTGAACAGGCGGTGGTCCCGTCGCCGGCGGACCGCGCCGCGCAGCACCGGTTCATTGCCGAGCGCAGCGTGAGGTTGTTAATGCAAGTGAACCGCGGCGAACTGTCCGCGGAAGAGGCCATGCAGCGGGCCCAATCGCTGCCAATTACCAAGGGCAAGAAGGTTATCGCCGGTTCCCGCTAGACACGGGGCCGGCGTTTGAAGCAAAGGAAGTGGATTATGGCGACACAGTCGCATGAAGAAGTTCGGAAGACGGCCAAGCTCAAGGCACATCCGTTTGCCAAGAAGGTGCTCGGCACACCGTCGCAGCAGGAAATCAAGGAGTTGGCCGCCGACCTGAAGGAAAATGGGCAAAGCACCCCCATTCACATCCTGCCAGACGGCACGATTCTCGACGGTCTGACCCGCTGGATGGCGGCGCAGGAAGCCGGAATTACGGAATTGCGGGTCATCGTTCACGATCTGGACGAGACGGGGGCCAAAAAGTTCATCTTGGAGGCCAACCTGCTGCGCCATCATTATGACAAGCTGACGTTCGCTCGCGTGTTCCAGGAACTGAAGCTGCTTATGAAGGGCTCAGACGGCAAGGTCCCCAAGAAAGGCGAAGGCGATCTGCGCGACCGCCTGGCCAAGCGATTCAACATCTCTGGCCGCACATTGGACCGCCACGTCAAGATGCTCAAGACCCCGACTGAGGCCCAGACTTTGTACCGCAAGAACATCTTGTCGGACAGCGTGATGGTGGCCTTGGCGGGGCTCACGGCCGAACAGCAGAAGGCGGTCTTGGCCGAGGTTAAGAGGGCCGATGGTGCCAAGGAAAAGAACTTGGCAGCCAAGGTCGCGATCGGCAAGTTCCGCAAGAAGAACAAGGAGAAGCGGGAGAAAGACACGGGGGCCAAGGACAAGGCGGACGCCAAGGCGAGCGGAAACGGCGAAACCGGCGTCAATGGGCAGAAAACCGTGGAGTCCGAAACCACCGCCTCGGGCGACGGCGATGACGCATCCGGCACGCCGGCTGAGTTGCCAGGGGATGACGTTGATGAGGGCGCTGACAACGGACAGGCTGAGGATTCCAGCACAGGCAAGGCAGGCCAGTCCGAAACCACAAAGGCCAGGACCGACGCGAGCGATACCGTCGAGGTCACCGTTCCTGCGGAAGACACCCAGGAGGGCGCTTCGATCGGCACCTACCGCAAGGTGTTGGAAGTGTATCCCGGCGAGTTCGAGGGGCTCGTGGACAGCATCGACGAAATCATCGGCAAGGTCATGGACGCGGATGCCACCGTGGTGGCCTTGCAGCGCATCGTTGACAACGCCCTGACGCTCATCGAGGCCGAGAAGGCCAAAGCAGCGGCACTGGCCGGAACGCCGGCGTAGATCATAAGGGACAGCCGTAGCCGGACAATTTGTCCGGCTACGGCACCCTTCTGCAAGAAACATTCGATGTTGGAGACATGACGTTGAAAGCAAAAGACGAGCTGCGATGGCCTAAGAGCCCAAGTAAGACGCAGCACCCCATTCTCGGATCACGATTGCGTTGGACCGAGAAGAGCAAGCAATACCGGATCGAGCGGTTTCCCGACGACGGCGACCCGGTCTTCATCGTAATGGTCGAGGACGGCGGCGGGTGGTGCGTAATTGCCCACCGCCGAAAACTGAAAACGGCAAAGACGTGCTGTCAGAATCACGTCAAGCACAACGGAAGGAAAACGAAATGAGAGCGTACACATGCTGCCCTGATGCCGGCTGCACCACATACCGGGATACCTTGAGCTTCCTGAAACACTGGAGCATTGAGCCAGCAATCGGGGTGGACGACCACGGCCACTACTTCGAGTTTGACGTGCCGCCGTACTGGCCAAAACGCAAGCTGCGGGCCTTTGCCAAAGCGTTTGGCGACAAGGTGGCGCCCATTCCGCCAGAGGAGAACGAAGTAGTCGAACCAGAGGAAGGCGAGGAGCCAGCCAAGGACGCCTGAGACGAAAGCCAACACCGCGCAGGCTTGACGGCTGGGTTGAGTAGCGCAGCGCCCTCGGCATGAGGGCGCGGATTGTAAGTGCAATTCCGGCGTAACGTCACGAGCAAGACGGCCGGGTTGGACAATGGAGGCTGGGGTCGGGCAAACTGGCCCCAGCCTGTGGTTATCGCACTTAGAACAAAGGATTAGGAAATGACACAAACGAAGAAAACCGGCACCCGCAAGCGGGCGACCGTGAACGCGAATACATCGTCCCACCACAAAGAAGTTCGCGTGCAATGGGACGACCTTGATACCGAGATCGACGAGCAAATCGCCCCGCTGATCCTGGAACTGTGGAAGGCCGGGCTCATGACCCTGATGTCCTGTCAAGACAATCCCGAGGGGTGGGTATGGGTGCAGTTTCCGTTGGTCTTGTTCGCAGAAGCCTTCATGGACCTGATGGAAAAAGAGTCCGGTATCCCGCTTTTCGATCTCCGGCGTCGGTGGAAATACGACATCTACCCGGTCACCCTACCCGAAGCGCTCTTTGACGATTACCCGGAGGCACTGATGCCGAATGGGCCTAGCCTGCGGTTTACTGTCAGCGTTCGTTTTCCGAAGGCAGATTTGCCCACGGTCCTGGAAACGGTGAGGCGGCACAATGCCCAATGTAGTCAGCTTGAGGACACAGGTGAGCGAAAGGACGGCGACGAATGACGACGAAGAAAAAGACTGGCACCCGCGAGTGGGCCGCCGTCAACGTGAACATCATCGCCGGCTGCGAGCACCGCTGCCGGTATTGCTATGCGGCGGAAATGGCCAAGCGGTTTGGCCGCATTGCTGCGCTGGACGAGTGGGGCACGACCTGTTGCGAGTTGCGGCCCACCGAGGTCAACAAGGCGCGGAAGAAGGTCAACGGCCGCATCATGTTTCCCACCAGCCATGACATTACACCGCGGTTCCTGGAGGAATGCGTTACCGTGCTGCGCAAGCTCCTGGCCACCGGCAACGAGGTGCTGATCGTAACCAAGCCGCACTTGGAGTGCGTGGAGCGGTTGTGCCGGGAGTTGGCCGCGTACAAGGAGAAGATCGTCTTCCGCTTCACGATCGGCGCCATGGACGACGCCCTGCTGGCGTTCTGGGAGCCGGGTGCGCCGGCCTTCGCGGAGCGGTTTGCCTCGCTGAAGCACGCCCACGCACAGGGATTCCGCACCAGCGTGAGCGCCGAGCCGATGCTTGACGTGCCGCACGCCGTCGAGATGTACGGAACGCTGGTCCCGTACGTCACCGACACCATCTGGTTCGGCAAGATGAACCAGGTCAGCAAGCGGGTCATTGCGAAGACCGCGGAGGAGAAGGCGGCCGTGCAGCGGATCGAAGATAACCAGACCCATGCCGGGATCATCGCGCTGTACGAGCGGCTGAAGGGCGAACTCAAGGTCGAGTGGAAGGACTCAATCAAGAAGGTCGTCGGGTTGCCAGTCGCTGAATAACCCTTTACCTGAGACTGATAGCGACACCGCGTTCAGTCGATGCGGTGTCGAGACGTGTGTTTCTATTATAACCCCTTTTTACGAGGATCGAGATGACTACCACATTCGTTGAAAACCCAGAGATTGTTAGCCTGCAAAAGCTGTACTGCCCTGTCTGCGGCGAACTGATTTACGCTCCATTCATGAAGGCGGAACCGCCGCCATGCGAGCATGTTCTGTTCCTGTTCATGAGTAATCCGTTTGAGTTCATCTACACAGCACCGGCCTGCAAAGACATCGTGGACAAAGCGATGGAAGCATGCGACCAGTCCACTTACTGGTCGGACGAGGAAATGCAGTTACCCGAAGAAGTGCGGAACGCGATGCCACCCAAGGAGTTCGTGGACCCAGTCGTATTCGCGTTGGAGCAGTTGCGCGTCGGCAAGCCAGGCAGCAGCATCCTCGGCTTCCGAATCAACGTCGAGGTACCAATGGATTCGGAAACCGTTGGGGTTGCGATTGACTTCGATCCGGATGGTTCATGGAAATCTGCCCTCGACGTGCAGGTTCCATAATCGCGACGAACGATGAGGTGCGATCGGGATAACGATTACTGCGGCTGGGGCGAGCCGACCGCCCCAGCTTTTTACGAAACGATTGGCACCGCAACACCAAAGACAAATGAACAATGGGCCTTGCGCCGCATTGCGAAAGATTGTACATTACAAGGAACCTCGTGATGATCACGGGCCTACTTTTGACTTCTTTACTTGCTTTGACCACTTGGCGGCCTTCGGCCGTCCTCTCGGTCTTTTTCCATATCAACCCGCACGGAGGCACTGCGCCTCGGCGGCAACCATGCCGCGCTGCTGACCACCGTCACCGCGGCCAAATCATCGGAGGAACCCATGACACAAATGAGCCTACAAACCGTCTCGCGCCTGCTGGGTGTGCGGCCGCATCGAATCGAGTACGTCCTATCGAACCAAATCGTCGCAGAACCCAAGCTGAGACTCGCGGGGAAGAGAATCTTCAGCGAGGCAGACCTGCGGAGGCTGGCCACCCACTTCAAGGTGAAGTTGCCAGCGGCAGAGGCCGTGGCGGAAGCCGTAGGGGCATAAAAGCAGTAAGGCCGGGCAGCGTTTGCCCGGCCTCACGATCGATCCATTTTCTTAGCCGTCCGGGCGGAAACCGGCGGCAAGCAACACAACAGCATCTAGGAGGTGCTATCTAATGTCCAATGTATCAGAACAGAACGAAGAGCGCAACAGGGCAACTGGGCAGACCGTCTCTACGCCCAGCAATAATGAAACCACGGCCGGCAGCGTGCCGGTGGCGGTCGTCGCCCAGGCGGGTGCCGACGACGATCCCCATGACGCGGCGGCGCAGCCGCCCATCGTGCAGGCACAACTGTTCGCCGTCATCGACGGCCAGCGGCAGGCGGTGGAGTTCATCGACCTGACCGACGAGGCGCGGCGACTGTTATTCAAGCAGCGTTGCCAGCAGGCGGCAACCCCCGCGACACTCCATGCGACCGAGTTCTTCGCATGGCCCGCCGCCGTCCACTACTTATTGCTCAAGCTCGTCAAAGACCTGGGCGACCAGGTGCGTTTGCAAATCGGCGACGACGAGGAGCAGTACGCCGATGTCTTCGATGCCGTCATAGCGGCCTTTCCCACGGCGACCAGCCAGAACAGCCAGATCGAGGCCCAGCGGGCGGCGATCGAGGCGGCGGCGCTGTTCCTCACGGAGAACGCCTGGCCCGCGGCGGCCAACACCATTACGGACAGCCTGACCGAGATCGGCATGCAGAACGTCACGGCGCTGGAAATCTACAACACCATCCGCAGCGTGGCGGGCATCATCATCGATCCGAAAAGGCCAGACCCCGACGACCTCGCTTCGCACTTCCACGGCTGCTTGCAACTGGAAACGCGGACGCCGTCGGGTGAACCGGCCCTGCGCTACTTCCGCGACGACTTCTACGCTTGGAACGGGCAGACCTGGCAGCGCGTGGACGACAAGGAGTTGAAGGCGAGGGTAACACGGCATATCCAGCGG
>Ga0181520_10000770_pt1 | contig 69147 bp, 71 predicted proteins | sample PEATcosm2014_Bin_29_FD_132451 | JGI IMG/M metagenome (GOLD analysis project Ga0181520, IMG submission 132451) | Peatland microbial communities from MTU Mesocosm Facility, Houghton, MI, USA - PEATcosm2014_Bin02_30_metaG | ecosystem: Environmental > Terrestrial > Soil > Wetlands > Peat | place... | reverse complement strand
GGGGATCTCGTTATCGAAATTTCTGCCTATTTCATCTGAATTGCTATCGATGCGAATTATCGGCGTGTCTTTTGGAAAAAGCCGATATTCGTCCGTTGTTTTATCTCCGAGCTTACTCCCGATAACGATGGCTAAATCCATAGTCCGGAAAAGAGCATTCGCCGTTGTCGTCCCCTTGTTTCCAACGACACCGATAGCATTATCGTACAATTCATCAATACTGCCCTTGCCGTTTATCGACGTTGCTACCGGAATTCCAAACGCTTCTGAAAACCGCTTCAGTGCGCCATATGCTTTGGAGAAATGAACTCCACCTCCGGCAAGAATAACGGGGCGTTTAGATTTTCTGATTGCTCCGATCGCTGTACGGGTCGCTTCGTCTGAGGGACTTTCCCTATAGAGAGGATAGGATATTTTACATGGCGTGCCGGCTAGTTCGATTTCTCTCTGCATAAGATCGGTTGGAATTTCCAGCGTTACAGGCCCAAGTTTCCCGCCCATCGCCGCAGAAAAAAGAACTCGAAAATAATCCGAAAGCCTGTTCGGATTTTCTATCCGCAAGAACTTATTGCTGATTGGACGGAAAAGTTCCTGTTGAGGAGACTCGCTTGTCGTCCATTTTTCGGTTTTCTCCGTGGAAACTCCGCTGAGGATTGCCAGGACAGGGATCGAACTGTTTTTGGCCTCGCAGATTGCAGGAATTAGCCATGGAGCGCCGATACCTCCTGGACTATCGACAATGCTTATGGTGTTAGTCAGGCGCGAGTGCACATCCGCCATGTATCCGGCACACCGTTCGCAACCAGCCGTAATGTGTTCAACATCGGCTTTTTTGTACGCTTCGTATAAAGGAAGCGTCGATTCTCCGGGGAATCCAAAAACCGTTGTAACACCGGCAGCTTTTAAATATTCGACTACAGCTTCAATCGTTTTCAACTTATCAATCCTCAAATATATTCAATCGATGAACCAACTAATTTTTTGATGTCCTTATGAACTTTTCGATTTGCCGAAGCTAAAAAAGCAACGCTATTTCGTTCGGGAAATTCTTGCAGTATCTCAACGACGCCGCCCGCCGCCTCTACAATATGAAGGCCAGCCTCTATGTCCCATGGATGAGCGCCTAAAGAAATGTGCGCCGCATGAGTTCCAGCCGCGACATAGCAAAGGTCTAGTGCCGCGCCACCCGATATCCTGATGGGATAACGAGCGCCAAGAATCACATCCATCAATTCATTCCATCTTTCGATGTTTATTGGATTGACAAACCCGCACGTAGATATGGGCCGGGTTTTTGAGCTGAGCGTGCCTTTGAAGGGAACGATTTTCTTTCCGTTTCTGAAACCGCCATATCTATCGGCTTCAAAAATATCTTTTGTTCGCACGTTCATCACCATCGAGTAGACGTGCTTACTTTTGTTTTTCAGGGAGATCGACGTTGATACATCTTTTTCTCCTGAAACCAGGCCTACGGTATTATCAATGGGGTCGATATACCAAACATGCTCGCCGGAACCTCTGGCATATGTCCCTTCTTCTCCGACAACGCCGTGATCCGGAAAATTCTTATGGACGATGCCAACCAGCAAGGCTTCTATTTCTTTATCGACATTCGTTACTATTTCTTTTTTCGCTTTTTCAGAACAACGCAACGCAGAAAAATCTGTACGCCTCAAATAAGTGGTCAAGGACTTCTTGATCTCACGAAAACAAGCGTCAATTCTTTCGTAATCGTTACGCGTTTCCATTTTTTTGCTTCCTTAACTCACTACCGGCTTCGCTACCCTCAGTGTAGGTATCTTAGGCAGAGGTCGATAATTATCAATGGCCGGACAATTCGCTATTGCCCTGTTTTCATTGAACAGCTCACCATATCTGCGCTGTCTTTCCAGTAGGGCTTTTTCTACGCCGTTCTTTTCAAAGTAATTTCCAAGGTAGTTTGTTTTGTCTTGGATATAATTACACGTGTAGATGTCGCCGTTGACCTCCCAATAGAATTTTTGGTTGTTCGCACAAACTTTTATCGGGAGTCCGAAATTGGCAGCCGGGGGAAAACAGGAAACTGAGATTTTTGTTTTCTTCTCGTCGTAAATGTTGCCCAGCTTTTCAAAAGCGAGAGATAACTCCTCTGGGGATAGAGAAAGAGAGTCCTTGTTCTCAAGCGCTCTCCCGGAAGAGATTATGGGTTTTATTTGAACGGTATCGACCCCAATATCCATCGCTTTTCTGTAGATGTCGTTCAACACGCCAACATTGAGACGGCCTAATGCTACTCTTAAATAGAGGAGCATTCCCGATTGAGCCGCGTATTCAAGATTTTGTTCTATCCGTGCGAAGTCTTTCAATGAGGCTCCGTTGCGAATGGTTACAAAATCTGCCGCGTTTGTTGTGTCGTACGATACTTTGATTCTCGTCAGATTGATCGCCTTCAGGCGATCCACGTTTTCAGGCGTCAACAGTATCCCATTGGTCACGACACTCGTAAAAATATCTTTTGGAAGAGCAGAGGCGACTTGTTCGATGATATTCATGCGCAACAAAGGCTCCCCTCCCGTAAAAAACACACGTTTTAAACTGCCGAGTTCCTTTGGCGCATTTTGAAGTTCATGAAGCGCCTCAATAGCTCTTTCAACAATAATGTCTTGACGTTTATCGGGGCCGTCATCGTTGACGCAAAAAGAACAACGCAACATGCATTTGTCCGTAATCTTAAAATCGACCCCGTCTATTGGCTGAAACAAAGAACTGGTGCTCATCAATAATCTCCTTTTAAAAATCGTTCCCTAAAATTCGCCTTTAAAAATCGTCATAATTGGCGGAACTAGCCGACAACTTTTTTAATGTTCGCAATGGTTCTTTCGGCTTCGCATTTTATTTTCGGTTCAACGCCTTCGGAGACGAGCAACGCTTCCAAAAAATTGAGTGCACGCCTTAAAATCTCTTTTGTTGCTTTGTTCTTTTCGACGCTTCCTACAAAGAAGCTGGCAACATCTTCAGCATCGATAATTCCTGGTACTGAGCTCGTTTCGGCTATCGTCTCCCACGTCTTTATTTCTTCAAGAAGCGCATCAATTTCGGCTTTGTCGCCAAAATTCGTGCTTGTGAAGGTCGCGGATGAAAGCGGAGATGCTTCTTGTATGGCTTGCTTCTTAATGGCCTTAGGCATAGCGAACCTCACATGTAGGCTTCGATATGGTTTTGTTCGCCATAAGCTTCAGCTCAATCGAAGCCATTGCATCTGCCATATGCCACCGTTCGGCGATCTCTTTCTCGTCAAAACCAAACGTCCGTAAATCTTGCGGCGAGCAATCGCCGTTCTTGAGTGTCTGACGAATAATGACGTTCGCCATGCTTATCTGAGGTGCAAATTTTGTATCGAACCCGATGCCGATAAGATCGATGACCTTAGGGACAAGACTTGCTTGTAATGGCGATCTCATTGCGGCCACCCTGCGTTGGCGTCTTCGATTTCTTCGTCAAGAAGTTTCAGAACCAAATCGGCCAGCTTGGTTTCCTTAGCTTTGGCATAAAGCTCCCATTGCATCCGGCGTGACTTGCGTTGCTGAAGCCGGTCGTAGAGTTGAATAAGGGTTTCTCTATCTTCGGGTAACTGCGTGACTTCCTTTGTTTTTAATTCCTGTTTGTGCAGCTCAATGGCAGCGTCAATTTTCGCAGCGCCGCGATCTTCGACAAAATCCATTTCACCTGAAGGAAATGCTTTGGAGAGGTTAAGGCCGCAAAACTCATTAAGGTGTCTTGCGAGTTCGACGATCTCTTGCGTCGCGGTTTCAGATAGCGTTTTCTTGCCGTGCGTAACCACGGTTTGAAAAGCGATCATAATGGCGATGCGTTCCTGAAGGTTCTTCATTGCCTTTCTCCTTTGCGGAGAAAGCTTTTGAACTCGGACAAGCTGCGAATTGTTCTTGTGAATATGTTTGGGCTGCCAAACTCATAAACATCTGGGGATGTGCTTGCGGCTAAAATCCTAAAACCGTAACTTGAGACGGCATGAAGAAACTCTTCACGCGCCTTTTGTGACTCGAACGCTCCCTGCAAAATAAGACAGCAAGGCTTGCAATCCGATATTCCGCAATGTGCTCTCTCTTTATGTATTGAGAGGGTCGCAATATTGTCCTTCGCCACAATTCGCCCCATTGATAATGTTTAAATCAATGAGACAAGTGTCGTTGTTCAGGCTGGCCGATTCCACGGCCTCATTTGCAAATTTTTTGCAAGCTACAGCGGGTTTTTTTACAAGTACGAGGATAGTTGTAAATTTTTTCCAAGTTATTGGGTTTTTTTTACAAGTAGATTTTGCATCGACAAACAGCCTGGGACAGGCCGCGTTGGAACATGTAGTGGTGGTGGAAAGCGCATATGGGAATATAAGCGCTTTGAGATTATCTGTTGTTTGCGGGAAGATTAATCAGAAATCGGATAACTGCATCGTATTGATCGAGAGGCAATTCTTCGATTCTGCTGACCTCGAAGTTATCGAGGAGCATTTTCATAACAAAAATTTCATTCGCATTTCTGTTATGAGCCACATAGCCAATTAATGCTCTGACAGAAACCAGCTCCAACTTTGTGAACGCGTCGGGCGATTGGGCGTTAACGTTGGTGTTCGCTATGATACGTGAGGAAGTCATGTTCTTTTACCCTCTCGCCTGCTTGAGCCAGACTCCGCCTGCGCTCATGGCAATTGCGGCGTTCCAACTTGAAGAAATGTCCAACACGGCTTCCATCGCAAGTTCTTTTCTTTCCGATAAATAATACGAAAACTCGTCCCTGTTGCTTTCCCTATGAAGCTGCGCATGCAAGTCTCCGCATATGGCTCTAAATTCATATCCGAATAACATTCTTGGAACAGAGCGGAACTGGCACATCGGGAGATCAAGTGACGATTTTTTAAAATCCGTCAGCAGACACTTAACAGTTACAAATCGGCTCAACGTTTCAATTCGTTCAAGGCCATTTCCATCGATTATGCCAAGCGACTTGGCGAAGGTTTCTGCGGTATCATAAACTGCCCAAAGGTCTCCGCCCCATTCCTTAGCTGCCGTCAATATCTCTTGGTAAAAAATATCAGGCCCATCGGAGCCGTCGAAAGCCTTTGATTTGCTTTCAGTGCGAAGAACAACACCGCCTTCAACAAATTCGATGCGTGCATTTTCGAGAGCCTTACGGATTTTCTGGCGGCTATCGTTCGAGATTTTCTCATTCTGCTCAAATTTGTTGACCGTACCAATAGAGGTGCCGGAAGCTTCCGCAAGCCGTTCCTGCTTCCAATTAAGAATGGCGCGCGCGCCGCGAATTTGCTGAGGGGTTACGAACGCGATCATCGCTGCGCTACCTTCGGTTCTTCGCTCAATGCATCTAAGGCGCGTTGAAGCCTGATTTCTTCATTAAGGTAGACGACATTATCCCGAATCTTTGCCGACTGTTCGACAGTCAGAAGTAGGCCGTAAGCCATCTTCTGCCCGTACCGTTCGACAAGTTCTCTATATGTGACAACGTCGCCCATAATTTTTCCTTATGCGGCAACGAACATGGCGTCTTGCGCTTCTTGGGCGCGGGCGAGACGAATTTCAGGATCATCGATGTGATGTTGGGGACGAAGCGACGCGGCTCTTTCAATTTCGGTCAAGAATTGCCACGCCAGAACTTCTCCATAACGATAAACCAATTGGTCAAAATTGAATGTCGGCATCATCTAACCCTTTGTTTGTATTATTCTTCTGTAATAATTTTTACGTTTCCCTGAACGCTATATTGGGATTGTATGTATTATTAGCATGAAAGCAATTGCATAATTGGTGCCCATGTTGTACTTTTTGCAACTACCTAAAGTAGACTTTTTCATATTTTAAATATGCTTTATACCAAGTTTTGCGAAAAAGCTTATTTTATTTGCCAAATTGCAATTTGCATGTTAGACAGCCTTAGTTGACAAATTGAAAGAATTTTTATGCCGACAGGAAGACAAATAAGAGCCGCCAGGGGCCTTTTAGGATGGAGCGCTGAGATGCTCGGAGAAAAAGTCGGCCTCAGCCATACAACTATCAAGAACCTTGAAACGGGCGTCAATAAGCGTCCCATGCTCGAAACAATAGAAAAAATCGTCTCAGTCTTTGGCGACGCTGGAATTGAGTTTACCGACAATGAAGGCGTCAGGAGACGGCCCGAAGGTGTTGAGATTTTTGAAGGGCGGGATCGGTTCGAAGAGTTTTACGATTTTATGTACGAGCATTTGAAGCGAAATGGCGGGGATGTTTGCCTGAGCATTTATGACGAAACTTTTCTTGTGAAAAATCGAAAAGACCCTGAAATACATCGGGATCGCATGAGGGGGTTGGTCAAGCGGGGAGACGTTACGTTTAGGACGCTTGCTACAAAGAGTGAGTTTGTAACCAACGGTTACATGCAGCTCAAGTGGCTGCCAAATCAGGACCCTGTATCTACGGGGTTCTATGCTTTTGGTGAATGCTTGGCTCTTATGTCGTTTGTGAACCCGCTTTCCCCATATGTAATTGTCATTAAGTCGGGGCAGATGGCAAAGGCCTATCGAGAAGGATTTAACATTGCGTGGGAAAAAGCTGAAAAGCCCCCGGCAGGAGGAAGCGTATGACCGCGATGTATGGGATCAAAAAGCTTTTGCGCACGAAAATGGACGGAGAGTTTGCCGTTATTCCTCTGCCGGATAAAGCTACAGAAGGAAAGCTGTATGCGTCGTATGGAGAGCATAGCATTCCCAAACCAATCGTTGACCTTGTGACTTTTTGTAACAGCCACGAAATACAGGTTGATGTCCATAGAAAGCCCGTCACGTGTGGTTGTGAAGAGGCTGTTAGCGCTCGAAGCGCAGCATATGGGGTGGATATTCCAATATACCAAGAGCTAAAAGCCGTCGTTCTTAAGACAGCAAGCAGTGTCAAAGTTGCCCTGTATATATGCGGGGATTGCGAACTTCCGAAGGAAGTCTCTCCACGCGGCAAGCGCTTTGGAATCGATTGCGAGTTGCTAAGCGAAAAAACGGGATACTCGATTCTTGGAATGGACGACGATCCTCGATTAATTTCAGGACGGCTAAATCCTGTAACTCTTATGCTGGATTATGATGACCGGATTGAGCATTTCTTTGATATTCCCGACGATGTTCTAAACCGCCCGATGTATACCAATGGCGGGGGCAATACTTGGGGCATCAAGATAGATAATACGCCAAGGATGCTGAAAGAAGTTGGCGCACAACGTTTGGATGGCGTGTCCTGTCCTATAGGTAGTCAGGTACGCCACGCTCCATGGCGCAAAGATGCTGTCCCAGTTGGATTAGGGATGAACTTGTTCCGTCAGCAAAAAATCCAGGTCAGCAAAACAGCATAAGTTTTTAGAAAACTCGCATACCTGGCCGACTCCCCCTTTGGGGTTCGCTGTTTTTCTCCCCTTTGTCGCACTTTTCCGCACGAAGCCTATAAGAGAATTTGGCATTTCCTGAGATTCTTGTCCTTACAAACAAAGGACGAGCAATGATATCTCAGGCCAAACTGCCCACGGCAAAAGACATTGAATCGATCATCGCACAAATTGATGATAACACCCAACTGCTGCGGTTGAGAGATGTCATGAAAATTGTTGGCATCAAACACAGCCACATTTATGCGCTGATCAAAGAGAACAAATTTCCAAAGCCAATTAAACTTAGCCGCAAAAACTCGGTATGGCTCAGTACGCAAATCACGGCATGGAAGAAGGAAGCTATACGAACAGCTCTTTTGGATGCCTAACGAGGATTTGGATTCGCCTTGGCGAGTTCTTCTGTCTTATCGATATAATCGGCCCACGATTGCATCATCTCGGTTCGTTCTTTCAAAAACTTTGCCCGATCATATGCTGCATCCGTTTTGCCCTTCGCGTGGGCAAGCTGAATGTCGGTAAGTTCTTTTGGATACTCTAAGACTTCCCTTAAAGTCGTCGTCGCAAGCGCACGGAAACCGTGGCCCGTCATTTTCCCTTTGTATCCCATGCGTTTTAGCGCCATCAGGATCGCCATATTGCTCATCGGTTTATGTTGTGAGTGCTGGCCAGGGAAAACATATTCTCCGGTTGAGAGCTGTTTCAGCATTTTAAAGATTTCCAATGCCTGACGCGACAATGGCACTATATGATCGCGTTTCATCTTCATTCGCGCCGCCGGAATTATCCACCTTGCCGTTTCAAAATTGATTTCTTCTTTTTTAGCTTCGACCAACTCTCTCGTTCTCACAAACGTCAACAGAAGCGCACGCATTGCAAGACGCGTCTGAACCCCGACACTGATTGTGTTATCGGACATCTTGAGAAGCATCTCAGGCAATTCAGCGGGGTCTATTGCAGCAAAATGTTGCTTCGTAGGAGTCGGCAACGCATCGCGAAGACTTGCCGTGGGGTCTTTTTCAGCCTTTTCGCAAACAATCGCGTAGTGAAAAATCGAACTGCAATATTCCTTCAATCGAAGTGCCGTTTCTAACACGCCTCTAGTCTGAACCTTTTTCAAAACGCTCAGCATCATTGATGCCGTAATGTCCTTGCAAGGAAATTGGCCAATTTGGGGAAAGACATCACTTTCAAGGCGTCGTTCAATCTGGGAAATATAGCGAGGCTTCAACTTTTGCTCTTTTAACTTAATCCACTCACGCGCTACGAATTCAAAGCTGTCTTGAGCACTTGTTTTCAGCTTTAGCTTCTGGGCTCCTTTATCCAGAACCGGATCAACACCGTCCTTAAGAAGCTGCCTAGCCTTATCGCGTGAAGCACGAGCTTCGGCCAATGTAACGGTTGGATATGCCCCCAAAGAGAGTTCTTTCTCTTTTCCCCCGTAACGAAAACGGAAAATCCAGTATTTTCCCCCGTGAGGCATCACCCGAAGGGACAACCCATCGTGGTCAGAAAGCTTATATCTTGTGATTTTGGGCTTCGCATTCCTGCATGCGGCATCCGACAGCGGCATTTGGCACCCCCAGCTTTACGGGGGAATCGCAGCCAGTTTTTCTATCCATGGCCTCACCCCCATTTTTCCCCCGTATTTTCCCCCGTATTTTTGTCGGATGCAAGGGGGTAAACGCGGAATAAAGAAGAACGGGGCGTATTAAAACTTATTGATTTTATTGTCTTTTTGGATTGATGCGGAAACACTCGGAAAATACCTTGGCTGGGGGACGTGGATTCGAACCACGGTAAATAGAGTCAGAGTCTATTGTCCTACCGCTAGACGATCCCCCAACGGGAGGTGTTCTACTAACATATGCTTTTTGGCTTGTGTAGAGGGATTTCCTCGCCCCGTTTTCCCAAAACATACAAGCTGGGGGCGTTTCCTTTATATGGGAACAAAATGAAAAAATGTTTCGTGACTAACCTGATACGCAAGGCGGCCCTTTTTAACTTCCAAAAGCGTCAACATGGTTTTCGCGCGGCGCGAAAATAATTCGGGACGCCGTTTTCTGTAATTCCCATCCGCCACGCGCCAATTTACAAGCCCGTCTTGAAGATCGTAAGGGGATTTCGCCGTATAGGCATATCGTCTCTTGCCGGTAGAATTATCGCAGACTAAATCCTTTAGAATTTTATAAAGGGGAAGTATCGCCTTATACGTTCCGTTTGTCGTCGCTCTTTCGGCCTTGGTCGCATATAAAATGATCCCCACGATCATTTCGTGCAAAGGCGTTGTTTTCTTAATTTCGTCAAAGAGGGACCGGATTCTGCCCGGCGCGAGATACATCGATATGCCCTCGAAAATATAAAGGGTTTTGGCCTTTTTATTGAAGCCTTTGGCGAAGTTCAGAGAGTTCGCCAAGCTCGAGGGAATTTCAAGATCCACGCTGTCGTAGTGAATATTATCCGGTTTTCTCGCGTCAAAAAATTTTTCGTAAAACGTTTCATCCATCAAACCCCTTCTTTCCTCGATGACGGACGATAAATCGGAAAGATAAAAATGAACGTCGGGATGCTCGCTTGCATAGCGCTCGGCCACCGTGTCCAGACCGCAAGCGGGAATGACTATTTGTTTGACGCCTTTCTGAATGGCTTCTTCGATCTTCCGATCGATGTATTTTTTTCGTCCCAAGTAATGGGAAGAAATGCCGCTTCTGGCGAGGGACGGGTTCGGCTTTTTGGCCGGGGCCTTTCCAAATTGAAAGAAGGCGAGTTCGCGTCTACGAAAGGCGGTCTTGGTTTCAAGCTTTTCAATATATAGTTCGGGATTTTCACTTAGCTCGGCCGTCCATTCTGCAACCTCTTGGTCTTTGGCGCTCAGCTTCTCGATCAAATACTGCGCCATTTCGATCATCTTCGGAGGACAAGCTCGAATTATTTCCTCGTAGCCGGACTTGGTCCCTAACCGTATATGTTTTTCGTTCAAATAATAGATGGCCAGAGTAGCCGCAAACATATGAAATGCGTGAGCGCTTCTGTTTCTGCCATCAATTTGCGTATTAACATCGGCCTTCATTAAATGCCTCAAAAAATAAACGTCGCTTCAATATTTCGAATATATCATTCGGATTTTAATGAAAACAATAAGAAAGGCGCAATCCAGATCGCTTCTTGGTTAACGCCCCTTGTCCTCGTCCTTTTTCCTATCCCCGTCTTCGGGCGTGGTTGAAAGCTTAATGTCCTGCGCGCGAAGCCAATAAGCCGATCCTTTGGGCAAGCCCTTCATCGCGCGCTCGGCCAAGCGCCCTGCCGCTTTGTCGTTGCCTTGCGCCGCCGACTCTTCCGCCAAAGCATACGTCGCCATTGCTTCATAGCGAACGTCCTTCGTCATTTCGGCCTTGCGTCCCCAAGCCGAGGCCAGAAAACGCCACGTCAGCGGTTCGCGGTCTTCGAGACGGTTCGATTCCAGCAAATGTTGAATGGCTAGATCGAGGCGCGAGGCGTCTTTCCCTTGGTCTTTGCTTTCGAGCAGCGCGTGGCCATAGGCTTGTTGCAAAAGGGCCGAGTCGGGCAAAAGATCGGTCGCTTTTTTATAATGGACTATGGCTTCCTCAACGCGACCGTTTTCGAACTGGATTTGCGCCTTCAATTCGTAAAAGAAGGGATTTTCCGGCTCCTCTTTGATAAGATCGTCGGTCAACGCAACCGCATGATCCGGTTGCCCCGTCCGGTAAAGCGCGATGGCGCGGGCATAGCGCGCAGGCAGGCGGGGATCGTTGTCGCTGTATCGCAGCAACGCCGTTTCCGGTTGCAAATAGCCAAGCAATTTGGCCTTCATTCTTTCGTGCATCGTATAGAATTTATCGGCCAGTTTCGCGTCTTTCAAAGGCGAGGCGTCCAGATGCATTTGCACCACGTCGATACGATCCTGAGTCAGGGGGTGGGTGCGGACATATTCTGCCTGGCTGTCTTTCGGCAGCATTTCCTGGCCCGCAAGCTTATGGAAAAACTCCAGCATGCCGCGCACCGAAATCCCCGCGCGGTCGAGAAAAGACATTCCCGCCGAGTCGGCCGACGCCTCGATCGAGCGGCTGAAGCTCAGGAAGCTGCGCGTGGCCATTTGCGAGCCTCCCGCAGCGCCTCCCGCCGCGACGCCCGCGTTGCCGCTCGCAGCGCCCGCCGCGACGGCCAGAAGCGTGCCCAAAAGAGCTTCGGCCGAAGCGTTGCGCATTTCTTCCTTGCCGCGAATAAGATGGCCGCCCGCGATGTGCCCCGTTTCGTGAGCCATGACGCCCGCCAATTGTTCGGGACTGTCGGTCAATTGCAGAAGGCCTGTATAAAAGAATTCGTTCATGCCCTCGGCGACGAAGGCGTTGACGACGCCGCTTTCGACGATAACGATCGTAATGCTTTTGGGATCGATGTCGGCGGCGCGATAGATGGGCGCGGCGAGGCTGTGCAGATAATTTTCGATTTCAGCGTCGCGGATAAAGGCGGGCTGATCCCCGCGGGTTCCGGATTCCTGCGCGTGAAGAAGATAAACCGGCGCAAAGGCCAGAACGAAGCCAAGCGCGCACAGGCAAAAAATTTTCAGTCCGTTCGTCACCGTTTAAACCCCTGCGCGACAAGATATGTTTCCGAGGATTCCGCGCGGCTGGCCGGCGGTTTGGCGTGGCGCGTCACGGCAAAATGGGTCTTCAATAAATTCAGAATATCGCGCTCGGCGCCGCCTTGAAAGAACTTGCAGACGAAGGCTCCCCCGGGCGCAAGAATATCGAGCGCGAAATGCGCCGCCATTTCTGCCAGAGCCATAATGCGGATGTGATCCGTTCCCTTGTGGCCCGTCGTGTTCGGAGCCATATCGCTTAAGACCAAATCCGCAGGTCCGCCCAAAAGCGCCTTTATTTTTTCCGGCGCGTCGTTGTCCATAAAATCCATTTGCAGAATTTCGGCGTCTTCAATCGGCTGCATCGGCAGAATATCGAGCGCCACGAGCTTGCTGCCCTTTTTCGTTATCGCTTTTGCCGTCACCTGCGTCCAGCCCCCGGGAGCCGCGCCCAGATCGACGACGCGCATCCCGCGCTTCAGCAGTTTGAACTTTTCATCGAGCTGCAGCAATTTGAACGCCGCGCGCGAGCGATAGCCTTCTTTCTGCGCCGCCGCGACATACGGATCGTTTAAATGCCGTTGCAGCCACTGGCGCGACGATTCGGTCCGCGTGTTCGTCGCTTTCACGCGAACGGCCTTGCGGCGGCGCGAGGCAATATCGCCTCGCGCGGTGCGGTTTCCGCCTGTTTTTTTCGATTCCGACATACGTTCGATCATAAGCCAAAAATTGTGTCATTTGTTAGAAAATCAAGGAATTCTCGGTTTTCAATAACGTTTTTTTGACTTCCAGCCCGCCGGAAAAGCCGCCTAATCCTTTTGCGGCAACGACGCGGTGACAGGGGATAAGATAGGGCACGGGGTTGGCTCCGCAGGCGGCTCCGACCGCCCTTGCTTTGCAAGGACCCATGATGTCGCCATAGGCGCGGGTTTGGCCAAAGGGAATTTTTGCCAATGCTTTCCACACGGCGCATTGAAAGGGCGTACCTATGAGCAAAACCGGAACATTGGCAAGATTTTGTATGTTTATTGCGCTTTTTTGTCTTTGATAAAATTCCGTTTGCGGCCATTTTTTGCGCCATCCGGCAAGGATTTTGGAAACAACGTTTCGGTGTAAAAAACCGATGCGGCAAATCTCGCCTTTTTCCGTCATGCCAACGACAAGTTTTCCCGTTGGCGATGTTGCGATATTCCAGCCCACGCGTTCGGGCGGCAAAAGGCGCGCGCGAATCTTCATCGCGAAATCATGCTGCCGTCGTAAAGTTCCACGATGCCGCTTCCATTCTGGCGAATGACGAGACCTTGATTCGTCGCGGCTTGCTTGAGGTCGTCGAGCGAGCCGCTATACGACAAATCGATATGGATAAGCCCGCGCCCAAGATCGAGCGTGTCGATTTTGGCCACTTGGGGAACCGCGCCAAGTCTTTTTTTGATTTGCAGCCATGCCGCCAAAGAATCGGCCTGAACGGCTACCGTCATATGCGTGACGGGCGCCGGAGGCGGGGTTTCGGCTTTTTTAACCGGCACGGCCGATATGACGATGTTTTTTTGCACCATCGAAGGGTTAAAACGGATCGTAAAAACCCCAATATACCGCACGGCGGAAAGGCGTTCGCTTTGCACTTCGAAACTCTGCACGAGTTCGGCAATATCGTCTTCGCTGAGCTTGGCCGAGTTATCTACGGCGTTCAAACGTTCGCAAAGCTGCGCATAAGCCGCTTTTTCGGCCTGCATCAGGGCTTGGTCGCGGGCATGCGCTGCCGTATCCGCCGTTACATCGGCGTTAACGTCCGCGACAGTATAGGGATCGGAGGGAACGGGCGGCGTTTCCTTATCCTTATCTTTATCTTCCTTAACGGGCGGCGTTTCAGCCGAGGACTCGCCCTGAATGACAAGCGGCGGGAGATTATCCATAACGGATTGGGCCCGCGCAGGCGCAAAGCTCAGAATCAGGGATAAAAACAGGAAAAGGGTCAGGCGCATGGGAAAATCAGCGTTTAGCATTCGGGAAAGATAGCCGCAAATGGAATTTCTTTACATAAAAATATATGCTAACTCCTGAATACCAAACAAACGTTGACTCTTGACCCCTTGTTTTAGATGCCAAACTTTCCATCGAATTCTCCTTCCGGCCGCGCATATGCCGATGCCGGCGTCGATATCGACGCCGGAGACGCTTTGGTCGAAAAGATCAAGCCGCTGGCAAAATCAACGGCGCGCATAGGCGCGGATGCGGGTTTAGGCGGCTTTGGCGCGTTATTCGATCTTAAAACCGCAGGATTCCGCGACCCGGTTCTTGTCAGCACGACGGACGGCGTCGGAACCAAATTGAAAATCGCCATCGACGCCAAAAAACACGACACGGTCGGAATCGATCTGGTCGCCATGTGCGTCAACGACCTGATCGTGCAGGGCGCGGAACCTTTGCTATTCCTCGATTATTTTGCGACGGGTAAGTTGAATGTCGCCGAGGCTGCTACTGTCATCGCGGGAATTGCGGAAGGATGCAAACAAGCCGGTTGTGCTTTGGTGGGCGGAGAAACCGCCGAAATGCCCGGAATGTACGGCAAGGGCGATTACGATCTGGCGGGGTTTGCGGTCGGCGCAGTAGAACGCGCGCGCCTGTTGCCGCGTCAGGATATTGTTGCCGGAGATGTCGTTCTCGGCCTCGCTTCAAGCGGCGTGCATAGCAACGGATATTCGCTGGTGCGCAAGATCGTCGCGCAGGAAAATTTGTCTTACGACGCGCCCGCGCCGTTCGATAAATCGCAGAAATTAGGCGACGCGCTTTTGACTCCGACGCGCATTTACGTTCGCGCGATATTGCAAGCGATCGAAGCCGATGCCGTTAAAGCGCTGGCGCACATCACGGGCGGCGGCCTTTTGGAAAATATTCCGCGCGTTTTGCCCGAAGGCATCAGCGTGCGCATCGACGCCCGACGCTTTCCGGTTCCTCCGGTCTTCGGCTGGCTGGCCAAGGCGGGAAACATCGATGCGCATGAAATGGCGCGCACGTATAATTGCGGCATCGGCATGGTTGTTATCGTTGCAGCAGATCAAGCCGAAAAGGCCGCGAAAATTCTGGCCGAAAACGGCGAAAAAGTTTACCGCATCGGCGTTGTCGAAGAACGGGCGTCGGGAGAAATTGTCGTCATCGAAAACTGCGGCAAGGTTTGGCCATGCTGAGAGTCGGCGTTCTTATTTCCGGGCGAGGCAGTAATCTGCAATCGCTGATGGCGGCATGCGACACGCCGAATTTTCCGGCGGAGATCGTTTGCGTCATTTCGAACAAAGCGGACGCCAAGGGATTGGATTATGCCCGCGCGGATTCCATTCCGGCGCTTGTGATTTCGCACAAAGACTATCCCGACAGGCAAAAATTCGAAGCCGCCTTGAACGCGCAGTTGGAATTCCACGACGTTCAGTTGGTCTGCCTTGCCGGATTCATGCGCATTCTGACCGCGTGGTTCGTCGAACGCTGGCGCGACAGGCTGGTGAACATTCACCCCTCCCTTTTGCCCGCTTTTCCGGGCGTGGACACGCATCAAAAGGCCATCGATTACGGCGCGAAGCTGGCGGGATGCACCATTCACTTCGTCCGCGCGGAAATGGATCACGGCCCGATTATTTTGCAGGCCGCCGTTCCCGTTCTTCACGACGATACCGAAGAAGCCTTGGCCGCGCGCGTTTTGAAGGCCGAGCATAAGGCTTTTCCTGCCGCATTGCGCCTGATCGCGGAAGGGCGCGTCAATATCATTAATGAGCGCGTATTTATTGCCGACGCCGTTCCGTCGGGCGAAGCACTCTTTAATCCGAAGGCTTAAAGAGACTTTTGATAAACCCCATCCACGGATCGACGCGTTGCGCCCATTGATAATTGGCGTGGAAATAGTCGATCTGGCGGCGCAGGCGCGCTTCGACGGCATCTGGATTTTCTTCGCGCTCGCGCAAAGCATCGAGGACAGCCGTCGAAAAAGCGTCGTAATCGACCGGCATGTCGAAGCGCACGGGATCGCCGGCGGCTTCGATGAGGACTTGCCTTGTAAATCCGGACGCGGTTTCCGGCACGGCGGCGCGATCGGTCGCAACGGCATCAAGCCCCGAGGCCAGACCTTCGATCAACGCAATGCAGGACGTTTCCGGCCACGGATTGGGCGCGAGCATGATCGAAGCGCGCTGCATGCGGCGGATCAGCTCTTTCTGCCCCACCATGCCTATGTGCGCGACGTTGGGCTGGCTTTTCAGCCACGCGACATACGCGGCGTCCCTTTCGGGATCACGCGAGGGGTCGAGATTGCAGAACATTTCGACGCTGAAATCCTCGCGGACTTTGCGTATTTTCTCCAAGAGCGGCGGAACGTGGAACGCGCCCCGCGTGAAGCTTCCCGCAAAAAGCAAAACGGGCGGCTTGGCTTTGGAGGCAAGAATGGGTTCGTTCGCCGCGAAGGAGAAAACCGCCAAAGGATTCATCGCGTTGTGAATGACCGTTTGCTTCCAGTTTGGGCAAAGAGCGCTTTGGTTGACGCGTTGCTGCCATTCGCTGACGAAAACAACACCGTCGAATTCTTTAAGCGCGGGCGTCATGGGAGGCGCAAACGTGCTTTCGTGCATCCAGGCGATAAGCGGCGCTTTCGTATGCGCGCGAACCAATCCGACCAATTCAGCCGTCCACCGGCCGCAAAAGACATAGGCGTCATAAACTCCGCGTTCGATTTCGAAGCCCAAGGCGTCCAACGGCAGGCTTTTGATCCCATGGGCATGCCGAATTTCCGTCACGCGGTTGAAAATCGCGCAGGAGAAGCCCGCTTTCGCCATTTCGCGGGCTAAAAAGCAGATGGCGGACGTCGTTCCGCCCAAAGGTTCGCTGGCGTCCGGACGCGCGGCGTCGTAGGCATAGACGAAATCGATAAAAGCGAGGTTCATAAGGGATTCTCTTTGGGACTCCTTTGTAGTATAAAATCATTCCGAACCGGAGCGAGAATTATTTATGAACCAAAAAGACACGCCTTTTCTTACGCGCCGCAAGTTTCTGCAAGCGGGCCTTATTGCGTCGCTGGCCAGCGCGGCTTTTCTGGCTTTCGGCGCAAAAGCGTTGGCGGCTTCTGCGGAAACCCGCCCGTTGCCCGTCCATAAACCGCGCGCTCCCCGCCTTTTGATGATCGATCCGGGACATGGCGGCCGCGATCCAGGCGCCATAGGGCGCATCGGCACACATGAAAAAGAAATCACGATCGATATCGCGCGGCGCATGGCCGACGCTTTATCGGGACAGCCGGGCACAACCGTTAAATTGACGCGCGACGAAGACGTCTTTTTGCCTCTCGAAGAACGCGTGCGCATCGGCCGCGAGGCTCATGCCGACTTATTCTTATCCGTTCACGCCGACAGTGCGCCTAATCGAGCCGCGCGGGGATTGTCGGTTTACACGCTCTCGGCGAAAGCCTCGGACGATTTTGCCAAACGCCTTGCCGATCATGAAAACGAGGCCGATCTGATGGGCGGCATGGATTTACCCCCTGCGGACAAAGAAGTAACCGCGATTCTCATGGATTTAACCGCCCGCCAGACCCGTAATACGGCGCAACATGCGCGCGCGTGTTTCGTCGAAGCGCTTGGGCATAACTGGCATCTTTTGGAACGGCCGATGCGCGCGGCTAATTTTGTCGTTTTGCGCGCGCCGGATGTGCCGTCGATGCTTGTGGAAACAGGGTTTTTATCGAATCCGCAGGACGAGCAAATCTTGCGCCAGCCTCAAGAGCGCGAGAAAATCGCGCGGTTGATGGCTAAAAATCTCAAACTTATCCTCGATAGTTCGCTGTTTGGATAGAAAAGCGGCTTTATTCTTGCTCTTCGAGGTCCGGATGGCGGCCTAAAATGGCGTCGCGCTGCGGAAAACGGCCGTAACGCAAGACAATCTCATGATTCTCCTCGGCTTTCGCAAGCCATTCGGAGTCTTTCACGCGTTCGCGGATATAAAACAGCGCAAGACGCTGATCGCCCACGTTCTCGGAATTAAGAAAGGGAAGATAGAACAATAATTTATACTGCCGGTCGATGCGGTCGTCGAAGTGCTTGATAATCCCTTCGCGCGCCAATTCCACCGCCATTTCGCCGGTTTCAAAAGCGCGAGCCGTATTGCGAAACATACGTTGCGGAAATTCGTCGAGGAGCAGCAGAAGCGCGAGCGTCCCTTCAGGCGTTTCTTCCCATTTTTTAAGCTCTCCATGCACCGCTTTTTCATAATCCGGCAGAAAACGGTCGCGAATTTGGGAATCCAACGCCTCTTCGTGCTCGAACCATTTGTCGCGCCCGATCTCAAAGAACCAGAAATTCAATATGTCCTCGGCATCGTTCATTCTCTCAAGGATACGGCAAGAAGGTTACGAAAAAATTACTTTAAAGGGCATTTTCGGCTATTACCCTTTCCGAAAAGACAAATTTTCGGCTAAAAAGGGAAAAGAAAGAGTAAATTCCGGAACTATCGTCTTTCCTTTACCTTCCGTTCCTGCAAAACCCGAAAAGAAATTCGCGGAAATGACATACGCAAAGCGTGCGTATGCGTGATTTTCGCGAAAGTGAATACTCGGGCTTCCAAGGAACCCGAGTATATCGTATCCTTCCCGAAATCCGGTTCACGCTCCGTTTCAAAGATTCCTTCCCTCATGCGTAAAAAATTCCTTCTTATCGCGTCGCTGGCGTTCGCCGTTTTTGGCGGCGCGCCTTCTTTTGCAGAGACAACGCCCTCTATCGCCGTGCGCGCGGCTTCGCATGAGACTTTCGATCGCGTCGTTTTTGACTGGCATCGCGATGTCAAATTCCAGCTTCATCGCGACGGCGCAAAAGCCTTCCTAACCTTCAACGCAGCCGGCACTCTTAAGTTTCCCCAAAACGTTCAAACTTCCCTGACTCGCGCGCGGGGGTTTGCTGCGCACGCAGGCGAAGGAGATATTGTAACGGTTTCTTTCACCGTCGATCCGAATGCCGCAGTCAAAGTTTTCGCCAACGATTCTTCGGTTGTCGTCGATATTCAGGGGAATCCGGCTCCTCTTGCGGCGGAACCGCCCGCACTTGTGGCATCCGCAACCGAGGAAAAACCAAATCCGCCCCAGCCGGTTCCGGCAGCACAAGACAAAACTGTCGCAACGGAAACGCCTCAATCTTTGCTGCTTTCTTCGACGCAGCAAGGTCCGGCCCAGACCGTTGTTCCCCCGCCGCAATCACAACTGATTTCCGAAAGCACAAATGCGCCTACGAACGTTGCCCCAACGTCTCCAATAACGCCTCCTGCGCCGCCTAAGGCTGCGGAGAAACCTTCTGCACCTCCTGCTCAACCGGCGTCCAAAAATGCGAGTGCTGTTGCGCCAGCTCCGGTAACGACGCCTTCTGCACCTCCTAAGGTCGCAGAGAAACCTTCTGCACCTCCTGCACAGCCGGCATCCAAAAATGCGAGTGCTGTTGCGCCAGCTCCGGTAACGACGCCTTCTGCACCTCCTAAGGTCGCAGAGAAACCTTCTGCACCTCCTGCACAGCCGGTTGCAAAAACTGCGAGCACTCCTGCGCCAAATCCGACCGCGGCGACGCCCGTGCCGCCAAAAACTGCGGAGCAATTCGCCCCTTCTGCACAGCCGGTTGCAAAAAATGCAACCGCTGCGGCGCAAGCCCCAATAACTTTGCCGCAGACGCATTCTTCAAAGACCAATAATTTTAGCTTTTCCTTAAGCGACACTCCGACTCTTGTCGCCACGCTGGACCCCCACATCAAAACGCGCGCGGCAATTTATTTGCGCGCCGATGTCGGCTATGTCGTTTTCGATCGAAAGATGACTCTCTCGCCCGCCGCGCTCGAAAATGGCGTTCCCGCGCAAATAGATTTGCAACCTTTCGATATGCCCAAAAATTCCGGTTACCGTTTTCCCGTGCCTCCTCATGCAACTTTACAGGCAACGCTGGACGGTACTGCATGGAAAATCTTTTTGTTGAATAAGCAGCAGGCGTTCTCTGTAACGACTTCTCTCGTCGCTCAGCCGGATTTCGCTTTGGGAGCGCGCTTTTTGCTTCCCCTGCCCGACGGCCCCGATCCTATCCGCATCACCGATCCTGTCGTGGGCGACGATTTGATCCTTATTCCGTTGGCGCAAAGCGAAGCTTTTAATATCGAACGGCGCTTGCCGGATTTTACCATCCTTCCAGCCGCCCAAGGATTGGTTATCAAGCCTCTTTCCGACAAAGTCATCGTCCGCGTGGTTTCCGACGGAATCGAGATTACGGCCGAAGGCGGCCTTTTATTGTCGCCCGCCATCGATACGGGCGCTTTGCTTCAATCCGCGTCAAAAACAAAGGCGGCAGCGGCGGGAAAATCTATTTTCGATTTTACGACATGGGCCGGCAAACCCGGCGAAACGTTCACCCAAACCCGGCAAAGATTGCAGCAGACGATCGTCGACGTTCCGGACGCCGAACGCAATCGCGCGCGATTGGAACTTGCGCGTTTCTATTTCGCCAAAGGCGACGGCGAAGAAGCCGTATCGATGCTTAATCTTCTTGTAAAAGATGTTCCCGACATAAAATTCCACGCCGATTTTATGGCGCTTCTGGGTGCTTCGGAAATTCTCGCCTACCGTTCCGAGGACGGTTTGCGCGATCTTTCCCAACCGTCCCTGACCAACGAGCCTGAAATCGGCTTATGGCAAGCTGTCGCTTTCGCGCAATTGCGCGATTGGAAACAAGCCGAAGAAAAATTTTCCGTGAGAGAAAATATTTTGACCGGATATCCAGAACCTTTTTTTTCTCGGTTTTTCGTTCTTGCCGTCGAATCGGCGCTTGCCGTGGATCAAACTCATGAGGCCGCCGATTGGCTCCATTTCGTCCTGAGTTCGCCGCATGAGGATTCCATCGAACCCGCGCTGAATTTCTTGCGCGGCGCGCTTGACGCCAAGGCGGGGCGCGCGGAAGACGCCGAAATGGTATGGAAGGAAGCGCGGAATTCAAACGACCGGCTTTATAAAGTACGCGCGGAGCTTTCCCTCATCGATCTTGGCGTTTTGAACGGGTCGCTGACGCCCGCGCAAGCGGCCGATCGTTTAGAGGCCTTGCGTTTTGGCTGGCGCGGCGACGACTTGGAAGTCGATATCCTGCGTCGGCTCGGACAATTTTACATTCAAGCCAAGAATTTGAAGGCTGGGATCAATACGTTGGCCAAGGCGACGACACTTTATCCTTCAAGTCCCTTGGTTCCCGCCATTCACGAGGAAATGGCAAAAACTTTTCACGACATTTTTCTTGGGGATTTAGGAAAAAAGCTTTCTCCGCTCGATACGCTGGCTCTTTATAACCAGTACCACGACTTGCTGCCTCCCGGTAAAGACGGCGATAGCGTTATGGCGAGTCTGTCCGAGCGTCTCGTTTCCATCGATTTGCTGGATCAGGCTTCGGGCCTTTTAGAAGATCTGGCCAAGAACCGCTTGCAGGGCGAGGAGAAAGAACACGCCGTTTTACGCCTAGCCGCCATACGGTTGCTGGATCATAAACCCACCGAAGCGCTTGCGGCGCTTGATATCATGGGGAATAATGTCTTGCCCGCCCCGATGCAGAATGAACAAATTTTGCTTCGCGCACGCGCGCTTTCCGAATTGAAGCGCGACGATGAAGCTTCCGCGCTTTTGAAAGATAACCCTAGTTCCGGAGCCATGTTGTTGCGCGCCGATATCGCCATGCGCGCTCAAAAATGGGGCGATTCCGCTAAAATTCTGTTGAACTTGGTGGGTCCCCCGCCGTCAGGCGGCGCAACTTTATCTTCCGACCAAGCCGGATGGCTTATTAACGCCGCGATTGCCTATGCTCTTGCCGACGATCAGGTTAACCTCGACAAACTGGCAATCGATTACGGCGATGCCATGTCCGCGCAACCGCAAAACAATACTTTTTTGATGCTCACGAGGCCGGAAAAAACAGGGCAGATGCGCGACCTTGCCGCCGCGCAAGCACAGCTCTCGCAAGTCGATATGTTTCAGGGATTTTTGAATAATTATCGCAGCGTTCCGCAAGCGGATGCAGGGGAAACAGCGAAATAACGAGGCTATGCCAAATTGAAAATTCCGCTCGCACAGAACTCACGTAGTTGATAAATCTAGACCTTAAATGTTTACTATCAAAAAAATTACGTCTGTTTTCTTCCTGTCTTTCGCTTTGGCGTTTGGGTTTTGCCCTCAAGCCCTCGCGCAAAACGAAGCCTTTTTGCATATCGTCAAATCGACCGTTAACGCGGAATCGGAAAACGCCGAGATTTGCCTCGAATTCGATAAACCGCTGGCTCCCGCGTCGCCTTCGCGCCTCGCCGCCGCTTTGCGTCTCGAAGCCAACGATCAAATCGTCATTCCTTCAAACATCATTGCTACGGATTCATCCCTTTGCCTTTTTCCACTCGAAAGAGGCGTTCCCTATCGCCTCGGCATCAAGGGCCTGCGCGGCAGCGGGGACGAAAAAATGGCCGCGTCTTATACCTCGTCCTTCACAATACCCGATCGTTCTCCGAGTCTCGCCTTCGCGAGCGAAAACGGCGGCGTCAACGAATTCGGGTCTTACGATAAGCCTTTGACCTTGCGCACCGTTAACGTCACGCGCGCAAACATCGACGTTTACCGCATAACGGATATCGCCCTTATGGCGCACGTTTGGCAAGACCGGATGCAAACGGCTCTGGCCCCTTCCGAAAGCGCCGCTTTGGCGCGGGACAAGGGGCTTACCATCTGGCGCGAGGAAGAAACTTTCGATTCCCCTCCCAATGCGACAGCCGAACAAAAAATCGACTTGCGCGAGAAAATGCCCGATCTTGCGCCCGGCCTTTATTTGATCGTCGCCGACGCCGGAAATGTCGGGGAAAATTCCGCCAACCAAGGATTGGCGCCGATGGCTGCCGCCTGGTTTCTCAATTCCGATTTCTCGCTTCGCGCGGTGCGCGATTCTGAGGGAATTCACGTCTTTGCTTCGGGCCCTTCTGACATAAAAAGCGGCGTTCATTTGACGGCTTTTAGCAAGGAATCCGGACAACTTGCCGAGGCTGACATCGGCGCGGGCGGCATTGGTTTGATTCCTTATCCTCCCGATCTTGCGGATAAAAACGATATCGTTCGCGTCATCGGAGCCGATCAGGCCGGTCATGTTGCTTTTGCCGATATCGAAAATCTGCCTTCGCTGTCCGGCATTTCCGAAAAAAGCGGCATTCATGTCAGTTCCCTCTTCGTAGCTCCCCTCGATTCCGTCGATGTTATTTTATCTCCGGCAAAAGCGGAAAAAGACGCAAAGTCAAAAACCACGACTATTCTTCGCCTTTTGCAAGGCGATGCCGTCTATGCCGACATTCCCGCGCCCGTTTTATCCGCAGAATCCGCTAAACTGACTTTTTCAGCCCCCGCTTTGCCGGGCGACTGGACTTTGCGCTGGCAAAAAAACGAGGGAACCGTTTTGGCCGAAACAACGTTGCGCGTCACAACAAACCCCGACGCGCCCCGTCTTGAAGCGATTCCCGAACGTAATTTCCTGACGGATGACGGATCGTGTTCCCTCTCTATCAAATCGCTTTCCGTCGCGGACAAACCCACGCCTCTTATCGGGGGTCGCGTTTTGGCCGTTTGGCAGAAGCTCGACGCGGGCGCTTTCGGATGGAAGGATTATCATTTCGGGAATCCGACCGAGATTCCGGACGCCTTCGTTCCCGTCGCCACTTTCTTGACCGATCTGGACGGCGCGACTTCGCTGCATTTTACCCTTCCCCCGCATCCATCGGAGCGAGGCTTATATCAGGCTGCGTTGAAAATCGTCGCCGAGCCGGACACCGGGGTTTCCGATGCGCCGACGCTTTTCCTCCCCCTGCATCCCGAAGAAACCGTCATTGGCCTTAAACCTCTGGCGGTCGGAGCGCATTTCCCCCAAAACGGCCTTGCCCGTTTTGCATTGATAGGCCTTTCGTCGGACGGCAAGCCGCGCGACGTTTCCGGCCTTTCCTACCAGATTTACGAAGAAGGCCGCAGTTTTGCCTGGTATCAGGACGAAGGCCGTTGGAAATACAAGCCGGCAGCCCAGTTGCGCCCGATAGGCGGCGGCGCTTTATCGATCGAGGCCGACGCCAGCAGCGTTTTGGAAGCGCCCGTCACCGCCGGAAATTACCGGCTCGAAATACTCGATGCGAACGGAAAGATTCTGGCTCAAACGGCATTCAGCGCGGGATGGGATTCCACAGGCGCGGCATCAACGCCTTCATTGCCGTTGAACGCCGCGTTGCCGAAAATCATTCAGCCCGGGCATGAAGTCCTTGCCCATGTCGCTTTGCCGGAACCTTCGATGCTGACGGCAATTATTGCCGATCAGCGCATCCGAAAAATCGTGCATGAATTCCGCCCTAAGGGCGATACTATCGTCGCTTTCACGCCCGGAGCGGATTGGGCCAAATCCATCAGCCTGACTTTCGAGGCTTTGCCGATGGAAGGCTCTCTGCGGCGCGCCGTCATCGAAGCCGATGTTGCGCACGGTAAAACCGATTCCGTTGAAACCGTTCCCGCAGGAACCTCGATCGTTGCAGCTTACGATCCGTCGGCGCTTGTTCTTCGCAAGGACGGCGCGGCCACTCTTTCTTTCGGCATCGAGAATACGGGCCAAGCCGACGAAACTTATCATTATTCCTTCACGGCCTCTCCGGGCCTTGAGATCGACGATCTTCCCGAAGGCGATATCGCTCTGGGTGGCAAACAAAGCAAATCTTTGCCTTTATCGATCTTCGGCGATTCCGAGGGCGCGAAAGAATTGCGGCTTGAGGTTACGAGCGCGCATACGCCCCGGCTTATTCATAATTGGCCTATGGCCGTTTTGCCGGAAGCGGCTTTTCTACACAGCGTCCAAACGGTTTCTATCCCGCCCCGCCAGAATTTGCAGCCTGTACCGGATTCGTCGCGGGAAGAAACGACCGTTTTTATCTCCCGCCGTCCGATGAGCGGGCTTGCGGAAATTCTGACTTATGTTTTCAACGCCCGTCCCTTTACGACGGAGGAATTGGCCTTAAGCCTCGATGCCTTGCGTTTATGGCGCGATACGATGGATCAAGCCGGAATTGCGCCCGATTTCATCACGGATGCGCGGGAACGTGGATATTTGGCGCGTTTGCTGCGGCATCAGAATTCAGACGGCGGTTTCGCGCCCTATCGCGGCGGCGACAGCACGATGGAAGACACGGCAGTGGCGTTAGTGGCTCTTGGCGCAGCAAGCTCCAAACAAGCGGAGCCAGCCAAGAATCTGGCGATTGCGTGGATCAAGCAGCGCCTTTCCAACACATGGTTCGACGAAAAAGAACGAAGCTCCAGAGCCGCCGCCTATGCCGCGCTGGCGGCAGCCGATGCGATCGACCCGGCAAGCTTGCATTACTTTTCGGATACCGGCGCCACAATCTCTTTGCCTCCCGTTACCGAGGCGCAAATCGCGGCGGCTTTCAAGCGTATCAACGATCCCGACGCCGCCGCGTTCTGGATCAAGAAAATGCTGGATGAAAACGGAAGGCTTAGAACGATTCCCCTTTTGAACGCGTTAACCGCGACGGATGCCCTGCCCTCCGACGACGTTCTTGCGGCGACATCCGAGATGGGCGATGCCTTGCGTTCCGGTTCCGTGCCGGAAATCAAGGACGCCGCGGCTCTTTTGCGCGCTATCGCCGCAAACAGCGCCCTTGCCGGAAAAGGCCGCATCGCCGGTAAAAACGAAACGCGGGCAATTTCTGGCGTTCTTGCTTTGCGCGGCGGCGATGCGCCCGCTTATCGCAGCGACGACACGCAGCTTTTATATGAGACTTTCGTTTCGGAAGCCGACTCTTTGCCTCTTCCCCATAAAGCCTCCCTTTCAAGGCGAATTTACCGCTTGAACGGCATCGATTTATCGCCGTCTGCGAAGCCTTCGCGCGGCGAAATTTATTTAGTCGAGATCAAAGGCGAAATTCCAACTGCAGCTAAAGGCGCGCCGGTTCTCGTGCAACAAAACGGCAATGAATTGCGTCCGGTCGGATGCCCTCTTTCTCCGCAACTCGACACGCTCTCTTTCATTCCGTGGTTGACAACGCATGGGTTGACTCCTTTTTCAGCCTGTGAATTCTCGTTTCATGAAATCGATGTCGTTTTGGCGCCTTCGGGAGATAAATCCGCTTTTTCGATCATTTTCCCAGCCCGCATCGATACGCAGGCGATATCCGACGTTCCGATGCCGAAACTTCGGGTTTTGAAATAAAAATAGAATGAACCGCTTTTTTTATTTTGCCGACGATCGGGGCGCGCTTTAGATGAGTTCGATTGTCGAAGCCTCGCGGCCCTTTGCTGCCGTCTGAACCAGCATTTTGACTTTTTGCCCGGATTCGAGCGTCTGAGCCCCCGCGCGCAAAACGACCGTCCTGTGAACGAAAATATCGCGGCCTCCGTCGTCGGGGGTTACAAAACCGAAGCCTTTGTCGGCCTTAAACCATTTGACGGTTCCTGTCAGTTCCACTTCCGGCCCTGTAGCCGGCGGACGCGGATTTGCCTGCAGCGTAATTTCACTGATACCTAGTACCTGAATGATGTTAAGAACTTGCCGTCCCTTGGCGCCGTTGCCGATCTGGACGAGCAGTTTGGTTCCTTCGGCAACATCGCGCAACCCGGCGCGACTTACAACCGACGAGTGAATAAAGGCATCGGAAGACCCATCAACCGGCGCAACAAAACCGAACCCTTTTGTCAGACTAAACCACTTTACCACGGCCTCGGTCTGAAAACCCTGATCCGATTCAGGGGGTGCATCAAAGGAAGACACGGCACTACCTCTTGGAAGCCAAACTAAACGGAAAGCAATTTTAGTCCGTTTTCAGAAGGGGCACAACAGGCAAGATTCGAGCCAAATTTAGGGTTTTATTGACATCCTGACCCTTTCTTGCTACCGAACCCCATCCCTGCCACAAAGGCAGCGGTAAGGTCATCTGTTAATGACAAGCCGCCTGCGGATACGTCCTCGGTTATAGGGCGTAAGGTCTGTCCACGCGTTGCGTGCACAGACCTGAGGACGTTTGGGATTTTAAGATTGGGGTTTAAGGCGGCATATGTTTGACACTTTGAGCGGCAAATTATCCGGCATTTTCGACCGGCTGACGGGACGCGGAGCTTTAAACGAAGCCGACGTGAACGAAGCTTTGCGCGAGGTGCGCGTGGCGCTTTTGGAAGCCGATGTCGCCTTGGAAGTCGTCAAGGATTTCACGGCCAAGATCAAAGAGCGCGCTATAGGACAGGAAGTTTTGCGCTCGGTCACGCCCGGCCAGCAAATCATTAAAATCGTGCATGACAATCTGGTCGAATTGCTCGGCGCTTCGCCGGAGCCTTTGAACCTGAACGTCCCGCCGCCAGCCGTCATCATGATGCTGGGATTGCAGGGGTCGGGCAAGACGACGACTTCGGCAAAACTTGCGAAGTTTTTAACCGATAAGCAGAGTAAAAAAGTTTTGCTGGCAAGCATCGACGTGCAGCGTCCGGCAGCGCAGGAGCAGTTATTCGTGCTTGGCAAGCAAATTGGCGTTTCTGTTTTACCGATCGTAGGCGGGCAAAAGCCCGTCGACATCGCGCGCCGAGCATTAAGTGTCGCGCGTTCCGAGGGTTTCGATGTTGTCATTCTGGACACCGCCGGGCGTCTGGCAATTGATGAAGAGCTTATGGCTGAGGCCGCCTCCATACGCGACGCCTCAAACCCTCATGAAAGCCTTTTGGTCGTCGATGCGATGACGGGGCAGGATGCGGTCAACACCGCGCAACAATTCGGACAAAAAGTCGGCGTCTCTGGAATTGTTTTGACGCGCATCGACGGCGACGCACGCGGCGGCGCGGCGTTATCGATGCGCGCCGTTACGGGCAAGCCTATTAAATTTCTGGGCGTCGGCGAAAAAATGGACGCTTTGGAAGCGTATCATCCCGACCGTCTCGCGGGGCGCATTCTGGGCATGGGCGACGTCGTCTCGCTCGTCGAAAAAGCCGCGGCGGCGATCGACAAAGACGAAGCCGAGGCGATGGCCGAAAAGATGATGTCGGGCGCGGGCTTCGATTTCAACGACCTCGCCAAGCAGATGCAGCAAATGCGCAAGATGGGCGGTCTTGGGAGCATGATGAACCTCCTGCCAGGCATGGGCAAGATCAAAGATCAGCTTAAAAACGCCAACATCGACGAAAAAATCATCAAGCGGCAGGAGGCGATCATTCAGTCGATGACTCCTCTTGAACGCAAAAACGCCGATTTGTTGCAAGCTTCGCGCAAGCGCCGCATCGCGGCGGGCGCGGGCGTAAATGTCTCGGACGTCAATCGTCTTATCAAGCAATTCCTCGAAATGCAGAAGGTCATGAAACAGGTGCGGAAGCTCGGTCAATCCGGCTTCATGCGTTCCATGATGCCGAAGTTCGGGGGAGGGTTCAGGAGTCAATAAAACTTAAATTTAAACCAGAAAGAAGGAGAAAAAACTATGTTAGTCATGCGTATGTCCCGTCACGGAGCCAAAAAGCATCCGTTCTATCACATCGTCGTCGCCGACAGCCGCTGCCCGCGCGACGGGCGTTATCTCGAAAAAGTTGGAACCTATAATCCGATGCTTGCGAAGGAAGACCCCAAGCGCGTCATTTTGGCCGAGGAAAAGATCAAGGAATGGATCAAGAAGGGCGCGCAGCCGTCGGAACGCGTCGCGCGTTTCCTTTTCGCGGCCAAGCTCGGGCCCGAAGTTAAATGGCGCGAGTCTCCCCAAAAGTCGGCTCCGCGCGCCAAGTCGAAGGACAAAGCCGCAAGCGCTGCGGAAGGCGCTGCCAAGGCTGCGGCTCCTGCGGCGGAAGCGCCTGCGGCGGCAGCCCCGGCTGAAAAGCCCGCAGCGTAAGGTTGCACTATGGCTTCCGATCGTAAAATATGCGTAGGGCAATTCGCGGGCGCTCATGGCGTTCGCGGGCTTGTGAAGCTGCGCAGTTTTACGGCGGAGCCGGAGGCGATTTTTACTTATGTTCCCCTGACCGACAAAGAAGGCGGGCGCGAATTTAAAATTTCAAACAAGTCCGCGTCCAAAGATTTATTTATCGTGGCGATTGAAGGCATAGACAATAAAGAAGCGGCGGATCAGTTGCGCGGAGATAGACTTTATATTCCGCGCGATCTTCTGCCGCCCCCCCGCAAGAACGAATATTACGAAGCCGACCTTATGAATTTGATCGCCGTCGATGAAAACGGCAAAATTTACGGCAATGTGATGGGTGTTTTCGATTACGGTGCGGGAATTTTTCTGGAAATCGGAACATCGAAAAAAGACAGCTTTATGCTGCCTTTTAACGATGTTTTCGTTCCAACAGTTGATTTGGATGCAGGGAAAATGGTAATAACGGTGCCGGAAGAATGGGTCTAAAAACCCTTTTTATTTTTTGAATTTTTTGGAGGACGAAAATGGCGGTCACTTTTCAAGAAAAAAACTTAAGGGTAAGAAATCTCAGGGTTTCTCATAGATTGTACTTAAAATTACAAGAGCAGGACAAAGAAAAGTGTGTCACGTTCCTTAGTCCCCTGTATGAGACTTTACCGCGCAGGGCGTTAGAGCTTGCAAAAAAGGAATGTCTCAAACGAGTGGGAACCTCCAAGCCTCAGGTGATTTCTTTCAGAGCCTGTACAGAAATTACAGGGAAAGTTAACGGACATTCGATTGCGAACAAAAAACCGATTGTAATTCTGAATATATCTTATTTTGGCGAAGAATTGACCCCCGAAGAAATGAAGGAAGCTTTTTTAAAGAGCAAAAACGATAAGAATGTCAGCTATAGCGGAGAGGAATGGGGCGTGAGGTCTTTCACTGGACATCTCTATTTTCTTGAAGCCGGTAGGACGGTTTTCGATATAAATACGTTGGAACAACGGCATCCCTCAGTAGAAAAAAAGCGTTCCTTTAAGAGACACCGACAGCCCGAATAAAATCTGTGAAAATAACCGTTTTAACTCTTTTTCCGGGAGCGTTTCCCGGGCTTTTAGGCGCATCCCTGCCGGGAAAAGCGTTAAAAGACGGGTTATGGCATCTCGAAACGCTGGACATTCGGGCTTTTGCGCGCGATAAGCACGCCTCTGTCGACGATACCCCTTACGGGGGCGGGGCAGGAATGGTGATGCGTGCGGATGTTTTGGACGACGCCATTCGCGGCGCGGAAGCTAAATTCGGCAAGGCGTCGAGAAAAATTTATCTGTCGCCGCGCGGACGCGTTTTGGATCAAGCGTTGGTCGCGGAACTGGCGGCGGAAAAATCGCTGCTTCTGGTGTGCGGCAGGTATGAAGGCATCGATCAACGCGTGATCGACGCAGAGAGATTGGAAGAAGTCAGCCTCGGCGATTTCGTGCTTGCGGGCGGCGAGATCGCGGCGATGGCGTTGTGTGAAGCCTGCGTGCGCTTATTGCCCGGGGTTTTGGGCAATGCGGCAGCCACGGAGGAAGAAAGTTTCGCGGAGGGTTTGCTTGAATACCCTCATTATACGCGCCCGCCGGAGTGGATGGGCGCAAAGGTGCCGGAGGTACTGATCTCGGGGCATCATGAGAAGGTTAAGGTTTGGCGGCAGGAGCAAGCGGAGAAAATTACGAAGCACCGCAGGCCGGACTTGTATGAAAGATATGTTTTGAATAAGAGTAAAGGCAAAGGGAGACAGAAATGAACTTGTTACAGAAAATCGAAGCGCAGCAGGTCGAGAAGCTGAAAGCGAATGCAAAAATCGCGGAATTCGACATCGGCGACACCGTGTGCGTCAATGTGAAAGTCGTCGAAGGCACGCGCGAGCGTATTCAGGCTTACGAAGGCATTTGCATCGGCCGCCGCAATGCGGGACTTAATTCGGCTTTCACCGTGCGGAAGATCAGCTACGGCGAAGGCGTCGAGCGCGTGTTTCCGCTTTACAGCCCCCGCATCGAATCGGTCGAGCTTATCCGCCGCGGAAACGTTCGCCGCGCCAAGCTTTACTACTTGCGCAACTTGCGCGGCAAAGCGGCTCGTATTACCGAAAAAACGGACTACGAACAAAGCCAAAGCGCCTAAAAGGCTTGTTTTTCCGCTCTTTTTAGAAAATAACAGCGCCTTATAAGGGCGCTGTTATTTTTTTCGAACTATTCATTATGGTAAAAAAATCTTCATAAATGTTTACATTATCGGTTGACTCCTCATTAACCATAGTTTACATAAATTAACCATGAGCTGCTTTTCCCTTTAAATCCGTCTTTGCAGCTTAGTTCTTTTTTTCTCATGGAGTTTTGTCATGACCACGACACCAAACGGCACAAACGACATCCCTGGCAATGTCGCAAAAGCCTTCGAAGACATTAACGCTGCTGTTTCCAACTATGTCAGCGCCGTGACGAAGTCGAGTGCGGCTTTGTGGCAAGGCATCGAGGAAATTACGCGTAACGTCGGCGGTTTGTCGCAAGAAAGTTTTGCGCGCGCTGTCAGCGCCTACACGTCGCTCGCCTCGGCCAAGACGCCGCAGGAAGCCTTGACCGCGCAGACTGATTTCGTCAAAGAAAGCTTCGACAAAGCCGTTGCCAACAGCAGCGCCGTTTCGGAACTTTCCGTTCGCGTCGCCAAGGACGCGATCAGCCCGCTGACCCAAAATGCCAACGAAGCGATCAGCGCCGTTATGAATAAGGTTAAGACCCAACAATAAGTTAGGGTCTGCAGCTAATAAAGCCTGATTGTTTGCCCGATTATTTTATTACAGGGCAGACAGTTAGGCTTTTTTTGTTTTTTATTTTCACGTATTTCGGACTTTTTTGCGGGTTAATTTACGCCCCCTTTACCTTGATGCTTTATGAATAGTTATTATGAATGAAAGACAACAAATCGAGCAGGTAAATTGGCTCAGCGCTAAATTATCGGTGCAGCGCGATAAATTATCTTCTTTTTTATTGCGCCTGAAAGGAATCGCCGTCCGCGTAACCTCCGGCCTTTCTTTAAATAAAAAATTCATGCGGCTTATGGATCAGGTGGCCGCAGACCGCGAAAAAGAATTCGACATTATCAGGGAGATCGAAGACGTTGAAAGACGACATCACGAGCTGAGGCAACATAATATGCTCCAGAGGATCGCGCATGAAGCCGAGAAAAAACGCAAGCGCTCCCTCAAAAAAGAAAACGAAGATTACCGGGAAAACGAAGAAGACAAGGAAGAAGACGAAGAAGGGTTTAGCCTTATGGAACTTCTTGCCATGCTTTATTTGTTTTCGTCGCAGCTTAACCCCTTCTCCGGCTCCAAGTCCTCAAAACAGGAACCTTCGGTGGAGTAGGGCTTTAGGATTTCTTTTCGTCCTTGACTTCGCTGAATTCGGCGTCAACGACATCCGGCTTCTCTGAAGGGCCCGCTCCGGAAGCCGCTCCTGCTGTAGCTCCCTCTTGCTGGGCTTTATAAAGCTGCTCGCCGATTTTCATCGAGACTTGGGTTAAAGCATCCGTCTTGGCCTTGATTTGGAAAGCGTCGCCGGAATCGAGAATGCTCTTCAAATCGGAAATTGCGCTTTCTGCCGCGGCGCGATCTGCAGCGCTCACCTTCGCGCCTAAATCTTTCAGCGATTTTTCCGTCTGGTGGATCAAGCCGTCCGCCTGATTGCGCGCATCGACGATCTCGCGGCGTTTTTTATCTTCCGCCGCATTGGCTTCCGCTTCCTTGACCATGCGTTGAATATCGCTGTCTGATAAGCCGCCCGAAGCCTGGATGCGGATTTGCTGTTCCTTGTTCGTGGCTTTGTCCTTGGCCGTCACGCTGACGATGCCGTTGGCGTCGATATCGAATGTCACTTCGATTTGCGGCACGCCTCTGGGCGCGGGCGGAATGCCGACGAGATCGAACTGGCCGAGCAGTTTGTTATCAGCGGCCATTTCGCGTTCGCCCTGAAACACGCGGATTGTCACCGCGTTCTGGCCGTCTTCCGCCGTTGAAAACACTTGGCTCTTCTTCGTCGGAATGGTCGTGTTTCGGTCGATCAAGCGCGTAAACACGCCGCCCAGCGTTTCGATGCCGAGCGAAAGCGGCGTCACGTCGAGCAACAGCACGTCCTTCACGTCGCCCTTCAAAACGCCCGCCTGAATCGCGGCGCCGACTGCCACCACTTCGTCCGGGTTCACACCGCGATGCGGTTCACGCCCGAAGAATTCCTTCACAATCTCGATCACTTTCGGCATGCGCGTCATGCCGCCGACCAAAATCACTTCGTTGATCTCGGTCGTTTTAATGCCAGCGTCTTTCAGCGCTTTGCGGCACGGTTCGATCGTCTTTTGCAGCAAATCGTCGACGAGAGATTCCAGTTTCGAGCGCGTCAGCTTGACCGACAGATGCTTCGGCCCCGTTTGATCCGCCGTGATAAACGGCAGATTTACTTCCGTTTGCACGGACGAGGACAATTCGATCTTGGCTTTTTCCGCCGCTTCTTTCAGGCGCTGCAACGCCAGCTTGTCGGAGCGCAGATCAATGCCCTGCTCTTTCTTAAATTCGTCGCAGAGAAAATCCATGATGCGCGCGTCGAAATCCTCGCCGCCAAGGAACGTGTCGCCGTTCGTCGATTTGACTTCGAACACGCCGTCGCCGATTTCCAAAACCGACACGTCGAATGTACCGCCGCCGAGGTCGTATATAACGACCGTTCCGGCTTTTTTCTTTTCCATGCCGTAGGCCAGCGCGGCAGCCGTCGGTTCGTTGATGATGCGCAGGACTTCAAGCCCCGCGATTTTGCCCGCGTCTTTCGTCGCTTGGCGCTGGCTGTCGTTGAAATAGGCAGGGACCGTGATGACGGCTTGCTCGACCTTTTCGCCCAGATAAGCTTCCGCCGTTTCCTTCATTTTGATCAGGATGAACGCCGAGATTTCCGACGGGCTGTAGTTCTTGCCGCCCGCTTCGACCCACGCGTCGCCGTTGCTGTTCTTGATAATTTTATAAGGCATCAGGTCGATGTCTTTTTGCACCATCGGGTCTTCGAACCGGCGGCCGATAAGACGCTTGATCGCGAAAAGGGTGTTGGAGGGATTGGTCACGGCTTGCCGCTTGGCGGACTGGCCGACCAAACGCTCGCCGGAATTCGTGGAAAACGCTACGATCGAAGGCGTCGTGTTTGAGCCTTCCGAATTATGAATAACTGTCGTATTCGAGCCTTCCATCACGGCAACACAGGAATTCGTGGTGCCGAGGTCGATGCCTATAACTTTTGACATTTCGATTATTTCCTTTCAGATCAAGGGCCTGCGCTCAGAGGCGCATCCCTCACAAAAAGTAATATAGGAAGGATTTCGATGCGTGCAATGGGGAAAAGGAAGTATTTTCGGCGGAAAAATGATTAGGGGGTCGCTGGCGCCGAATCCGGTGCCGCAGTCGGGGGCGGAACCTGAGAATTTCTCAACAGAACGATGCTGATGCGGCGGTTGCGCGGATCCATGGGATTTGCCGCGAAAGGTTCCCGATCGGCAAATCCGGAGACGCGGGCGATATGGCCTTCGTTGACGCCTGCTTTGACGAGATACTCGCGGCTGGTATTGGCGCGGTCGGTTGAAAGCTCCCAATTATTGCGTCCCGATCCAAGTACAAAAGGCGTTCCGTCGGTATGGCCGGCGATCGAAATTCTGTTCGGCAGTTGCGCGATGACCTTGCCTATCATCATCAGCAAATCCCTGCCGCGTTCGTAAGGTATCGCGCTGGCGGACGGAAACATCGAAAGCTTGTCGCGGTCGGTGATCTGGATGCGCAAGCCTTCGTTCGTGCGGTCGATCACGATCTGATCGGCGAACGGCTGTAATTCGGGGCTTGATTGGATCGCCTGCTTCAGCGTTTGCTCGGCTAGTTTAAAAGCCTCTTCTTCCTGCTTCATCGCGGCGGCTACCGCTTGCGCTTGCTTCGATATCGCTTCGGCGTTCGTTTCGGCGTTTTCCGGAGACTTCGGGTTCTTGGCTTCCGCCCCCTGTCCTGTTCCACTGACGCTTTCGTCCCCTTCTTCGCCCTGCCCTACGGTCGGGATCGTCGCTTGCTGGGTCGAAGGCGGCGAGCGGTCGGCTATTTCCCCGCCGGAAACCGCCGTGATCGACAGACCCCCGAACATGCCGCCTGCACCGGAAGTTTCGTTCTTGGATATGCCCGCAGGCGAAAAGTAATCGGCAAGCCCTCTGCGCTGCTCGCTTGTGGTGACGTTCAGAAGCCACAACAGAAGGAAGAACGACATCATGGCCGTCACGAAATCGGCATAGGCGACTTTCCACGCCCCGCCGTGATGGGCGGCGTGGCCGCCTTTTTTCTTTTTGCGGATGATGATGACGGGTTGATCGGCCATCTAGATTTTCTTTCTTACATAGTCGGCGCCGGCAATGCCGACGTCGCTTCTTCAAGTTCGGCGAAAGTAGGGCGAACCTCGCTAAGAAGGGTCTTGCGCGCGTATTCGACGGAAATCGACGGCGCGAAGCCCTGCAGGTGCGCGAGCAGCCCCGTTTTAACGCATTGCAGATATCTGGATTCGGCGGCGAAAATCGCGCTCATTGAATTAGCCATAGGACCGATCGCACCGTAAGAAGTCCACACGCCCATGAACGTTCCGACCAACGCGCCGCCGATCAAATGGCCCAGAACTTCGGGCGGTTCGGAAATCGCGCCCATTGTATGAATGACGCCAAGAACGGCCGCGACAATACCGATGGCCGGCATGGCGTCGGCGATATTCGTGACGGCTGTGACGACGCCCGCGCTTTCGTTGTGATGAACTTCCAGTTCTTCATCCATCAACGCTTCGAGTTCGTAAGGCTTGTCGGACCCCAGCGTGACAAGGCGCAAATAATCGCACAAGAACCCGACCGCGTGGTGATCGTGCAGAAATCCTGGAAATTGCTGGAACAAAGCGCTTTGTTCCGGATTTTCGATGTGTTGTTCGAGCGCCAACAACCCTTTGGTTTTGGCCAATTTGAACAACTGATACATCATACATAAAAGTTCGATGTAGGAAGCCTTGTTGTATTTCGCTTTTTTCAAAAGAAGCCCGAATCCTTTGCCGGTCCGGCGAATCACCACCCCGGGGTTGGCTATGATAAAGCCTCCCAGCGCCGTGCCGCCCATGATGACAAGTTCCATAGGCGCGGCTTCGGCCAACACCGCGAGACTGCCTCCTTCGGCCGCGTATCCGCCCAGAGTGCAGACAAAAAGAGTGATGATGCCGATAATCAGATTCATGAAATTGACCGCGCGAGGAAGGGACTGTTTTTTAATACTTGGGCAATAAGAGTTAAAATGACTTTAACGAGTCGAAGATCAAAAAGAATCATTTGTTTCGGATATCGGGCCTCCGGCATTCGATCTTTGACATCTTTTTGCCCCATTTCTAAAGCTTGATGTTTCAGACAAGAGTCGCTAACTCTTAACAATCTCAGAACCTCAAGTAACAATCCCGAAACCCGAAGGATTATCACAAATGTCCAAAATCACCCTTCTTCCCGCCGTGGCTCTTTTAAGTTTGTTGGCAGCGCCCGTCTTCGCCGCAGATGCTTCTAAGGCTGAAGACCCTGTCGTTGCGCGCGTTAATGGCGATGAACTTCATCGTTCCGATGTCTTGCGCGAATTGCAAATGGGCGGCTCGCAATTACAGCAGGTCCCCCCTCAAGTGATCTATCCCAAAATTCTGCAGAATATGATCACAACCAAGATCATCTCTCAAAAAGGCTACGCCGAAGGCATGCAGAACGATAAGGAAGTCAAGGAACGCGTCAAGACTTTGGAGGCTCAGGTCGTGGCCGATGCCTATATCCACAAGCTGATCGGACCCAAGATCACAGAAGCTAAAATCAAGGAACGTTATGACCAGCTTTCGTCCAAATTCAAGCCGCAGGACGAAGTGCGCGCGCGGCATATTCTGGTCAAAACAGAGGATGAAGCCAACGACGTCATTAAGGAGCTGAAGGGCGGCGCGGATTTCGCCAAAGTGGCCGAAGAAAAATCGAAAGACACCGGATCGGCCAAACAGGGCGGCGATTTGGGTTATTTCGTGCATGACGCGATGGTCAAGGCCTTCGCCGATGCCGCGTTCGATATGAAGGTCGGCGAAATCAGCGATAAGCCGGTCAAGACCGAGTTTGGCTATCACATCATCAAGGTCGAGGACAAACGCAAGTCTTCGCCGCCGCCTATCGCCGAGGTCAAAGATCAAATCGCCAATCAGTTGTTCCAGGAAATGACCAACGACGAAGTCAAGGCTCTGGAAGCCAAGGCGAAGATCGAGAAGTTCAACATCGACGGATCGCCGTTGCCTCCGCCGGATAAAGATAAAGCGGACAAAAAATGAGTCTCGTTTTTTAAAATTAAAAGCCCAAAGTTCGCGCTTTGGGCTTTTTCTTATTGCCTCTCTGAAAAATATAGACTTAAGCGGTTGACAATCTGCTCGCTGACTTCGTGCAGGGTGCGTTCGTAAGCGTCCTGACGCGCAGCCACGGCCCCGTACATTTGATCGAGTTTGTCGAAGCTGGCAACGCTATGCGCGGCCCCTTTCAGAATTTCTTTTCCTGATGAGTCTTGCAGTGAATAATCGGCATATATGTTGAGCAGTTCCCTCGTCGCCGTCGCATTGGCAAGAATACCCAAGTCTTCTTCGCTGCTGCGGATGACGACTTTCAGCGTGTAGAGGGGCTTTTCAGGCCTGTTTTTGCCGTACATGCGGTCGATCAGATAATTGCGCAACATCTGGCCGTTGCGATCGGGAATATTGTTGATGGCGATATTGTTTAAATCCATCGCCACGGGCGAGCCGCTTGCCGCGCCGTGCGAGCCGTAGATCGGGGTAAATCCGCACGCCGCCAGAAAGAGAAAGGCAAAAAGCGGAAGAATTGTCGGGGGAATATTTTTCATGCGACCACGTTGACGATGCGATTGGGAACGACGATGACTTTTTTCGGCGCCTTATCATTGAGGGCGCGACGAACGCCGTCTTGTGCCAAAGCGGCTTCTTTGACTTTTTCCTCCGGCGCGTCTTTTTGCATCGCAATCGTCGCGCGCAATTTCCCGTTGACTTGAATGGCGATCGTCACCGTGTTTTCAATGAGCATCGCTGGATCGGCTTTTGGCCATTCGGTTTCGACGAGGAGCGTTTTGCGGCCCAGTTTTTCCCACATTTCTTCAGCGACATGCGGCAGCATGGGCGCTGTAAGCTGCGTCAGCGCCTCGACGCCAGATCGCAAAACGCCCGATTCCTGAGGGTTTTTGGCATCCAATTCTTCAAGCGCATTGGAAAGCTCGCGGATTTTAGCGACCGCGCCGTTAAAGTGGAAACGTTCGTAGGCTTCCGACACTTGGGCTATCGTGCGGTGAATAAGGCGATGCGTTTTCTCCGATTTTTCGTTTTCCCCTTTTCCTGCGGCTGCTTCTGCGGAATCTTCCGCCAATTTCCACAAACGATTGATATATCTCCACGCACCCTCGACGCCCGCTTCCGTCCATTCCAGATCGCGCTCGGGGGGGCTGTCGGAAAGCATAAACAACCGCGCCGTGTCCGCGCCGTAGCCGGAAATGATTTTATCGGGATCGACGACATTGCATTTCGATTTGCTCATTTTGTCGCCGCGAAGAACGGTGACGGGCGTTTTGTCCTCGATTTTGTACGCCGTTCCGTCTGGATTTTTCTGCACCGCTTCGGGATAGAGCCATTCGCCCGATGAGCTTTTGTAGGATTCGTGGCAGACCATGCCTTGCGTGAACAATCCGGTGAAAGGTTCGGTTATTTTCAGATGCCCCGTTTGCTTCATCGCGCGGGCAAAAAACCGCGCGTAGAGCAAATGCAAAATCGCGTGTTCGATGCCGCCGACATATTGATCGACGGGAAGCCAGTAATCGGCGGCTTTGGCATTGACGGGCTGCGTGGCGTCGTTTGCCGAGCAATAACGCGCAAAATACCAGCTTGAATCGACGAACGTGTCGCAGGTATCGGTTTCGCGCTTCGCCGGTTTGCCGCATTTCGGGCACGCGACGTTTTTCCACGTCGGATGACGATCCAAGGGATTGCCCGGTTTGTCGAACGTTACGTCTTCAGGAAGCAGAACCGGCAAATCTTTCTCCGGAACGGGAACGACGCCGCATTTTTCGCAATGGATGACGGGAATCGGGCAACCCCAGTAACGCTGGCGGCTTACGCCCCAATCGCGCAGGCGATACTGGGTCGTGCCGGTTCCTGCGCCGCGTTTTTCGATTTCGGCTATGGCCGTTTTTATGGCCGTCGGAACGTCGAACCCGTCAAGGAATTTCGAATTGAATATCGTGCCGTCTTCGACAAATGCTTCGTTTTCGACGGTAAAAGTCGCGGGGTCGGCGCCTTTGGGAAGAACGACGGGCGTAACTTTGAGTTTATATTTGCGCGCAAAATCGAGATCGCGCTGGTCATGCGCGGGGCATCCGAAAATCGCGCCCGTTCCGTATTCCATCAAAACGAAATTCGCCACGTAAACCGGCAATTCCCATGCGGGGTCGAACACGTGCCGAACTTTATAACCCGTGTGGAAGCCTTTCTTTTCGGCAGTTTCGAGCGCGACTTCGGACGTGCCGATGCGGTTGCATTCGGCGATGAACGCCGCGAGCTTTTTATCGTTTTCGGCAAGTTCCGCCGCCAAGGAATGATTGGGTGAAATCGCAATAAACGATGCGCCGAATAACGTGTCGGGACGCGTGGTAAATACTTCTATCTCGCGCTTGTCTTTTCCCTGAATGTTGAACCTTATTTTCGCTCCTTGCGACTTCCCGATCCAGTTTTCTTGCATCAATCGCACTTTTTCCGGCCATTTATCGAGCGTTTGAAGCCCCACCAGAAGCTCTTCCGCGTAAGCCGTTATTTTCAAAAACCATTGCGATAATTTGCGCTTCTCGACAACCGCTCCCGAGCGCCAGCCTTTGCCGTCGATAACCTGTTCGTTCGCCAAAACGGTATTGTCCACGGGGTCCCAGTTGACCCACGATTCTTTGCGGTAAATCAATCCGGCTTTCAAAAAATCGAGGAGCAGTTTTTGCTGATGCTTGTAATAATCCGCGTCGCAGGTCGTGACTTCGCGGCTCCAGTCGAGCGCGAGGCCCATGCTGTTCAACTCGCGTTTCATGTTTTTGATGTTCTCGTGCGTCCATTTCGACGGAGGAACGCCGCGGTCGCGTGCCGCGTTTTCCGCGGGCAAGCCGAACGCGTCCCATCCCATCGGATGCATCACATTGAACCCTTGCGCCCTTTTGTACCGCGCCACGACGTCAGACAGCGTGTAATTGCGCACGTGCCCCATGTGGATGCGCCCCGAAGGATAAGGAAACATCGACATGACGAAGTACTTGGGCTTGGATTGATCCTCGATCGCTTTGAAGCATTGCTTCTCGGCCCAGATTTTCTGCCATTTGGCTTCGGTGATTTGGGGATTATAACGCGTGGGCATTTTCTCTTTCCGAACACAAGAAGAATCTACAAGAACCGACACTTTAAACTACAAAGCCACTTGATAAAAACCTTTTTGACGTCCTATATCAAGGGGCATGTCTCAATCCGCCAAATTGCTGGAAACCGCTATAGCTCACCACAAAGCTCAACGGTTTCAGGATGCCGAAAAGGCTTATCGCAAGCTTCTGCGCGGTGAAAAAGCCAGTCCCGACGGATTGCGGCTTTTGGGCGCGCTTTATCTGCAAACGGGGCAAAAGGCGCTTGCGGCCGAATTTTTGGAAAAAGCCGCCCGTTTATTGCCAAAAGACCCGGAAACTCTCACGAATTTAGGCATCGCTTTGGAGGGGGTTAAGCGGCGGGAAGATGCTCTTTTGCGCTTCAAGCAGGCTTTGGCGTATCGCTCCGATTATCTTCCGGCGCTTAATAATCTTGCCCATCTTTGTTACGAAATCGGACATATGGACGAAGCGGCGGCCGCTTATGGGCAAATTTCGCGGCTTACTCCCGATCATGCTCCGGCGCATTTCGAATACGGCAACAGCCTTTTATCGCTCGTCAGGCTTGACGAAGCCGTCGCGCACTATGAGCTGGCGTTGAAGCTAAAACCCGATTACCTCGAAGCGATGATCAATCTGGCTACCGCGCTGGGCCTTTCGGGCAAAAATAATTCGGCGCGCGAATGGATCGATCGGGCGCGGATTTTGCTTGAGAAGGCCTTGAAGATAAGCCCCGACAACACGGTCGCGCTGAATAATCTCGGCATTCTGTTGCGGCAGCAGGGCAAAACGGAGGAAGCGGTATCCTGTTATCGCAACGCGTTAAGCCTGCGCCCCGATTACGCCGAGGCGACGATCAATCTTGCGACTGCCCTGCACGATCTTCATCATATGGACGAGGCAATCGATTGCTGCCGCACGGCGTTGCGTCTTCAGCCGAATTCCGCCGATGCGCGCATCAATCTCGGCACCTTTCTTCAGGAAAAAGGGCGTCATGAGGAAGCCGTCGCGATTTTCGACGAGGCCTTGCAGTACGAACCTTCTTCGCTCGAGGCGAAATGGAACAAAAGTTTATCGCTTCTCGCTTTGGGACGGTATGACGAGGGCTGGCCGATGCACGAATTCGGCCTTGGCGTCCTTTACATGCGCGGAAAATATAATCCGGAACGCCGCTGGAACGGCGAGGATTTGGCCGGAAAGCGCCTTTTGATCAGCCCCGAACAGGGATTGGGCGATAATCTGCAATTCGTGCGCTATGCCGAAATGTGCAAGGCCAAAGGCGCGCATGTGATTGTTTCATGCCCGCCCCCTTTGCGGCGGCTTTTTTCGAATTGCCCGTTTATCGACGAAGCGTTGGAAATTTCTATCGCGCCGGATTTCGATTTCCATGTGCCGATCATGAGCTTGCCCTTCATGTTCGGCACAACGCTGGAGTCCGTTCCCGCCTCGGTTCCTTATCTGCATGTCGGCGAGGCTGCGCGCGCCAAATGGGCGCGGAAATTTGCAGATGAAAATGGTTTTAAAATCGGCCTCGTTTGGGCGGGCAGCCCACGCGAGGATCAACCCAGCGCGCATTTGGTCGATCGGCGGCGCAGCATGGATTTGGAAATGCTGCGGCCCTTGTTCGGGTGCGAAGGTGCGCGATTTTACAGCCTGCAAATGGGAGCAAAGGCCGATCAGATAAAATCCTGCGGCCTGCAAGATAAAATCGCCGATTTCATGTCCGACGTTCATGATTTCGAGGACACGGCGGCGATTGTCGAAAATCTCGATCTCGTGATTTCGGTGGACACTTCCGTCGTGCATCTGGCAGGCGGCATGGGAAAACCCGTTTGGGTTCTCTCGCGATTCGACGCGTGCTGGCGCTGGCTTCAAAACCGAAGCAACAATCCGTGGTATCCGACCGCCCGCGTTTTTGGGCAGCAATCTCCCGGCGACTGGGCAGGCGCCGTCGAAAAGGTCAACGCCGCGCTGGAAGAGGGGGTCTAGACGACGCCCGGCCCTTTTTTGGCTTCGTTCGTCAAAAGAACTTCGCTGCCGGATGTGGTTGTGGCGTTCTTTTTCGGATCTGCAGGCTTTTCGCTGAACAACGCCAGTTTGGCTTCTTTCAATTCCTCAAGCTTTTCCGAAAGTCCTTGATAGTGGCGGGCGATATTAGCCGTTTCTTTTTCTTTATATTGGCGCAGCGGCTTGAAAATGATGTCGAGGGGGCCAAAAGACGAGAGTTCTTCTTTTCTCTTCATTTTCGTCGCAACATCTTCCGCGTCTTTGACGATTTTATCCGCAAACACGAAATTTTCCCATTCTTTATCTTTCGCGCCGCTTGCCTCTTTTGCGCATTTTTGGGCGATGAGATAGATTCTTTCGACAAGATTTGTATATAAAACCGCGTCCGGATATTTCGTAAAAAGATTCCGCGTCATGAGAAGGACGTTTTTCATGGAATCTGAATAGGCCAAAATGTGTTCGCTCAAAACAGCGTCGAGATTCGGCTTGAGATAATTTACTTCGTCTGAAAGAGAAACCATTTTTGCCTCTTCGTTTATCTGACAAGGCTTTCAATATCCGATATGGCAAGCCTTCTTCAAGAAGGGAGTATGGTTAAAATACTTTCATTAATCCTCATCTCCCAATCCAAACCGTTTTCGGGTCAAGGCCAATAACATTCCCATGCCGAACGCGAGCGCGAAAAGCGACGATCCGCCGTAGGAAATAAACGGCAATGTCATGCCCTTGGCGGGGATCAAGCGCATCGTCGAAGCCAGATTAATAACCGCTTGCAAGCCGAATTCGATCAGAAGGCCGCTGACGGCTAGAACGATGAACAGGCTATTTTCGCCGTTTAGCCGCCTCAGGCCGCGCAGGACGATGAAGGCAAACAGCCCGACGATCAAGAGACACCACAGAAGCCCCAATTCTTCTCCCGCCACGGCAAAAATAAAATCGGCATGCGCGTCGGGAATCGACATTTTAATGATTCCCTCGCCGGGCCCTGTGCCGAAAAGGCCGCCGCTGGCAAACGCATTAAGCGCGCGATCGACCTGATAGGTATCGCCCGTATGGCTGAGAAATTTATCCATGCGCGCGGTAAAATGCGGAAACGTATAATAGGCCGCTATCAAAGATGCTACGCCGCCTATTCCGCTTATGCCGACGAGAATAACCGGCAATCCCGCGAGGAAAAATTGCCCGAACCAGATCGCGGAAACCAGAAACGCCATGCCGATATCGGGCTGCAGCAACAAAAAAATAACGATGAGCAGATAAAGGGAAATATTGACGCTAAGCGCCGGGAACCCTCGCCGCTCGCATTGGCGCGTGAACAGCCATGCGGCGGTGACGGCGAACATCGGTTTGACGAATTCCGAGGCCTGAATCGAAAAAAGGCCTAAAATCTCGACCCACCGCACCGCGCCCTTGATCTCGGTTCCTATAAAAGGCGTGGCGACAAGAAGCGGCAAGAAGATCGCAAGCCCCGTTGCCGCAAGAATGCGGATAACCTTCGGCGACAAAAGAGAAACCGAAAAAAGTATCGCGACGGCGGGCAAAAGCATCGAGAGATGCCGTTCGACGAAATAAAGATTGCTCCATCCGTGCTTAACGGCCACGGCAGGCGTCGAAGCCTGGATCAACAGGATGCCGAAGCCCATGATAACGACGAGCGCAGCCAAAACCCAGCGGTCAACGGTCCACCACCAGCGGCCAAGAACGGAACGGTCGGAGCGCATTAATGTAGGCATGAACGGCCTTTCGTATCGGATATCAGTTTTCCGATTTCGTTTATAAACTGGTCGCTGCGATCGTATTCGTTTTTAAAAACGCCGAATGAAGCAAACGCCGGGCTTAAAAGGATATTATCCCCTTTTTTCGACGCCTCGACGGCAAATTTTACGGCATCCCTCATTGTGTCGACGACGCGGATATCCGGAAGCTTTTGAAGAATGCGGTCGCTGCCCGTGCCTTTGATAAGAACGCACCTGACGTTATTGCCGGAAAGGCGCGCGAGCAACCGGTCGAGCGGCAATCCTTTATCCGCCCCTCCGAATATCAGGACGATGGATGCCGCGGGAAAAGAGGCCAAAGCGGCTAATGTCGCTTCTTGCGTTGTCGCGTTCGAATCGTTGTAAAAATTCCGACCTTCCCACGCGCCGACAAATTGCAGACGCCCTTCAACGCCTTCGAAATCGCGAAGCGCGTCTTTAATTGTCTTTTCGTCTATGCCGCAGGCTTTCGAAGCCGCGAAGGCCAAGCCCGCGTTCATTAAATTATGCGCGCCCGGAATCCGCAGTTTGAAAGAAGAAGGCAACGGTTTCGCTATAATCCATTTCGACAGATTATCGCCTTTTTCGCGTTCCTGTTTGGCAAGTTTCGTTATCTCCGGCGTTGTAATAAGAACGTCCCCGGCTTTTTGATGCCTGAATATCGCCGTTTTGTCGTGCAGATAGAGGTCCCTATCCCCATCGTAGTAATTCATGTGATCGGGATAAAAAGTTGTGAAGACGCCGATAGTCGGGCTTATGTTCAGGTCATCGAAGCCTTGAAGCTGCCATGAATCCAATTCCAGAACTGCAAAATCGAATGTATCGGCGCCTTCGATCTGCGCAAGCGTCGAAAGGCCCCGGAGATTGCCTCCGAGAAGAATTTTTTTTCCGGCGCGCTTCAGAATATCGGCGATCATGCACGTCGTCGTCGTCTTTCCCCGCGTTCCTGTCACGCCGATCGTCTTGATCGAGGACAAATGCGCGAACAAGGCCGTGCTCATATAAACGGGCACGCCGTTTTTTTTCGCGTAAGCAATATAGGGATCGTCAAGCCTGACGCCCGCGCCTTTGACGATAAAATCTTTCGACTCGAAAAGCTTGAAATCGTGGCCGCCTAAAAAGAATTCGATATTTTTACAATCCTTAAGAGCGTCCACCGAGGTGCGAAGCTCGCCCTCGCTTTTGGTATCCGTAACGAAAACGCGTTTGCAGTACCGGGCAAGAAAAGCGGCGTCTCCCACGCCGCGCCCCAGAAGGCCGAGCCCCATCAACGTCACGGTCTTTCCTTCAAAAAATCGCGCAAAAGACTCTTTTGCCATCGTCCCAATCACCTCAACTTCAATGTCGAAAGGCCGATCAGCCCTAAAATGCACGCGATAATCCAGAATCGGATCACAACCGTCGGTTCCGACCAGCCGAGCTTTTCGAAATGGTGGTGAATGGGCGCCATGCGAAACACGCGCTTGCCCGTCAGCCTGTATGAAGCGACTTGAATGATGACGGAAAGGGTTTCCACAACGAACAGACCGCCGATGATCGCCAAAACAAGCTCGTGCTTGACGATGACCGCGACGGTGCCCAAGGCGCTTCCTAAAGCCAAAGAACCTGTATCGCCCATAAACACCTCGGCGGGCGGAGCGTTAAACCATAAGAAACCGAGACATGCTCCCACTAACGCGCCGCAAAAGACGGACAGTTCGCCCGCGCCCTGCACGTGATGGATTTGCAGATAATTGGCGAATACGAAGTTGCCGACCAGATACGATATAATGATAAAGCACAAAGCGGCGATGATGACCGGAACCGTCGCCAACCCGTCGAGGCCGTCCGTCAGATTGACGGCATTGCTCGCGCCGACAATCACGAAGATCGCAAAAGGCATGAAAAATACGCCCAAAGGCAGCATATATTCTTTGACAAAGGGAATGGCGAGGTCGGTCGATGTCGCGGGCGACGCAGCGCCGACAATGGTATAAACGGCCAGAGCCGAAATGACGATTTGGATGGCCAAACGCACCTTGCCCGGCACGCCGTAAGACGAGCGCTTCGTCAGTTTGCTGTAATCGTCGAAAAAGCCGACAAGCCCGAATCCGACCGTGACGAACAAAACCGCCCATGTGTAAAGATTCGACAGGTCCATCCACAAGAGAGTGCTGGCGACGACCGAGATCAGAATCATCAATCCGCCCATCGTCGGCGTGCCTTTTTTCTTGAGATGCGTCGAGGGACCGTCATTGCGTATGGGCTGTCCGTCGCCCTGTTTTTCTTTCAGCCAACGGATAATGGCGGGGCCAAAAATAAAGCAGATCAAAAGCGACGTCGCCATCGCGCAGCCTGTACGGAACGTAATGTACCGGAACAGATTGAACAGAATAAAATTATGCGCAAAGGGAGCCAGTAATTGAAACAGCATGGAGTTTCCTTATTTTTTCCCGTGATAGAGAGCGTCGCTCATAGTTCCAGAACTTTCTTTGCCTCTTCCGCATCGTCAAACGGAAGAACCTTGTCGCCGACGATCTGGCCGGGCTCATGCCCTTTGCCCGCAATAATCAAAACATCGTGAGCGTTCAGTTTTTCGATGCCTTCCCTGATTGCCGAAGCTCGGTTTTTGGCTTCATGCACATTAGCCTTATCTTTGCATCCGGCAAGGATTTCGGCGCGAATGGCGGAGGGGTCTTCGTTACGCGGATTGTCGTCCGTCACGATTACCCAATCTGCCGCTTTTCGCGCGATTTCGCCCATAATCGGCCTTTTGCCTTTGTCGCGGTTGCCGCCGCAGCCGAAAACGACGCCTACTTCGGAGCCGTGCACCTCGGCGCGGGGCCGCATGGCGCGAAGAACGTTTTCCAAAGCATCTGGCTTATGCGCGTAATCGACAAAAACTTCGCCGCCTTTTTTCGATATGCCGATGAATTGCAGCCTTCCCGGAACGCCGGAAACTTTTGATAAAGCTTCGACGGCGGCGGAGATTTCGTTGCCGCTACCAATCACAAGGCCTGCGGCGCATAAAGCGTTCCACGCCTGAAAATCGCCGATGACGGGCAAGAGGATTTCCATTTTTTTCCCGAAAACGACAAGGTTCAAAATCTGGCCGCGCGAATCCGGCTTCGCCTCGATGAGGCGCAAGTCTTTGCCCTTTTTGCCGTAAGAAATCATCTTCAGTCCGCGCATTCTAGCAATATCGGCTAAAGCGTCGAACTGCGGAACGTCGGCGTTCAGAACGGCCGCAGCGCCTTTCGGCAGAAGCCTCGAAAACAATCCCTTTTTCGCCTCAAAATAGGCTTCCATCGTTTTATGATAATCGAGATGGTCGCGCGACAGGTTGGTAAAACCTCCCGCTTTCCATTTCACGCAATCAAGGCGATCGAATTCGATGCCATGGCTCGAGGCTTCCACCACCGCATGCGCGATGCCTTGCTCCGCGCAATCGTCGAGCACATGATGCAACGTGATTGCGTCGGGAGTGGTCAGCGAGCCGTAACTTGTTCCCTTCGCCGTCACCAATCCCAACGTGCCGATGCTCGCCGACGCATGGCCCAAAGCCTGCCAAATCTCGCGCGCGAATTGCGCGGTCGATGTCTTGCCGCTTGTGCCCGTGACGGCCACAATCGTTTCCGGCTGGCGCGGATAGAAAGCCGCCGCAAATTTGGAAGTTTCTTTGCGGATATTGGGGGTTTTGACGGTCGTTATTTTTATTTGATTATCCGAACCCTCCGGCATCAAAACCGCGACTGCGCCTTTTTGGATGGCATCGTTAATGAACGCGCGCCCGTCCTGCTTAAGCCCTGGCGTGGCGATAAACAAAAATCCGGGTTTTACTTTGCGCGAATCTTCGGTGATTCCGGCGATTTCGACATCGGGGCCGTTCAAAAGAAGTTTTGTCAGTTTCGAAAGAAGCATGCGCCTGCCAAATCAAGAAATGAATCAATCGCAGAGCGTTATTATTAGCTCTTTTCAGGGTAGATTGTCGATGTTTCGTTATGTTAGGTTAAACCGGATTTTTCCTTGTAACACAGCAAAAAATCATGGAACTTCGTCACACTCACAGAATTTTCGTAACCGGCACGTTGGCGGAAGGCGCGGTTTTTTCCGCAACGCCAGACCAGACCCATCATTTGTTGCATGTTCTGCGCCTGCAAATAGGTGATATTTTGCGTTTGTTTAACGGGCGCGACGGCGAATATCGCGGCAGCGTAGCCGCCGCCGGTAAAAATAAGATGGAAATAAAAATATTCGAGCAAATCCGCCCGCAACAGGCCGAGCCCGATTTATGGCTGTGCTGCGCCCCGATTAAAAAAACGCGTTTCGATTTTATGCTGGAAAAAGCCACGGAACTTGGCGTGCGCGAGATTCAGCCGATTTTGACCGCGCACACTCAAATCCGAGAAGTTAACGCCGACCGCGCCTATGCCATTTGCCGCGAAGCCGCCGAACAATCCGAGCGCCTAAGCGTTCCTGCCGTCGGCAATCCGGTTTCTCTTGCCGACATGGCCGACGTTTTCCCCAAAGACCGCGCGTTGATCGTCTGTGCCGAGTTGGGAGAGGCCGTCGCCATTCATGACGCGCTTCTTTCGCCCGAGCTTCGAAAATTCCCGAAAGCCGCCATTGTGACGGGGCCGGAGGGCGGCTTTGTTGCGGAAGAATTGGACGTTTTGCGCAAAATACCCAATGCGTTTTTCGTTCGCCTTGGCCCTCGCATTTTACGCGCCGACACAGCCGCGATTGCCGCGTTAACCTGCTGGCAAGCGATTCAGGGGGATTGGAATCGCAAAGCCTGACATTCCCGCAAAATTGTTTCCGCTTCGGCGGTATAGACGCCGTCATTCTTATGCAAAACTAAAGGCCGGTATTCCTTAACCGAAAATATCGCGTCCTTGCGCGCGCGGAGAATTATGCGTTTTGGTTTGGCTCCCGTTTTGGGCAAAAGGGGCAAAATGCCGATATCGCCAAAATATTTTTTCAAAAGAGACAGGATTTCGTCACACCGATCGGCGCGATGGATCATCGTTAAGGTGCCGAAAGGCTTCAATGCACTGGTTGCAGAATCAACCCACAAGGCCAAATCCCCCGTTTTTTCGATGTTCGCGGCGTGTTTGATGTTATTCGGAGAGGCGTCGTGGCGTTTTTCTTCATGATAAGGCGGATTCATAAGAACGTGATCGAATCCGCCGCGTAGATCGGGCGGCAAGGATGTCGCGTCCTCCCGCCGCACGGCCAGCCCCGCCGCAAAAGCGTTCCGCCCGATATTATGGTGGCACAATTCGGCAAGTTCCGGCACGATTTCAAGGCCAAGCCCCTTGATTTCCGGCACGCGGCAGGCCAGGCATATCATCGCCCCGCCCACTCCGCAGCCGACATCCAAAATCTTATCTCCCGTCAAGGCCGGAACGGCGGCAGCCAGCAAAACGGTATCCACGGCGACGCGATAGCCTGCCTCGGGTTGTTCCAGCATGACGCGGTGGCTAAGGATTCCGTCAAGTGTTGAGGGAGTTTCTGTCATATCCCCTGACCGGTAATCTCACGTTAATAAATCTTCTCTTATATAGTGCACCATGTTCCGTACTTTTGTCACCTTCTGCCTTGTTCTTTTTCTCGTGGATCCCGCTTATGCGGGACAATCCGAAGTTCGCGAAGTCGCGCGGCTTAACAACTGCACGCCCAAAAAGATCGAGATCGCCCAGAATTTTTTGGGCGGCGAGGGCAAGACCGTTTATCAGGTCACATGCACTTTGCCCAAAACCACGGAAACGGAAAGCGCGGAAGGGCCGGATGCCATCCTGATCGGATGCGATCAATCGCTATGTACCTTGATACGGCCCGTTTCGGCTGAGAAAAAGTGACGCCCAAAGGACGTCATCCCTGCCCCGCGTCAAGGGGCACGGAGCAGGCTCCAGCGGGGATCCATCCATCTGCGAAACGGTTCTGTGGCAACCGTGCAACAAGTCCAAACCAGCCCGATTCTGTCGATTTCTTTTGGTTGACTTTCCGAGCGCCAAAGGAGTACAGGCTCGGCAGACGTTAGGATGTGATTCTAACTAGGATTAACCCAAGAGAGAACAATGGACGGCGACACTAGCGGCGCCCCTTCGATATCGGCGGGGCGCTCACACAATGTCTCCAGTATTTCTGCTCCAAAGGTTTTCGCCTAATCTGGCGTTCGCCTTCCGGCAGCAGGGCTGCGGATAGGTGAAACATGACGATCAAATTCATAGCGCCCCCTCAACGGCTCTGCGCGTATCGCGCGCGGGTTTTTGCGTCCTTTTCGGAACATAACGATAAGCCCCCCTCTTAAGCGTATCGAGGGCTCTTAAGCCCGCTCTAATGATTTTGCGCGTAATCAATATCTATAATTTAAGAGATGCCTTTCGGGGCTTAAAAAGGGGAGCGTTCCGTGAATTGGATCACCAAAATATATTATCAGGCGCGCCGGAGCTGGAAAGCTCTTGCCGTCTATTTTATGATCGCGGGGCCCGGGCTCATCGTCATGGTCGCCGACAACGACGCAGGCGGCATTACGACTTATGCCGTAACGGGCGCAAAATACGGATATAGCCTCATCTGGTTTTTGATTCTTCTCGGCCCCGTCGCTTACTTCGTACAGGAAATGACCGTGCGCCTCGGCGCCGTGACCAAGCGCGGGCATGCCGAGGCTATTTTCGACGGCTTTGGGCCTTTTTGGGGCTGGTTTTCCCTTATCGACCTGATGTTCCTCGATTGGCTTACGCTGATTACCGAGTTTATCGGCATGACGGCAGCCCTCAAAATTTTCGGCATCCCGGGATGGGTCACGGTAACGGTTGTCTGCTCCCTTATGGGATTCATGGTCGTCAACGGTCGGTATTGGACGTGGGAAAAAATCGCTTTGATGTTTTGCGCCGTCAATCTCATTTATGTCCCCGGCGCGTTTATTGTTCATCCTTCGGTCAAAGACCTTGTCGTTCAGGGACTCATTCCCCATTTTCAGGGCGGCTTTAACGGCGAGATGTTCTTCTTCCTGATGGCCAACATCGGAACGACCATCGCCCCGTGGATGTTGTTTTTCCAACAATCCTCCGTTGTCGATAAAGGCCTTAAGGAAAAAGATATCTTTTTCGGAAAGATCGACACCTTCATGGGCGCCATAGCTACGGTGGCCGTGGCTGTTTTCGTCGTGATCGTGACCGGAACCGTTCTGAACGGCGTCAATATCGACGACGCGGGGCAAGCTTCCAAGCTTATCATGCAAACCCATCATTATGCCGGAGAGTTTATGGCGATCGGGTTGTTTGATTCCGGGTTTCTCGGCGCGATTTGCATTTCGATCGCAAGTTCGTGGGCTTTCGGCGAGGTTTTCGGCTGGGCGCATTCGCTCAACAATAGGATCAGAGAAGCTCCGTGGTTTTATCTGAATTATTTCATAACTCTGATCAGCGCGGGAATCATCGTTCTTATTCCTGGAGCGCCGTTGGTTTTAATAACTCTTTTCGTTCAAGTCGTCGCCGTGACGCTTCTTCCGGCGGCCCTCGTATTCCTTATCCTTCTGTTGAACGATAAAAAGACCATGGGCGAATACGCCAACACGCCCGTCCTGAACATCGTCAACGGCGGCATCGTCGCCATTATCATCGCGCTCTCGACGCTTTACGGCATCAGCACTTTGTTTCCCGACATGTTCGGTTGAGGAGAAACATTATGAGACTCGGACATCCTTTCGAAGCCATGATCTCGCGCAATATCGAGAAAGTGCGCGCCATCAATCGCCGTTATGCCAACCCAAGGCTCGTTTTGTCGCCAGCCGTTCGGGCATCGCTTCTTTGTCTGCGTCTTTACCTTATCTTTCTGGTTGTTTTGCTTGCTTACAAGTTCATCACGCTCGTGATTCACTAAGAAAGGAATCGCCGCCATGTCTCCGGCTTACCTCACCGCAAAATCCTATCTGCTCAGCGACCTGATCGGCGGCAGAGCGCGGGTTGACGAGAAGTACATCGGCAAACTCGCCGATATCATCGTGACCGAGAACGGCAAAGTTCCCGAAGTGACGCATCTTCTGATCTCGCGTTCCTTCGGTTATAAATCGTTGATGGTTCCGTGGGACAAGATCGAAAGGCTTTATCCCGACGGCGGCGTGATGATGGACCTCGAAAAGATCGAGCCTTACGAAGGCGAGCCCGGCGAAGGGCAAATCTGCCTGCGCGACAACCTGCTCGACAAAAAAGTGCTCGATTGCGACGACAAGGAAATTGAGGTCGTCTATGACATCAAGCTTGTGTCGCATCAGGGCCGCCTTTACGTCACGGATGTCGATTGTTCGCGCGCGGGCTTCCTGCGCCGCATAGGCCTCAAGCGGCTCAGCAACCTGATTCGAAGCCTCGCGGCAAGCATCAAGGACGATACGATTCCATGGACTTACGTTCAGCCGCTGCCCTCCAACATCGGCCGCTTCAGCGGCAATGTCAGGCTAAACGTCCTCAAGTCGAAGCTGTCGGAAATCAACCCCATCGATCTGGCCGACATTCTCGAAGCCCTTGAACACGAGCATCGCATCGAAATATTCAACCAGCTCGATACGGAAAAAGCTTCGGATACGCTCGAGGAAATCGAGCCGCGCGTTCAACGCGAACTTGTCGCCTCGCTCTCGACGCACCGCGTCGCGGAACTGATCAACGACATGAGCCCCGCGCAGGCTGCCGATATTCTGGCGGCGCTTCCGGCCAATAACGTCGACGCGATTCTGGAACATATCGATCCGACGGAAAAAGGGAAAATATGCCTTCTTCTGGAAAAACACGACGATCGGATTATCGGTTTTGCCACGTCGCATTACATTACCTTCCCGCCGGAAGCCCTTGTCGGCGATGTTATGAACGGTTATCGCGAGGTCGCCCGCAACGCCGATATCGTTATGTACATCTATGTAACGTCGCCATCCGGCGCTTTGATCGGCGTCGTCGATATCAAGGCGCTTTTACAGTCTTCCCCCGCGAGCACGCTCGGCGATATTATGGTAGCGAACGTCGTGAAGCTCCGCGAAGAGGACACGGTGGCGACGGCGATCAAATTGTTCAGCCATTACGGGTTTCGCGCGCTTCCCATCGTCAACGAGCGGGATATCATAAAAGGCGTGATCCCCTTCCGGGACGTCATGCTGGCGCAGCATTTGATTTAAGGTTTGGACATAGTTAGACATCACGCTTATCGTTAAGAACCGGATTATCGAAAGATTGGGCTGGAACGGCTTGGTTATAGGAAAACAACGATTCATGCTCAAATTAGCCCTTTATTATTCGGTTTTTTGTCCGTTAAAGTCTTTTTTATCAATTCTCTTTTAAGTTTCTTTCCATGTCTCGCCCCTTAGTCCGTTCTCGCCGCCGCCGTTCGTCGGCCTTGCTTCCCGAATCCCTTTATGAGGGATTGATGCGGCTCGTGCGCGTGGTTTTGGGCGGCGGCATTATGGCTGTCGCGTTCGGCATCGCCTTGTCCCTGATTTCTTACGCGCCGCACGATCCTTCGTTCAACACGGCGTCATCCGGCGTTGCCGCGGGAGCAGTCCATAATTTGTGCGGCGTTTGGGGCGCTTACAGCGCCGATATTCTGTGGCAGTTCTTCGGCCTCGGCAGTCTCATTCTGCCGCTCGTCATCGCGACGTGGGGTTGGCGCATCGCGGCGGATAAGGGCGTCGAGATGCTGGGCTGGCGATCCCTTGCGACGTTAAGCTCCATGTTATCGGGCAGCATCGCGCTGGCCTCGTTAAAATTTTCTCCGTCGCTTAGCAGCGTTATCCGCGAGGGCGCGTTCGGAAAAATGATCGGAAACTGGCTTATTTCTCTTTTGCCTTTCTCGTGGGGAAATTACGTTCTCGCTTTTCTATGCGGCATTCTTACGATCATCGGAACCTATCTTTCCTGCGCTTTGACGCTCGACGAATGGCATCATATCGCGCAAATGCTGCACCGGCTTGCAGGCTTGCTCACGGAGCAGGCGCATGTGGCGCTTCGCCATTTATTGCGCATGATCCGCCGCGAGGATAACGAACCCGATTCGAAAGAAGAAGGCGATCTGGACGCGGAGGACGAAGAAGAAGTCGTTCCCGAGGTCGAGAAAGAAGAGTCCGAACCGCAAGAGACTCGCCAGCCGAAACCTGCCAGAAAAGCAGCCCCGCTTATCAAGCGTCCCGCAGCCACGGCGCGGCAATCGCGCCTCGCGCTTGATTACGATTCCGAATATCCCTTGCCGTCCCTCGACTACCTCCATTGGCCGGAAAACGCCAAACAGCAGGCGGTCGTTTCGGAAGACGCGCTCGAGAAAAACGCCAAAATCCTCGAAACGGTCTTGGACGATTTCGGCGTCAACGGCCAGATTACGAAGGTCAGCCCGGGGCCTGTGGTCACATTATACGAACTGGAGCCTTCGCCCGGCACGCGCGCGGCGCGCGTTATCTCGCTGGCCGACGACATCGCGCGCAATATGAGCGCGACGTCGGTTCGCGTCGCGATTGTGCCCGGACGCAACGTCATCGGCATCGAAATGCCGAACGCGCGGCGCGAAACCGTGTATTTGCGCGAGCTTCTCAGTTCGACCGCGTATCACGAAACCAAAGCCGTTTTGCCGCTTGTTTTGGGCAAGGACATCGCGGGAAATCCAGTCATCACCGATCTGACCAAAATGCCGCATTTGCTGATCGCGGGCACGACAGGGTCGGGCAAATCGGTCGCGATCAACACGATGATTTTGTCTCTGCTTTATCGCCTGCCGCCGCAAAAATGCCGCTTCATCATGATCGACCCCAAAATGCTGGAATTGTCGGTTTACGAAGGCATTCCGCACATGTTGGCTCCCGTAGTCACCGAGCCTAAAAAAGCGATTATGGCGTTGCGCTGGACGGTGCGAGAGATGGAAGAACGTTATCGCGCAATGTCGAAATTGGGCGTGCGCAACATTGACGGCTATAACACGCGCCTGCGCGAAGCCGCCAAAACGGGCGAAAGCCTGATGCGCACGGTGCAAACCGGATTCGACCGCGAAACGGGCAAGCCGATTTACGAGGAACAGCCGCTCGATCTGACCGAATTGCCGTTCATCGTCGTGATCGTGGACGAAATGGCGGATTTGATGATGGTCGCGGGCAAGGAAATCGAAGCCGCGATTCAGCGCCTCGCGCAAATGGCGCGCGCCGCCGGAATCCACATCATGATGGCGACGCAACGGCCTTCGGTGGATGTCATCACGGGCACGATCAAGGCGAATTTCCCGACGCGCATCAGTTTTCAGGTCACGTCGAAGATCGACAGCCGCACGATTTTGGGCGAGCAAGGCGCGGAGCAATTGTTGGGACAAGGCGATATGCTTTATATGGCTGGCGGAGGGCGCGTCACGCGCGTTCACGGCCCGCTTGTGCGCGACGACGAAGTCGAAAAGATCGTCAAATTCCTCAAGACTCAGGGCGAGCCCGAATATCTCGACGAAGTGACGGAAGACGACGGAACCGACATCGGCGGCGACGGCAGCGATATCTTCGGTATGAGCGAAGGCTCCGGCGACGAATTGTACGATAAGGCCGTGGACATTGTTCTGCGCGAGCGCAAGGCCTCGACCAGCTTCATCCAACGGCAGCTTCAGATTGGCTACAACAAAGCCGCGAACCTCGTCGAACGCATGGAACGTGAAGGTCTCATCGGCCCCGCATCGGCGACCGGCAAACGCGAGATATTCGGAAGAAATCCGAAGGAAGAGTAAGTAAGGCTTGAGAACTTAGGCTGATTTAATCAAGCTCGCCATCCCCGTGAAGGCGGGGATCCATTTTCCTTAGTATCGTTTTTCGCCCCGGCCTCCCGCAAAAACCCCTGCGCTCCGAAAACTCACTCTATATTGTCCTGCAAATACTGTTCGCAAAAGTCGATTTTTTTATCGATCTCTTTATGATTTTTCTCGCGGTCGGCTTGATCCTTAAGACATCCTTTGGATATCTCTCCCGTCATAATCTCGCAGGGGCTGGCGCTCTTGCATAAAAGATGCGGCGCGGGAGAAACCAAGAGGCACTGCTGCACAAGCTCCTGTGCGCCTTCGGCGCCTAATTCCTTCTCGCACGACGGTTCCGCAGCTTGCGCAACGGAAACCAAACAGCACAAAGCCAGCATCACACTTACGGTTTTCATTTTGCCTCCGTTTTGCAGACAAAAAGTTTCTTCATGCCCTCCCAACCAACCGGAAATTTTGGGGACAAATGCTTATTTTGCTCCCTATTTCCCCAACAACCCCTTAACTTGATCTTCTGCATCGCTCGCCGCGCCGCTCAGGTTCGCGCCGAGTTCTTTCGCCAAACTGGAGCTTGCGATTTTCGACGCGCTTTCGGTAATCGCGCCCAAAACTTTCTGCGTAACTTCTGCTGGCGTCGCGCCGCCTTCGCTCTTGCCTATGTTCGTAAGATGAATAAGGGGCAAATTCGCCGATAACTTCTTACCCTTCAACATAGCCTGCGTGATGGAAATCTGCCCGCCCTGCACCGTCAAATTAAGAATGACGATTTTGCGCCCGGGTTGTTTATTCTCAACCGCTTCGGGTTTTTTCGCTTTGTTTTTTCCGCCGCCGAAGGACGCCGCATAAGCTTGAGTATTGCGCATAAGCGTTTTAAGATTGTTCTCGCCCTTATTATCGACTTCATAAGTTATCTGCGGCTTTTCGATATTGATGTCCTTGATGACGATGGGGCCGTCTCCGGCAAGCGAACTTGTGTCGATCTTGACGGCGATGTTTCCGAGATAAAGCGATTTGTCCGAAGCAAATCCTGCGGGGCTGCCCACGCTTAATCCCGCGAGCGCCGCGTCGCCCGAGGCGAGACCGATTTTCACCTGATCGAGTTTGACGGCCGTTTGGGTCGCCGCCGCGCCGTATGTCTCGATCGCCGACCGGACGATCGAATCCAGATTTCCCTTCAGAAAAAATCCGCCAATTCCCAGCACAACGACAAGGGCAACAAGGCCGACCAGAATCTTCTTCAGCATAGGATCCTCCAAAGGGTGAAAGTTTCGGGCGTTTTCAAATCTAGGCCGCTTCGGGCAAAGCGGCAAGTTATACCTAAAAATACGCGCCCTTAATGCAATTTTTACGAAGAACGCGGTAGTATTCGCGCCTCTTTATCTTCTTCGGGCGTTTTTTATGGACGACAGCAAGTTCTATAACCAGATTCGTTACAGGCTTTGGACAGACGATCAGGTGCGCTTCTGCGATCTGGACGCCCTGGGGCACGTCAACAACAATGCCATGGGCACGTATTTCGAAAACGCGCGCGCCCATCTTTTCAGCCTCGTGACGCCGGGTTGGCCTTGGGGCGAGACCGTTTTCATTCTGGCCCGCACATGCATCACTTTTAAGGAAGAACTTCATCTGCCCGCGCGGCTGAAAATCGGCACGTGCATCACGAAGATCGGCAAGACTTCCCTCGATATCTCGAACGCCCTCTATCACGACGAAAAGCCGATTTCCTACAGCGAGACTATCTCCGTTCTCATCGACCAGAAGTTGCGCACGCCCGCGAAAATTTCCGACGACTTGCGCAAGATACTAGCGCCCTATCTCGACGGCACTCTCAAACAATAAATTTCGGCTAATGCGCGACCAGCCAGCCCACTAACGGTTTCCAAACTTGGAAAACCGCGCTGGGGCTCGCCATGATGCCGATATGCCCCATCATCGGTTCGTGCCGCATCGCATGGGGCAAAGCGTGCGCCAAAGGCATGGCGGATTGCGGCGGAACGATGCGGTCGCGCCCGGGCACGACGACATAAGCGGGCGTTTCGATCTTTCGCGGATCTATTGCGATGCCTCCGATGCGCCATTCGTTTTTCGCGGTCATGTTGCGCGCGCCCCAATCGCCGAAACATTCGCGCGCCGTGGGGATGGTCAAAGGCACGCCGTCGTTGAGCCAATCTTCCGTCAGCACGAAACGCACGGCTTCCGCGCTCGACTGGTCGTATCCGGCAAAAGACGAAAATTTGCGGAAAGCGTGCAAAGGCTGGAACGCGGTGAAGATGCTTTGCACGACTTCGACGGGAAGATAATCGTTTCCGTCCGCCCAAACCGGCAGCTTGTCCTCCAGCATTGCGCCGTCCTGCCCCATCGCTTCGTATCCAGCGTGAAAATCCCACGGCGAGGCCAGCAAAGTTAAACTCCGCACGCGCTGAGGGCATAGGGCGGCCATCGCCAGCGTCAGCGCTCCGCCCATGCAGTAGCCAACGATATGGGCCGCCTGATCGACCGAAGCGATTTGCAAAGCGGGAATTAAGCGCTCCATCACATAATCGTTGAGCGTGAACTTCTTTTCGCTTTCGCTCGGCGCGTCCCAATCGACCACAAGAGGGCGAAACCCCTGCGCCGCCAGAAACCGGATAAACGAATATTCCGGTTCGAGATCAAGGATCGTAAAGCGGTTGATGAGCGACGGAACGATAAGAACCGGCGGAGCCGCAACGTTTTCCGGCGCATAGTCGCGCAAAGACGTCGTGCCCGAACGCCAGATGACGGGCGTTGTCTCGACGCCGCGGCGCGCCGGATGATTGCGATAAAGCGTGACGCCGTTCATGAAGCTGCGCGCGCGCAACAGCATCTCGCGCGTCAGATAAGGGGAAAGATCGGGATGTCCGGAGCTTAGCTCACCGAGGCGCGTCAGCGAGGCGTTGTTCGAGTAAAGCGACGCGCTTTTCAAGCTCGGCCAGACGGAGGGCAAGCTGAGCAAGGCGGAGAGAGTCGTCGCCATGTGAAGCTGCGCTCTCTGACGCTGCAGAGGCCGCAGATGCGGCTGCGGATTCTGAAGAGGCTCCGTCTTTTGCGGCGGAGGAATCTTCTTTGGCGCGGTTTGGGTCATGGGTGCCTCCCTGTCGCATCATCGCGGCCCAGTCGGCGAACAGGCGGCGTTGCGGTTCTAAAAATCGCGTCAATTCCGCGCGCGCGGAAGGATCGTTGGCAAGATTTGACAAATGCTCTTGCCACATGTCGCAAGCCTCCATTGCCAAAGCGTTGATGTCGGTCAGATTGGGTTGTTTTTCCGTCATAAAGCAAGTGAAGCACAGAACCGAAGGGCGGTGAAGGGGTTTCGGATTCCTCTATGCATTACGCAGTAATTCGTTAGTGCATCTTTATATTCAATTAAGGGAGTTAACCCAATTGGTACTGTTTCCCAGAACTTCCGGAAAATGTTAGAAAATCGCGGGATATTAAAAGAAAATTTACCTAACTGCGCTATGGTTCCAAGTATATGAATAAATAATTTAAAGAAGGACATTTACTATGCCAAATCCAGAAGAGCTTAACGCACGGGTTGGAAAAAATTATTACGCGGAGCTTAAAAACGCACCGCTTCCGGTCAATGATCAGGAAGAAAACGATAGAATCTGCGGCAGAATTGCTGCCGCCGCAAAATGGAACATGGATACCTTGCATTCTCCTACCGATGGCTTTGTTATTCGGGCAGATGCTGCTGACATGTCAAAATTTCAACGCGAAGTGATGGTAGACGCGTTGCAACGTTTAGGCTTTTCCGAAGCCAAAATTGTTCACAGCAAAACATTCGATGGCGACTTCGTCCAGATCAGCGAAACAAACAAACAAAGATTGATGGAAACAGTCGCGCGTTACGGGTCTTCGTCCGGCGCGTCGCCGCTCTCCGGAACGAGCGCTCGCAGAAGCAAGGTACCAACTGCGCACCTATAAGACGCATAGATGGAAACAAATATGCCACAATCCATCCTTGATAAAATAGATAACTCCCGATCTGGATGGGAAGAGGTTCCCAACGTCCGCCCCTTTTGCGATGGCATGAACATCGAAAAAGGCTATGCCAACATCGGCGATGCCAAGCTTTATTATGAGCGCGAGGGTAAAAACGGCAATGTCCCTCTCGTTCTTATCCCCGGCGGGCCGGGAGAGACACATCAAGGATTTCATCCTGCATTTTCCAAAGCAGCCGATTTTGCGCAAGTGATATATTACGATCCGCGAGGGGTCGGTAAATCGACAAAAGAGCCCGGGGAAAACGGCTGCTTTTCTGTCGAACAAGCGGTCGATGATCTTGAAAAGCTCCGCATAGAACTTAGGTACGAAAAGTGGTGCGTTCTTGGCCATTCTTTTGGGGGCGTTGTCGCGCGTCTTTATGCCGAAAAATATCCCCAACATACGTTGGGGATTGTTTTGAACTGCGCCGCATTTGATGGCCTTCCTATCAAGGCTGAGAGTTCAAAGGAGCGAACATTTTCATATCTGGTTGGCGGCGAAAATGGGAAACGTTTAGAAATTAATGCAGCTAAAGACACAATGGATCCTGCAAAATGGTTATATAATAAGATCACAAATGGTGACTGGAAACTGCAAAACTTTTACGAGACATCAAAGGAAGATGCCGCGCGCCTTGCGTTAGAATATGCAAAAGTTAGTAAAGAATTTTTCAATGATATGGAAAAGTCCATTGACGCATTGATCCATTCCAAACCCAAAAACAATAGACTTTCTGATCAAAGAGTCTTGATTCTTGAGGGCAAATACGATGTGACTTGGGCGGAAGGTAAGGGGAAAAAATTGGCGGATTGTTTCGACAATCACGAACTGATTGAGTTTAACTCTTCACACAGCCCCCACAATGATGAGCCAAATAGATTATTCGACGCATTAAAGAATTACGTTCGCCCTTTGAAAAAGGATTACGCAAAACCTTTAAACAAATCTCGGGACGGCCTTCCATCGCCTCCAAGTTCGAACCAAGACGAGGAAAGTCAACCCCAAACAGAGGAAGGGATGTTTAGGGGCAACGCCAGTAAAAGAGGAAGTAAAAACTATAGAAGCGTCCTGTCCAAGGGGCCCCCAACAACTGTTGAGAAAACGACAACAACGACAGGAAATAAAGCATCCACCAACCAGTTAACAAAACAATTCAGCGTTCGAACGCCAAGTTTCGACTTCTCTCCATGATTCAATCCACTCGGCGGGGTTTTGTTTAACTGTTTATTGCATCCCCCAAATTCTTAGTTCTCACATCCTATAATCTATAGGATACTTCGTCATAATCGAGGTTCTCAAAACTACGGTATTTTTGGAGTAAATGACGATACTTCGCGATATCCGCGTCAAAGCTAAGATTGCGGCAGAGGATGAAGCGCCAACTTCTTGCTGTCTTTATTTCTTCGCCTGATACGTCCCCATCAACGCGGCCTGCGCGAGAATATGCCCCTCCATCGCCTTCACGACATCGGCCTTTGTCGGCGCGTTCGTAAAATTAAGCGTGTCATCAAGAGCATAAAGCTTAAAGAAATAACGATGCCTGCCAATCGGCGGCATCGGGCCCGTGTATCCTGTCTTTCTCCTGTCGTTCAGGCCTTCTTCCGTTCCCGCGGGTAGCGTTTTAACGTCTTCCGGCAAGCCTTTCGCGGAAGGCGGGATGTTGTAAAGCACCCAATGCACAAATGTCATTTTAGGCGCGGTGGGATCGGGAGCGTCGGGATCGTCGACGATCAGGGCAAGGCTTTTTGCCCCAACCGGAGCGCCCGAAAACGTCAGCGGCGGCGATATATCGCTTCCTTGGCCGGTATAAAGGATGGGGATTTCCGCGTTGTTCGCAAAAACCGGAGATTCGATTTTCATCGTCATGGCATCCTCTCCTTGAGCCGCTTGCGCCGCGCTCCCTCCCGCCAACAGCAGAAAAAAGGCTATAAGAAATTTGGTGAAACGCAAGGCAAGCCGCTCCGAATTTGGTTAACTTCAGAAAGAGAAGTTTACCGCCGTTGCCCTGCGGCGTCACGCTTGTATTTTTCGGGAATTTGTTAAAACAGGCTTATTTAAAACGCATGATTTTCTTTTGTTTTAAGCCGCTTTCTGGCACATACTGTTTTCCGAAAAAATTAGCGCGAGAAATAAAATGGCTAAAAAATCTTCTTTCTCTGCAAATCCCATGTGGGGCGGGCATTATGCCGCAGGCCCCTCGGCGATCATGGCCGAGATCAACGCCTCCATTGACGTGGACAAAAGGCTCTACGCCCAAGACATCCGCGCCTCAAAAGCGCACGCGAACATGCTCGCGGCGCAAGGCATTATCAGCGTCAAAGACGCCAAAGACATTACTCAAGGACTTGATTCTATCCAGCGCAAAATCGAAAGCGGCGCGTTCGTTTTTTCTTCCGATCTCGAAGACGTGCACATGAACATCGAAGCGGCTTTGAAGGAGTTGATCGGCGATGCCGCAGGACGCTTGCACACCGCGCGTTCGCGAAACGATCAAGTCGCGACCGACTTTCGTTTATGGCTGCGCGATGAAATCGACGCATTGGACGCTGCCTTGGAAAATTTGCAATCCGCCCTGCTCGACAAAGCTGAAATCCACGCCGCCTTGCCGATGCCAGGATTCACGCATTTGCAGCCCGCGCAGCCCGTGACTTTCGGACATCATTTAATGGCTTATGTCGAAATGACGGGGCGCGACCGCGACCGTTTGCAGGATGCGAAGAAGCGCTTCAACGAAATGCCGCTTGGCGCGGCGGCTTTGGCGGGAACTTCGTTTCCCATCGACCGCGCGCGCGTGGCAAAAGAACTTGGTTTCGACAGGCCTATGGCGAACTCGCTCGATGCCGTATCGGCGCGCGATTTCGCTTTGGAATTTCTGGCTGCAGCGGCGATTTTGGGCGTGCATTTGTCGCGTCTTGCCGAGGAAATCGTGATCTGGGCAAGTCCTTCGTTTGGCTTTATTAAACTCAGCGAAGCTTTTACTACCGGCAGTTCGATTATGCCGCAAAAGCGCAATCCGGACGCTGCGGAACTTGTCCGCGCCAAGACGGGGCGTTTGCTTGGCGCGTTTACAGCTTTGGCTGTCGTCATGAAGGGGCTGCCTTTGGCCTATGCCAAGGACATGCAGGAGGATAAAGAGCAGGTTTTCGACGCCGCCGACACTTTGCGCCTATCTTTGGCCGCGCTTGAGGGAATGGTGCGCGACATGCACCCGCAAAAAGAAGCTCTCGACAAAGCGTTGCAAAACGGCTTTATCACCGCGACGGATTTGGCCGATTGGCTGGCGCGCGAAATCCACGTTCCCTTCCGCGATGCCCACCACATCACAGGCAAGATCGTCCGCTTGGCCGAAAGTAAAAAATGCCGCCTCGACCAGTTGAAACTCGCCGATATGCAACGCATCGAGAAGCGCATTACGAAAGCTGTTTTCGACGTTCTCGATCCGGTTCGCGCTCTGGCAAGCCGCACGAGCTTCGGCGGAACCGCGCCTCAATGCGTCAAACAGGCCGTTAAACAAGCGAGGAAAAGGTTTTTAAAAGCCTAAAAACCCGCTATAAACCCTGCCTATGAGTTTAAACCCCGTTCCAAACGACAGCTTTCCCATCGCTTCCGTCGATGAAATCATCATGGAAGCGAAAGCGGGACGCATGTTTATCTTGACCGACGACGAAGACCGCGAAAACGAGGGCGATCTGATCGTCGCCGCGCAATTTGCGACGCCGGAAGCGATTAATTTCATGGCGCATTTCGGCTGCGGCCTTATTTGCCTTCCCATGGCGCCGGAACTCGTCGAGCGCCTTCGGTTGCCGATGATGACGGAAAATAACGGCTCACGCTTCGGAACGCCCTTCACCCTTTCCATCGAAGCCCGCGAAGGCGTGACGACGGGCATCTCGGCGGCGGACCGCGCCCACACAATCCGAACGGCGGTCGATCCGCGCAAAAGCGCAAAAGACATCGTCAGCCCGGGGCATGTTTTTCCCTTGAAAGCGCATCCGAACGGCGTTTTGGCGCGCAGGGGGCAGACCGAAGGGTCCGTCGATATTATGCGTCTCTCGGGGTTGACTCCGGCCGCCGTCCTTTGCGAGATTATGAAAGACGACGGCACGATGGCGCGGATGCCGGATATTGTTTCTTTTGCCCGCGCTCACGACATGAAAATCGGCACGATTGCCGATCTTGCCGATTATCGCCGAGGATTAGAAACTTCGGAAAAAGTCGCGATCAGATAAGGAATACGATCATGGAATCTTCCAATCCTCCTTCTTTCTATCATTTCGAAGAGCCGCCGCATGTGATGATCGTCGAAACGCATTTCTACCCCGACGTTGCCGAGTTGCAGCTCCGGGGCGCAAAGGCGGTTCTCGACCGTGTGAACGCGTCCTATGAAATCGTCACGGTTCCGGGAGCCTTCGAGATTCCCGCGGCGATTTCCTTTGCCATCCGGGCGCTGGATTTCGATCCCGTGCGCCGCCGTAACGAAGGTTTTATCGCGCTCGGCTGCATCATGAAAGGGCATACGAACCATAATGAAATTATAGCCTTTGAAAGCGCGCGCAGCCTTCAAGACCTTGCCGTGCGCCACGCGATAGCCATCGGCAACGGCATTTTGACCTGCGAAACAAAAGAACAGGCGATCGAAAGAGCGGATCCCGCCCGCCTGAACCGAGGCGGCGCGGCGGCCGAAGCCTGCCTTCGCATGATCGAGTTAAAACATAGGTTTCGCCTGTCGCCCAAACGGCGCTGGGTTGCAAAGAAGTAAATTTATAGATTTTTATGGAAAAAAAGACCAAGAAAAAACCTGACAATATCATGCGCCGCCTCGCGCGTTTGGCCGCCGTGCAGGGGCTTTATCAAATCGCACTATCGTCCGAATCGGCGGAAACGTTGATCCGCCGCTTCCTCGACGATCCCGCGGTTCTTCTGCAGGAAGAACGGACGGTTATCGCCGTGGACGGAGAATTGTTCGGCGTCATCGTCTCCGGCGCCATCAAGCATCAGGCCGAGTTGGACGTTATGATTTCCGGCGCTCTCGACGCGCGTTTCTCGGTCGATCGTTTAGAACTACTTTTAAAGGCCATTCTGCGTGCCGGAGCCTTCGAACTCCTTTATTGTCCCGAGTGTCCGGAAGGCGTCATCGTCAACGATTATATCGATGTTGCGCATGGATTTTTCGACGCCAAGGAACCGGGCCTTATCAACGCCGTACTCGACAAACTGGCGAAGAAACTGCGTTCCTAAACCGCGCTTGAAAAGCGTTGTTTAGATATCCGGCGCATTTGCCGTATTCTGGCATTAACGTCTCGTCAAATATTGAGGTTTAGATTCTTTTGCATGAAAAAACCGCCGCTTTTTTTCCTTCTCTTCGGTTTTCTGGCTCTCGGCGCGCTGCAGGGGGGGACCGCTTCCCGCGCCTTGGCCGATGACGAAACTCCCGCCAAACAAAGCGACGCCGGAAAAGACGACGCGGATAAAAAGGGCGACGCCGACAAGAAGGACGAAAAAAAGAAGAAAAAAGAAACGGACATAACGGGCGGGCGCTTTACCGGAGACCCGATTTATGTCCACATAGCGCCGATGATCTTGCCGATTATCAACGATGACGGGGTCGAACAGCTTGTCACGCTTATTCTCTCCGTTCACGTTAAAGACCTCGACTCCGCCAACGCCTTGCATACGAATATGCCGCGCGCGGTTGATTCTTTATTGCGCCATCTTTACGGCGGATTGGACGAAGGATCCCTGCGCAACGGAAAGCTGGTCAACGTCAATAAAGTCAAGAAGAACGCGATCCTGGCCATCGGCGAAATCATAGGCGATGAAAACGTCGTCGATGTCTTGGTGGAAGGCGTCGCGCAAAGAATGCTGTAACTTATTCTATATTCCAGTTTTGGATCGCGATACCGGATGAAACGTCCTCGGCGGGAACGCGGACGATTATCAAGGTGACGGTCGCGCGTTGTTTTCTCATGGCGTTGTTGTTCGTGGCATAGGTCATAATAACCGGCATCTGCACGGTCCATTGATAAATATTATCGGAATTGACGCCCTGATTGACGACGACCGGCGTATTGGACGGAACCGTCGTCAACACCAGCTGGCTTTGCCTAAAGGTCTGCGCGATCTTCAGGCGGTTGAAGGCGTCTATGTAGGTTTCCCATCCCCTCGAGGTGAACCTGATTCTCTGCTTGGGCAACCTGACGGCAATATCGCCGAAGCCCATCGTCATAACTTCGGTGATGCTGGTGGTGGCCCATGAAAGTACGGCGCGGTTTGTCATGTTCGGCATCGTGAGGCCGACGAGCCGCAAAACCTTCCTTTGAGGGGTTATCGCGTAGTAAAGGGGGGCCGGTTTGGTAAAAGGCAAAAGAATCGTCAGAAGCGTCCCTAAAACGGCAATCGTCCACGTTTGGAAAATGACGCGCTTTTTAAGTCTTCCGAACGCGCTTATCGCACCTAAAATCGCGCGGTCTTCTGAAGAGACGGGTTTTTTCTGCGGCGCGGGGGGCAGCGCGGATTGCGCCTTCGAAGGCGCATGTGTGCTCAAAGGCTGAGCGTTGGTCATTTTCTGCTGTCCGAATTCATCGGAACCCATTGTTCGATGCTGATGCCGTCGGGATTCTGCAACGTCGAAACGCGAACAATCTGCAAACGCAGCGTGGTGTTGATGGGTTGCGGCGGCAAATTTCCGTCGAATTTGATCGTCACAGGAAATTCCACGATCCACGTATAAACGCCGTTGCGTTCGAAATTGCTTTGGATTTCGGGGGCGCCATTGATATCCATCGTCACCACGAGCTTCCGCGTCTGAATGGCGTCGATGAAGTTGGCTTCCTTGAGCGCTTTATTGAAACTGTCCCATCCGGTCGAGGTAAAATTGGAAGATATCTGTTGCAGCCGTTCGCGGTAATCGTGATAGCCGAAACGCATGACGTTTTGCGCGGTCGCGGCGGCCCACGCGGTCACCTGAGCCGGAGACAAATAAGGTTCGCTCAAAGGAACGATATTGATGATGCGTCCGTCCGACGTCGTCGCAAAATAAACGGGGCGCGTCTTCATCGTCAAAGAAAGCCCGACAATCGACGCGACAAGCAGCCCGATCACGACGATCTGGATCAGGCTGATGCGCAAGAGCAGCCGGTACCCGTCGCGATAAAAAGCGTTGCGGTTAAGGATCGTGGCGATAGCGTCTTTGACAGGCATGGCGTCCCTCTAAACAGGAAGGTTGATATCGGACAAGGACATGGCGACTCCGTATTCCGCCGAGCTTTTGCACGCCGAGCAAATCCGGTTGTGGCGGCCCTGCGACGGGAAGGGATGCAGGCACATAAGGCAGATGCGCGTAGAGGTTCCGGCGGGCGCGTTTTCGCCTTCCTGCGCCTTGTTCGAGGCGGGGCGCGGCGAAGTCCTGCGGATTTCCCCCTCTTGCGGCGGGCGGCGGCTGCCGGGTTTGCGTCCGGGCGCGGAGCGCCGGGGCAACCCGAGCCGAGCCGCGCGCGTCATGATCGCGGCGACGGAGCGTTTTAAAATAGAGCCGATTTCCTGCGGCGTTTTTCCTTGCGCCCACAAATCGCGCAAAAGAATGTCCTGATCCTGCCACGTCGGCCCTGTCAAAACGGGAGCGCCCACGGACACGCCGATCTCGTTTTCCAAAGCCGGATCTTGGGGCGGTGTTCTATCGTCGTCGCTCACGGAAAAAACTCCTGAAACTAAAGAAGAAAGTAATTCGGATTAGGCTTACATTATAAATACTCATAATACGTTAAAGCAGCGCTTTTGGGCTTTTCGAGTTAACTTTTCGTAAATATAAAAGCGGTCGTCAATGCCTCGTTCAGAAAAGCCGGATACAAAGCCCCCGCCAAGGATTTCGCGCGAGGGAAAGAGAACGGCGGTCGGGACAAAGCCTAACCCACTCATCTTCAACATAAATCCGCCTCATTTTCTGCCTATATAAAATTCCCGTTGAAGTTTATAACCCCCTTATCATGAGCGAATCGCCCGAAAAACCAGTTCTGACTATCAAGCCTCCCTCGCCGGAAAACATTTGGGCGGAAATTTCGGTCGCCGTCAATTATCTGACGCGTTTTAGTCTGCCTTTTAAAGACGAATTGCGTTCCGGATTGATCCGCCGGTCGATGGTTTGGTTTCCGATCATCGGGGCGTTGATCGGATTTATCGGCGCGGGCGCCGATTGGCTGACGACCGAGATGCGGATGCCCGGCATTATCACGGCGATTTCCGCCGTCGTCGCGATGCTTTTTTTCACGCGCGCGCTGCATGAAGAGGAATTCGCCAATCTGGTCGATGCTTACGGAAAAAGCCTCGAGAGAACCGACCGCGTCGGCTGGCTGAAAGACGAACGCTCGGTGCGCTACGGCACGCTTGGCATTATCCTCGTCATTATTTTGAAAATCGCGGCGATTGCGGATCTTGCCGACAACATGCTCGTTTTCCAGACGTTGATCGTCGCGGAAAGCTGGTCGCGCGTGTTGATGGTCGTAGCTGCTGCGTGGCTGCGCCCGATCGACGGAGACCCCGTCGCGGATCATTTCCAGCAGCCTCCGGCGCTTCGCGTCGTCCTGGCGCTCTGCATCGGCATCGTAATTTCTTATATCGCGCTCGGCGAAGACACCGCGACCGTTTTGACGGCGGGAACGATTGCGGGACTTATCGTCGCGCTCATCGGCGCCAACCACCTGCGCGGCTATAGCGGAGCTTTGCTCGGAACGTTGCAGCAAGTCGTCGAAATCACGATTTTAGGGATTGTGTTGGCGATACAGTAAACTTCGGATTATGTCACGTGTTTACTATCCGGGCTACATTCCGAAGAAAATAAACATAGGTTCTGAATGCTCAATTCAGTGGTTGTTTTTCTACACCACATAGCAGGCAGGCTTTATATAAATTCCATAAGCGGCGCATCCAACACCAGCCATAAAAAATATGATTCCCAACACTACGCTCACATAAGCCCACTGATGATAATTTTGTGCTGTTTTCCAGGTTTTTTCTTGAGCCCCCTTGTTTGCGTCCGGAATCCCTGCATTTCCGTATTCTAATTGCGTTAAATAAGCACTACTGTCCGGTTAAGCGCGAAGTTTAGTCCGAAAAGGTATTTTGTCGCAAGGGGTTAAAGCCTGTTTTATTTGGTGTCGATTTGAACTGGATTCGGCGGTTTTGGGATAGATTCCTCG
>Ga0181520_10000767_pt1 | contig 69222 bp, 56 predicted proteins | sample PEATcosm2014_Bin_29_FD_132451 | JGI IMG/M metagenome (GOLD analysis project Ga0181520, IMG submission 132451) | Peatland microbial communities from MTU Mesocosm Facility, Houghton, MI, USA - PEATcosm2014_Bin02_30_metaG | ecosystem: Environmental > Terrestrial > Soil > Wetlands > Peat | place... | reverse complement strand
GATATCGCTTGGATAGGATTTTCTTGGCTCCATCCTCTACTATTACTGCACTGGCAACAGTACAAAGATCACTTTTCTGGCGTCTTCGCAATATCCGGTCTCAAGATCGTAAACAGGTTCTAACAGGCCGAAATAACAACCAGGCCACGCGTTTCGTCGAAAGCGGACCGCTGCAAGGAGACGTGATCGTAGACAATCCCACGGAGAACGCGCCCTACACTTACTGGATTGAGGTCTACCGAGCGGAGGATTCAGGGCAGTATGACCGAATTCTTCGCTATCGCGGTCTCACCCATTACGGAGATGGTAATCCTCTGGCCGTGGCAGATTCTGAAATGCCTGAAATACTGCATCGCTTGGGATTGTGGCAAACCGGCGATCCGTTGCCTGTTCCAGCTCTTCTACCTCAGAATTGTCGTCATCTTTTCATGCGAAATAGTGAAGAGTGGTGCAAGTGATGAGCAAGGGCGGTCTGCACGTAAGCCTAACCCGCCAATGGATGCGTGGCGTGTTTGTCGTCTATCCAAAAACCGCACCACAACCCCTAAATGCCACGTTCCAAAGCGTCGCAGATGCCTACTTATTGGTCTGCGCCAACTCCGGCCCGATAAAATCCTCCAGTGTCACGCCCGTCATCAACTCCGAACTCTGAGACTGATCGCCGGTTGCTGCTTCGCCGTTGAGGTAGTTTTCCGTCAGGCCCTTGCGCAGCATCTCGAAGGCTTGCTCGGGCGTGTCGGCAAATTGGAATAGCTCAATGTCTTTGGGCGAGATGGCTCCGGTATCGACCAGCACATCCAGATTGAAGACCTTCTTCCAGTACTCCGAGCCGTAGATGACGACCGTGATCTTCTTGGCAAGTTTTTTGGTCTGCGCGAGAGTGAGAATCTCGAACATCTCATCGAGCGTTCCGAAGCCGCCGGGAAAGACGACGAGCGCCTTGGCGAGATAGGCGAACCAGAGCTTGCGCATGAAGAAGTAATGGAACTCGAAGTTGAGCGAGGGCGTGATGTACGGGTTGGGATGCTGCTCGAAGGGCAGACGAATGTTCAGTCCCAGCGTCTTGCCGCCGGCCTCGTGCGCGCCGCGATTTGCCGCTTCCATGATGCCCGGCCCGCCGCCGCTGGTGACGACGAAACGATGACGCCGCGAGGGAATCTGCTTGGCCCAGGTAGTAAGCAGACTGGAGAGCTTGCGCGCGTCCTCGTAGTAGCGCGCCATTTTGACTGCGGCTTCAGCGCGCTTGAGTTGCAGATCGCTTGCCTGGCCGGAGGCGATCTCAGGCGCTTTGGCGGGCTGCTCGTGGCTGGGCGCGGGCTGACGGGAGCCGGTGTTCTCCAGCAATTCGAGAGCATGATCGGCCTCTTCGCGTCCGCGAAAGCGCGCCGAGCCGAAGAAGACCACCGTGTCCTGAATCTGCTCGCGGCGGAAGCGGGCGAGCGGCTCCATATATTCGGAGACGATGCGGATGAGCCGCCCGTCGGCGCTGTTGAGAAATGCGGAGTTCTCGTATGCCAGCGGCGCGGAGTCGAGCGGCGGCGGCGCGCCGTTGCCGGGGATGACGGCTACCGGCATTGCCTTGTGCTCACTACTCACTGTCTTCTGTTCCTGATTGTTCATCGTTCATCCATCCCGACGGCGGAACGCGTTGTGAAATGCGATCCACAAATTCAATAGCCCCAGCCCTGAGACTAAGCCGCGCACGGCTCCGTTAAACGCAAAGTATCCGAGCGCGGGGAAATGCAAAAATAATGGGTTCTGGTCCCAGAATGTTCTGGACCATGGCAGATAGCAGATAGCCAGACCGATATACGTTCTCAACAGAATGCGCAAGAATAACTCGGCGCTCTCGAGCCAGCGTGGAATCCTGTGCGGCATCTTCTCGGATTTCTTCGCATCTGTCTGCGCTTCAGGTGCGTGACCGTTTGCGGAGCCAGGCGTTGGAGCCGGGTTCGGGGCAAAGGAGATCGATGTCTGTTCCGGCTGCTGGGACATTCTTGTTCTTCGCTGCGGGCGCTTCGTGCAGGCCACAAAATCGAGGCCCTGCACAGGGACGCCGTTAATCAAACGGTAACACAGCGAAGGTCGTGGCCGAGTTCTCACCAGCCTTCGTGCTTTACCGCCCCGCTCATCTCCGCCTATCAATGAGGCGGCGTCAACTCGATCTGATACGTTCCATAGTCGATCGTGAAAACTGCCGTTCCGCCAATCCGCACCCTGGTCTCGCTTCGGTTTCGCTCCGGCAGCCATAACTCACTCGTCTTTGTGAAGGTTTGCAATATCCGAGTTCGCGCAATCCAAAACGACGGGTTCTTGGCAGGCTCCGCATCAATCTTCAACAGCGCGAACTCCGCAGCATCCACCCAGATTTTGCCCCGATAGAGAAACTTGCTCGGCGTCAGCGGTTCCACATCCAGAACGTATGCCGTTCGCCCATCCAGCATCTCGCTCCCCTGTAGATGAAACCGGTAATTGGCTGCCGACAGGGCATTCGCATTTTTATCCTGCGCAGCTTCCTTTTCGCTCTCCATCGCCCGCTTCAGCACCTTTTCGCAAAGCATCTTGGAGCCGCTCTGTGAGATGATCCGAAAGCTCTTTCCCGATGAAGCGTTGTATTTGTATTCAACCTCCATCTGGCCTACAATCGTGGCGGAAAATCCCCGATACTCCGCCGCGTAATGGCGGATCGATTGCAAATCTTTCAGAGATTCGGTTCGCTTCTGATTATGGCGTTGCATCTCATCCACAATCTGCGCGGCGGTCAGCGAAGCGGGCACAGCCGTTTGCGTATTTGCGGGCCGAATTCCTCCCGCCATCCAAACGAGGACGACCGCCGCAAAGAGTCTTCTGCTGCGAGGGGAGAACATGAAAGCATCATAACTCGACTCTATTGATATTCTGCAATACTACCGGCGAGGCATCAATCGGCAAACATTCGAGCCAGATTTGCTCTACTTGTTCTCAAAAAGATGACTCCTTGACAAGTTCGCATTTTGAGAACTAGAATCATTGGAGAGGTGCGTGTGCACGTCATAAGCCGCAAGAAGCTATTGGAGGCTACAACCCAATTTGGAGGTCTCTTCGATCCGTTGGATGCGTGGTATCGCATTGCCAAAAAATCCGAATGGAAGTCGCTCCATGACGTGCGAAAGATTTTTCCCTCTGCCGACGGAGTGGAGAAATACACTGTCTTCAATATTAAGGGGAACAACTTCCGGCTGATCGCGGAGATCAACTACAAGACCGGGCGCATTTACATCCGGCACGTTCTACCACACGCCGCATACGACAAGGGAGGATGGAAATCATGAGCACACTCGCAGTCAGTCCAGCCTATTCCGCGCTGCTGGTCAGGTTTCCTCCTCGCGTCATCCGCACCGAGGAGCAGAACGAAAGCACTATTCAAGCTCTTTATGAACTCGAAGAGCGCCAGGATGCGTGGACAGCCGAGGAGGCCGAACTCGCCGATCTGTTGACACTTCTCATCGAGGACTACGAGGAGAAGCATTACCAGTTGCCGAAGTCTTCGCCCTTGGCAATGCTCCAGTTTCTGATGGAGCAGCACGGGCTGAAGCAAAAGGATCTAATCGATCTCTTCGGCACTGCCAGCATTGTCTCGGAGGTGCTGCACGGCAAGCGCGAACTGAGCAAAGAACACATTCGCCGCCTCAGCGCGCGCTTTCAACTCTCGCCAGAACTGTTTTTCTAGGAGTCTGCTGGAAATAGATTGATCGTTTTGCCTATACCCGCATCAGTTGCGCCGAATTCCATATCGTCAAAGCGGCGCCACTTATAAAAAACAATCGACAGAATCCAGCTTCCGGCAAAGAGCGCGACGATGCCGTAACCGAGGACGCCAAAGTTTTCATTGAGCCGTCCGACCAGAGTCCATAATCCGCCAGTCAAGTGGAAGCTTCCCGCGAGCAATCCCAGCGCCTCGATTCCGCCGACAGCCAGCGCAACGATCACAGAGACGGAGGTGATGGTGATGTTGTAGTAGAGCTTGCGAACGGGCTTCACGTAGGCCCAGCCGTATGCTCCCAGCATAAGCACATTGTCGGTTGCGTCGATCAAAGACATTCCCGCCGCAAAGAGAACCGGGAAGACAAGGATCGACGAGAGCGAGAGTCCCTTCGATGCTTCAGCCGCGGAGAGACCGAGCAAGCCGATCTCGGTCGCGGTGTCAAAGCCCAGGCCGAACAAAAAACCCAGCGGATACATATGCCAACTACAGCGGATCAGATTAAACATGGGGCGGAAGAGGCGCGAGAGAAAGCCGCGATTGCCAAGCAGCAGATCGAAGTCCTCATCGATATACGGTTCTCCGCGCCGCACTCGCTGGAAGCTGCGGCAAACCGAATAGAGAACGATAATGTTGACAATTGCGATGGCGAAGAGAAAAAGAGTCGAGACCAGCGTGCCGATGACGCCGCCGATCTCGCGGACGCCATCGATGCGATGCTGCAAGGCGAGCGCGGTAGCGGCAATGGCGATTGAGCCGACAATCACGATGGTGGAGTGGCCGAGCGAAAACATCAGCCCCGCGGCCACGGGACGCTTGCCCTGCTGCATCAATTTACGTGTGACGTTATCGATGGCCGCGATGTGATCGGCGTCAACGGCGTGGCGAAGCCCGAAGCTGTAGGCGAGAAAGGCCGTGCCGAGCAGTACCGGGAAACGATGAAATGCAATGAAGGCCCAGCACCATGCCGACAGATTGAAGCCGATCAATAACGCGTACAGCGCGATGATCCTGGCTTTTGTATGGCCCGGTTCGTCGTTGAGCATCGCTCGCAATAAGGCGATCATTTGGTTCCTGCTGGAATGCGCGCTGAGGTCTCAGATGTTCGTAGCACGTATTCTAAAAATGTATCACAACTGGAGTTTATGTGTGAGTTGTTAGCGGTTTTCCAGCGCGAGACCGGCGCGCGGCTCTTGATCTAAAATGGAAGTTGATAGGTTTTTGCACAACGGCCTGAAAAGATAGACGCCGATTGTTGCAAAGAGGAGAAGAAGCAATGGCGCTGATGAAGACATCCAATCCTGCACTGAACGGAAATACATTTGAAAATCTTCCGGGAATTCGCTATGGAGGCGTGCTCGACGAGACTACGCGGATGACGCTCGATGGCACGGTAAACAAGACCGGCATTCTGCTGCTTTGCGCGGTGGCGACGGCTGTGTGGACTTGGCACTCCTTTCTTGAATCGCGCGATCCGGCCGATGTTGCCCCGCAGATGATTCTTGGATTGTTCGGCGGATTCATTGTTGCACTGGTTACCACATTCAAGAAGGAGTGGTCTCCAGTGACGGCTCCGATTTATGCTCTGCTGGAAGGGCTGGTGCTGGGCGGCATCTCAGCATTCATGGATTTGCGCTACCCGGGCATTGCAATTCAAGCTGTCGGCCTTACCTTCGGCACGCTGCTTGTGCTGCTGCTGGCTTATCGCTCGGGCCTGATTCCAGTCACGCAGAAGTTCCGCATGGGAGTTGTCGCGGCCACTGGCGGCATTGCGGTCTTCTATCTGCTCTCGCTGCTGCTGGGATTCTTCGGCTTCCACTTTACCGCGATCAACGGCAACGGAGTGATCGGAATCGGTTTCAGCCTCATCGTCGTGGCCGTTGCGGCGCTGAATCTCGTGCTTGATTTCGACTTCATCGAGCGCGGAGTCGAGTGCGGCGCTCCCAAATATATGGAGTGGTACGGAGCCTTCGGAATTATCGTCACGCTGGTCTGGCTCTATCTGGAGATAATCCGGCTGCTTTCGAAGTTGCGCAGCAGAAACTAAGCGCGTGTTTCGTCAATGAAACTGAGAACACTATTACGTATCCGTGGGGCTGAAACGCAAGCTCTCTTCAGTCCCTGCGACAATCTCTGCATATGCCTGAAATTCGCACACTCTTATCAAGCTGAATGATGAGTCACGCTCCAAGTGTGAATAGAATGTTTATCTTCTTGAGATGAAAAGGCCTCTTAACCTGCTGTTAGAATAGAAAGTGCGGGAGTGTGCCGCGGAACGCATAATATTTGTTTCCAACCCAAAGGCCTGATCGGCCAAACGAAAAGAAGGAAAAGCTCCCCTGTGACTCAGACGATACGCAATATCGCCATAATTGCCCATGTTGACCACGGTAAGACAACTTTAGTTGACGCCATGCTGCGTCAGTCCGGTACATTCCGCGCCAATGAACAGGTGGCCGAGCGGGTGATGGACTCGAATGAACTGGAGCGGGAGCGGGGCATTACCATCCTGGCCAAGAACACCGCAATCGTCTTCGAGGGCGGCAAGATCAACATCGTGGATACGCCGGGTCACGCTGATTTTGGCGGCGAAGTGGAGCGCGCGCTGAAGATGGTGGACGGCGTGATGCTGCTGGTGGACGCGGCCGAGGGGCCGCTGCCGCAGACGCGCTACGTACTGGCAAAGGCACTGGAGGCTAAGCTCAAGCCCATTGTTGTGATCAACAAGATTGATCGCCCCGATGCGCGACCGCAAGAGGTGCTGGATGAGATTTATGATCTCTTCATTGATCTCGATGCGGACGAAACGCAACTGGATTTTCCGGTGCTTTACGCGGTGGCCAAGCTAGGCCAGGCAACTCTTGATCCGAGCAAACCAGGCGATAATCTACAGCCGCTCTTTGAGTCGATTGTCTCGACAATTCCCGTAGCCACGGGCGACGCTGAAGGATCGTTGCAGATTCTGGTAACGAATCTGGATTACTCGGATTACTTTGGCCGCATCGCCATCTGCCGCGTCTTCCAAGGCACGCTGCACGCCGGCGACGACGTGACGATCTCCAAGCGCGACGGCTCGCTGATGAAGACGCGCATTACAAAATTGTTCACGTTCAGCGGCCTCAAGCGTATCGAGACAACCGAGACCGCAATGGGCGATATCGTGGCCGTCGCGGGCGTTGAAGGTATCACCATCGGCGAAACGATCACCAGCGTTGAAAACCCTTCGCCGCTGCCGCTGATTGTGATTGACGAACCGACGATCGCAATTCAATTCAGCGTGAATAATTCTCCCTTTGCCGGACGCGAAGGTAACTATGTGACCAGCCGCAATCTGCGTGAGCGCCTCGAAAAAGAGTTGCTGACTAATGTGAGCATTCGCGTGGAAGAGACCGGCTCGCCGGACAGCTTCAAGGTTCTGGGCCGCGGTGAATTGCAATTGGCGATTCTGATCGAGATGATGCGCCGCGAGAGCTTTGAGCTGATGGCTGGACGGCCGGAGATTGTCACTAAAACTGTGGACGGCGTGCGCATGGAGCCGGTGGAGCATCTGACTATTGATGTACCCGAGACATACACGGGCGTGGTGATTGAGAAGCTGGGACCGCGCAAGGGCGAGATGACGAAGATGCATAATCATGGCTCAGGCCGTGTGCGTTTGGAGTTTCGCGTGCCCAGCCGCGGGCTGATCGGGCTGCGCAGCGAGATGCTCACCGAGACGCGCGGAACCATTGTCATGAACGCGCTCTTCGACGGCTACATACCTTATCAGGGTGAGATTCCGCAGCGGCCCACCGGCGCGCTGATCTCCGACCGCCAGGGATTGACGACGACGTACTCGCTGAATGGATTGCAAGAGCGCGGGATGCTTTTTGTCGGCGCGGGTGTCGAGGTTTACGAAGGAATGATCGTCGGAGAACACTCGCGCGACAAGGATCTCGACGTAAACGTGGTGCGCGAAAAGAAGCTGACCAATATGCGCGCATCAAGCGCTGATGATGCGATTCGCCTGGTGCCATACAAGACTCTCAATCTGGAGCAGGCCATTGAGTTTATCGCCGAGGATGAGATGGTGGAGGTGACTCCGAAGTCGCTCAGGTTACGCAAGAGAGTTTTGCAGCAGAACAAGAGGCCCAAGAAGTGGGAGAAGAACGGCGAATAAAGTTTGGATCGGCGATTACTCCGGCAGCTTTGAATCCAGCACTTCCTGCGCTCGCGCGGCGCGCCATGCAGCCAGCCGATCATAGAGCGCCGCATCGTTCAACGCCAGAATCTCAGCAGCAAAGAGCGCAGCGTTGCCCGCTCCGGGCTTGCCGATGGCAAGCGTGGCAACGGGAATGCCCTTGGGCATCTGCACCATTGAAAGCAGCGAGTCGAGGCCGTTGAGCGGCGTAGCGGCAATCGGCACCGCTAGCACGGGAAGCAGAGTCTTGGCTGCCATCACACCGGCCAGATGAGCCGCGCCGCCGGCGCCTGCGATCAACACACGCAACCCGCGCTCGCGCGCCGTTGCAACGTATTCGAAGAGTTGGTCGGGAGTACGATGCGCGCTCAGGACTCGCACTTCACAGGGAATCTCCAGCGCGTGCAGAATCTCTATCGCAGCCGAGAGCACTTCATAGTCGCTCTTGCTGCCCATAACTACACCAACCAACGGCTGTTCACTCATAACATAATTATACGAAAGACCAGACGCAGGCAAAAAGAAATAATTAGATCAATGCCGAAGCATCGCCGTGAAGGCCACTTCAATCACTGCAAAGATCACGCTGACTGCCGCGAGAAAGCCTTTGGCGCGCTGCCAGTTTTGCTCATGCCGCTCCATGCGCCGCTCCAGATCCGCGATGCGTCCGCCGTTGCCGTCGCCGGTGAGATTGGTCATCTGTGTCTTCAGCACACATAAGTCGCTCAACACCTGCGCTTCAAATTCATTCATCATTCGCATCCACTCGACTCCATTTGTGCGTCAGTCTATCCCGCCTACGATCCCAGCGGAAGGTTAATAAACAACGCCGTTGAAAACTCCGAGTAATTCGGCGGCGTTGAGCCGTCAAACATTCGGATATAAAACTTATCGTTGGCGGAAATGCGAGAGAAAGTCATAATCGGCTGGGTTGATCTCATCACCAAAGTAGGATCTTCGCCCTGTATAAAAACAAAATCCCGCAACCGAATCTCGAATCCACCACCTGCAGGCGGCGTCACGCCAGCGTTAACTGTTACTGATGTTCCACTCAACGCCGTCACCGTGAGCGTATTCAGATTCGCGAGCACCGTTGGGGCGATAGGAGCCGGGAGCCACGTATCAACCGGAACCGTCGTGCTAATCTTGATAGCCAGATCATCGGCCCAGTCGTTGGCGAAAGTTATAGCATATTCCACCAAATCGGGATAACTTGCCTGATAACTCACCTTAACTGTCCGCACGACTACCTGCGCGTCCAGATTTGCTGACGGAGCGTTTAGCAGTAGTGCATCGCCCGGCCAGACATCGGCAGCAAAGCTCATCCTGTTACCCTTATAAGTCCCGCTCCACATTGCGCTCACGCTGGCTGAGGCTTGCTCCATGGCAAGGGCCGCATTGCGGCAATCCGCGGAACTGCGCGCTGGCGGGTTGGTCACCGAGCCAATCCATGCAGCCTCGGTGGGCATTCCAGCCGTTGCAAGCGCCTGTTGAGAAGCTGTATTGACCGCTCGCCCGACTGCTCTGCCGATAGTTCTGTAACTCACGACAACCTGCTCACCGACAGCCGGAGCATATCCTGTATAGAACACTAACTTACCTGTGCGTTCTAGATGGCACTCGGCGGCCTCGGCTGTTGTGCCAATCCTCCGTGTATACGGATTACCGCCTAGAGGCGTGCTAACCACCCATCCCGAACCAAGGTTAGTAAGATTGAATGCGCGCATGGTTCCAATCAAGTTGATGCTGCTGGCAGCTACAACATTGCAAACACTTGGAAGGTTCGCAATTGCGCCATCATAAAGCGTAACCGGCATAGCTCCCACACCGTTAATAAACTGCTGAACTTCCATCTGTATGTTTGCATCTGCAGCTATCAATTGTCCTCCGGATATTATTGCTCCGCTATCCCCAAAGGAACGATAGATTGCCAACCCACGCTCATTTTCGGCGCAATGCACCCTGACGCGCAGCGTGTACTGATAGGATGAGTTAATTGTGTAAGTGGTTCCCGCCGGACTTCCTTGAATCAATGGCTGCAATATAACGGATCCGGTTCCTTGTTGCGCAGTTACTTGAAATCCAGCAATACACGTGGACTGTTTGTCAAGTCCCACAAAGAATCCGGCTAGAGCTCCTGAGCTGCCAGAAGACAGAGTTACACCTACAGCCTCCAGCAGTAAAGTTCCACCCATCTCTACCGGATCAAGCCAGACCAGCAGCGTGTCTCCGTCGATGCCATTGCCGCTTTCCATCGCAAGCCCGCCCGCGCCCAGTGTAAGATAGCCGGCTCCGCCTGTAACTCCCCACACATTATCATTAATTTGAGGCTCATTAAACAGCTCGCTGATAATTGTGCATTTGGAGGATGAAGGAGAATATGGGTCAGATGTTAGATAAAACTGAGTCGTAGCTCCGTCACCTAAAAAGTATTCGGTTACGTATGCAACCGGCTCATGTTCGCCGCACACGGTGACATCGTTCGCCAGAGCGCGCTTGACGCTGGCCGTGAATCCGAGGTTTGCCAGTGTCAGGCTGCCATCCGTTTCGTTCAAAGGATGCACGACATCTTGCACCGAGGTGAGCGTCAACGCCCCATTGAGCGCGGAGTACGCTGCCCGCGCCATACTGGCTACTTGGCCGGCGCTCTTGCTCCGTGATGCTCCTAGGTCAGGAACAAAATTACTTACAGCAGCACGTAGCGAAAGCCCTTGAGTAGATAGCGTGGTGACACCAGTATGAGTTACAAGATTTGTCAATAATGCCCCGGCTGTCATGCCTGTTGATCCTGTGCTGGGAGGCATCAGGTATTGATCCAGCAGTATCTCGTCGCTTAATGCCTGGATAGCGATTCGATAGCGCGGCCCCTCTAACGCCAGGCCGACATATTCCAACAGAGGACTTACAGCAATATATCCCGTAAAATAATAAGTCCCGTTGTCGCCTATTACGGTCAATGACTGGTTGCGCGTGGGTGCAGCCAAACTGTTGTTCGTTGGCAGACTTAGCCACAGTTGACATACGGAGGGTTCATTCAGTTTGCGCTCGATTGTCAGCGGCCGAACTGCATCGAGCGCTGCCGAGTAGTCTTGCCTATTGATTTCAATTTTCATTGTGACTCTCTAACCTGTTGACTCGCTGACTTACCGACTTGTTTAGACCAAAGCATTAGTTGCGGGCAAGAAGCTCCGATAACAAACCACTCTCTCACCATCCAATGGGTCGGTTACAGGCAAAGCCATAAACTGACCTTTGAGCATGACTCGCGCCTGCCCGTTCTTATTCTTTCCGTCTAACAGTGAAGCGGCTTCTTGCGCGCTGGCGATGGTCTGCAAGCGAGGATAATGAAAGATAATGCGCTCACCCTGGCTGCCTTCCATGACAAACAGCGCCGACCACTCCTGATAGAAACTTCCGCCCTCGCGATCAACAAATCCAGTGACGGCTTGCAACTTGGAACCGGCAGCTGGTGCGCCGCCCGGCAAAGGCTCGGCGAGTGTAAGTCCAGGCGTCGATCCAGTCGTGGTAGTCTGCGACACCAACGCAACATTGAAAGTTACGCGCCGGATGTAATTCACGTCCGTCAGCGCTGTGCGCACATACGCACCCGAAACCGGCGATCCCACAAAGCCGGTTTGTCCGGTGTAATCCACATCCAGCGCGATGATCGATCCGGCAGAAAATGTTGCGGCATCGGTCGCGGCCAAAACGATGAATGTAGCTGTCGATCCGCTTTGCACCGTGACCGCCGCCGCCGCCGATGCCCCATCCGCCGCAGGAGTCGCACCGTTCGCAGGTGCCAGCAAGTTCATATGCTGTGAACCTGTGGCCAAAGCCATAGTCAGCTTAGTCCAACTTAAAAAATCGAAGCTCACTTGCGCTTCAAGCGTCTCGCGCACCTGTTCAAGTGTCGCTGCAGGAATTCCCGTCGACACCGCTGCTGTTTTGCTTCCGGCTTTGCGCGTGAACTCCTGAATCCAACCTAAGCTAATCCAAGGGGCCGGCGGAGCGTTTAGACTAAACCCGCCCTGCTCTGACGGATCGAAGAGTACCGGCGTCTGCGCAGCTCGGTTTACCGGCGCAAAATACCCACGAACCCGCCGCGCGATCGGTGCGGGAGCTGAAAACCAATTCACCGTCATTTACTCCCCCTGCTCCTGGTAGCTGTAAACCATTACCTTTGCGGAACGGCTCAGCAGATCGCGCTGAACCACAACTGGCGTAAATCCCGGCTCGTCCCAAAACACTTTTGTTAGCATTGTCGTTGGAGGCGTTGCCGTGTAGTTTAGTTTGGGCGTGTAGAAAGGCTGCACAATCGACGCTAGCTCCTCATCCATCTCACTCAGTGACCGGCCCCGATCCAGCCCGCCAAAACTTTGAGTTCCGCAAGTCTGATAAAGAAACTCGCATTGCTCACCCACCATAGTGGATCCGAGATCCATATCGACGCCCAGGCCAAGCCAGCGCAAAACAAACACATCATTCGGAAGTTGACTGAAGGGAGCTTCCGCCTCCTCCACCAGAATCCCGGGACGCACTGCGCCGCGCAACAGGATCGTCCTCTCCGGATTGATCGCCGCCAATCGCGTGCGCAGCGCCATATAAAACGAGTCTTTCGCATTTTGCATGGAGTACAACCTCTTCTGTCCCGCGCTCAAGCATGAAGTGCCAGAAAATAGGAACCTGACCGCTGTCCACTGTCTTTACACCGCTTGCTGACGCGCTTCTCGCAGTAACAGCCGGTACATATACACTTGGCCGAATGCTTCGTTGGCGGCGATTGACTCAATCAAAAAATCCTGTCCCGCAACAGTTATCGCCAGAGTCATGGAAAACAGGGATTGAGCTGAACCGAGGTCCATTGCATTTACCTGCTGCTGTACGCCAGTTGCTGAAACCAGCAGCTCCCACTTTGACTCGCCATGCTCCTGCCACGATGGCCGCAGCTTTCGCATCACCACCGGACTTATCACTACATCGGCAAAAGTCGTTGCAACCAATCCCACTTCGGATTGGCTGGTATCTGTATTAGTGGCTGTCACGCGCAAAAGGGCCGTAGTTCCTGCCACACTTCGCAGCAAGGCATCGGCCAGCATCTGCGGCGCGCCAGTCGGGTTGCGCGGCACTGTATCGCTCATTCCTCACCCCAGCCTGTTCGCAACATAAGGACGCAGCCAAGCCTGCACCGTTTCGTCCACCAGCGAACTTGAGAAATACTGCATCTGCATCGTGTCGATCTTTGTCTTGCTCGCGTTCAATGCCGGCGTTGACTGCGCATTGCGCACTATCTGCGCGCACGCCGTCTTCACATCGTCGCCGATCGTCGCCAAGCCTGCCGTATAGGTTACCGCCACCTCATTGAATGGCAGTCCCAACAAATTCCACGGCAACATTAGCTCCCCCGTATTCAGATCAAAGTCCACCGAGGTAGGATCGATCTCTGTCCACTGCCCAGGCAGCGAGAACGCCAGCGCAATCTCCAGCAACGGCTCATTCGGAAGCTCTCCGCGCCGCGGCCTTGCATAGCGTCCTTCGATGCTGACGATTGGCGATGTAGCCGCTCCCAATGGAGCCAGAGGCAGATAACTCAACAACACCGTCTGCGATCCGCTGGTAATCCGTAACCGCTCCGTGTACTGAATCACGTTCAGGTCAGGACGCCTGCAGTAGCTGTTGATCAATGCCGTGGCGGCCGTAATCCAATCCGCCGTCGTCCCTGCCGGCAATCCATAATTCTGGTAATCCGCTGGCTGCAGATATGCCATACTCCACCCTTCCCTTTTTTGCCTCGTATGTTGAATGGCTAACTCGCTGGCAAAGGAACTCAAATACGCGGAGTCCCTTTGCCAACGCGCGAACTCGCCAACCCGCTTCTTAGTGAGTTACCTGTACCTGGCAGTGTGCATAGCCGGCGCCCTTTACCACTGGTGCGCCAAACTTCACCGCGACATACTGGTAAGTCAGCGAATTGGGAAGTCCAAGCTGGAAGACGCGAGGAGCAGGATCGCCGAGCCAGTGATACTCGATCAGATCCTCGGTCACGATGTAGGCCGGAAGAACCGCTCCTGATCCAATTGTGCCCGTGTAACCCAGGCTCCAATCCGGAATCAGCGGCAGATCGCCCGCCTGCGTCGAAAGCATCTTCACCGTCAAGCCGCCTGTAATGGCGCCGGTGTTCAACACCACGTTGAACTCGGTCTTCATCTCCTGGTCGATCAGGTCCAGCAGCATGGGATTGGCATAAATCGCCGTGGGGCGCACATAGTAACCGTTGCTGGCAACCATGGCCGCCACCGCCGTCTTCAGCCCGTTGACAATCGATGCTCCTTCAGCAACGCTCACGCCGTTATTGCCGGCGGCGATCTGCGCTGCGCATCCCATGTATTGATTAGTCACCGTCGCAGTCAGGCTGGCTTCGTTGCCGTTCCACAAGGCCACGTCGTGCGCCACCATCACGCCGCTCACCGTATCCACCAGGTCTTTGGCCTGGAGATAGGCAAACTGCTTCTGCTGGTCGCCCAGTTCGATGTCGAAGAGGTTGTAGTTGATCTGCGCCACAATCGCCTTCAGCATTACGGACAACTCCGTGCGTGTCGGAGTTACCACTGCCGGCGCGATAGTGCGCGGATTCATAAAGCCGGCCGTGCCCGGATTCGGTATGGCGGATTCCACGAAGAACCGCGATGGATGTCCGGTCGCGGGTACTTGCTTGATGCGCTGCCCGAAGGGGCTCGAACGCCGGCAAATGTCGAAAATCTCGGTCTGATACAGCGGAACTTCGATAGCGCCCGGTCCGATATAATCCGCTGCCGCATGAATGTTTGCAAAGGTTGCGTTCATAGGCTCTTTCCGCCCCCTCCATGGGGCTACTTCTTAAGTGATCACTGATCAGTGATCCGTTAACGTCGATCAGCAGTCAGGGCAATGGTCACAAGCAACTGACCACTGATCACAGACAACTGATAACTGCTCTTACGCAATCGCGCCTGCCCGCAGCAGTTGCGTCTTGACCGCAATGCGCTGCTCCAGGCTCAGTCCGGACAGCGCCGCATCCAGAGTCCGCACATCCACAGGACCCTCGTTAATGCCGTGCTTGGCCAGCATCTCGCTGGTTGTCGAAGGCAGCGTCTTGCGTATCGGGTTCAATACATTCTGTGCGGACCCGGCCTTCACTTCGGCTAACTCTTGTTCAACGGCGGCCAGCTTCTCCGCCAGTTCAACCTCTCGGCGGCTCTGCTCGACTGTCGCCGAAATCCTCTCCACTTCGCCGGTCAACACGCCTTGCCGCTCTTCAAGCCAGCCCAGCGTCCGTTCCAGCAGTGTCGTCGCGGCTTCCAGCCGCTCCGCAATCCCTTGCTCTTTGATCTCCATGCCATTCCTTTCTTCAGTTGTCAGTGGTCAGTTGTCGGCTATCAGTTACGGTTAGCTGTTTTCGAGGCGAGTCTTCTCCACGGCTCTCGGTCAATGGCTTGCTGTGAACTAGTGACTGAGAACTGACAACTGACAACTGTGAACTGTATTTGCTAACTCGCCATGCGGAAGCTAGTCGCCCGGTAAGCCGCCTTGTCCCGGAGCAATATCGCCGCTCCGGTAAAGGTCACGCGGGTCAGCTTCCAAACATCGGCCCGCATATCTTCCACCCGCGCGTCGGCTAACTCATAACTCATGCCCATCGATTCGGGCGAATGCGCCTGAATTGCCCCCGCCACTTCGGGAAAGTCCCGCGCATACAAGTAACCGCGCACCACCAGCCGCTGCCCGACCAGATCCGCGTCAGTCAGCAAGCCGATTTTGCGGCGCGCATCATGGCCGTCCCACCCCGGCCTGTAATCCACCGCCATGCCCAGCAGCGAGGGCAGCGCTTTTTCCGCCGCCTCGCGCGTCAGCATCACCCGGTGTCCGCGCGCCCCCGCCGGTGCCTTGTCGCTGGCTGAATTCACCATCGTCAACACCCCCTCGAATGGCACCCGGTTGGGGTGTCCATCCACATGGGGAATCTGTACTGCCATCGCTTCCAGTCTCATGCGCTCTCCGCTCTTGAGGGACTTAGGAACCAGGAACTAGGGACTAGAACCCATTCAGTGATTTGAAGCTCGAACGAAATAATCTCCCTTGTTTCAGGGCCGAGTCTCACAACCAGGTGCCTTAGTCCCTATTCCCTACTCCCTAGTCCCTGCTTCTGTTCCTTCCCCCATCAACTGCACCGCGCCATCCTGCCCCAGCGGTCCCAGCCCCCGCATCGCCCGCACCTCGTTCACCGTCAACACACCGGCCTGCAAGAGTTGCACCTGCACCGCCAGCTCTGTCTCCTCGTCCCTCGCATTCAGTTCGTTGAAGACAAACTCAAACTCGCGCCATCCGATGCACTTGCCGAAGAGGTCGCGGGTAATATGTCCGGCCAGCAGCATCGCCAGCGGCGAGATCGCACCACGGAAGGCCTCATCGGTCATCTCCGCGGCGGTTGATCTATTGACATCCGCCTCCAGCCCCAGCATCAGCGGCGGCAGCCCAAAAGCGTTGGCCACCATGCGAATCAGAAACTCCTGCCACTCCAGCCGCATATCCGCGTCGGTTCCCTGAGCAAAGCGCAATACCTCCGGCTTCTGCTCGGTGGAAATCAGAGGCACTCGCCCGGTTCCTTCTATCTCGTCCTGCCACCAGCGAATCAGCCGGTCATGCTGCGCCGGCGTCGCTTCGTTCAGCCACAGCGCATATTGCGCCACCGCATTCGACGCCAGCTTGCCCGCAAAGCGGTGCGCGCTCAAAAACTGATTCACCGTCTCGAAGGCTACTTCCAGCGGTCCCAATCCAAAGGGCGTAAAGCTGCGCGGATTCATCCGCACATACATCAGTTGGTCGTCGCGCAGTTCAATCGCGCTCGATTCCATCTGTCCCGGCATCAATTGCGCATACCGCGGCGACTCCGCCTGCCCATCCCATCGTGGATTAATCCGGATCGACGCTCCGTCCACCGCCCAAAGCATCGCCGGCCGCTCGCCGTCGCCGGTCGGCTCCATCTCCATCGCCCCAAAGCCGCCCGTCAGCATATCCTCGATCACCTGTTCAATCAAGGTTCTAAAACTGTCCGATGCATTCGGCTCTTCCAGCGTCCGGCGCAGCGCGCGAATCTTGCCTGGCGCGTTGCCCAATTCTCCCGGCTTCACTCCGCGCCGCACCCGCACCTGCCAATCCATCGCCGCGATGCGATCCTTGATGACATTGATCGCCCTGCGCACCACCGGCGTCTCCGCAAACCGGCGCAGATTCATCGGCGTCGGCTTGGGCAACAGCCGCCCCGGAAACTGAATCGGACTCAAAATCGCTGGCAACGCCAGTGTCTTGCGCTCCGCCTCCGCATCGGCGGCGCTCGCCGCCAAATCCGTCCTCCGGCCGCTCCCGGTAGCCTGCCGCCATATCTCCCGCAACTGATCTCCTACCTTCACGCGCACCTTCCTTTTTTTCCGCCGCCCCGCCCCAAAAACAAAAGGCACAACCCCGGAAAGGGTCATGCCTCGTCTCTTCTAAGTTGTCAGTGGTCAGCAATCAGTTGTCAGATAACTGCCGGCAACCTCAGACTTCCAACCGTTTAACTACTCAACAAAATCGATACTACCGCAAACACAAGAAATTATATGCAAACCTCAGTGAAAAATTACTAACGGGATGAAAAACTGAGAACTGTGAACTGTCAACTGAGAACTGCCGTCACACCAGCAGCTCGCGCCGCGCCGTCTCTGCTACCCGCCCCAGGTCTGAGGTCGTCAGCACCCTGATCTCGTGCTCTTCCATCGTCTCCACGCCAAAGCGATACATCTCCAGCCGCTCCGGCTCCTCGTCGGTCGCGCCCAGCTTCAACGCCGGCTCAATCACAGCCGTCAACTCCAGTTGCGCCTTCTCTACTCGTTCCACGCCAATCCGCAATCCCGCCGCCGAGAATGCCAGCACCTTGGCCATCTCCACGCCGGGCTCCATGCTCACCGCATGAAACATACGTATCAATCCATTCGGCCTGTACCCCGCGTCAATCCGCAACGGATCACCGGGCCGCGTATACTCCGAGGCCGCGATGCGCTTCCGCATCAGATCCCACACCCCGGCTCGCTCGAACTCCGTCCGCATCCGCGCTTGAATCGCGGCGCGTCCGCTCAGCCTTTGCGACTTCTCGCGCGGCGGCGGCTCCACATACAGCCGCATCAACTCTTCCATCCCCGCCGGAAGGCTTTCCGCGAGGTAGGCCTTGGGCTCGGTCATCTGTACGCTCAACGAGAGCGACTCCGTCAGCAGCCGCATCAGCTTCCCATCCGGTTCCGTCTCGAAGCGCTTGCGCAGCTCGCTCTCCATTCCCTCCAGCAGCGCGGTGTCGGCCTCCGGGTCAAGGCAGCGCACTCTGCGCCAATCGCGAGTAAATCGCACCAGAGCCGGCGCCGGGCTGGCCGCCGCTCCGCTTGCCTGCTCGCGCAGGATCACCCCGATGTGCACAAACTCGTTCCGCACCGCATCCGGTACATACCGGAGCAGTTGAAACTCGCACGCCCGCCGCTGGTTCGCGTTACTCATCGATGTAAGTTCTCAGCCTTCAGCTCTCAGTTCTCAGCCATCAGCTTGTGATTGCCAGCTTCCAATCGTCTACAGTCAATGCCGGAATCTGATAGCTGATAGCTGAAAGCTGCTCCTCAATTCACCCCACCCACAATGCTAGACCCCCATCGCTCCACTTTCCAACCCCCATCCCCCACTTTTTTCCCCATCCCCACCCATTTTGGAAATGGCTCCCTATCCGATCTCCCGAAGCCTTCGATCAGCTCCCGTATCTTGCTCTGCCTTGCCAGCAGCTTCTCCACCAGCGCTTCCATTTCGCTCAGGTCGCCGCCATACCACTCCGGAGGAATCTCGCTGGCCGCCGCCCACACTGTCTCCGCCGCCATCGTCTCCAGCCGTGTCAGCCACGGCTCAAAAGCCTCCCAGCCGGCAATCTCCCGATACACGTCGTTGCGATAGTAGATTCCGCGCAGCGGCACATCCTCGAACTTCCACTCCCCGGCGTGAAAGCAATAACCAAAGTCGATGAAGACCGCCCGGTAGCGCCGCTCCCGCTGCTTGCGCGCGAAGACCGCCTGCCTGCCATTCGCATTCCCCGTCCACTTATCCAACGCCAGAATTCCGGCAAACTCGCCCAGGTTTCTCACCTCGGCCATCTGCTCCTCGGGCAGGTAATCCACCACCTGTCCCGGCATCAGCCCGCCCACAAACCGCGATCCAAATTGCAAACCCGACTGGCATCGCACCCGGCTCTTGCCCAGATCGATCTCCAACTCCGGCGTATTTTCCACCAGCCAGCTTGAGACCTCCACCAGCTCCACTTCAGGTGCCGTCAATCCCGCGGCAACGGCGATTCTCGAAGCCAGAAACTCATTGGCCAACACCCGTATATGCTGCGGATTATTCTGAAACTTCACTACATAAATCTGACCGTCCGCGCCCAGCATCAACTGGCCCTGCGCTCCGCCCCGCATCTTCCGGATCTGCTGCACCGCCAGTACCGCCAAGCCCGTTCTCCCGCCTCTTCCAGCGCCTCTTCAAATTCTATGCGTTGAGACCTTCAAAAGCAGCTTTCAGCCTTTAGCTGTTAGCTATTAGCTTTCTCACCAAGCGGTCATCGGCAACAAAGCTCGCAAAACCGTTGGAATCACTTACTCATTCCACACCGCAATCCACAAGCTGAAAGCTAAGAGCTGCCTTTCAGCATCTCCGCACTTGCCGCCAGCCCAATCGCCATCGCCATCACCCGGTCATCATGCGTTCCCGGCCGTGCTCCGCTTCCGCCATCCGGCCTGCGCGTAAAACTCCGGCACTCGGCCAGCAGGCGACGGCTCTGAAAGCGCTCCGGCTCTTCCACAAGTCCCGCATCCAAACGTCCCAGCATCGCCGGCCGGCTCACCGATGTCGTCAGCCAACCCGCCTGCCCGCCCTGCTTGTAAACCCGTCCATACCCGCAGACATTCTCGATCAGCGCCAGAATTCCGCTGCCGTGGTTGTTCCTCTCCACCACCAGCCAGGCCCGGTTGTACTCCGCGGCCAGATCCGTCACCAGCCGCGCCAACTCCAGCCCGCCCAGATGTCCGGCAAACTCCGCGCACTGCAATCCCGTCTCCATCTCCAACACTTGCGCAGCCGAGTAATCTCCCTCGCTTCCTCCGCCCGCAGGGTCCACCGCCACCAGATACTGCTTACCCTTCAGTGGCGGCAGCCAAATCTCCATCTCCCCATTCCACCGCGTCTCCACCGGAGCAGCCATCGTCGCCAGCCGCGCCTCAATCGCGCCCAACTCAAAGATCGATTCCCCGCTAGCCAGAAAGCAGCTCTCCTCATCCTCGGCGTACTCCTGCCGCGCCAACCCGCGAAAATCCGCTCGTATCTGCCGCCGGTAGCCGATCTGCTCCAGGTCCAGCTTGTGCCGCAGCATCAGCTCCCGCTCTTCCTCGCTCAGGCTCGCCTCATCCACCGCCTTCGTCCGGTAGCGCCGCTCCATCCACCACGGAAAAAAGTGCCGCACCATCCCTGTCTCCGCGGCCTTCTGCCACTCCTCGTGAAAGCAGCCGCCCACTCCCTCCGGCGTCGATTCCAAAATCAGCTCCGCCCCCGGCGCCATCGACGCTCGCAGTCCTGCCAGTGTCTCAGCAGGATCGCCCGGCCAACGCGCCAGCTCCGAGCAGTGCAGATTCTGCACCGTCAAGCCCCGCCCCGCATTCCGATCGCCCGCCGTTACCACCCGGTACTGCGAATCCATCTCAGGAAAAACAATCTGCCGCACATTCGCTCGCGAGGTCCGCAAAGGCCCCTCGCGCAGCTCCTCCGGCAGCCGCTCCACAAAGCGGTGAACAATCCTGAAAATCTCCTCAGCCGCCTCCTGCGTATGTGCAACCTCCAGCGTCAGCGTCCCCGGCTGCGTGATGGTCTTCAGAAAAAATCGCGCCGCCGCCCAGGTCGTCATTCCCACCTGCCGCGCCTTCAGCACGATATTCCGTTCGCCCCGCCGCCCTTCAAAGGCCCGCTGCGCCGCATTCGCCTTCAGCGGCCTCGTCCGGCCCTCGCGCGTCCTCACTTGCAGAAGCCGCGCAGACAGCGCCATCCCCACGGTTTGCCCCTTCAGGCTCGCTGGACGATGATCCAGGATTTGCCCGAACCGTTCCAACTCCTCCCGGTCCAGATCCTCCATCAGCAGAACCCGCTCGCCGCCTACCACGCCTGATACTCCGCATACCAGCCATTTCCGCCGTCTCCGCCGGTTCCCGCTGTCGTGTAGGTTGCAGCCGTATAGCCGCTCCCGCCGGAAGCCGTGCAGCTCGCAAGCGCGCCACTGCTCCACGTCGGCGTAATCGTGCCTCCCGTGCCGCCGCCGCCAACTATGTTGAAAGTCACGTTCGTGCCCGTGCCGCATCCGGCTCCAGCTTGCGCTACCGTGCAACTGGACAGCGCCCCGCTCGTAACGCCCAGCGTCACCTTCGGCTGCGTAGTGCAACTGCCGCTGGTGGCAAGCGCTTCAGGAACTGTAACAAGTCCACCAGGACCGCCGGCGACATAAATCGAGGGCCAAGTCGTAACTGCGGCCTGAGAAGAAAGTATTCCCACTCCACCGCCACCACCACTGCCCGCGCCCGTCGAATTCGCTGACGGTGGCATCCCATAGGCTCCGCTCAAATCAATCACTCCGCCCGTGCCGTTGATCGAAGCGCATATCATCACCACTCCGCCGCCCGGCAAGCCTGCAGCGCCGCCTGAGCTGCCTCCTTGCGCTCCCGGCGCACCGGTGAGATACAAGCCGTCCAACCCTCCAGCAGAGACGTTAATCATTGCCCGCTGCATATTTGACGACAACGCTCCTCCAACTCCGCCGTTTCCTCCACTCGCTGCGCCGGCCGCCCCACCGGAAAGGTTTCCATAACTTCCACTGCCGCCGGTAGCAGACAACATCGAGATCGAACCGGCTGTTCCCGCGGCAGTGCCACCGCCTGAACCGCCGGACGAACCGCCTCCAATACCGTAATGCCCCGCCGGCCAGGTGCTTTTCGATCCATTAATCAGCATGGTTCCGTTGATGTTGCATGCTCCTTGTGAATGGATCACGAGCCCACCTCCCGATGACACGATATTGCCGTAGGCATACGCTCCGGTGTCTATCTGGAAGCTGGTTGCGAAGTATTCTCCTGCCAGCAGGTAGGGTGACGAAGACGTCGCATTGGTAATGCAATGCGTGGGACCAGTCGAGCAGCTGCCAGTGGAACTTATCTCGTAAGATCCGTCCGCGCCGGTGCCCAGGTACTCAAGCCACGGCGGCGTGTTGTTGATCAGATTCACATAAGCCGTGGTCGCGAGTTTTGTGCTGTTATCCGCGGCCGCTTGCGTCGTTGCTGTTGTGCCATTCGGCAAAGCTGGAGTACCACTCAGGTTTGATGCCGTCGTTGCCGTCGATGCGTTCCCGGTCAATGCGCCTACAAATGTCGGAGCAGTCACCGTACCGGCAAATGTGGCTGCGCCTGTTCCGCTCAGATTCGCGGCAATTGTGCCGTTGTTGCTGCCGCCCTCGTAAACTACCAATCCGCCGGTCCCTGATCCTGAGGCATTATTGATCACCACCGCGCTCGCGCCGGCCCCGGAGTTAATCATTGTCTGACCGTTCTGATAGAAGACTTCCCTGTCCAAGCTATTCACAACATCGTTCAGACGGAGATAGTTGCTTGTATCCATCCTTAGCTTCCAGGTCGGCGTACCCGCGTAAGTGCTGAATTCATAAGCCGCGGTCTGCGCTGCCCCGGAGCCGGCTTGCACAATCACATCGTTCTCCGCCGCCGTCGCATTGTTAAATGTGTTGGAGCTACCCGCGAACGTGGACGATGCCGTGGTCGTTAAGCTCGTCGCGCTGGCTGCGCCCAGCGTCGGGGTTGTAAATACCGGCGAGGTCGTCAGCGCAAGCGTCGATCCGCTGCCGGTCAAACCAGTAATCGATATTCCATTCAGCTCCGTCGCGTTAGCGTTTCCAAGTTGTCCTTCTAGCTGCCAGTAAGTTCCATCAAAGGTCGCTGATATCCAGTGTCCGGCTAACAAATCATTAGCGATCATGTTGCCCGATCCGCCCCACTTCTTGATCGTCGCGGCGGTTGCTCCGTTCACTGCGAGCGTCGCGCTGCCTGTGTTGGCTACATCGGCTCGGAATTGAATATGATCGCCCGCCGCTGGCGTAAACGTCGGTGAGGTCGTGCAAGTGTAAGCCGACCCCGAACCGCTCGCCGCACTGCAATTCGCCGGCACGCTCAGGTTATGCGAGGTCGAGGCAACAATCTGGCTGCTCGAATTGCTGCTCAATGTATTCGATGATGCCGGTACGCTGCCGCCGTTAATCTTGCCTACGCTCGTCGCCGATTGCGTCCCCGTCACATCGCCAGACAATGAACCGGTAAAGCCTGCCGCTGTCCCCGTTGTGTTCGCCGCATTGTTCGGGATGTCCCCGCTCAATAGAGTCGGCAACTGCGCGTGGCCCAGCGTTCCACTGTTTACCTCAGACGCGGCAATCGACTTGTTCGTCAACGACTGCGTATCGCTAATGCCGACAATGGCGCTTGCGGGCGCAGTCAGCGATGTTCCCCATGCGCTGCCCGTCGAAACTGCGATGCCCGCGCCAGGATAAGTCATCGAGCCTCCCGTAAATGTGCAGGTCGTGCTCGCGCAACTCACCCCCGACCCGGTAAACGTGAAAGCTCCGGTTGTCGAATTGATGCTGCTCACGCCGCTTGATCCCGCGCCATAATTCGGAATATTCAAAACTCCGCCGCTGAGCGTCGCCGCGCCGGATGTTCCTGTTGTCGTGAGACTCTGGAATGCAAGGTTCGAAATCTGAGAGCTGTTGATCTGCCCGCTGCTGTTACCGAGTGGAATCCCTGCCCATGTTCCTGGCGTTCCCGCGGCCACATTCACCCAGGCCGCTACTCCATTCACAGTCGCAGCCGAGTTCTGCTCTAAATCCCCTTGCGACCACGTCAATGTTGTCGGTGCACTGGATGTTTTTGTCGGCATTTGAATCTCGGATGCCAGCAAGGGCGCAGAAAAAGTCAGCGTCGTCGCAGTCGAGTGCGTCGATCCAAGTGTGCTCGTAAGGTTCACCTGCACAGCGCTTGGATTGGTAGCATTCACAGTGCTGATCGTTTTGTTCGTATCCGTGCCGATACTGATTCTCTGGCCAATAGATAGGTCTGTAGCGCTCGTACAGGTCAAAACGGCTGTGCCGGATGTGCCCGTGCAAGTCGTAGCCCCGCCATTCGGCGCGCCAGTCGTTCCCGTCTGATAGACCACGTCCAGTGCGTACCGCTTGCCGTTGACTCCATTCCAATAGGCCGGAGGCGCCAGTATCTGGCCTGCAAACAAGGTTGTCGCATTCGGCAATGCCGCAAATGCAGTATCCGAGTACAAAAGATCGGATGCTTGAACGCCATATTGCCAAAGCTGGCCTATATTGACGTCATCCATCAATTGAATCGGCGGGGCAACTGATGCCAAATATGCTCCGTTGCTGTTGAGCGCCGGAGCATAGCTGAAAATTGGAAAGATGCCATACTGTCCCGATAAGTCATTCCTCGTTAAAGCTGGCAAGCCAACAAATCGCTGCGTGGTATTCGATCCATACCCGTTCGGAAACTCGCTGTTTATTATCCCCATTTCCAGTGCGCCGTCATTGGCTGGAGACATAACAAATGATGGAAAATTAAATCCCGCTTGATTCGGATAAGCAGGTGCTACCCAGGTATTTTCGAAATCAAGATTGAATTGGACAAGACCGCCCTCAGTTGGGCAATCATACAAAGTGAATACGCCCAACCCAGGAGCAAGCGAAGTATTAGCTTCGATCTTCATATTTCTGGATGTAAAATGAATCGAGCCGGCGCAACTTGAATTATCCAATACTACCGCCGCGCCGCTCGTTAAATATCCGCCTGAGCTTCGGTTATTGTCTACAGTTCCGTTTGAGATACCGAAAGAATCGCTCCCGGAGACCCTCCAATAAATTCCGCCCAGTCCTGCCGCATCCGACCTCCAACCATTGTCAAAGTCCACATTGATTCCACCGCCCGTAAAGTAGTAGCTGTACTCTGTGGCTCCGGAAACCCATGTGTTCACAAGGCGGCTTCCCGTATCAATGCGAGATCCAAAGTAAAATCCCACTTGGTATTTGCTGGATGATCCACCGGCAATTGCGATGTCTTTCACTTCTTGCTCATAGTGAGCGTTCGCATCAAACGCAACTACCACATCGGCTGTTGTCGCCGTCCCGCTGTCTGTAAAAGTGCCTGTAGTTACATCCGAAAATGGCACGACAGCGACAAAGCTGCTGCTGGTCGCTGAAGCTATCTGGAAGACTCCGCGATTAAGTGTTGTTCCCCCAGTCGAACTCAGTCCTTCAATATCGACCCATTGTCCCGCGCTCAGGCTATTCGCCGCCGTGAAGGTCGCTACGTAAGGCTGAGGATAAGGAGCCGGAGAACTCGCAGCATAGATAGGTGTCGTATTAGCTGCAATCGTTACTCCTGTGATGTTGTACACAGTTCCAGGCGTCGGGCCGCTCCAAAGTATCTGTGGCGGGTTGTATCCTCCCCCACTGCTGCCGATTGTCCCTTCAAGCCTGCAACCGTCATAAGCGTTGATCGTCGAAGATACAACGTAACTGTGCTCGCCTGGAAACTCGATGATTCCGCCATGAGGTGTGGCCCCATTGTTATAGCAGGCATTGAATGCGGCTTGTATCGCGAGAGTGTCGTCGGTTGATCCGTTGCCAATCGCCCCAAAAGCCGCGTTGGTTACGTCGTACCGCGGGCCTATGCTCATATTGTTTGCTACTGAAAGCGTCGTGGAAACACTTACTGGCCCCGTAAACGACGCACCTGTCAGCGCTGCGCCGCCCAGGTTTGACAGCGCACTGGTAGCTGTCGACGCTCCTGTCCCACCCGCGGAAACAGGTACCGTGCTTAATCCTGATAATGCCGAGCCTGTGCTGCCGTAATAAGCAATCTGTCCGGTCGTTCCCGGATTCACAGTGCCGTTCGAGCTACCCGTACCGCAGGCCGTGCCAGTATTGGTGAGATATCCCGAGTTATCGATCTGCAAGCAGTTATGTCCGCTCCCCGCCGCAAGCCCGGGAAATTTGATCGCCGTCGTCCCGGTGAATGCCGCAATCGGTGCCGAGCCGCCCGCATAGATCACGGTCGAGGAACTCGAACCTGGCTCATAATTCATGCGAATTGAACCTGTGGAATTCGATGTGTTGATATAGGTGTCGCCGCTGTTCGTACTCTGATAGGCCTTAAAGCTATCCAGAGTCCCTACCGCTGAATTCAGCGCCCAGTTATTGCTCGTATCTTTTACCATGTACCATTGGCTGTTACCATTCCAGTCTTTGTAGGTATACGAGCCTTTCTGGCTGCTGGTCAATCCCGGCCATAGATAGTAATCCACCTCCGCATCGGCGTTATTGCGAACTGACATTGTTCCAGCCGACTGTGTCGTGCTCCCCACTTGCAGCGAGCCGTTGAATTGCGCGTTCCCGCTATTGCTGATCGTCGCCACGGTGGTCTCGCTTGTGCCGCCCGATCCAATCACCACTCCACCGGTTCCCGAGTTATTCGATCCATTCAGCACTACAGCGCCAGTTCCCGCCGAATTGATCACCGTCTGGTTGTTCGTGCTCGATTGCCCGTTGTTAAACTGGCCAATCGAGATGCGGTTCACATTATTGAGCAGATCTTCAATTTGATAGAACTGCTCGCCCGCTGTAGCGTCCGAGTATCCTTCGAGCCAGCGGTATCCATAATCCGTCTGAATCTCGTTCATTAGTCCGCGCTCGTTGCCTAGGCCAATTCCAAGCCGGTAGTGATTCGTCACAGTAGCATCTTGCTGGCTACCATACCAATCGCCCTTGATGCCGTTAAAGCTCCGGTGAAATGTATCCAGGAAGCTGTTGCGTGTGCCATTGTCCGTCAACTGCCCCGTAAACATCGTGCCGCCCGTTATCCAACTGTTGTAAGAGCTGCCCGCGTCCGCAACAACCTGATTGGTCGAATTCTCATTCCGCAATCCAACGATTGTGTTGTTCTGGGCATTCACGCCCAGATGCAACGCCGTCGAGCAGCCTTCAACATCTCCACCGCTGAATGTATTTCCATCGCCCTGTTGCAGGTTAATTCCATAACTTCCGCTGATTGGATTTCCCCCGCTCGTCGGGCAATCGATATGCAGCCTGATAAATTCGCTCGCGTTCAGCCAGTCCGTCGTCGCAGGATTTGATATCTGATGACCTATCGCATTGACTGCCGTTTGAAATCCATTGAATGCGTTGTCATAAAATGTTCCGCCGGTATAATTCCCCGTTCCATCCAGAGTCATGCCCGTCTGGTTCGAGTTACCAAGAAAATACAAGCTTTCCAGATCTAACTCCTGCGTGCGATAAGCCAGAAATCCTTGCGCGCTTGCGCTCGTTGACGACGTAGTATTGATTACCGCGTTGTCCAGATGAAAACCCATCGTATCCGTCGCATAGGTCGGGTCGCCAACCTGCACCATCGCGTTAGTTCCGGAGTACAAAAACACTGTCCCACCCTGGCTTCCGCTCGCCGTGCTTGCTCCGCGCAATGCGCACCCGCGCAGCGACACATTCCTCGTTCCCGCCGTAACAATCAATTGATTCGCCGTCGAAATCGTCGCGCAGGGCAGCAACACAGTGGCATTCGCAGTCGAGATCGTCAAGTTCGATCCCATCGATTGCGTACCTGAAAAGTTACGCGCATCGCACGTTCCGCCATTCGTCGAACTCAGCCCACTAATGCACGCGCCTAGCTTCGCACCGAAGTCCGCGCCGGAAAGCTGATCCACCTGATAAGCTGCGCCTAACTCCACGCTCGTCAATGGCCCGGTCGCCGTGCCCCCTGTCAATGGAAGATCAAGCGCGGTTTGCGCGTCCACATAATGCTTGTCGGCTGCCTGCATCGGCTGCGTCGGATCGCAACACAAAGTCAGCGGACCAGTCAGTGTCCCGCCCGATGCGCTTAGTTGGCTTCCCGATAATTCCGCGATTGCCTGATCCACATATGCCTTGCTCACCGTCTGCACCGCCTGCGCTGCCGGCATCAACTGTGCCTGCACCTGCCCCAGGCTTGCCTGCGCCGCCGCCGGCACCACCCAGTATTGCGTGCTCGTTGTCCCGTCGCTGAGGTAATAGATCGCCGTATAATAAAGCCCCGCCGGCGTTGACCCAAGATTAGGCGCAAGATTCACGCTCACAAATCCATCCGGCGCAATCGCCTCGGTCAGGCTGTCCGCCGCCACCAGTTGGCCGCCCGCCGTCGTAAACGATGGCCAGCTCACCACCAGTGTTCCCGTGCCCGGCTGACCATTCGCCAGATACACCGTTCCCTGAACCGTCGTTGTGCTGACTGCCTGTGCGTTGGCTATCATTCCCAACCCCACGGCCATCAGGCTTATCGCTATCGACAACAGTCCCAACCGTCCATTGGCGCGCAACCATTCTTGATTTGTGAGCTTCATCCGTCTCTCTTCCTTTTTCGGGCACACATTGCAAAAAGTTATTCTCTCTCTCTGCTCTTATCCCCGGAATGTCTGTTCTTTCTGTGCAGCCTGCTTGCCCTCTCGAGCTTCGACTACAATCAACTCGCTAATTAGCCTGAGTGCCCCAGGTCCCTCGCTTTTTGGGACCTGGGAATCCACGTCGGAGCGTTAACTTTCCGGCTCACGTCCATCGATGCAGCCTTCCGCGGCTCCATCGATCTCGTCGCCGCTCCACTCTTGCTCTGCCGCCAGCCCCTCTGCAAGGCTGAAAACGTGCTTCATCACGCCTTCGTCCTCGCAATCGACTAGCCCATCCGCAAGGGCAAACAACAGTTTTGCGCTGGTTACATTCCCCTTCTTCAGAATGTTGTCCAACAGCGACTGTGCTATCTTCGCGCTGTTTTCCGCCAGGGTCTTGTCGGCCGCTTCGTTCATCTTTGCTTTTCCCTTGCCGGCCGCTTTCTTCTTGGACCCTGTTCCGCGCGGCGTTTTTTTCGCCGCTCTCCTCTGTCTTGTCAACTCCATTTCGTCCGCCAATCCCGTCCCACCATTCCACGGTCTTGCGCTCTTCTCCGTAGAAAGAGAAAGGGGCAATTCCGCTTTGGAATCACCCCTTGCTTCCGCCGAATTGGTTCATCGCGTGCCACAAAGGCACGGCAGCTTCTTCCTTTCAGAGGATGCTGCCTAACACAGCCCCTCGCAGCTCCGCGTCAACTCGGAGTAAGCCCTGATCGCTTCCTGAGTCTTTCTGTCAAATGACATTCCGCCTTCAGCCGCTTACGCCACTTCCATCTGCGGCCCTTCGCAAAGATCAAAAAGTCTTCACGCACTCTCAGTTAGCTCTCAGTCTCTCCCCACGCCTGCGAATCCGAGGAAGATGTCCGAAAATGAATTAGGAAAAATACGCATCTTTCCTTTGACGCCTTATTCCTCATTGAATGTTCTTAGCTTAACGAATCTCTACAGAATTAAATGCAATCTTTTATTTGCATAGTTTCTCTCTTTGTTTCAGTAACTTATCAGAGGTTTCCCGTATGTATATCTTTGACACCGTCTCTCAACGTAACAACCATCCTCCAAATATCTTCGGATGGATTCAGCTATCTTTGACACAGCCCTCCTGAGTTGGTAGCCTTTACAAGGGCGCATACGGCCATACCAAAGGCTTAGATTGCTGACCCGCCCAGCGTCCCCGTCGTCTAGCCCGGCCTAGGACACCGCCCTTTCACGGCGATAACACGGGTTCAAATCCCGTCGGGGACGCCAATTAAATTATTTTTCCATTTTTCGATCAGAATCAAGTCAAGAACCAGTCAGAATTCGGCATCCTTGATGGTTTATCTGGTTAGTAAAGACCGTTTTTCCGGCTTTCACCAACACTACGCCCCAGCGACTCCAATTGCGGTATCAGCCGTTTGCGATGTTGGTAGAGATTGACCAGAGCAAAGGCCGCGCACAGCCACCAGCTCCATCTGATCCAGAAACACTTCCCGCTTGCTCTTACGGCTATGCATTTCAAAGATTGCCACGGACGCCAGTGTTAATGCCGCATCGCTCTCACCCTCTTCTTATCATTTTATTCAAGTAGAGCGCGGGTTCAGGGCCTGTGCAGACATACACGCGTAAGAGCATGAATTCCACCTTAGTAGTTATGAGAAATTATGGTCAGCGAGTGAGGTTCATTGCCTCTGTCTGAGGCATGATTATCAATTGTTTCAAAGTTGGACAATCGCTCGGAACACGTTACTTCGGTCCATAGCATTCCTTTTCGCTTTGTCGTACAGTTACGCCATGTATCTTGATCATCACGACGTTTGCAGGGCCTTCGGTGAAGATGAGTTCTTTCCCTTCTTTCAACCGCTCGTAGAACTCAGCAGCAGGCAGCTAACCGGCTTTGAGGCTCTTGCCCGCTGGAACCACACGCTTCTCGGCGCCATCTCGCCGGATGCCTTCATCCCCATTGTTCAGAAGAGCGGGTTCATCAATTCGCTGACGCGCAAGCTGCTGGAGAAGACCTTTGCCGCAACTCCGCTGCTGCCCGGACCGCTGCGCCTGTCGATCAATCTCTCTCCGCTGCAACTGGTGGATGAGACGCTGCCCGTTCAGATTGCAGCCGTGGCCAAGTGGGGCGGCTTTTCGCTGGATCGCTTGACCATCGAGATGACGCAAAGCGCGCTGATCGACGACCTGCCCAGCGCACAGGCCGTAGCTGGAGAGATGAAGTCCATGAAGTGCCGGCTGGCGCTGGACGACTTCGGCACCGGCCACTCCAGCCTCTTTCACCTCCAGGCCTTGCCCTTCGATGAACTCAAGATTGACCGCAGCTTTGTTCAGGCAGTTATGAAAAACCGGGATTGCAGGAAGATTGTCAGCGCGCTCATCAACTTGGCAAAGAGCATGGAGCTGATCACCGTGGCCGAAGGCGTGGAGACCGAGGAGCAGGCAGGCATCATGGGTGATCTTGGCTGCGACCTGGCGCAGGGTTTTCTCTTCGGCAAGCCCGCATCAGCCGAGGAGATTCCGCGCATGATTGCCGAGGTCTCCGGCAACAGCGCGGCGCTCGCGAAGGAAGCAACGATGGTTGCGACACAAGGGAGCGCCTCAGTGCAATTCGCAACGGTTTAAGCTAACTCGCCTTGACCTTTGCCCCCATCCGCGCCACGCTGAACTGCGCTCCGGCAAAGAGGATCAGCCCGGAGACATAGGCCCAGAACAAGAGGCCCACCGAGACAAAGAACGGCCCATAGAGCGCCTTCAGGTCCAAGTGAGGCAGGACAATCACAAAGAGGTAACGCGCCACCAGCCAGATGACGCCGGTATAGATCGACGTGCCCAGCACGTGCCTCCACGGAACCTTGCGATTAGGCAGCAGCCAGTAGATCGAAAAGAAGAAGAGAATGCATGCCACGCCCGTGGTTACAGTCAGCAAAATAAAACATGATCCCTGATACGTGAAGTGCAGAACAATATCAATGAACTTGATATTCGTAGTATGAACCAGAACAACTGTCAGCACGTCGCGCGCGACCGCATTCAGCAGCGTGCTGGCCATGCCGAGAACCACCATGACGATGGCCAGACCAAAGGCGATGACTTGATTCTGTAAATAGTTGCGGCTTTTGGTCACGCCCCAGGCCTGATTCAGCGCAACCTCCAGCGGAAGAAAGATGCCCGTGCAAGCCACCAGAATCATAATCAGTGAGAAGAATTGCACGCCCTGGTGCGCAGCCGCGGCCTCCAGACTGTTGGCTATCCAGTCCTTGCTCGCAACAGATGGCAGGAAGTAGTTCACCATGTCGGTTACCACGCCCGTCATCATCGTCGAATGAAAGACCGAGTGGCAGAGTGTATAGAGCAGCACGGTGAAGGGAATGAAGGAGAGAATCGCGTTGGCAGCCACGCTGAAGGCGAAGGTATGCACCTCGCTGTCCAGCAGGTAATTCATCAGATCCTTGCCGTCCTTGCGCCAGCGGTACCATTTCGACTTCTTGGCCGATTCCACTCCATCGATAACACCGGCTACTTCAAGAGCCGTCTCTTCCACGGTCCCAGTATTCGTATCGTCAATCATTTGAATCTCCCCTTCCAAAGCCAAAGCTCCGCACGGTATAATCCACGCGATTTACAACTGCCTCAAAGGTTCTTAAGTAAAGGATAATCGCTGGAGCTAGGCTCTGTGCAACTTATTAAGCGCCCACCGCGCCGCCGTGCGCAGCCCCTCGTCCGCGGATTCGGCCCACTCTTCCAGCCTACTCGTAAAGCGGCCCACTCCGCTCAAGCCCATCGCAATCGCCACATTGCGCCGCAGCCCCATGAACCCAGCTCTTCGCACCGGCGAGCCGTTGAAGTGGCGCTCAAACTCCGCCTCCTCCATCGCTGCCAGCCAGTCGAGCAACGGATTCACCATCTCGTGGCGCGGCTCCAGCTCCGGGTCCGCGCTCACCGGCGCTCTTCGATTCCAGGGGCAAACATCCTGGCAGATGTCGCAGCCGAAGACCTGCCGCCCCATGCCCTGCATCAGCTCCGGCGCAATCGGTCCGCGATGTTCGATGGTCAGATACGAAATGCAGCGCGCCGCGTCCATTTGGTAAGGCGCAATCAGCGCGCCGGTTGGGCAGGCCTCCAGACAGCGCCGGCAGCTTCCGCAGCGATCCGCTTGCAGCGCCGCGCGCGCGTCATTAATTTCAAGCGAAGTGAAGAGCACTGACAAAAAAACATATGAACCCAGCCGCGGATGAATCAGGCAAGTGTTCTTCCCCGTCCAGCCCAACCCCGCAGCTTCTGCAAGCGCGCGCTCGACCACCGGCCCGGTGTCCACAAAGGCGCGGGACTCGAAGGGGCCAAACTGCTCCGCGAGCCACGCTTCTATAGCCTTCATCCGCTTGAGCAGAATCTTGTGATAATCGCTCGGTCGCCGAACTCCTTCAGCGTCTTTGCGGCTCGACCAAGCATAGCGGGCAATCCAGCTGGTCCCCGCAGCGGCAGGTTCAATCGAGCGCGGTTGCGCGCTGTTGTAGTTGGCGAGGCAAACCACCACCGAACGTGCCCACGGAAAAGGAATCTTCACACGCTCCCGCAGTAGCCGGCCATCTTCAGCGGTCCGCTTAAGATAATTCATCGAGCCCGCGCGTCCGGCCTGCACCCATTCATCGAAGCGCGCCGCATCACGTTCCTCATTGGCGTGAGGCAGCGCTGCCAGGCCAGCCTCGTCAAATCCAGCCTCGACTGCCAGCGCGCGCACAAGCTCTCGCGTAAGTCCGGGAGCGAAACTCTGGCTGGCTTCGAAATTGAGCGGCAATTGGTCCACGTCTTCCTTTACGCCCTTTCGACTTCGCCTAGAGCGTGTGCAAACGAGAGAAAGACCAATGCGGCAGGCGAGTAGCCGCCGGGGTCAGGCTGTGTGAAGTCGCCGGTCCGCGGGTCCATCTGCTGGCGAAACTCTCCGTGCCGCATGATCGCCTCACACCACTGCCGCATCAGTTGCTTGAGCGCGGCCTGCTTGCCGTAGTGCGCCATCCAGCGCGGCGCTCTCAGAGCAGTCAGCGCCTGCGAGGCTCCGCCCCATGAGTTGCGCGGAATCGGACGCACAAACGCCGGGTCGTCCTGGGCGATACTGGTGAGCGGATACGGCGCCCAAAAAGCGCGCGGATTATGAATCTGCCGCGTCCATACAGCCTCGAAGATAGCCCGGTCGCGCGCATGAGATAGATCAAGAACGTGCTCGCCCAGCACTCGGCTGATCACGTCCGAACGCACACGAACAAACTTGCCCTGCGCGTCCAGATCATAAAAAGCCGCGTCCTCCGGCGAGTAGAGCTTCTCCAGAATCAGCAGCCGAATCCGCTCCGCATCGGCCAGCCAGCGCGCCTCTTCGTCGCGCTTGCCCAGAGCATTGGCCATCGCCGCCAGCGCCTTCCGTCCGCCGTAGACTGTCGCGGAAAGATCCGGGCAGAGCCGCGGCATCGTGGCAAGCGGCGGGCATTTGCGCGCGTCGGCATCGGGACAGCGATTGGGAATACCGCTCCAACGCGGACTGTTGTCGTGGCCTGTGTCGTAGGTGCAAAAGCCCTCCACAAGGCCCGTCTTGCGCGTATCACGATACTGCCGCAGCCACGCATCCCAGCGGCTGCACGCGCTGTATGCCGCAGTCAGCAGCTCTTCATCGCCGGTGAGCTGGGACAACTCCCAAGCCGTCGCGGCAATCGGCGCCACCATCTGAATCTGACCATAGCCGTTTTCGGTCGTCTTCACGCTCGCAGGCAGTTGACCGTCCGCCCGCTGCAAATCAAAAAACGCAGTGTGATTGTTGCGCGCTGCCTGCCGAGGAGTCGTCGCGCCCTCGGCTGTCGGAATAAACTTTTCCAGCGTCGCGTAGACCAGCCCCTCATGCGGCCCGCACTCCTGCCAGATGCCCTGATAGGTGCTGCCCTCCAGCAGAATCGGCTTTGCATAGCCGCGCACAGTGCGGATATTTCCTGCCAGCACGGCCACGGCCGCATCCCACGTCTTCTTCCATTCAGGCTGTGGTGCAAGCGGCGTCGCCAGCGCGTCGAACGGCCGCAATGCAAACAACGCACCGGCAGTCTTTGCGGTGTCGGCAAGAAAACTTCTGCGGCTTGCGATCGATCTTTCAGTGTTCGGCATAAAGCTCCGCGGCTCAATGCTCAGAGGGTCCGTCTTCCTTGCTGCTGGTGGCAAAGAGAATCGCCACAGTGAAGACAATGACGATCACTGCGATCACAAAGTACGGGGAAGAGATATGCATGGCACTCGCTCCTTGCGCTTAGAGTATCAATGTTCCATGCGGAGAATCTACTTCGTCTTCTCCGCATTCCGCGCCTTCACCTTGAACCAGATCGGTGTGCCCTTGAATCCGAAGGCCTCGCGGATTTGATTTTCCAGGAAGCGCTCGAAGCTGAAGTGCAGCTTGATCTCGCGGTCGGTGAAGAGAACAAAGGTCGGCGGCGCGACAGCGGCCTGTGTCATATAGAAGATGCGAATGCGCTTGGCCATCGGTACCGGCGCGCGCTGGAAGTCAATCTTCTCGAGGAAGCGGTTCATCTGCCCGGTGCTCACGCGCTTGCGCCGTTCGGCGGCAACAGCCACTACTTCATGCAGCACACGCAGCATCTTTTTCGAGCCTGCCTCCGTTCCTTCCAAAGCGGAGAGAAAAATCACCGGCGCATAACTCAGGTACTTCAGCACGGTGCGCAACTGTTGCTCAAATATTTCGCGGTCCGCAGGCGGTTTGCTATCGGTGCGTCCTGTTGTCAGCAAGTCCCACTTGTTCACCACGATGATGACGCTGCGCCCGCTCTCGTGCGCATAGCCGCCGATAGTGGCGTCGGCAGCCGTTACGCCATCGACCGCGTCGATCACCAGCAGCGCCACATCCGCAGCCTCCAGATGCCGCCGCGCCATCACCACGCTCATCTTCTCGGCCATCAAATGCGTCTTGCCTTTGCGCCGAATACCCGCCGTATCCACAAAGCGCAACTGCTGGCCCTCGAACTCGACCACCTCATCCACTGCGTCGCGCGTGGTTCCGGCAATTGGCGAAACAATCGCGCGCGAGGTGCCTGTCAGCGCATTCAGCAGCGTCGATTTGCCAACGTTTGGCCGCCCAATAATCGCTATCGATGTTTCGTGTTGCTCGAACGCTCCATGTGTGCGATGGACCGGCGATTCGTCCTCCGATGATTCGCTGGTCGGGGTTTCATCCCCTGCTACACTCTCTTCCACTTCCGTCGCTTCTGTCGCAGGCAACTCCTCTGCAATCGCCTCCAGCAGATCCCCAATTCCCAGCCCATGCTCCGCGCTGATGGGATAGAGCTTGCGAATGCCCAACTGGCGAAAGTTCTCCGCGCCCATCGCCATCGCTTCGCCCTCGACCTTGTTCACCGCGAGAAACAGCGGCTTGCCGCCGCGAATCAGCATCCGCACCAGATCGTAATCAGGACTGGCCAACTCGGTCCGCGCATCCACCACCAGCACCAGCGCGTCGGCCTCTTCGAGCGCCACCTGTGCCTGCGCATAAATCTCCGTGGGGATCAGCTCCGCATCGTCCGGCACCATGCCGCCCGTGTCCACCACGCGAAAGTTCCGGCCCGCCCACTCATACTCGCCATAGATGCGGTCGCGCGTAATCCCCGGCTCGTCGCCGACAATCGAGCGGCGGCTCTTGGTGAGCCGGTTGAAGAGCGTGGATTTCCCAACATTGGGGCGCCCCACAATGGCCACCAGCGGAAGCGCGCCCGCGCGCGACTTAGTAGGCACCACCGACTTATGATATTTCGACAAACTTATCTCCAGTCTATTTGAAACTTGAAAGGCCTAGGCAGTAGATGTACATACGACAGCAAAATCAGTAGTAAACGCCCGCTCCACTAAGTCTAGTTCACTCGGCTAGATCAGATGCGCTTTACAGAAAGTAGCCTGCTTGTAATTAAGTTTTCTCTCATCTCATCAGTAATAATTCGGCGCACCAATTGCCTCCCGCTCATCAGGAGGGAACGATGCACATCCACGGGAACTCCATGAGCATCAACCCCGCGAACTTCTATGCCGCGAGCCAGGGAGAGAAGACAGCCAACGAGCAGCGAGCCGCCGAAGTTCGCAAAAAGCTGCTGAAGGGCGCATCGGAGATCGATGCCGCCGCCAGCCCCGAAGAGACGCTGATGATCGGCCAGTGGTTGGACGCGCGCCACAGCCAGGTCCAGAGCGAAGACGAGTATCACTCCAGCGCCGCCGGACGCGACCTCGACTTCGGCTGAGGCGCGACGCCACAGCTTGTAGCGGGCAAGATCACTATGATGGAATCAGCGCCCGCTCCCGATGCCGCCCACCGACAGCCAAACTCGCGCCCTACCCACGCTGCACGAGTTCTTCGCGCCCGGCGGTATTCTTGCGCGCTCGTCTCTGCCGTATGAGTACCGTCCCGGCCAGCTCGAAATGGCCAAAGCCGTCGAGCGCTCGCTCACTGAACACCGCCACCTGATCGTCGAAGCGGGCACTGGAACCGGCAAGACGCTGGCCTATCTTTTGCCCGCGCTGCGCACCGGCCAGCGCGTCATCATCTCCACAGGCACCAAGGCCCTGCAAGATCAGCTCTACTTCCGCGACGTTCCATTTCTGGAGACACTGGTCGGCGATCTGCACGTCTGTTACATGAAGGGCCGCGCCAACTATCTTTGCCGCCACAAACTCACCGCGCTGCGCAATCAACCGATACTCTCCGGTCTCGAAGAGATCGACCAGTATCGCCAGATCGCCGAGTGGGAGCAGACCACCGAAACCGGTGACCGTGCCGAGCTAGCCGGAATGCCCGAATCGAGTGCACTCTGGCAGAAGCTCGACGCCCGCACCGAAGCCTGCCTGGGTTCAACCTGCCCCGATTACCGCCGCTGTTTCATCACCGAGATGCGGCGGCGCGCTCTCGAATCCGACATCATCATCGTCAACCATCATCTCTTCTTCGCTGACCTCGCCGTCAAGCGCGAAGCTGCCGGCGCGCCCGATGCAGGCATTCTTCCCGAAGCCGCCGCAGTGGTCTTCGACGAGGCGCATGAGTTGGAAGATGTAGCTTCGAGTTACTTCGGTCTTTCGGTCAGCAACATACGCTTTGAAGAGTTGGCGCGCGATACCGATGTCTTGTTGCGCGGCAAGGAAGGCACCGATAACCTGCCCGCCGTAACTCAGCAACTGCGCGAGCGGGCGCGGATGTTCTTTGCCGGCTTGCCGATTGCGGGCGATGGCCGCCAACCTTTCGTCGGTCGCGAGGAGTTCCTTGAAACGCAGGGCGACCTTTATATGGCTGTCCGCGCGACGCTCCAGCGCATGGAAGCCGAGATGAATGGGATGAAAGCAGACGAAGCGCCAGGGCTGAAAAAGCGCGTCGCACGCCTGCGCTCGGAGTTGGAATTTCTCCTTGAATCCAGCAACAATAACACGGTTTATTGGATGGAGCGGCGCGTATCATCTGGAGTTTCTTCGGATAGGTCCGCTGCGCGCAGCGCTTTTCGCGCGCAATCGAGGACGACCTTCTTGCAAGCCACACCCATCGATGTCTCCGAGCTGCTCCACGAGTTAGTCTTCGATCAGATTCCTACCGTCGTGCTTACCTCGGCCACGCTCACCGTGCAGGGCGGCTTTGAACATATTCGCAAGCGGCTCGGTTTGAGCGACGCACGCGAGTTAGTCGTCCCCTCGCATTTCCGGTACGGGGAGCAAGCTCTCCTCTATCTGCCGCCGGAGATGCCCGACCCGCGTGATGCTGAGTTTCCTGAAGCTGCCGCGCGTTGCATTGAACGCGTGTTGACGATTACTCGCGGTCGCGCCTTCTGCCTCTTCACAAGTTATGCTCAGATGCGCGACTTATACGAGCGATTGCTGCCGGTGCTTGACTTTCCCATCCTGCTGCACGGCACGGCTCCGCGCAAAGCGCTGCTCGAAGAATTTCGCGCGACGCCTAACTCGGTCCTCTTCGGCACATCGAGCTTCTGGCAAGGCGTGGACGTGCAGGGCGAAGCGCTCAGTTGCGTCATCATCGACCGCCTGCCCTTCGCCGTGCCCAGCGATCCGGTCATCTCGGCGCGTATGAAAGCGATAGAAGAAGCTGGCGGCAAACCCTTCTTCGACTATCAGGTTCCATCGGCTGTTCTCACGCTCAAGCAAGGCTTCGGCCGCCTCATCCGCTCACTCGAAGATCGCGGACTGCTTGTCCTGCTTGATTCTCGCGTCACCACAAAACGCTACGGCCAAACCTTCCTAGCCAGCCTCCCGCCCTATCGCATGACGGCGAAGATTACGGATGTGGAGGAGTTTTTTGATAAAAATAGGGATTACTGAGGTGTGTTGAGGGTATGCAAATGTATTCTAATATCCGTGCAGATGTGAAAAATGACTGAAGAAGCAAAGCGCGGTACGGTTTGGCAAGACGACGAGCTCGACATGATCGTCTCCGACTACTTCTCTATGCTTGCGGCTGAACTTTCGGGGCGAGAATACATCAAATCCAGACACAGCGCTGCGCTTATGGCCAAGATTGATCGCAGCCATCGGTCAGTAGAGTTTAAACACCAGAACATTTCGGCGGTGTTGGACAAATTGGGTATGCCATGGATTCCTGGCTACAAACCAAAGCTGAACTTCCAGAATGCAATTTTTGGTGCGATAGACCGCTATATCACAAAACATCCAGGGATTCTTGAACCACAGTCAATTAGAAAAAACGAGACACTTCTGCCTGCTGCGGTCTTTGTTGCACAACCTGAACCGAGTGCGACGAGCGAAAAGATGCCAGAAGGACTACGGCAGCTTGTTAGGAAGTTCGATCCCGTAGAAAGAGACTATCTCAATAAGTCACTGGGCAAAGCCGGTGAGGCTTTTGTTGTTGATCTTGAGAAGCTCAGGTTGAAAGAGGGAAACCGAGCGGACCTAGCCCGAAAGATTCGATGGACCGCTGAAGAGGACGGAGACGGCGCAGGTTACGACATTTCATCATTTACGCTGGAGGGCAAGCCTCGCCTTATCGAGGTCAAGACCACAAATGGGTCTGCTCGCACTCCATTTTTCATAACACGGAACGAGTTCAGAGTCGCGCATGAAATTCCAGATCAGTGGCAGATCTATCGCGTACATTTGTTCATTAGCAAACCGCGCGTATTTACGATTTCCCCTCCGTTGGAAAATAATCTCACGCTCTCAACAGAAACATGGCGGGCAGCCTTGTGATGGACGAGGGAAGACGAGAAAAAAGGTAAGGTGGTATCCATGCACAGATTTCGATTGCAGAATCGAATAAGCAGGTGTCGGCTTTCATTTTGTGCCCGTGAGACTATAAGCGATGTGGCCTTAGGGGAGCAGCTTGAAGTGGTTCCTTCGCAATTTGTGTGTGAGGTGACTTTCGCCGCAGGTATTTCTGCGAGACAGCGCGAATGTGTTCTTGGTAAAGACGACATATTCTGCAAAATGTGTGGCGTCGCCCCGGGAGATATTGACGACATATCGGGAAATCGCGTCGGATTCCATATCGGACTAATAGCCGATCAGAACTGTGGAGACAAGGAGGAATTGTCTAACTTCCAGACTCTTTGTTCATCCTGCGAAGAAGGAGTAAGAGAACTACGGCCCACAAAGCCGCCCGCGATATGGCTCCTCTCGCAGATCCGTCGAGCAGGGCAGGATGAGCAGCGCGCTGTTTTGGATTGGCTCTTGAAGAAATTCAAGGAATAACAGTGTATGGATCGCAGCGAGAATATGCGCTCAATCCGCGGCAAGGATACTCAACCAGAAATGGCGGTGCGGAGCCTTGTGCATCGGCTAGGTTATCGCTTCCGTCTCCACCGGGCTGACCTTCCAGGCAAACCTGATCTCGCATTTCCGGCGCGACGCAAGGTAATCTTCGTCCATGGCTGCTTCTGGCACTCGCATAATTGCAAATCCGGCCTCATACCGCACTCAAATCAGGAATTCTGGCAGGTCAAGCTTCATCGAAACAAAGAACGCGATTCCAGAAGTATACAAACTCTCGCCAAGCAGGGCTGGGAGTCGTTGACGATTTGGCAATGTGAACTGAAGAACACCTCCGCCGTAAGCACCAAAATCAAGCGGTTCTTGGGAGCGACGGGAACTGACGACATTGCTGCGCTAGCTGACGCCGAAGAAGGCATTCGTCAGGGACTGAAAGACGCAAATGCAGGGAGGCTGCGTCCTGTACGAGAGTTCTTTGCGGAGTTTGAAGCCACTCACCCCGTGTTACAGAAGACCAGAATCGCTAAAGCCACCCGCAGACTAAAATAAAATTCAGGGGCGCATCCCCACGGAGAATCGAGCAGAGCCGATGTATGAAGTCACAGTGGAGGCTGGTTTCTCCTCCGGACATTTCCTTCGCAATTACAAGGGCAAGTGCGAGAATCCGCACGGGCACAACTACAAGGTCCGCGTGACCCTGGCCGGAACAACGCTCGACACCGCCGGCCTGTTGCTGGACTTCAAGCTGCTCAAGCAGGTGCTGCGTCCGGTCATCGAGCGCATCGACCACCAGATGCTCAACGACCTGGAGCCGTTCACCGTGCTGAACCCTTCGGCGGAAAATCTGGCCAAATACTTCTACGACCAGACCAATGAACAACTCGCCGCAATGACCGAAGGCCGCGTGCGCGTGAAGGACGCGACCATCTGGGAGACCGATACAACCACGGCTACATATTACGAGTGAGCTGGATGGAATGGCCTTGAGGCTGATGCTTGGCTGTATGATTTGAATGTAAGACTGTGAACAGGCCCGTTCGTCCTTCATGATACTGTTCGTCTACAATCTGGCCTTGCTGGCGGCGCTGGTGTTGAGCGCGCCGTGGTGGTTGTGGCGGATGGCTGCCACGCAAAAGTACCGTGAAGGATTGCTGGAGCGGATAGGCCTGATTCGCTCCGAACTGGTCCGCTTAGGCCGCGAGAGCCCCTTGATCTGGGTTCATGCCGTCTCCGTCGGCGAAGTGCTGGCCGTCAGCCGTCTGGTCAAAACGCTGGACGCCGCGCTTCCGGGCTACCTCATCGTCATCTCCACCACCACGCGCACCGGGCAGGCTTTGGCCCGTGAACGCTTCGGCTCGAATCGCGTCTTCTATTGTCCGCTGGACCTGCCTTGGGCGGTGCGCGCTTATCTCAATGCGCTTAACCCGCGACTCTTCATCCTGGCTGAGACCGAGTTCTGGCCCAACCTGCTCAGCGGATGCTACCAGCGTGGAATTCCCGTCGCTGTGGTGAATGCCCGCATTAGTGATCGCTCCTGGCCGCGCTACCGACGGCTGCGTTGGCTCTGGCGGCCATTCCTCAGCAGACTCAGCCGCGTGCTGGCGCAGAGCCAGACCGATGCCGAGCGGCTCAAGGCAATCGGCTGCCTGCCGGAGCGCGTCACGGTCGCCGGAAATCTGAAATTCGATGTGCTTGCAGCCGAGGAGGCCGAGGCCACGCGCCTGCTAAAGGCCCGTGCCGGAGCTCTGCGGCTGGTTGTCGCCGGCAGTACGCTGGAAGGCGAGGAGGCCGCGTTGTTGGAAGCATGGCCACGCCTGCTCGATGCCGATGCAAAACTGGCGATGATCCTTGCGCCTCGCCATCCCGAACGGTTTGCCGCAGTGGCGCAGCTGCTGGATCACTCCGAATTTGAATGGATCAGGCGCTCCTATTGGCGGGCGAATCCGGAGAGACGGCTCCAGTTGCTCAACCCCGGAAAAATAGTTCTTCTCGACACTATCGGCGAGCTGGCCTCGGTCTACTCTCTCGCCTCGGTCGCTTTTGTCGGCGGCAGCCTGATTCCTGCCGGAGGTCACAATCCGCTGGAGCCGGCGCAGTTCGGTGTGCCCATCGTCATGGGTCCGCATTACGCTAACTTCCGCGCCATCGTCGAGGATTTGCTTGCCCATCAGGCTCTTCGCATCGCTTCCCAAGAGGAACTCGCGTATGCGTTGATCGGCTTGCTCCAGGATTCCGCGGTAGCCATAGCGATGGGCGAGCGGGGCAAGCAGGTCTTCGTAAGCCAGTCAGGCGCAACCAACCGCTGCGTCGAGGCTATCCAGAGCCTGCTCGTTGCTGGAGGCCATACCAAATGAAGCGCCGCTGGCTTGCTCCATTCACGCCTATCTATGCCGCCGCGCTCGCATTGCGCAACCGTCGCATTGAGAATGGATCTGAGTCAACGCGCCGTCTTCGCTTTCCAGTCATTAGCGTCGGCAATCTCTCCACCGGCGGCTCCGGCAAAACGCCGCTCACTATCGCACTCGCCCAGATGCTCACCGCGCGCGGCCTGCGCATCGACGTACTCAGCCGAGGCTATGGCCGCAAGAGCAAACACGCCGCTCGCGTTCGCCCCGACGGAAGCGCCGAAGACTTCGGCGATGAGCCGCTGCTGATCGCTCGCGAAACCGGCCTTCCGGTTTACGTCGCCGCGCGGCGCTACGACGCCGGTCTGTTGGCCGAGGGCGAGCAATCTTTCGCAGACAAAGGCTCCGGTCGGGTAGGTCAGGAGCTGGAATACCGGGACTTTAGTCCCGGTATTCCACTGCCGCAATCAACAGGGGCTTTAGCCCCTGAGGTGCGCGTCCACCTGCTCGACGACGGCTTCCAGCATCGCCAACTGCATCGCGATGTAGACGTTCTGCTGCTGAATCGCCGCGATTGGCAGGACACTCTTCTGCCAGCGGGCAACCTGCGTGAGCCGCTCGCCGCCATTCGCCGCGCCAGCGTCATCGCCATCCCTGTCGATGAGCCGAAACTGGAAGATGACCTGCGAAGCTTTGGCTGGCAAGGTCCCATCTGGCGCCTTCGCCGCACAATGGAGGTTCCGGCTGTCGATGGCCCCGTCGTCGCCTTCTGCGGTATTGCCCGCCCGGAGCAGTTCTCAGCGGGCCTGGAAGCAGCAGGCCTGAAGCTCGCTCTCCGGCGTACTTTTACTGACCACCACCGTTACACAGCCCGTGACCTCGACCGCTTGATCGCCGCTGCCCGTGCCGCCGGAGCAACAGCAATTCTTACCACTGAAAAAGACCAGGTTCGGCTTGGCAGTCTCGCCTCCAACTTCCCGGCAACGATGCCGCTCAAAACTACTCATCTGCGCATCGAGATCGAGGATGAAGCCGCTGCCATCGACTGGCTGATCGACCAGATTTCCCATTCGTCTGCAACACGCACTCCGTGAGAAAATCAGAGCTTGCAGAGGCACTCCAACTTTCGCTTGCTTGTGGTCCGCCTCGGCGCGATGGGCGACATTCTGCACGCGCTTCCGGCGGTGACGGCTCTGCGCCAGGCTCATCCCGATTGGCTCATCGACTGGGTCGTCGAGCCGCGCTGGCGAGCGCTGCTGGCTGCTGAGCCATTTGAGGATTCACTCGATTCCAGTTCGCAACCGTGTCAGGACACGAATGGTAGGTCGGGGTTTCAACCTCGACAACCGATGCTACAAAATGAACGTGGGGCTTTAGCCCCTAAGCTAAACGGCAAACGAACCCCCGCGCAGCCCCTTATCGACCACCTGCATTTCGCCCCCACAAAATTCTGGCGCAAAGCCCCCCTCAGCCGACAAACCCGCGATGAATTCCTTGTCTTGCGCACTGCGCTCCGAGGCGGCGAGTACGATGCTGTCATCGATCTGCAAGGCGCGATTCGTTCGGCGATTGTAGCTAGGCTTGCCGGCTGCCCACGAGTGATCGGCGAATCGGAACCACGCGAGCGCATTGCGCGCCGGCTCTTCACGGAGCTTGTCAACACTCACGGCGCGCACGTCATCGAGCAGGACATCGAACTCGCCTCGGCCATCGCCGGAGATGCGCTGAAGCCCGTCAAGCCTCAACTTCCCATAGATTCCGCCGCCGAACTCTGGTCCGATGAAATCCTGTCACCAACCTCGCGCCAACCTGTCGTGCTCATCAATCCCGGCGCTGGATGGGGCGCCAAGTGTTGGCCAGCCGAGCGCTACGCCGCCGTCGCGCAAGGGCTTATCGCCCGCGGCTGCCGCATTCTCATCAATGCCGGTCCCGGCGAAGAGCCACTCGCCGAACTCATCGTCCGCACAACCCGCGGCGCTGCCACCACGCTCACCTGCTCGCTCGCGCAGCTTATCGCGCTCAGTCGCCGCATCTCTCTCGCCATCGCCGGAGACACCGGGCCGCTGCATCTGGCCTGTGCCCTTGGCCGCCCGGTCGTCGGCATCTACGGCCCCACAGACCCCAGCCGCAACGGCCCCTTCGGGACAAAATTCATCGTTCTGCGCAGCCCGCAGAGCCGCCGCGACCACACTCGCCGCCAAGCTCCCGAGGCAGGCCTGCTCACCATCCAGCCCGGCGACGTTCTGCGCGCAGCCGAGGCATTGCTATATCCTGAATCAGTCACCGAATCCGTCCAATGACTCCACCCGCACCGGCACAATCCGCTCCGCAGCACGATTGGCTGGCCTGTTGGCAAACGGCTGCCTGTCGAATCCGCGTCCCTCTGGGCTTCGCCACCGCGGCGCTTTACCTCTTTGAACTCCTCCGCCGCGCGCCCCATCCGCAAGCCGTCGTCTGGAGCATGGCGCTGGTCCTTCCCGGCCTTGCCTTGCGTGCCTACGCCTCCGGCTACGTTAAAAAGAACCGCGAACTGACCGTCACCGGACCCTACGCTTACACCCGCAACCCCCTCTATCTCGGCTCCATGCTGATCGCCGTCGGCTTTGCCGTGGCGCTGCTCAGTTGGCCGGTCGCGCTTGCGCTCGCCGTCGGCTTTGCCGTGATCTACATACCCGTTATCGCCTCTGAAGAACGCTTTCTCCGCGCCGCCTTTCCCGGCTTCGACGACTACTGCCACCGCGTTCCCCGCCTGATTCCTCGTCTGGTTCCGGCAACCCGCGCCCATGACCAAGACGGTACAGGCGCATTTTCTCTCTCGCTCTATCTCCAGCATCGCGAGTACAATGCATTGATGGGGGCTGTTCTGCTTTATCTCAGCCTGCTCCTTCTGCGGCCGTTGCTGGCCGCACACGTGAATCTTCCGCAGTAAGCGGCCTTCACGCCCAAGTTGTTCAAATTAAAGGAGCCAAGCCCGCCGGTGAAGACGCGCACAACCATGACCGCCCTGCTTTGCGCCCTTGCATTCACTGCCCCCGCCACCGTGGTTCACGCCCAACAGCCGCCTTCTCTTCCCCCTCCGCGCCCGGATTTCAGCTTTCCCGTCAAGCAGACGCTCACTTATTCGGTGGATTGGCGTGTCTTTTCCGCCGGAACGGCGGTCATTCGCTTTGAGGCCGACGGCGACCGCGAAAACCTCACCGCCAGCGCCGACACCATCGGCGCCATCAACCTGCTCTTTCACGTCGCCGACCGCTTCCAGTCCAGCTTTGATCGCGCTAAAGGCTGCACCTACGACTTCAACAAGCAGACCGTCGAAGGCCGCCGCCAGATCAGTTCAACGCTCCACATCGACTACACCCAGAACCGCTCCACGCTGAACGAAAAAAATCTGGTCACCGGCCAAACCAAGCACATCGACTCGCCCGTCACCGGCTGCCTCACCGACCTGCTTACCGGCGTCTTTTACGCCTCCTCGCAGCCCATCGCGCTGGGCCACAGCTTCGTGCTTCCCGTGGTGGACGCCATGCACGTTGTCCCCGTCACAATGAAGGTGGAGGGCCGTGAGGTCATCAAGACTCCTCTCGGCACCTTCAAAACCCTGCGCGTTCAGCCCACCGCCGATGCCGGCGTCGTCAAGAATCGCGGAAACATCTGGATCTGGTACACCGACGACGAGCGCCACCTCCCCGTGCAGATGCGCGCCCGCCTCTTCTGGGGAACCATCACTTTCCGCCTCGTCGGCAACGACAATAAATAGACACTAAAATTATCGGAATTGTCCCATTAGAGTAACTTTGCCCAAAATCCTCCGCAAATTTTACCCTCGTAAGTCTAATTTCATGCTAATCTTTCTCCAAGTGCCACTCACAACTGAGCCTTGCATCTGCGGACTCCGCCGATCCACTACGCTTGTTTGACCTTGGCAACTGAGAGCACAGATACGTAACTATGCCGAATCTCTCAATTCTTCTGGAGGATCCCTCGTGAAACGAACCGCAATGTTTTTGTCTTTAGTTGTCCTTGCCGCAACCTCGTCGCTCATGGGTCAGTCGTCGCCCAGCGCAACCAGCAACCCTCCCGCCAAAAAGGCGGCTAAGAGGACCGAGGCCCAGATGAAACCCTTTTCCGCTTATGCCTTTGGCGGCGGAATCTCACTGATGGGCGTCAACCTGCAGGTGGCCACCAATATTGATCGCCATCTGAATCTGCGCGGCACCGGCAACTTCTTCGATTACACCGTCAATAACATCAAAATCAATGGCAGCGACGGAACAAATGGCATCAACGTCAACGGCAACGTGAACTTCGCCACGGGCGGCGTCTCGATGGATTATTATCCCTTCCCGAAGCATGGCCTCCGCCTCAGTCCGGGAGTTCTCTTTTATAACCAGAATCAGATTTCAGCCAGCGCCTCCAATATATTGGCTGGAACCAGCTTTACTCTAAACGGGAATAAGTACTATTCAGAGGCGGGCAATCCCCTCGGTATCACTGCCAGCCTTGGCTTGGATACTCGCCAGCAAGCCTTCACCTTGACCACCGGCTGGGGCAATATGATCCCCCGCAAAGGCGGCCACTGGTCCTTCCCCTTCGAACTCGGCGCGGCCTTTACCGGTGTGCCTACCATCAACATGGGCCTGACCGGAGGAGTATGCACAACCACACCAACCACGGGCTGCGGCTCTGTAACTCCCGGCTCAGGAGCGGTTGCAACAAAGATCAACACCGATCTGAATGCTCAGATTAACAAGTACACAAACGATCTGAACGCGTTGCAGGTCTATCCGATCTTCTCCTTCGGCGTCACCTACGCCTTCCACGGCAAATAGCACTCCGCACACCAAGCAACAAAGGCCGCCTCCAATTTGGAAGCGGCCTTTTTGTTTGGACCGAAATATATTCCGTGCCCATCCTTGCGCTTTTTTTCTGGCGCAAAATTGAGAATCCACGAGCTTCTGGCGCGCAAACGCGGCTGCCCCACCGCAGATGGCTATCCCAGCAACTCCCCAACAATCCCCGATGCAGCCGCAAGCGCCACATCAATCAGCGTTTGGTCCTTGCCGCCAGCCTCGGCAATCTCGGCTTTGCCGCCGCCCGAGCCACCCACCAGCTTGGCGATTGCGCCCACCAGCTTGCCCGCCTGAATCCGCTTCACCAGCCCAGCCGTCACTCCGGCAATCAGCGCGACCTTCTCATCGGGTTGAGCCGAGGCCGCAACCACCACGCCCTCGCCCAGCTTCTGTTTCAGGTTGTCCACCAGTGTGCGAAGTTGTCCCCGCTCCAGTCCGTCGGCCCGCAGCGTCACGAGGCGCACACCCTTGATTTCGACAGCGCGCGTGAGCGCCTCATCAAGCGCTCCGGCAGCCGACTTCATCCGCGCCTCATCAAGCTCCCGCCGCAGGCGTTTGAGTTCATCTTCCTGCGCAGCCAGTTTGGTGCGGAAGGAATCAGAGAGACTGCTTCCCGCCGCTGGCGGAGCGAGCTGAGTCACAATCTGTGAAACCGCAAAATCTTGCCGGAAGGCGTCCAGCGCGCCGAAGCCCGAGATCGCCTCCAACCGCCGGACGCCGGATGATACGGAGCCTTCGCTGACAATCTTGATGAGGCCGATCTCGCCCGTCGCCCGAGTGTGCGTTCCGCCGCAGAGTTCGGTCGAAAAGTCGCCGACTTTGACAACTCTTACCTTGTCTCCATACTTCTCGCCAAAGAGCGCCATCGCGTGGTACTCATTGACGGCTACGTCGATCGGCACGTCCTCAATTGTGGCGACCTCGGTATCGGCCAGCACCTGAGCATTGACGATCGTTTCGATCTCAATCAGCTCCTCGTCGGCCACCTGGGCAAAGTGCGAAAAGTCGAAGCGCAGCCGCTCCGGATGGACCGCCGAGCCGGCCTGCTTTACGTGCGTACCGAGAACTTGCCGCAGTGCCGCATGAAGCAAATGCGTCCCAGTATGATTTCTTTTGATGGAGTTACGACGTTCTCCATCGACGACCGTGCGAATATGATCGCCGACGGCAAGCGGCTCTTTAAGCAGAGCCTTGTGGGCGCGAACCCCTTGCACCGGCAGCACGCAGCCCAGGATTTCGGCCACGGTCGTATTCCCATCAGCCGAGGTAAACCAGCCTGTATCGCCCGTTTGCCCGCCGGAATCTCCATAAAAGCTGGTCCGGTCAGTGACAATCTCTACATTGTCACAAGCCGCCGCCGCCGGAACCCCCGCGCCGTCCTTCACAATCGCTAGCACCTCCGCCTGCGCGGTCAGCGCCTTGTAGCCGAGGAAGTCGGTTTTGGGCAGCTCGCGATAAGCCGGACTGGCCGATTTCTGGCTTCCACCCTTCCACGATGCGCGCGCGCGGGCTTGCTCTTCGGCGCGAGCTGCTTCGAAGCCGTCAAAATCGAAAACGATGCTCGCGTCATGGGCGGCATCGACCATGAAATCCAGCGGCAAACCGAAAGTTTCGTAAAGACGGAAGGCCTGTTGTCCATCTAGTTGAGCTTGTAGATGCGGGAATCGAGACAGCAGATAACCGTAAAGTGCCTTTGAATCCTTGATGAGATGTTCGCAGAAGAATCGGGGATTTTTCCGTATGAATCGTTCCATCAAGGCACTTGATTCTCCGGCAGGTTCAACTTCATCTTCAGATTCTGTCGGGTTTGTTAGCGCAATTTCGTCCATTCCTGCTTCAATCGCAGGCTCAATGGACCGAAGAATCGCATCATCGAGCTCTCGTGAACCTCTCTCAAGAACTCGTGCGAATTGATCTTCCTCCGCCTTAATAACTTTAGCCACACGAGCAGACGAATCGACCAGCTCCGGGTACGCCCCCTGCATCAAATCGCGGACGGCATAGACCATCTCAAACAAAAACGGCTGTTCCTGACCCAACAGCCGCCCATGCCGAATCCCACGCCGGAGAATCTTGCGCAGCACATAGCCGCGGCCTTCATTTGAGGGCAGCACGCCATCATTAATAAGGAAGGTCGCCGCGCGCGCGTGATCGGCGATGATGCGCAGGCTGGCGTTGGAGACGAGGGCTTCGATTCCCTCAGGGGCTAAAGCCCTTTTTTCTTTTGTGTCCTTTTCGTACGGGCTAAAGCCCGTACCCTTCAACCCTGTCAACTCGACCGCTCTCTCAATCAGCGGCGTGAACAAATCCGTCTCGAAGTTGGAAACCTTGCCTTGCAGCACAGCCGCCACGCGCTCCAAGCCCATGCCCGTATCAATCGATGGCTTGGGCAGCGGCGTCAGCTTGTAGCTCGTCTTGCCGTTCTCCGTCACCGCCGAGCGGTCAAACTGCATGAAGACCAGATTCCATATCTCCACATACCGCGCCTCATCTTTTCCAAAGGGCAAATCGATTCCGGGAGTCTCCGCCGCCTCCAGCCCCATGTCGTAAAAAATCTCCGAGCACGGCCCGCACGGCCCGGTCTCGCCCATCTGCCAAAAATTATCTTTCAGCCCGTACTCTTTGATGCGCTCCTTAGCAACGCCCGCCTCAATCCAAAATCCCTCAGCCTCGTCGTCGCGCGGCACGCCGTCGGCGCCCTCAAAGATCGTCACATAGAGCCGGTCTTTGGGAATGTTGAGCCACTCTTTGCTCGTCACCAACTCCCAGGCAAACTGGATCGCATCACGCTTGAAGTAGTCGCCGAACGAAAAGTTCCCCAGCATCTCAAAGAAGGTATGATGCCGCCGCGTGAAGCCGACGTTTTCCAGATCATTGTGCTTGCCCCCGGCGCGCACACACTTCTGCGAGGTTGTAGCCCGCGAGTACTCCCGCCGCTCAGCCCCCAGAAACAAGTCCTTGAATTGGTTCATCCCGGCGTTGGTAAAGAGCAGCGTCGGGTCGTTGGCGGGCACCAGCGAGGAAGAGTGCACCCGGCGGTGCCCCTTCGACTCAAAAAAGCGCAGATACGCTTCGCGAATTTCATTCCCAGAGCGAATTTCCATAGCGTTATCAGTGTATCCAATGCGGCCTGTGAACTGTTGCGCCAGTCGAAAACTCAGTACTGTGTCAGTTTGAAAGGCTTTTCCTCAGGGGCTAAAGCCCAACATTATTTTGTTGCTTTTCTGGCACGACTGAAGTCGTGCCCTGACGCTTCTTGCCTCGATTTACTTTTTTCGCAGCCTGTAAAGCCCCTGAGGGAATATATCGTCATTGGAAAGGATCCGCCGCCCGCCACACACCGCTCAATCGTGGGAGAATAAATGGATACCGTTATGACCAACGACAAAGACGAATCCCTTCCCACCCCCGAAGCCGCTCCCGCCCCACCCGCCGAGGCCTTTGAAGCTGCCGCGCCTGAGCCAGTTGTGCCATCCGTCCCAGAACTCATAGCGCCGCCAGCCGAAGCCCCCGACGAACCCGAGGAGTCCTTCGCCGACCTGCTCAACGACTTCGAGCGCAGCCACTCACATCGCGGCGATCCCGGCCAGCGTCAGCTCAAAGGCGTCGTCGTCTCGCTCTCCGCCGATCAAGTCTTCCTCGACATCGGCTATAAGACCGAAGGCGTACTGCCCCGCTCGGCCTTCCCTAACAACGCCGAAGCCGTCAAGCTGGGCGACAGCTTCCCCGTCTCCGTCACGGGCCGCAACACTGAGCATTACTACGAGCTTTCCCGCTTCAAAGTTGCGCAACCTCGCGACTGGTCGGCCCTCGAAGCCGCCTTTGCCGAGAAGACTGCGGTCGTCGGCACCGTCACGGAAGTGCGCAAGGGCGGCCTCTCGGTCGATATCGGCGTCCGCGCCTTCATGCCCGCCAGCCGCAGCGGAACCCGCGACGCCGCCGAACTGGAAAAGCTCGTCGGCACCGAGATCACCTGCCGCATCACCAAGCTCAATGTCACCGAAGAAGATGTTGTCGTTGATCGACGCGTCGTCCTCGAAGAGCAGGCGCGCGGCCTCAACGAGGCCCGCCACGCCGCACTCGAAGAAGGCTCGACCATTGCCGGCACCGTTCGCACCATCATGCCTTACGGTGCATTCATTGACATCGGCGGCATCGACGGACTCCTCCACGTCTCCGACATCTCGCACGCCCGCGTCACCAAACCAGAAGATGTGCTCAGCATCGGCCAGGAGCTGCAACTCAAAATCCTGAAAATCGATCCTGAAACCAAAAAAATCTCTCTCGGCCTCAAGCAGCTTCAGCCCGAACCCTGGCAAACCCTTCGCCTCGAAGTCGGCCAGCGCATCACCGGCAACGTCACCCGCCTCGCCGACTTCGGAGCCTTCGTCGAGATCGAACCGGGCATCGAAGGCCTCATCCACATCTCCGAAATCTCCTACGGCAAAAAGCTCCGCCATCCCAGCGAGGCGCTCAAGCAGGGCGACCGCGTCGATGCCATCGTCCTCGCCATCAAGCCTGAAGAACGCCGCATCTCGCTCGGCCTCAAGCAAACACTCGCCGATCCCTGGACCGACGTCGCGCGCAACTTCCCTGTCGGCTCGCAGATTGAAGGCCCCATCACCAAGCTGATGAACTTCGGCGCGTTCGTGCAGCTAGCCGACGGCATCGAAGGCCTTGTCCACATCAGCGAAATCACCACCGAGCGCCGTCTCAACCACCCCTCCGACGTGCTCCGCGCTGGACAGGTCGTCAAAGCGCAAGTCCTCGCCGTCGATCCCGAGAAGCGCCAGATCAAGCTCAGCATGAAGCAGCTCATCCCCTCCGAGATCGACGAGTACATCGCCGAGCACAAGGCCGGCGATACAGTCACCGGACGCGTCGTCGAGCAATCTCCGTCGCTCATTCATGTCGAGCTGGGTGACGGCATCCGCGCCATCTGCCGCATTGTCACTGGCCCTAAATCCGGTCATTTGGCAGCCGTCGCAACCGCCGCGTCGAATGCAAAACCCGAAGCCAAACCCGACCTCTCCAGCCTCTCGTCCATGCTCAAAAATCGCTGGAAGGGCAACACCCGCGAGCCGCAAACCAAACAGGAATCCCTGATCGAAGGCCAGATCCGCGCCTTCAAAATCACCAAACTTGACGCGGAAGCCAAAAAGATCGAGGTGGAGATGGCTTGAGCAGTTTCGCTCGCCACGTTAGGGTATAACTGCGATCAACCTGGTATGGTGCGGATACCCAGTCCGGTGGAGCTATAAGTCCGGAAAGATTCATACCGAAAGCCTGATTTCGCGGTGATTTTTAATGTGGGGAAAGAGTCATGCGAGGGATAAGAATTCTAAACGTCCGAGATTAAAAGGCTCGGGTATATAGCACCCATATCGAACCGCTAGTTGATTGCCATATTTGTTGCCATTCACTCTTAAATTTCTCGGAATGAATGGCGGGGACGACGAGGCTCGAACTCGCGACCTCTGCCGTGACAGGGCAGCGCTCTAACCAACTGAGCTACGTCCCCCGATGAAGCCTAAACCTGGGAGATCGCTCCCAACCGTCTTCCAACCCTGGGGGTCAGAAAGCGGCTTTAGCTTCGGCACAAGATTGAGTGTATCAGAAGTCAACTCGCCTGCCAAAGCGCGCGATGACCTCTGCCGCTGGCGACGAAGCCCATATCGACGGAGATCCCCCGCACACATTGCAGCAGTTGATTGGCAATTGCCGGCAACTTCTGCGCAGTAACGCGGAAAGACGGGCCGGAGACGCTGACGGCGGCTATCGGCAACCGTTGCGCATCCAGCACGGGAACTGCAATGCAGCGCAACCCCTCTTCGAACTCCTCATCGTCCACTGCATAACCGCGGCGGCGGGTCTTCTCGATCTCCGCGCGCAAGGCCTCAGCGGTGGCGATGGTCCGGCTCGTCAAGCGCTCGAAGCGGATACGACGTATTATTTCGTTGAGTCGCGCCTCGGGCAAAAAAGCCAACATAGCCTTGCCCACAGACGTGCAATGCGCTGGATTGCTGGCGCCGATTCGCGTGATCATGCGCACCGAACGGGCCGGCTCGATCTTGTCGATATAGATGACGTGCGTGCCTTCCAAAATGCACAAATGCGCGGTTTCCTCGGTCTCGGCCACCAGACGGCGGAGGTGCGGTTGGGCGCGGTCGCGCAAGTCATATTGCTCGATGGCGCGATTGCCCAGATCAAAGAGCTTTAGTCCCAGGCGGAACTTTCCGCTCGCGGTACGTTCCACCATCCGATGCCTTTCCAGCACCATCAGAAAGCGGTGCGCGGTGCTTTTGTGCAATTGCAACGCCAACGCAACCTGCGCCAGACCCAGCGGCGCATCACTTTCTCCCAACAGGTCCAGGACGGCGAAGGCTCTGTCCAGAGCCTGAACTTTGTAGGTGCCTTGCGGGGCTTCATCTCGCATCTTGGTCCTCGATATCGCGGAATGCTTTCCTCTTTAGTCTGCTGAAATTGGGACATCGTGTCAAGTATTGGTACGAATATCCATTGAATGCGAATGGCTGAACCGGCCATCGGCAGTCTCAGAACAATCTAATTATCAATGTTTCTTAATGCCGATCTTTCACTCGCCGATAACCAAAATGAGTAGTTGTTAAGTTACCCCTGCAAGGGGTTTCTTCCCTGCGGGAATTCGCAAGCCGAAACAAATGAGCTGCGAATGGATAACAGGTCTTAACAGCCAGGAGCAGATCGCCATGTCAACATCCATGCAGTTATCTGAAAATCTCAATCTGAACACGGACACAATATCTGTCGCGGTGATCAGTCCGGACGATAAACGGCGCAGCATGGCTAGCAGCGCTCTGGGCGAGTGCCCAGGTGTTCGGATTCGGGAGTTCATCTCCTATCCGCCGGATATCGAAGATGTTTCGCGTGTGCTGGGGAGCAACTTCAACGTAGTCGTCATTGATCTGGACAGCAACCCGGAATACGCTCTCGATCTGGTGGGTAGCATCTGCACGCATAACCTGGCCACAGCGATGGTCTACTCATCGCAGGCTGATCCTGATATGCTCGTCCGCTGTATGCGAGCCGGCGCGCGGGAGTATCTGATCATGCCCTTTGAGCACGGCGAAATGGCCGAGGCTCTGGTGCGGGCTTCGGCGCTCCGTTCCGTGGCGCCTGTCCCGAAAAAGACTGGGGGAAAGCTGCTGGTCTTTCTCGGCGCCAAGGGCGGCTCCGGCGTCACCACACTGGCCTGCAATTATGCTGTCTCGATGGCTCAGGAGTCGCGGAAAAAGACGCTGTTGATCGATATGAATCTTCCCATGGGAGACGCTGCAATCAATCTTGGAGTCAAGGCTGAATACTCGACAGCCAGCGCACTGCAAAACTTCAGCCGGCTTGATGCGAACTTTCTCTCCGGGATGCTGGTGCAGCATAGTTCGGGATTGAGTGTGCTGTCAGCTCCCACGGAGCTGTCCGCCGTGCAATGCTCCGATGACGCCGTTGACAAACTGCTGGCCGTGGCCCGCCAGGAGTTCGATTATGTTGTGGTGGACGCGGGATCGAGACTGGACCTGCAGCATACTCATCTCTTCGATGAATCCGCCACGCTGTATCTGGTCACGCAGGTTGGAATTCCGGAGCTGCGCAACTCCAATCGCCTGATCTCCAAGCTCACCGCTGAGGGCAGTCCCAAGCTGGAAGTCGTTATCAACCGCTACGATCCGCGCTCCATGGAGATTGATGAAGCGCATGTGACCAGAGCGCTGACCAGGCCTGCCGATTGGAAGATTCCCAATAACTATGCCGCAGTACGCAAGATGCAGAACACGGCCGTCTCGCTAATGCGCGAGGACTCGCAAATTTCCCGCGCAATCCGCAAGATGACCTATTCGGTCTGCGGCGAGCCGGAACCGGAAAAGAAGAAGGGCTTCAGCCTATTCGGATAAGAGTACGAAAATTGGAACGAAGGCTGCGTCTTTGTGGCGTTGTAGGGTGAGTCGCTACCGTACTACGCCGCGAGTTTAGACCAGTCCGTGGGAACACCGGACCTGCCCGCCGGATATGTGTCTAGTGACATGGGCCAAGCGCACGCACTGATGGTGATAGGGCGGCTTGCCCACTGAATAGTTGGTGCGATGTGAATTCGCCTGAGCAAAATCCTCGACCCCTCTGACAAAATACGCGGTGCTCATTCATCGCCAAAGATTTTTGATCTAGACATCACCTACGTCCTTATCAATGCGCCGTTCGCGATAGGATAACGGCGAGAGTTTGGTTACCGATGATTATAGATTTCATCGCGCTTGTTACCGATGATGGATTACATCGGGTCTTCGGAAAGAACGATTGAGGGCGTCTACTGTTTAATAAGTGTTCTATAATTCATCCAATTTCACCCCATAAATTGCGAGTTTCGCACGTTGCAGGAGCTTCGGTTTCGCGTCATGTCCTCCTCGGATTTTCCGATGAAGAGAGAGAGGGAACGACGAAATCTCAGACAGGACGCGTGTGAGCATTTGGGTTAGTGAACGACCTCATGGCAAGGCTGCCCCCAACGGCAAGCGGGGGGAGTGCGTCATTGCCCGTCCTAAGCGCGAAGGGTTCGTGGTATCCCTCGCAGTGCTGATTTCAGTGTTGATGACAGTTGCTTTCAGCGCTGCGCAACAGAGCGGCGGAAGTACTCACTCCATAACAGAAGCGCGTACATCTGCGCAGCGGGCGAATCTGCCTCCGCGCGTGGTGAAGGCGGAGCGGTTTTTGGCGAGGCGGGGCTGGAGGCGAGGCAGCGGCTTCGCCAAAGGAGTGAGCCGTGGAATTCAGGGTGACGCAGCCGAGACTCAGGCTCAACCTCAATCGACAACACCAGCAGGCTCAGCCTGGGAGCCGCTGGGTCCGGCGGTCGTCGTGTCGCAGAAGTTCGGGTTGGTGACGGGGCGCATCTCTGCGCTGGCGCTGGACCCGTCCGATGTGAGCGGCAACACTCTCTACGCGGGAAGCACCGGCGGCGGCGTCTGGCGGTCGCAGAATGCGGGCACATCCATCCCTTCCAACATCAGCTTTATTCCGCTTACGGACGATTTATCGTCGATGAACCAAGCTACGGACGCCTCGATCAGCATTGGCGCGCTGAGCGTGCAGCCGGGAGGAACGGGTGTGATTCTGGCGGGGACGGGCGACCCGAATGACGCGCTGGATTCGTATTATGGGGCGGGAATTCTGCGCTCGACCGACGGGGGCAACACCTGGAGCCTGATCCCGGGCACCGAGGATGGGATATATAGCTTTACCGGGGAGGGATTTGCGGGGTTTGCTTGGAGCACGGCAAACCAGCAGCGGGTAGTGGCGGCGGTATCGCAGGCGTATGACGGCGTACTGGTGAATGCGGTGTGGACGGGTGCAAGCTACGAGGGGCTGTACTACTCTTCGGACGGCGGAGCGACGTGGTCGCTGGCGACGATTACAGACGGCTCGGCTGGAGTTGTGCAGGGACCAGAAGATCCATTCGTTTATCCAGACGGGAATGCGGCGACGGCGGTGGCGTGGAATTCTGTGCGGCAACAGTTCATCGCAGCGGTGCGTTATCACGGCTATTATCAGTCGGCGGACGGCATTACATGGACGCGCATGACGAATCAGCCGGGGACGAAGCTGGCGGCGAGCGCGGGGTATTGTCCGACGAATGCATACGAAACAGGATCGACTGCTTGCCCGATCTTTCGCGGGGCACTGGCGGTGAATCCGCTGACGGGCGACACTTTTGCGTGGACAGTGGACATCGACAACCAGGATCAGGGATTGTGGCAGGATCAGTGCGCGGTGAGCGCCGGAGCGTGCGCGAGCCAGACGATGAATTTTACGAAGCGGTGGAGTACAGCGGCGCTGGAGTCGAACACGCCGCTGGGCAAGGTTACCATCGAAAACGGTGACTACAACCTGACGCTGGCGGCGGTTCCATCCGTCCAGAATGGGGTAATCGGGCAGGACACGCTCGTGTTGGCCGGGGACAACGACTTGTGGAAGTGCAGCCTTGCTATGGGCTGCCAGTGGCGCAATACCACGAATTCGACGAGTTGCATGAGCGCGCAGGTGGGCGAGTATCAGCACGCGCTGGCATGGGACGCGAGTAATCCGCTGGAGATTTTTGTGGGCAACGACAGCGGTCTGTGGCGCTCGACCGACGCCATCGGGGAGAGCGGACCTGTCTGCTCGTCGAGCGACGCAACGCACTTTCAGAATCTGAATGGGAGTTTGGGTTCGCTGGCCGAAGTGGAGAGCATCTCGCAAGTAGGCGCGACGCCTTACACGATGATGGCAGGGTTGGGTGAGAACGGAACAGCCGGTGTAAAAAGCACGTCCGGGCTGACGGCGGAGTGGCCGGAGATATTGAGCGGCGAGGGCGGGCCGGTGGCGATCGATCCGGTGAACGCCAACAACTGGTACGTAAACAATGGAGCGGGCGTTTCGATTTCGCTTTGTTCACAGGCGGGCAATTGTACGCCTTCAACCTTTGGCACAGGGCCGGTGGTCAACAATGCGGATGTGGACGGCGATGGATACACGATGTTTGAGCCTGCGCCTTTTCTGGTAGACCCAGTGGACCATACGAAGCTGCTGATTGGAACCTGCCGGTTGTGGCGGGGAGCGGCGAGCGGCTCGAGTTGGCGCGCGAGCGATGCGATTACGCCGATTCTGGACGGAACGGGCAACTGCAATTGTAACGGCGACGCGCTGATTCATGCGATGGCTGCGATGGCGCTTCCGGTTTCTGCGGAGCTGCCGTCGGGCGGCGAAGTGGTTTACCTGGGGATGTACGGGGCATTGAATGGCGGAGAGCCGCTTCCGGGCCATGTACTGCGCGTGAGCTACAACGCGGCGACGGGAGTGTGGTCGGCGCCACAGGATGTGACGGCGGTGAATATGGTCACGAACGACACCAAACTAATGAATTCGAACGGGCTGGATATTTCCAGTATCTACATCGACGCGCACGATCCTACGGGGAATACGGTGTACGTTACCGTGGCGGGGATTTCAACACCAAGGGAGAAGGTGCAAACCGTGTATGGCACGACGGACGGCGGAACGTACTGGACGGCGTTGATGACCAACCTGCCCCCGGCTCCGGCCAACAGCCTGGTGGTGGACCCGGAGGACGCCAACACAGTGTATTTGGCCACCGACGCCGGAGTCTATTCGACGCGGCAAATCTGGAGTTGCGCGAATTCGCTTTCGGCTTGCTGGACGGCCTTTGGGACCGGACTTCCGGATGCGCCCGTAGTCGAGCTGAGCGCCGCGCCGGGGACAGCGAGTGTCCATAACCTGATAGCCGCCACCTACGGACGCGGAATCTGGATGACGCCGCTGTGGACGTCCAGTGAAAGCTTTACGACGGCTACCGCGACGCCAGGCTCAGTGACATTTGCCAGCCAGAATTACGGAAGCTCGAGCAGCGCGCAGGCCGTGACTTTGAAGAACACGGGAACGATCGCGCTGACGCCAACATCCATTGTCGCCAGCGGAGACTTCAGCGAGAGCGACAACTGCGTGGGTGCGAGCGTGGCCTACGGGACGAGCTGCGCGATTCAGGTGACGTTTACTCCGACGGCGGTTGGCAGTCGGACTGGATTGCTGACGATCTATACGAATGTCTCCGGTGGAGAGTTGACGGTTTCGTTGAGTGGGACTGGCACTTCGACAAGGGGCATCAGCCTGAATCCTTCTTTAATCAATTTTGGCGGCTGGGAGGTAGGCAGCACATCGACAGAACTGCAGGTGACGGCTACAAACAGCAGTCCTGCGGCGGTTCCGTATACAAGCGCAATTAGCGGGACATTTAATGTTGTCAGCAACGCCTGCGGGAGCTCAGTGGCGGCGAACAGCTCCTGCAACCTGATGATTACTTTTGAGCCTGGAGCTACGGGCGCGGCGAAGGGCTCTCTGAGCTTTACCGATGCGCAGGGACAGCAGAGCGTGACGCTGAACGGGACGGGGCTGGCACCGCCGACAGATACTGTATCACCGCCGTCGTTGACCTTCGGGGGAACGTACATTGGGCAGCTCTCGGCGTCGCAGCCGGTGACGCTGACCAACAGTGGCGGCGTGGCTCTGACTAACGTGGTGGTCTCAGTGAGCGGACCATTTGTGCTGGCGAACGGCTGCAACGCCAGCCTCGGAGCGAACTCTAGCTGCGTGATCAGCGTGCAATACAATCCAACAGCAGCGACGAGCCAGGGCGGTGCGCTGACAATCATCGATTTGCTGCGAACACAGTCGGTGACGCTGGGTGGGACGGGTCTGCTGGCGCCGTCTGTGAGCGTTAGCCCAACAAGCCTGAGTTTTCCAGGGCAGACGGTGGGCCAAGCGAGTTCGCCGCAACTACTAAAGGTGACGAATACAGGCGGCGCGGCGCTGATTAATCTCGGTTTCCAGTTCAGTGGACTCTCGGCGGCGAGTTTTTCGACAGGCACAACCACCTGCGCGTCCACGCTGGCCATTGGAGACAGTTGCACGGTACAGGTGATCTTTACTCCGGCGGCGGCGGGCGGAGCCACGGCCTCGCTGGCGGTCTCCTCGTCAACGGTCGGCTTCACGGCCGTTCCGGTGCCGCTGACTGGCACGGGGCAGAGCACGACAGGACTCAACGTCAGTCCGCCGCAACTTGTCTTTCCCATTATCTCTCCAGGCCAAACGAGCCAGCCGCTGCCGGTGACCATCACCAACAACAGCGGCTCGGCAGCCAACTCGCTCACGTTTGTGGCTACATCTCCCTTTGGCATCGGAAACACCAGTGCGTGCGGCACGACGCTGGGAGCCGGATTGAGTTGCACGGCAGAGGTGGTCTTTTCGCCCCAGGTCGCCGGCAGCTACACAGGCACTCTGACGGTCTCGTCGCCTTCACTGACGGCCGTTGCCATCGTGCCGCTGAACGGAGTGGGCGGCGTACCCGGCTCGGTTCAGGCGCAGCCCAGCCAGATCGCCTTCGGGCAGACCGGTGTGGGAGAGGTCAGCAGTCCGGTCACGGTGACCATCACCAATCCCAGCGGCGTAGCCGGTCTGACGAGCTTCACGGTGGCGGCGACATCTGGCTTTCAGGTTGTAAACAACACTTGCTCGTCGACACTGGCGGCACTGGCCAGTTGCACGGTGGGTGTGGAGTTTGCGCCAACAAGCGCGGGAGCGCAGAGTGGAAGCCTGATCATGAGCAACAGTGCACTGCCAGCGGGCACATCAGTGACTCTCACCGGCATGGGAACGAATTTTACGATTGCAGCTACGGGTACGCCTTCTCAGACCATTACCAGCGGCCAGACCGCCAACTACACACTGCTGATTACTCCGCTCGGAGGCTCCAGCGGGGTCTTCACATTCCAGTGTGGCACGCTGCCGGCGTACAGCACGTGCACCTTCAATCCCGGCACTCTGAGTATTTCCGCCAATACGACGGGCAACGAAGTGGTGGAGATCGCCACGGGGCAGACGACTGCGGCTCGCTCCCTGAGTCCGGCAGGGTGGCCTGTCGCACTGCCGCTGGCATGCGGAGTGCTTTTTCTGGTTAGGCGGCGCAGGGCGGTGCTTCTGGTTACACTGCTGGCCATTTTTGCCTGCGGTATCACCAGTTGCGCAAGCTCGAATGGCAGCGGGACCAAGCCTCCGTCTTCGGGCTCCGGCGTTACTCCGGCGGGAACGTACACGATCCCGGTGACGGCGACCTCGAATGGTGTCTCGTACTCGGTATCGCTCACGCTCATCGTGGATTAGTGCCTCGGAAAAATGCCCTATACTTTATCTTCGTGGCAACCACAGCAACGCTCGCGCCTTGATATACGGAGGACGCGAACGGGGAAGAGAATCAATGACCGCCAAAGTGACCGTGGAAGAGGTGCAGCGGGTGGCCGAGCTGGCTCACCTGGGACTGACGCCGGAGGAGACTCCGCGTATGCTCGACGCCTTGAATGCCATTCTGGATCATGTGGCCGAGCTGAATGAATTGGATACGACAGGCATAGTGCCGCTGGCGCAGGTGAGTGAGTTGCTGGATGCGGCAGGCAAGGGCGTACTGCGCGAGGATGCGGTGCTGCCATCGCTGGATCGCGCCGTGGTTTTGTCGCAGGCGCCGGAGGCCGATCAGGCCTTCTTCAAGGTGCCGAAGGTGATTGAGCGGTGATGCAAAAGGGTCGGTAACAGGCCAATGAGTGAGGAAATAACCAGTGTCCAGCGAGATTCAATCCGAGGAAAATTTTGTAAAACATCCAAAAACTCTCACCGAGTTGCGTGCCGGGATTGCGACAGGCACGACCAAAGCAGGCGATCTTGCCGCCAGCTACTACGACCGCATTGCGGCAGTGAATCCGAGGCTGAATGTCTACCTGAGCCTGACCAAAGAGCGCGCGCTGGCCCAAGCCGCAAAGGTGGACGCGATGGCCGCCAAAGGCGACCCGCTTGGTCCGCTGGCCGGAATTCCGGTGGGAATCAAAGATGTCCTGGTGATGCGCGGCGCTCCAGCTACCGCGGGGTCGAAGATTTTGCGGGGCTACTGCCCGCCCTACGACGCGACTGCTGTGGCGAAGTTGGAAGCGGCGGGCGCGGTCTTGCTCGGCAAGATCAACTGCGATGAGTTTGCGATGGGTTCGTCGAATGAGAACTCGGCGTATGGGCCGGTGCGCAACCCTGTAGACACGGAGCGGGTTCCGGGCGGGTCGAGCGGCGGCTCTGCGGCGGCGGTGGCGGCGAATATGGCCGTGGCCACCCTCGGCTCCGACACCGGCGGCTCGATTCGTCAGCCGGCGAGCTTCTGCGGCGTGGTGGGTGTGCTGCCTACCTACGGGCGCGTCTCGCGCTACGGGCTGATCGCTTACGCCTCTTCTCTCGACCGCGTAGGGCCGTTTGCCGCCAATGTGCGCGATGCGGCGACGATGCTCTCTGTGATTGCAGGGCACGATCCGCAGGACGCCACCAGCTCCGCGGCTCCAGTGCCGGATTATGCCGCCGAGAGCGACAAGCCCGTGGAAGGTCTGCGCATTGGCGTTCCGGCGGAGTACTTTGCCGAAGGGCTTGACGCCGAGGTGCGCGCCTGCATCGAAGCCGGCATCGCCAAGCTGAAGCAGGCGGGTTGTGCGGTGAAGCCGGTCAAGCTGCCGCACACCAAGTACGCCGTGCCTGTTTATTATTTGGTGGCGACGGCTGAGGCCAGCGCGAATCTGGCGCGCTTTGACGGCGTGCGTTACGGGCCGCGCTCCGAGGATTCAACAACGCTGGCGGATATGTATAGGCACTCGCGCGACAAGGGCTTTGGCGCGGAGGTCAAGCGGCGCATTCTGCTGGGCACTTATGCGTTGAGCGCGGGCTACTATGACGCCTACTACCTCAAGGCACAGCAGGTGCGGCGCATCCTGGCCGAGGAATATCTGCGCGCCTTTGCGGATGTGGATGCGATTGTGACGCCGACCGCACCGACGGCGGCCTTCAAATTAGGCGAGAAGACCGGCGATCCGCTGGCCATGTATCTGGCCGACATTTATACGGTGACGGCGAGCCTTGCGGGTATCTGCGGCGTAACGGTGCCCTGCGGCGAGACCAAGGCCGGTTTGCCGGTGGGGATGCAGGTGCTGGCCGCGCACTTGAATGAGGGGACGGCGTTTCGCGTGGCGAGAGCGGTGGAGGCATTGTATGCAGCAGCCGCTCGCTGATCGCTCGCATGAGGTTCGTGGTTTCCCACCCATCGCAAAAAACGCGAAGGTTGGTTCAGCGAAGATGGAGTGATTTAGGAGGGGAACGTGAATAAATGTAAGTGGATTGCAGTTGTGGCCATTGTGACGTTTGCGGCGCTTACTTCATGCCGGAAATCGCCTTCGACTCCCAAGATCACGGGAGAGCAACAACCTAACACAGTGCAAAAAAAGCCTCAGATCGTCCGGAAAGCAGATGTCGAGCAAGCGGAGCCAGCACGCGTCCTAAGCGAGGATGAGCAGTCCTGCAAGGCATTTGTGCAGGATTTCTATGACTGGTATGTCTCGCGCGAGGTGACTGATGAGTGCAATCAAGAGGAAAAGATGCAAGAGAAGATGCATAAAGTTTTTGCCGATTCCATCAATACCTGCAAGAGAGCCAGTGAGTTTCATTCAGTTAAAGTTATGAGCCTTAAGCAATCATTAAATCCGAAGCTGAAGAAACTTCTTGATGAGGACGCTGCTGCACAGGCAAAGGAAACAGATGGAATTGTCGGCCTGGATGGTGATCCATTTCTTAATGGGAACGCTGGTGTCATCTACAATTACATTGCCGATGACGCCCATGTAGCAGACGGAAAATGCACTGCGACTGTAAATGAGACTGGAATCAATGGCAATCAGGAGGAGGAAGGAAAGATATACGATCACATTGCTCTTGATTTATCTAAATCGAGCGAGAAATGGATGATAGACAATATTCACTATCGCATTACATATTTCGATCAAACCAAGAAAGCCGAAGTTACAAGCGATGAAGACTTGATTCATGAGTTGAATGGGCTGGGAGATAAGTGAACTAATCCGAATAAGCAAATAGGTATTTCGTTTATCTTCCATCAATCTCAACTGAAAGGAATAATCGCTATGAGTAAGTGCGCAATATTTTCGGTTGTGGCGTTAGCGGCAGCGATGACCGCGCTACAATTGGCTTCGGCGGCTGCGCCGCGCAAGCACATAGTGATCTTGGGTGCTACGCGGAAGGTTGCCTACTCGAAGGCCGATGACCCGGCGGGCGCGGCTCCAGGCGAGACCGAGTTGAAGGTGCGCGCGCTGATGGTGGATGGCGTTCTGAAGGAGTGGACGACCGGCGAGGCTCATGATGTGACCGACCGCAGCTTTGTGGTGCGGCGCGTGATCAAGATCAATGACGCCTTGCCGGAGGAGAATGCGAGCACCGGCGACAAAACGGCGGCTGGCGAGAAGTGCGCTCCGAGCGCGAAGAATCCCCCGAGTGAGAAACCTGAGGACAGCAAGATGGCAACTGCTGGCAGCAAGCCCGCGTCCGGCGACAAAGCAACTGCCGGCGTCAAGCCGGCCTCCGCCCGTGCGGCCAGCACCGCCGCTGCGGCTAGCACCTGGGTATGGCAGCGGGGAGCGTGGCTGTTGGTGGATCGCGTGACCGGGCACATCGTTCAATTGAAGCTGCCCGACTACGATCCAGGCGTGAGCCAGGTGGTCTGGTTCCGCGACTATGCCGCTTATTGCGGTGTGACGCCGAGCGGCAAAAGCCTTTATGCAGTCGTCGCGCAGGTGGCCGCGCGCAAGGCAGTAGTCTCGAAGAAATTATCCGCCTTTGATGCTGAGAATTATCCCTCGCCTGTTTGTGGCCTGCCGGAGTGGCAGAGAGAGCCGCTGCGGGTTATCTTCCATCCCACGGGCAAGGATGCCGTGAGCTTCGAAGTCGTTCCCGGTGCGGCTGCGCCAGCGAAGGGTGAGGCGAAGCAGGAAACAGAGACCAAGGAATAGTGAGAGATGGTTTAATGCGCGTGGCCGTGGTGTTCGCCGCCCGCCATCTCTTCCATCGGCACGACGCAACCATCGAGCCGCTCGCAGCACAGATACTCAAACTGGATGGTGGTGTGGCAGATGTGGAAGCGGTCACGCAGCAGATGATTGAGCCGGGCCAGAATGCAGGCGCTCTCCGAGGGCGGAATGTCGGCGATAGTGACGTGGCAGGCCAGGGCGGCGGAATTTGAGCCGAGGCTCCAGACGTGCAGATCGTGGACGTTGATTGCGCCCTCGATGGCTTCCATCGCCGAGCGAATTTCGGCAAGTGAGATGCCGCGCGGTGTGCCTTCGAGCAGGATGTTGAGGCTCTCGCGAACGATGCCCAGGCTTGTCCAGAGAATCAGCGCGGCGATGAGCAGCGAGAGAACGGGGTCGATCCAGTTTTGCCCGGTGAGCAAAATGCCCGCGCCGCCGACGATGACCGCGGCGGTCGAGAGCGTGTCACCGGCCATGTGCAGAAAGGCCGAGCGCAGATTGACGTCGCGGGCCACACGCCACAGCAGAGTCGCGATCACGCCGTTCATCACCACGCCTGCGGTGGCCACATAAATCATCAGCCGAGGCTCGACCGCAACCGGCGCGTTGAGCCGGTGGACGGCTTCGATGGCAATCCAGATGGAGATGACAATCAGCGTAGCCGCGTTGATGAAAGCGGCCAGCACACCGGCTCGCTGATAGCCGAAGGTTTTAGCGCGGTCGGCGGGGCGGGATTGAAAGTAGACGGCAACAAAACTGAGCAGCAGCGCGAGAATGTCGGAGGCGTTGTGGCCAGCCTCGGAGATGAGCGCCAGCGAGTGAGCGCGCAGCCCCGCCGCGAGCGTGACGACCACGTATGCGAATGTGGCCGCCAGCGAAAAGCGCAGCACGGATTGCGTTCTGTTTGCGCCGAAAGCGGAGGGAGCCGCGTGGAAATGCATGATGAAAGTATACCGGCACTGAAGGTGTTTATTCGTTGGCCTCGATGCGTCTGCCGTGCGCATCCTGCAAACTGCGGGAGTTCACCCGGAAGAGCGACGCAAAAACGCGCAACTGGTCGCGGCTCAGGCTCAACTCCTGCTCAAAGACAAACCAGCGCACTCCTTCCGTGCAGGGAGGGGTGGTCAGCGAGCCGGTGTAAGTCCAGTAGCCGCGGTCGTCGGGCAGCAGACCGCCCGCGTTCACCATCTCCGTAACCTTCTCGCTTGCACCGATGGTCTGGGGCAGGTGTGGCCAGAGCTGGGCCAGCACGGCGTTGGGATCTTTCATCACTTCGACCAGCCGCACGGCCACAATGGCCAGCTTGCCGTCGGCGTTGCGATGCACGAGGTGGACATCCATGTCCGTCACCTTACCTTTGACAGCCTCTTCGCCGGGATGGTGGAAGTTCATCTCGATCAAGTCATAGCGCACGCCGCCAACGACGATGTAGCTGCCGGGGTCGATGTGCGCTACGATGGTGTGGCCGTCGTTGACCAGCGTCACAGCTTCAGCGATGTAGTGGAAGTCGATGCGTTGGAGCGCAGTGTTCAAGCGCGCGCCGCGTATGTCGATGGGCGCCTGCTCATGGCCTTTTGAGCAGGCGTGATAAGCCGGATCGAGCTTGTTCCAGACGAGTTCGCCGCGCTTGCCCTCGTACTCCCACGGAGCGGAGCCTTGCGCGGCTATTTGTGCGGCGGATTGAATGGTTGCCAGGGTTGTCATGCCCAGCGCTAAAACGGCAAGTGCAGGATAACGCATCGGTTCTTCCTCGACTCAAAGGACGCAAAGCTCGCTAGAGAGAATTCTAAGTCATTTACGGCAGAGTTGTACGCACAACGACACACAGTAGTATGAGGTCAGTAAGCCGACACCAGCTAGGTCAGTTGCGGTTCGTCATATTTCACTCTTTTGCCTGGATGCGAAAAGATGGGGATCCGGCATTCAATTCTTGCTGAACCGGACTAGACAAGGTTTGTAGATTCACGGGTTCATTATCGGATATCGGGCACCCATATTGATCGATGAAGAGCTGCTCCAGCCGCCTAATATCTTGTAATATGTTGAATTACATAAAGATAGAAAATTTAATAAATATGAGCGTAATTAACGCATATTTTCTTAGTGTTATGATATAGTTATTTTCATGTTATGTGAGTGGCTTGGACTAAGGTCCGAAGCCCCACATCCAAAATCATCTGGAGGTAGTTTCAAATGTCAATCACTCGTTGGGATCCTTATCGTGAGGTTGTTGCATTGCAGAACCGCGTCAACTCGCTCTTCCGCGATATGAATAGCGGAGACGACCCCGTAGCGGCGGCCAGCTTTGTGCCGGCGGTCGATATCTACGAAGACCCGCAGAAGGTAGTGCTCAAGCTAGAGGTGCCGGGCATCGATCAGAAAGACCTTGATGTCCGCGTGGAAAACCACACGCTCACCGTCAAGGGCGAGCGCAAATTCGAGGCGGAGGAGAAGGAAGAGAACTTCCATCGCATCGAACGGCGCTATGGCAGCTTCTATCGGGCCTTCACGCTGCCGAGCACGGTGGATACGGAGGCGGTCGCGGCCAGTTACAATGCGGGTGTGCTGAAGCTGGAACTGAAGAAGAAGGCGGAGGCCCAGCCGAAGCAGATTCCGATCAGCGTGGCGGCGTAAACGCAGTTCTCAGTTCCCAGTTCTCAGTTACCAAACCTGAGAACTGGGAGCTGATGAATAATTTGGTCTTCTGGCCGCTTTTATGAAGCAGACGGGCCGGTCGCCGAGAACGCGGGTCAACGATCTCTGGATCGCCGCGCAGGCAATTGAAAATGATTTTGCTCTTTTGACGGCGAATATCAAGGATTTTGAGGGGCTGCCGGGTTTGCGGGTTGTTGGTTTGTGAAGGGCACTACTTACAGCCTGTGGAGAAAGCCAGGGTTTGAAAGGCTTTGTAACAGGGCACGACTTCAGTCGTGCCGCAAATGCCGCATATGAGTTCGGGCTTCAGCCCCTGCAATGTTGTTGTTCGTTGAAATCAGCAGCGGCTAAAGCCGAGATTCTGATTGGGCTTCTATCGGCACGACTAAAGTCGTGCCCTGTTACAAGACAGACTTTAACCGCGGGATGCTCAGAAAGGAATATGCAATGAACGTTCTAAATGTTCTTGTCGGCCTCAATTCGGTCATCCTGATTTTTCTCATCGTGAACGCTTTTAAGCCATTCATTGGCTCGTACGCGGCCAAGAAGGGTGAAAACCTTGCCACCAAGGAAGACATCGCACAGCTAACAAAAATCGCAGAAGGAATCAGATCTGAAATCTCAGATAAGGTATGGGACCGGCAAGAGCAGTGGAAGTTGAAACGTGATGCGGTCTTGGGCGCCCAGCACGCTTTGGACGCTTTGGGAGATGCACTGACGAAATTTGACAGCACCTTTTCTGTCCCAGAAGAATTGTGCGACGACAACGCAAGAGAAGCGCAGAAGACGTTGCAGCTAGGCGCACTCCACCTATTTCAAGAAAGTAGTACTGCGTATGTTCACGCGATGTCGGTAACTGATCTTGTAATTGGTGGGCAGCTTCCAAAAGATCTTTCGAATTACTTCCAATTTGTTTGCCGGCTTGTTGTTGGAATGCAGAATATCAAACAAAGGGCACTTGCCAAATCAGAAACAAGGAAAGAGCTTGCGGATAAAAACACGGCTGTCATTCGTTCGGCGCGAGCGGCCCTCGGAGTCAAGGACGCAGGCAATTCTCTGCTGTTCTCTGCGTCAAACTGATCATTTAAGACCGACCACTGGAGAAGAAATGGCTATTCGCTGGGAGAAGTTGACGGTCAAGTCGCAGCAGGCGATGGAGCAGGCGCAGGCGCGGGCTACAGAACTGGGCAACCCTGAGTTGCAACCGGTGCATCTGCTGCTGGCGCTGATCGAGGATCGCGAGGGCGTGATTCCCGCGGTGCTGGAAAAGATCGGCGTGCCCACGGAACGGCTGGAGCATGATCTGCACCAAATAGAAGAGAAGCTGCCTCGCGTGGCTGGCGCGGCTTCGCAGCCGGGGGTGAGCGCGGCGTTGCAGAAGGATTTAGATCAGGCCTTCCGCGAGGCGGCGAATTTCAAGGACGAGTACGTTTCGACGGAACATTTGCTGCTGGGCGCGGCGCATCAAAAGGGCGATGCGGCGGGCGGCGCGCTGGCCGGTGTGGGCGCGACGCATGAGGCGATTCTCAAGGCGCTGACTGCCGTGCGCGGAACGCAGCGAGTGACGGATCAAAATCCCGAAGGAAAGTTTCAGGCGCTGGAGAAATATGCGAAGGATTTG
>Ga0181520_10000766_pt1 | contig 69233 bp, 53 predicted proteins | sample PEATcosm2014_Bin_29_FD_132451 | JGI IMG/M metagenome (GOLD analysis project Ga0181520, IMG submission 132451) | Peatland microbial communities from MTU Mesocosm Facility, Houghton, MI, USA - PEATcosm2014_Bin02_30_metaG | ecosystem: Environmental > Terrestrial > Soil > Wetlands > Peat | place... | reverse complement strand
GTTCCCTCGCGGCGACGATCCTTTGACGCAAATCCTGACTCAACGGTCGCATAATTTTCTTTCCATAAGAAAAGAATACCAGCAAACACCCGTTGCGTCTATCTAAATAGAAAATGCTCCAGCTTCTCAGAATGGCGATTTATTAATCTAATTTTTTTGAACAGACATTCACTCCCCCCAAAAAGGATAAAACCATGCAAAGACCTGCGGCGGTGACGGTGTTCGGGATTCTCAACATTGTGTTGGCGGTCCTCGGCATATTCGGCCTGATTGGCTCGATGATGCTGTTCCTGCCGCAGGCCGCCAGTTTGCACAATCCGGTCATCCAGATCATCCATGATCATCCTGCCTATTCAGAGTGGATGAATTTTTCCACCGGGCTTGGGTTGCTGGCGAGCGGGGCCAAGCTGTTGGCCGGCATCGGGCTGTTGCAACTGAAATCCTGGGGACGCCAGCTTTCGATCATCTATTCAATTTACGCGATAGTCATGGTCGTGGTGGGCGCGGTGGTGAATTATCTTTTCCTGATGCGACCGCTGCTGGAGCAGGCGCAGCAAAAGCACGGACCGGAAACGGCGGCGGCGATTGGCGGGGCTGTTGGCGGAGCCTTTGGCGGTTGTTTCGGGCTGATTTATCCCATCCTATTGCTTGTCTTCATGACGCGTCCGAGTGTGGTTAAAGCCTTTCAGCCGCTCCATGCCGAGGGCCAAGCGTCCGACGGACATCTGTAAAATTGAATTTCTCAAGAAACCGAGGACTTGTTTCCAGCGGCGGTTTCGGCAACTGCGTCCGGAGAATTGTTCTCGACGCGAGGGTTTGCTTCGTTAATCTCTGTCTGCCGCTCTTCCGAAAAAGTTTGTGACATCAAAATGATTAAAATAGTTGTGTTCCTTTTGGTTCTGGCCCTCAACACGTCTGCGGCCCCCGAACAACCACCCGCCAACCCGGCGGCCAGCCCCGCCGCCCGGGCCGTGTTGAAATATATTCAAGGCCTGTCGAGCCGTCCTGACAAGCGGCTGTTGTCCGGCCAGTTCACCGACTTCGGACCCAGAGCCGGCGAAGCACCCCAAATCTTCGACCGGATCCGGCAGCGCACCGGTTCCAGCCCGGCCATCCTGGGCGTGGATTATGTTGCCTGGGATGGCAGGATCGCCAGTGACGCCCCCAACGCCGTCGCGATCCAACAATGGCAGCGCGGCGGGTTGGTCGCGATCGAGACTCATTGCTCCGACCCATTCCGCACTAATCTCACCGTCAGCGGATTGCGCGACCAGAACGTGGATGTCACGCCGCTGCTTGATCCTCAGTCCCTGGCCCATGCCGTCTGGATGCATGAACTGGACCAGATGGCCGCCGGTTTGGAACAGCTTCGCGATGCCGGCGTGGTGGTGTTGTGGCGTCCATTCCACGAGATGAACGGCGACTGGTTCTGGTGGGGCGGCAAAAAACCGGAAGTTTTCATCCAGCTCTGGCGGCAGATGTTCGATTACTTCACGGCACAGAAACATTTGGACAACCTGCTCTGGATTTATGCGCCCAATCACGGCGAACACACGGCGGATTATTATCCGGGTGACCGCTACGCGGACTTGGTGGGCGTGGACGCTTACACTGACTTTGTGGATCCCGAACACATCAAAGGCACGGCGGAAGTGCTGGCCTTGCCCAAGCCGTTTGGCTTTGCCGAATTCGGCCCGCATGATCCGTTTCATCCGCCCGGCGATTATGATTACCTGCGGTTCATTGACGGCGTGCAAAAATATTTTCCGCAAACAGTCTGGTTCATGGCTTGGAATGCCAACTGGGGTTTGACCACCAATCAAAACGTCACCGCTCTCCTGCATCATCCGTGGGTCGTGAACCGTGCGGACTTGCCCGCGTTTTCCAGGCCAAAACCCTGAACCGCCGAATAATCCGGTGCTTCATCTGATCAAATGAAAGCTATATAATCATTCAACTTTTGAAAACAAAATGACAATTTCCATGAAAAAATTCTTGTTGTTCTTCGCGTCCAGCCTCGTGCTCGTCTCCAGCTTGCGGGCGGAATTGCAACTGCCCGCTGTCATTGGCGACCACATGGTGCTGCAACAAAATCAGCCCAATCCCGTCTGGGGCTGGGATACGCCCGGCACGAAAATCACCGTGTCGTTTGCCGGTCAGAACTATGCCATGACCGCTGGCAATGATGGCAAGTGGATGGTGAAGCTTTCACCGCTTCCCGCCAATGCCGCGCCTCAGACGCTCACGGTTATCGGCTCCACCAAGCGCGAAATTCGGGACGTGCTGATCGGCGAAGTGTGGCTGTGCTCCGGGCAATCCAACATGGAGCTGGGCATTGGCATGGCCCAGGACGGTGCCAAAGAAATTGCCGCCGCCAATTTTCCAAACATCCGCCTGCTGATGGTTCCGAATCTCTGGCGGCCCGAACCGCAGGCCGACATGGCAGGAACTTGGAAAGCCTGCACGCCGGAAAGTGTTGCCGAAGGCGGCTGGGGCGGATTTTCCGCCGCCGGCTATTTTTTCGGTCGTGAATTGCATTGCAAGTTGAGCGTGCCGGTGGGGCTGATTGACGCCGATTGGGGCGGCACGCGCATCGAATCCTGGACACCGCCCGAAGGCTTTGCCGCCGTGCCCGCGTTGAGTTCATTGGACACCGCCGTGCAACTGGGCAATCCCCGCAGCGCCGCGCACAAGCAGAAATTGGAACAGTTTCTCGGTGAAACCGAGCAGTGGCTGGCCTCGGCCCGCACTGCGCTGGCCGACTCCACTCTGGTGCCGGCCATGCCGGGTTATCCGCCGGAACTTTTGCCGCCACATGACCTTCAAAATCCTACCGCTCTTTACAATGGCATGATTCATCCCGTGCAGCCCTTTGGGATTCGCGGCGCGATCTGGTATCAAGGCGAGGCGAACAATGGCGAAGGCATGCTTTACGCTGAAAAAATGAAAGCCCTGGTTGGCGGCTGGCGTCAATTGTGGGGCGAAGGCGATTTTCCATTTTATTTTGTTCAAATTGCGCCCTTTAATTATGGCAACAGTCCGGAACAGCTCAGCGAACTTTGGGAGGGCCAAACTGCCGTTGCCAAGGAAATCTCGAACGCCGGCATGGCGGTTATCAACGACATCGGCAACCTTCAAGACATCCATCCCAAAAATAAACAGGAGGTCGGACGCCGCCTGGCGCTCCTCGCCTTGGCCAAGACCTACGGCCAAACAGATTTGGTTTATTCCGGCCCGACCTTCCAGTCGCTGGCCATCGAAGGCAACACCCTGCGCGTTCGCTTCGATCATGCCGATGGCGGCTTGGTGAGCCGCGATGGTCAGCCGCTGAATTGGTTTGAGATCATTGACGCCGATGAAGGCGGTTTCGTGAAGGCCGAGGCGCGGATTGACGGCTCTTCGGTGGTGTTGTCCAGCCCGGAAGTGCCTCACCCCGTGGCCATGCGCTTTGCGTGGAATCAAATTGCCGAGCCCAACTTGGTGAACGGGGCCGGATTGCCCGCCGGAGCCTTCCGGGCCGGCAACCTGCCGAAACGCGATTGGCTCGGCATGCATGTGCCCGAAGTCAAAAGCTACCAGTTGGTATATGACCTCGACCTGGCCAAGCTCGGCCCGGACATCCGGTGGGACGTGGACAATCGCAGCAAAATCCACGGGCCTTTTGATCGTGTTGCCTACTGTCTTGAACTGGAAGACGCCAGCGGTGCCACCCATGCCGTGTATGTCTCGATGGATGCCTTTACGGATTCCCTCGATAAAATCGGCGTGCCGACTTTCCAATCCGGCGTCCATTTCCAGCAAAATGTCGTGCACCTGAATATTTTCTCCAATGTGAAAAGCCTCGTGACCGGCACCAGCCTCGACGGTGGCAATCTCGAGTTCTGGCCGAATAATTACGGGCCAAACAACGTGGCCAAAGTGCCGAACGCCTCTTCCGCAACTTTTGACTTCGGTGACGAGCCGGCCGAGCCGGCTGACGGCTATGGTTCCATGCAGGTGCATAACCACGACGCCAAACAGACCGTGTTCGCGCTGAATCACTGGCGCGAAGGCCAGCGGGCTGATCTCGGCATCGGCAATGCGCCCGATGGCAATCCAGATTGGACTTTTGCCGCCAACGCGGGCAGTTACATATCCAAACGTCTCCGCATCTTTGTGCATTGCAAATAACACGTCCGGTTTTGTCCCCTTAAAAAAATGGCGTGCTCGTTTTTATCGCACCTTTGCGCTTGCTCCAAACGGGCATGACCGGCATTTTTCCATTTTCATCATGAACCAACTTCTTGTCTCCACGGCGAGGCTGTTGCTAGCCGCCAGTTTTATTATCACCTGTCCTTTCTCCAACCGGGCCGCCACAAACGAGCTGGTGGTCGCGCCGGCGTTGCAGGTGGCGGATCAGTTTCTCCTTGCTATTCCCAAGACCGGCTTCGGCAAAGATTACCTGTTCAGTGCGTCCATGATTCCGCAGGGGCAGTCGCCGACGAGCCACGGCCTGGCGGGAAAGATCGTGCGGTTTGAATTGTTTTCCGACGGCGTGGACATGTATGAATCCACCAAGGGCCTGGTGGTGACGGAAGACTTGCCGGCGCGGCGGCTGCTGGCGAGTTTCGCGATTGTGCGGACGGATGCGGATCGTGTGGTGATTGATTTCAACAAGGGGATGCGGCGCGTTTTCACGCAGTCGTGGACGGACGGCGGCGCGCTGGATTTCTCGTCGCACGACAATGTGCTGGAGGTGCCGGACAGCCGCGTGTTTGAAATGCGGCAGGACGGCGGCCAACTCGTCATCCGGCAAAGCGTCCAGACGCGCAGCCGGGAAATGGATCAGGACGTCGAGGCGCGTTTCGAGGCGCGTTATTTTATCGCGCCCTACCAGCCGGGAAATTTTGAAGGCAAGGAGTCCAGCGTGGTGGATTCGCGCTACACGAAATTTTTCGAGACGGCGGGACAGCTTGAGCTCGGCACGGGCCGCATGTCGTCGCGCATTGACCGGTTCGATTTGAAGCAGCCGGTGGTGTTTTATTATTCAGCCAACACGCCGCCGGAGTATGTTGAAGCGGTCAAGGACGGCATCCTTTATTGGAACCTCGCGTTTGGAAAAGAGATTGTGCAGGCGAAAAAAGCGCCGGAGGGTGTCACCGCGCCGGACGCGAAATACAACCTCGTCCAGTGGGTGCCGTGGGACAAGGCCGGCTTCGCCTACGCGGACGTGCTGGCAGATCCGCTGAACGGCGAATCGCAACACGGCCAGGCATACATGACCAGCGCGTTCACTTTTCTCGGCAAGGCGCGGGCGCGGGCGCTGCTGCGCGCGATGGAGGAAATTGCGGAACCGAAAAAAGATGACAAGAAGAGTGCCATGCCGCAGCTCGGCGTGCCGTTCCTCGATTCGGCGGAATGCTGTGAAATGGATCCGCGCGTGTTTGCGCAGCAGATGGCGCACGGCCTGCAGGATTTGCTGGCCAGCGACCAGTTGACCGACGAGGCCGTGCTGCGCGTGTCGCAGGATTATGTGCGCGAAGTGGTGGCGCACGAGGTCGGCCACATCCTTGGCCTGCGCCATAATTTTGCCGGCAGCCTGGCCGCCACGCTCACCAGCAAGGAATTGAACGACTGGTTCAAAGCTTATCTCATGGGTCGGCCGCTCGACGCTTATACCAACAAACTGGCGTCGAGTTCGATGATGGAATATACGGTTTTCAAAGGCTCGGTGTTTATTGGCTGGCAGATGCGGACGTTCAAGGAACCGTTGCCGCATGATCGCGCCGCCATTCGCTGGGGCTATTATGACAGTCCCGAAGCGCGCACGAACAAGCTCCTCTTCGCCTCGGATGAGGACACCATGCGCTACGGCGATGTGCGGACGTTTGATTACGGCCCGGAGCCGGTGATCAGCGCCTATTCCGAAACCGCGCAGATCATTGACCTGCTGCCGAACAACGTCATCGAGAGGTTTATCAGCGCCCGCGCGCCGCAGAATCCGCACGATCGCATCCCGCTGGAGCAGGTCAGTCTGAATTATACCGCCACGGCGAACGAAATTGCCGGGCAGTTTGTCAGCGCGCTCATCTGGTTCCGCGCCGACACTCGTTCGCTGCTGGTGGAAAACCAGTTTGACTATATCGGCGAAATGAATCTCAAAGAACGCCACCAGGCGCATTGGAAATATCTCAACAGCCAGATTGACAAGCTGGGCGGCGTGGACCGCTCGCTCTTCTCGGATCTGCCGGCGGAGTTCAAGCTCGACCTGAAGGATGAGCCGGCGGGCATTCCCGTCGTTCAGCGTTTGAACGCAAGCAATCTCACTGCGCGTCTCGAGAAACTGCTGGTTTCCACCAACTATGCCGTGTTCGTCGGTCTCGACGACAAGAAATATTCCTTCACGAAGGAAGAACGGGAATTGATTGCCCAGCGCGGCAAAAAATATTTCGACGAACTCCAGAAGGAACTCGTCAAACAGCTTTGCCTGCGGCTCGAAAACGCCCCGCGCGATCTCGGCGTGGAAGCCAACGACGGCGTCAGCGAAGATGACATTGTCGCCAAGCTGGAGCAGCGCATCATCGAGGTCGCCAAATACGTGGTCATTGCCAAGGACGACGGCAAGCGTATTGAAGGCAAGGTGGACCAGAGTTACGTCGAAGTCCCGGTTTTCAAATACGATCAGGACACGCGCGTCGCCGCCGCCAAGGCGCTCAACGAACGAACCGGCTCGTTCAAAGACTGGGCCGACGACGCCAAGGGCGACTTGAACAGCCAGTTGAAAAAAGCGGTGGAAGACGCCATGAACATTGACCATTTCAAAGACTTCAAGGTTTCCCTGCTGTCGCGTCCGTTGCGCGACTGGTATCAGCAGCAGCAGGAACTGCTGGCCTTGCTTCCGGCCGCGCCGCCGAATCCGGGAGCGCCCGCAACTCCACCATTGCCAGCCAAGTAAATAGCGGCCACCGCGCTTGGCACTCTGCCATAATCGGGTTCGCCTGATTATCTCATCAGGCGAAGCAACTTTGCCGCGCGGTCACGCAATGTCCGCGCAAAAAAACGAACCTCAAAGTCTCAAGTGTCCCCCAGCACTTTTGTGGCGCGTGAAGCCGCTTTAGTTTACCGCGACACCGCTTTAGAATAGCGGCCTTGGAGTCAAATTCAGGAGGTAACTCTTCAGTGGTGTGTCACATTCTGGTTACGCGATGGCAAGGTTGGCTTTCGCATTGCGGAAGAGACTACTCAGCATTGATTTTTTCGACGGAATTTTCATTTCTGTCAACGACCCCAGTCCGGCTTCAAACTGTCTTTGGTTGTCCTGAACATGGAGGTTGTTCGAGCGCTTCCGCTTTAAGATGTCGCGGTCAGAATTATTGAAAAACAACTATGCCCATTAAAAAAATCGGATTGATTGTGTTGTTCACAGGTCTTGCCGCCAGCGAGCTTGTTGCGGGAACCTTGACAAATTACACGGTCGGAGATGTTTTGGTTTGCTTTAGAAAATCTGGGGGGGCGAATGATCTGGTTGTGGATGCGGGGCCGATTGCCGCGTTCACCAACGCGACGCCGAACCAGAGGATCCCGATTACGCAATACACAGGCAGTCAACTGGCCTTGGTTGGCACGAACAGTGTCAGTTGGTCCGTCTTCACTTGGTTCGATGATTCAGTTTTGCCGGCGGGCATTCAATGGACTTTGTTCATGAGCAAGGGACGGTCCGCAATTAACACCAAAACGGTTCCATGGCCGGCGGGGCCGCAGGCCGGGCAACAAACAACCGCTGGAGACATGGGAAACATCGTGGCCGGCGCGGTAGTCTGCATCGGCTACAAGGTGGTGAATATTCCGTCCGCTATTATCGAGCCGGATGACGCCAACAATTCCAACCCGCAATATGTGCATGGACAAAGTTATGTTGGCACGCTGGGGCCGAATTTTGATTTCAACGGCGATTGGTTTGGCACGCCGGAAAAAACCGCGCCAGCCGGCTTCACCACGGCGGGGGCGGTGATCCGTTCTGACTTTTATCAGATTCCACCCGGCGACACCGGTGCTGGCAGCGTGAAATTTCTCGGCTATTTTGAATTGAACACCAACGGCGTGATGACCTATGTGGCTTATCCCACCAGCGCGCCAACCGTTCCAGTAATCAGATCTTTCGGCCGCACCAACAACATTTCATATGTCAGCTTCACCACCGGCAGCAGCGGCACTTACACTTTGCGCGGAACCAACGACGCTGGCTTGTCAGTGCCGCGGACCAACTGGCCGGCGATTTCCTCGGTGAGCGGCAATGGCTTGATTAACACTCTGCAAGATGCGACGGCGGTGCCGGACAAGTTCTATATCATTACCGCCCAGTAAGCGGGCGGGCGGGAATTTTTCCAAAACAACAAACCAAAAACAAATATGAAAAAAAATGCAATTCTGTCGGGAGCGGTGGTGGCGGTCGCGCTTTGCGCGATGGATGCCTCGGCTCAATTCAACTATCAAAACGGGGACATGCTGGCCGCGTTCGGCAATGGCGGCTCGACCGATGTCATCGTGGATCTTGGCTCGATCTCCCAGTTTCAACAGCTAAATGGGGGCACCTATTCCTGGAACCTCAACTCCGTTCTGACTTCGCAGTTTGGCAGTGTGAGCAGCAGCGTCTATTGGTCAGTGTTTGGAGTCAACGACACATCCCTTGGCGGCAATCCCAGCGTCACCCAGGCGGATCCCAACACCGTCTGGAACACGCTGGCGCGCTCCAACCCGTCCATCAAGACGGTCACTCCATTTGACGGCGGCAATTCCGCCGCCCAGCAGCTTCCGGTGGGCGACATCGAGTCCGTCGGCAACCTGACGGTCCCCGGCAAAGCCGGTCCCGGTTTGATCACAGACTACGCGCCGGGCATCGAACTGGTCAAAACTTCCTTGGGCGGTTACAGCTCCATGATGAACAGTCCGTATAATGGCAATTTCCAGGGCGACTGGTATTATAACGTCCTGAACAACGGGGCTGGCGTTTCGGATTTATATCAATCGGATCCCAGTTCGCGGGCCACCTATCTTGGTGATTTCAGCCTCAATTCCAGCGGCACGCTCACCTATAACTCGGTTCCTGAACCCTCGGCCTGGGCCATGCTTGGAAGCGGCGCATTGGCTCTGCTCGCCCTCCGCCGTCGTCGCAAATAAATTCTGTCAATTGATACATAAAATAATTCAACCAACAAAAACACTTTAACCAACAAAAACACAAAAGTAACACTATGAAAAAAACACTGCTCCTCACCCTGACTGCGGGTCTCGTCAGCACGACGTCGCTGCTGGCTTCCGACCTGTTTATCACCGGCTCGACCGCGTTCCGCGCGAACGTCCACGACGCCTGCGCCCAGATGTTCTCCACCTATACGGAATTCACCGGCACGCCTGCAACCGGTGGCGACACCAAGACCGGAAACTCGGCCGCCCAATGGACGATGACCGGCACTCCCATCGCAGGTCTGACCGCGATTTCAGGAACCCTGACCATTCACTCCCTGTTCACCGGTTCGGTTCAAGGCATTCAAACTGTGGAGCAAAGCACCAAGCTGCTGTTCCTTGACGCCACCGGAACTATGATGACCAACACGCCCACAATTGCCTTTTCTGACGTTGCCTCCAGCTCCACGCCGTATCCGGCTACGGGCAATTTCTCCGAAGAAAGCGTGGCCGTCCAGCCGTTTGTCATGTGCCACTCGGTTCCTTTCACCACCATCAGCAACCTGAGTGCGGAGCAGATCAAATATACCATTCAAGCGGGCCGCATTCCGCTTTCGGCCTGGTCTAACAAAACTGCCGACCACGCCAATTATGTTTATCTGCTGAACCGCACCCAGGACTCCGGCACCCGCCGGACGACTTTCGCCATCGAGAACGACGGCTATAACCAGTCGGCGATCGTTTACAACTGGGATCCGACCAACAATGTCTTTTATAAAGCCACTAACACGCTGGCCACCTCGGCGGGCAGCATTGGTTTCGGTGTCGTTGGCGCACCCGGCAATGGTAATGCAAATTTGAACTGGGGCGGAGGTTATGTTGGTGGCGGTGACATTAAAACAGCGCTCGGCTATGCTAACACAGCCAACCAATCCATTGCCTATCTCTCCTTGGCAGATGCCAAGGGCGTCACTGGGGTCAACTGGTCGCAGGTAATATCTATCAACGGCATGTGGCCCACGGTGGCTGGTGCCGGCATCCATGGCAATACGGGCACCAATGATTTCTCGCCCATCACTTTGGGAATGTATCCTCACTGGGCCAATGAAGTCGTGGTCTACCCCGTCGTTGATCCTTCCAGCATCAGCTCGGATCAAAACCTGACCGCGTCGCAATTGGGCGACCAGCAAACAACCGGCACCCTCCTCGGCGTGCTGGACTCGCAAACCAAATTCAACGGCGGCTCGCCCCTGCCGGGCAGCATTGAAGAGGAAATTGTATTGAGCCAGTCCACCGGAGCCACAGCCATCCGCCTCTCCGACATGACCTCGTTCCGGTTCTCGGTCGGCGGCACCATCACTCCGTAATGGTTGTTAGTTCGCAACTAGTCGGCCGGTGCGGATGCGTCCGCACCGGCCTTTCTCTAACCTGCCAACCATGAAAGTCTCCTTGATTCCTGGCGCTTTCCTGCTGCTGGTGGGCAGCCTAAGTTCGCTCGCCGCCGACCTGGTGGAGTTAAACGGCATCACCTGTCTGTGCGGTGAGAAGATGGCTTTCTTTGTCCTCCATCAACCGGCGCAAACCGACCTGCTCAACTTCGCGCTGGCGGAAGGTGAATCGCAGTTTGGTTTCAAGCTGCTCGCCGTGGATGCCATCGGCCATCGGGTGCAGATTGAGAAGTGCGGGGTGAAAAAATATCTGCGCCTCGGCTCCGCGCCAGAGGTGAACTTTCTCGCCGATCCGCAGCCTGCGGTGACAGCCGACCAGGCTGGTTTAGGCAAACCCGCTTCGGCTGACGGCCGATCCGTAGCCAGCTATCTAACCAGCGAAGAGTTCCAACGCATCCAGTCCGGCCACCCCGTCTGGAATGCCGCAGTTGCCGTCGCGGGTAAAAATTCAACTGGCGACCAGAATGCCGATGCCGGAAGCACCGCCGTCACAGCTTCCAATCCCGGCATGCCGTCCGGCCAGTCCGACCATACCAGCGAACTCTGGTATCAGGAATCCTTGAGCATTGAGCAGAGCCGCGTCATGACGGTCGATGAAGTGATCGCCGGCAAGCTGACGCCGTTTCCGCGCACGCCGCTGACGCCGTCAGGAACGCCCGCCCAACTGGTCAGCCAGGAGGTTTATTTTGCCAATTACATTCCCGGCTACCAAGTCACCGGTTTTTTGAATCAATAGTGGCGTCAATTCAACGGCGAGCTGTGTGGTGTTCTGGAATACACTTCATGAAATCCATCGGTGAATGACGGAACGAAATCATCCGCCGGGTTGCATGGCGGATTGTAATAAAATGGTTAGAGTTGGTTGCTCTAACAGCGTGTCCTGGATTATTTTTCTTTTTCGTTCTGCCAAAAAATGGTATTGGTAAGTTCACCATTTCCATGGAACGAATTGAAAGATTATTTTGGTTTTTGATCCTCTGTCCGCTGCTGACGCAGGCTGCCGGAAATAGTTTTCGGATTAATGCCGTAAACCGCAACGGCCAGTTGTTTTGGACCAACGCTTTCACCGCCGGGGTTTGCACGGTGGAAGCCGCCGCTCAACTCAACGGTTCCAACAGCCACACAACCTGGATTCCGCAGCAAAACTATTTCACCACCAACTCCGCCGGTGCGGTTGGCGTCCCGCTCTCGGCTGGCAGCGGTTTCTTCCGGCTGCTGGCGGTGAATATTTCCACCAATACGCCCCAGGCTTACACGAACTTGGTGCAGTCTTATGGTCTCTTGCACACCATCGCGGGCAGCGGCAATGACGCCGGAGTGGACGGGGTGAATTACTGGCTGCCGGTCTTTGAAGGCGGTTATGCCACCAATGCCGCGCTGTCGCGCCCGCATTTTGCGATGGAGGATAATGCCGGCAATGTTTTCATCGTGGATAAAAACAGCGATTCCGTCCTGAAAGTCACGCCGGACGGCCGCATTCATACCGTCGCCGGCACTCACGTCATCGGGAATGGTCCGGACGGTTCCACCATTGCCACGACCGTCGCGATGAATCTGCCCAACGGCTTGTGGGTGCGGGGTGACGGCACGGTTTATGTGCTGGATACCGGCAACAGCAAAGTGCGCCGGCTGGACACCAATGGTCTGATGACCACTTTGTTCACCGACAGCAAGGGCATCAATAATGGTCGCGGGTTGTGGGTGAAGGACGATGAGTCGCTTGTTTACTATGCCTCGGGAAGCAATTTGAAACAGTGGACTCCCGGTGGTGGCACCAAGACCCTGAACAATGATTTCAACAACTTGGGCAACATCATTATCAGTGGGACCAAAATCGTGGCCACCGACCGGGATGATAATACCGTCTGGCTGGTTAACACGAACAATGGCAACCGCACGCTCTTGTTTGGCAACGGCGGCACCAACCCCGTCGTGGATGACACGCTTGCGGCCACCAACAGCCTGAACGATGTGCGAGGGGTCTGGCAGCCGCCCATCGGCGGTTATTTTCTGGCGATTGACAATGGTGCCCAACTCCTCTATGTGGATGTTACCGGCATGATTCATATTTTTGTCAATGGCTACGACAACACTCATGCGGGCGATGGCCAATGGTTCTATAACAATCCGTCCGTCCCAAAATTCGGTCAACTGCGCTCGGTTTCGATGGACCACCTAGGCAACCTGCTGATCGTGGAAAACGATATTGGTTACGTCCGGCGGATTGACTTCCACCGGCTGTCCCCGTGATGGAATGTATTCGGACAACATCGCGGGCGGCGTTAAATCCAGGTCAAGACCGGAGCGAAAGTGTCAATGTTCGTTCAAGCAATCGCACAATTGCGATTGTTCGCAATTCACTCCTTGCCCGGTGGTCAGCCTCCTGTCATTGTTGGCCGATGCGCGCGACGGTTTTGTTTCTTCTAGCCTTGTCTCTTTGCGCCCGGGCGGGCGATAAGTTTGCGCTGCTCCGGCCAACGCTTTATACCGGCAGCGCCGACGCCTCGGGGGCCGTCGCCATTACTTCGAATTTATTCGTGGTGGCGGATGACGAGGACAATTCCCTGCGTTTATATCGCGGTGACCGGGGCGGGCCGCCGCTAAAGGAGTTTGATTGCAACGCCTTTCTCGATGTTCACGGCAAGTCGCTGGAGGCCGATCTGGAAGCCGGCGCGCGGATGGGCGACCGGGCCTATTGGATCGGCTCGCATGGCCGGAACAAAAATGGCAAGGAAAGGTCAAACCGCTGCCGTTTCTTCGCCACGGACATCAGCATGGCGGGCGACGAGGTGACGCTGACCCCGGCGGGAAAGCCTTGCAAGGATCTGCTGGATGATTTAATCCGCGACCCGCGCTTCGATCAATTCCATTTTTCCGCCGCCGCCCGGCTTACGCCCAAGGCGGCGGACGCACTGAACATCGAGGGCCTTTCCGCAACGCCGGATGGACATCTGCTGATTGGCTTCCGCAATCCCATTCCGCAGGGCAGGGCGCTGCTCATTCCACTGCTGAATCCGAATGAGGTCATTGATGGAAAAACCGCCCGCTTCGGTCCCGCCATTCAGTTGGATTTGGGCGGACTGGGAATTCGTGACATCGCCCTTTATGATGGAACCTACATCATCAGCGCCGGCTCGTATCACGGTGGCGGGCCGTTCTGTTTCTATCGCTGGGCGGGGATTGGAACCCGGCCGGAGCGGTTGCCGGTGGAAGATCTCGGGGATTATCATCCGGAGGCGATCATCATTTACCCGGGCAAGGGATTGCGTGAGATTCAAATTTTAAGCGATGATGGGAAGCGCGTGGTCAACGGTGTTTCAAACCGTGATTTACCGATGCGCCTGCGAACATTCCGGAGCTTCTGGCTCGCGCCGGCGGGATTGTGATGTCCACAAACATTGGTGGCGGTTTCCGCGGCGCGAAAACCTCGTTGCCTGCCGCAGACTGCGCTTGCTTTGAACGCTTCATGCGGTCTGCCGAGTCAAACTGAATTGACGAACCCCTTTGGCCGGTGCATGATTTGAGAAATGCACGTTAGAATTCTGTTGGGACTGGTCCTCTGTGCCGCCGCCGCGTCCGCCCAAACGACAAATTTACCAACCCTTACACGGTCGCTTTCCTTGCGCGACTGCATTGATCTCGCGTTAAGCCGGAACTTGGCCCTTCGGATTGAGCATCTCACGGTCGAGATGGCCGGTGATGAGTTGAGCAGCGCCTATGGTGCCTACTCCCCCAATTTCTCGTTTGACGCCACGCACAGTTATGAATCAGACTTGGGCAGTTTTGATGAGAAAAAGTTCAACCCTTATTTTCCGGCCGAAATCACCACCGACAAGCTGGGCACGGATTTGAGCGGCAAGGTGCCGTTTGGATTCAGTTACGACTTCGGCGGTGCCGTCCGCAAGAACGCGGCCATCACGGACTTCAGCTCCGATCCCGAATATCTCAACGACTTCCTCGGCGGCATTCGTTCGACCAATGACCATGACGCCGCCGTCGGATTGAACATGCGGCAGCATCTCTTGAAGGATTTCTGGATTGATTCCGACCGGGAAGTGCTCCTCGCCCGGCGCACCGACTTGAAGATTTCCCAGCAAGTCCTGCGTTTTCAAATCATGACAACCTTGCTGGCAGTCGAGCTTTCCTATTACGACCTGATCGCCGCGCGCGAGGAGATCCATGTGCAGGAAAAGGCGCTGGAACTTCGCCGGCAGTTTGTCACCGAGACTCAGCGCCGCATTCAGGTCGGAGATTTGCCGCCACTGGAAGATGCGCAGGCCGAAACCCAGTTGCAAAACACCCTGACCCGGCTGGCCGCCGCGCGCGAAACTTTCTCCGCCAGCCAGAATCATTTGATCGGGCTCCTGACGGATGATTTCAAATCATGGGCTGACGAAGACCTGCAACCCACGGACGTTCTGCAATCCCTTCCCGCTGCGGTCAACCGCGCGGACAGCTTTCAATTTGCGCTCAACAACCGGCCTGATCTGGTCGAAGCCCGGCTGGCGGTGGAAAAAAGCGGTGCCATGGTGAAATTCCGGCTCAACCAGATCTTTCCCAACCTCGACCTGGTTGGCGGCTACGGCGGTTTAGGCAGCGAAAATTACTCCGGCGGCGACGCCCTCAACGACGCGTTCAGCTTCCGCAACCCGGAATACACTTACGGCATGGTGGTCAGTTTTCCGTTGGACAATGCCAGTGCACGGGGTGACTACCGGGCCAGCAAGGCGGCCAAACAGATTGCCGAATTGCAACTCAAGAAAGCGGAGCAGGACGTGCTTTTGCAAGTGGCGGATTTCGTCAGCAGCGTCGGATTCCGCTTCAGCCAGGTCACTTCCACGCACCAGGCGCGAACTTACGCCGAAGCGGCGCTGGATGCTGAAATGAAGAAATTCCAGAACGGTTTCAGCACCAGTTTTGTGGTGCTGCAATTTCAGGAGACCCTCACGGCGGCCCGCACCGCCGAAATTCGGGCACAGGTTGATTACAACAAGGCGCTCGCGCAACTGGCCTTTGCGGATGGAACGATTCTGGAAAGGCGGCACATAAGCCTGCAGGTGAAATAGGGCGGCGCAATGTTATCGAGCCGCCTCCGGCTTCATAAGCAGCTTCAAATCCACCAGTTCTCCCGGCCGAATGTTCATGCCCGACGGTATGCTGATGCACAGGGGCAGACCCAGTTCTGTGCTGGCCAGTCGAACGGGGATCTGCAACGCCAACGGAAAAGGCTCGAACTGGGTTCCAACCTCAATGATTTGAGCGATTCCAACCTGCTGGCGCGGGCCGCGGGTGCGGATTTCGACCTGGGCGCCCAGTTTGGGATCTTCGATAATTGGCGGACGAAGGTAGCCGATGATTCGAACGGCGTTGAAGGGAGCGATGCTCACGATTGGCTCTCCCGCCGTCACGGCTTCCCCGACGCGATGATAAATTACATCAACCATGCCATCGGCGGCGGCGCGCAGGGTGATCGGGCTTAGTTCCGCTTCCGTCAAACGCAGTTTGGATTCCTCGGCCGCAATCGCGGCCCGCAAGGATTCATCCGTCACCTTGGAGATGTCAACCGTGTTGGTGGGCTGCAGTTGTTCCAGATTGCGCTCCTGTTCTGCCACCAGCGGAACTAGCTCATCAACTTCATTCTGCAAACGTCCTTGTGCCGCTTTCGCCTGATCGAAGACGCGTTCTGAGACGATTTTGTCTTTGAACAGTTCCCCTGTGCGATGGAAATCCGCTTCAGCGAACTGTAAGTTGGCTCTCGCCATTCCAAGCTGCGCGCGTTGACGCATCCAGTCCAGGCGCAACTGGCTATAGTCCATCGCCGCGCGCTGTTTGTCGGTGATCGGCTGCTGGGTCGCGCGCAAAACTTCTATTTCCGACTGGATCACGGCCAGCGAGGCGGCCAGGATTTTCGGGTCCGTCACCAGCACCTGCCCGATCGCCTCACCGGCTGTGACCTTCTGAAAGCGATTGACGGACAATTGCGCCAACATGCCGGGCTTGTAACAACTGACATTGGCTGGGAGCACTTCTGCCTGGCCCACCAGCGTCGGCACCGAGGCATAATCCTTCCACAGCAAAGCAAGCACAAACACGATAATGGTGAAAATGAGCGCCGGGACATAGCGTAGCCGCAGTTCGCGCCATCGTTGGCGCACCGGCATCGGAATCGGTGAAGGTGAGATCATTCTTGATGTTCAGACTTAACTTGATGGATGAAGGTGTATCAGCGAACCGCCCTTGAAATCAAACAAAATCGAATCAAAAAATGGTCGCAAAAATTCCGTTTCCGGCAAAGTGCCGCTTCAGGACCACAGAATAAATTGCGAATTTGCCCTGAATATCGCCGGGCATTCTTCACCGGATGGTCGGCGGATTTGTTCCAGTCATTTCTATTATTCAAAGCGCGAATGAAGCAGGAGTCTGGCGCTGTTTGCGCAATTCAAAGCCAGTCTAAACCGGACTGGAATAAGCGAGGCTGGGAAGCTGGCGATATCCGTTGACAGGGCCGTCACGGTGTGGCTAATTCTAAACAATCTTTTTAGATTGCATGTTCAATGTTCATTTGCCAAACGAGAGTGCGAGACAGCTAATGTCCGAACCGGCGATCGCTTTGCCAAATGGTGCCTTATGCCGTGCCAAGTGCAGTGGAACCGGCAACATGGTTTATTGTTTGTTGGCTGACCCGCAAAAATGCGAATACGCCGAATATTTCGCCGCCAAAGTTTATTGTTATCATCCGGACCGGGCAGAAATTGCGGCTTGCACTGAAAATGAAAAGCGTGAGAGCTTGGCCGAGACAAGCTGAAGAATCCCCAACAGTTAGGACATGACAAAAAGAACGGTTGAAAACTCGCCGGCGAAAGGAGTATTTTGCTTTTAACTTGGCTCCGTCTTTTCAAACCGTCTCCGAATTCAACGTGATGAATATGTCACCGCAGTTAAGATTGCCGATTTATCTGGACCATCACGCCACGACGCCTGTTGATCCGCGCGTTTTGGAAACGATGATTCCCTTCTTCACACAGATGTTTGGCAATGCCGCTTCAAAAGACCACGCCTTCGGGCGGGAAGCGCACCGCGCGGTTGAAGCGGCACGAGCAATTATCGGCAGGTCAATCAATGCCAGGCCTCAAGACATTTGCTTCACCTCGGGTGCCACCGAATCGGCGAACCTCGCGATCAAAGGTATCTTCCACGCTGGCGGAGCTAGTCCTCAGCACTTTATCACCGTGGTTACCGAGCATCCGGCCGTGCTGGACTCGTTCCGCAGAATTGAGTCGGAAGGCGCTGAAGTTACTTGCCTTCCCGTGGATGGGCAGGGAATACTCGATCCAAAGCAGATAGCCGACGCCATCCGGCCCCACACCAAAATGGTCAGCGTCATGGCCGCCAATAACGAAATCGGCGTTCTCCAGCCGTTAAAAGAAATCGGTGCGATTTGCCGGGAGCGCAGCGTCTTGTTCATGACTGATGCGACGCAGGCTTTGGGCAAGATTGCGCTGGATGTTCAAGCGTTGAATGTTCATCTGCTGGCTTGTTCAGCGCACAAAATATACGGGCCAAAAGGGATCGGAGTTCTTTATTGTCGCCGAAGCAGCCCCAAAATTTCACTTAGACCCATCATTGACGGCGGCGGGCATGAGCGCGGACTTCGATCAGGCACGCTAAATGTTCCAGGCATAGTCGGCTTCGCAAAAGCAATCGAGGTTTCCCTTGGTGAGATGAAAACCGAACAAGCCCGGCTCCGGGAACTCCGCGATACTCTCTTCCAGGCACTCCGTCAGGAAATTCCTGATCTGAAGCTTAATGGGCATCCTGATCACCGTCTAGCCGGCAACCTTAATGTCTGCATCCCAGGCATTGTGAATGAATCTTTGATCCTCGCTCTGGCTGATGACATAGCCTTCTCCGCCGGTTCAGCCTGCACCACTGCGGCGGCTGACCCATCGCATGTCTTGAAGGCTCTGGGTCTTTCCAGTGCAGAGGTCAATGCGTCGGTCAGATTCGGTCTTGGTCGAAGCACAAATGCAGCAGAGGTGCAGCACGCGGCGCTCGTCATTGTGGAACAGGTCGCCAAACTGCGAAGGCTGGCCTTTGGCTAACCAAGGGTGGATTTAGCTGCAACAACTTTTGAAAACTTGGAGCGTGTTCCGCAAAAAAACAGGATCAACCAGATTGTAAGATCAAATTTCCGCCTCGTCCTCGTGCATGTAAACGGAGACATTGGCGAAGCCCTCGGCGCTGGTAAGTTCCGACTGAAGTTCATTGGAACGGGAAGTGTCACGCAAGAGCAGCCGGTAAGTCATGTCGGCACCTTCATTGGTCGCCCGGCGGTCGCTGGCCAGGTCCAGCCGGGTGGCATGGCGCTTGAGGATCTGCGTCAACACCGGCAGCCGGGCGGCCACATCACCGGTGACGCGCAGGCTCAACACGGCATCATAGCGCTGCCGCGTGCCAAACGCGATGAACCGGAGGCAAAGCAGAGCGGCGGCAATGCCCAAGGCGGCCATCGCACCCGTGGAAAACCGGGTGGTGCCAATCGCCACGCCCTCCATGATCGTCCAAAGAATAAAAATCGTGTCGCGCGTGTCTTTGAGCACGTTGCGGAAACGCACGACTCCAAAGACGCCCAGCAGGCCAAAAGCGACGAAGATGTTGCCGGCCATGGCCAGCATGAGCATGGCGACGATCAACGGCATCATGCCCAGCGCCCCGACAAAGGTGCGCGAGTAGGAAAGCGCCTCATGGGTCCACATATAGACAAAGCCGATGAACATGCCCACGGCAAAGGCCAGGACGATGATGAACAAAATGATGAGCGGGGCTGGAGTTCCAGGACCGACTGCCGGGCTCAGGTCAGAGTGTTGGATTGAGTTGAAAAAATCATTCATAGCACCAAATCATGCTCTTGTTCCGGCAGCACGCGGCGGTGCCACTGGAGCTGCTGCGCATAAATACACGCGGCATATTTGCAAACGGGAGTCTGCCGGAGATTGAAGACTTTGACCAGATCAAACATCCAGCGCGGCGCCTGATTGTCAAATTTCAACTCGAGGATAACGCCGTCTTTTGGAAACGGTGCCATGTAAGGCGGCAGATAGGGGCGCCAGCCGCGCTTGGGAACCTGCAGCCGCCCGCTGCCGTCGTAACGGCTGCCGTGGATGTAGCGGTCGAAGGTCACCCGCAGTTCTTCATCATCCGCCGCCTCGAATATTTCGCGGTAATAAGAGACATAAATGGCCCCGTAGGCGCGCGTCGTGTTCGCGAACGACCAGAAATCCTCGTTCACATCCTGCCGCAGTTTGCCCTTGAGCAGATGGTTGTTATCGGCCCAAAAAGGCTGGCTGGGCCAGCCCTCGGCGAGAATCTGGCGGACGCCTTCGCGCGTCATCATCGCCCGGTCTTTGCAAATGACCTCGCTCACCCGGCGCTTGATTTCCAAAAAAGCGGGCCGCTTCCATTCGTCGTCGTAAAACCGGATGCGCAGCTTCATCCGGTTTTTGTGGCCGTTATAAGCCTGCCGGAAGAAAAAGAAATCGGGCGAATCGAGGTAAAGGCTGATGACCGGGTGGCCGCGGATGGAGCCGGAACCGTTGTGGGCGGAAGGAGCAAGATAACTGCTGACGAAATCCGCCACGGCCACAGCACGAGATTCTTCGATGACGTATTTCAGTTCAAACCGGGCGCTGTGTCCCATAGGCTTGCTCGAATCGGCGGGTCTCGTGCGTCAAAACCTCGCACGCCAGCCGGATGCACTCCAAAGGCCGGGGGCTGAAGACGGTTTCTTTACCCAGCATGATGGCGTCAGCACGCTGGCGGGCGATCAACGACAAATCCGAAAGTTCGGCCCGCTGTGGGATGCCGGTCGCCGCGAATGTCTCCAGAATATGCGTGGCGACAACCACCGGCTTGCCCGCCCGTCGCGCCGCATCAACAAGCTGCTCTTGAACTTCCGGCAGGCTCGCATAACCGACGGCCAGGCCGAGGTCTCCACGGGCCACCATGATTCCGTCAGCCGCGTCAATAATCGCATCCGCACATTCCACGGCCGCGACGGTCTCGAATTTGGCCATCACACGAACATCTTTCCCAAGATGTTTCCGGGCCTCCGCGCGGCCTTCGCATACGTCCTCGGGCGATGCAATCAGAGACAGCGCCACCCAGTCAGGGATGACATTGGCCGCAGCAAACTTGTCCAACAACTCGCAGTCGAGTGGCGTAATGGCCGTGAAACCGGTCGGACTGTCAGGCAAAAACAGTGAGTTGGACGCCTTGAGCGGAATTGTGCCCTCGACCAAATGGGCGGCGATAAGCCCCTCCCGGACTTTATCCACAACAAAGTGAAGCCGCCCGTCACAAAACCACATTCGTTGGTTCGGAGCCAGTTTATGCACCAGCTCTTGCAAACCGGGCAGCGGCACCGGCCAGGCACCATTTTTGTGGGGTCCTTCGGTGGTGGCCTCGGGATCCCAGAAAAGAACCTTGTTGCCTACTGTCAGACTCAAATCCTGCATTGTCCCGGTGCGCGGCCGGGATGAGGGAAGATCCAGCAGCAACTGAACGGACAGATCCGCCTGACCCGCCGCCGCTTGCGCCGCGCGCGCATTTTCCACATGTGGTCGCTGGCGATAGCCGCAAGGCAGCCGAATCCAGCGGACACCCGCTTCAATGGCTTGGCAAAGATCTTCTTGTTTTTCCAGCGTCGGCCCAAGCGTGGCCATTATTTCAGGCACTTTCCAAGCCGCAGGTTCGCGATGCAAGGAACCAGATTCAACTGTCGCGATTCGCGACGCCAAGGAGCAGTTCATCATACAAGTTACAGGAATGCAACACAATGTGACATTTGTGTGAAATAAGTCAAGGGGCTTAATCAGGTATTAAACGCATGAATAAGCTGCATATTCCTAGCTACTTGGAAAGTGAAGTTGGCGGATGACTTTGATCCAGGCGTCAAAGCGCGTTGGTTGGTGCTGGCGCATCGCGGAAATTACATCTCGGCCAGCAACAGAAGGACACGGCGATTTGGGCTTCCCACCGTCGAAGCGGCGGCAAATCCGGCGTGTCGGGCCATGGCTTGAATTTCTTCGCCCGTGAACCAGAATTTGTTATCAGGCGTGTGACGGTGCTGAGTTCGCGCCGCCTCGTTCAAAAAATCGAAGACCAAGAAACCGCCGGGTGCGAGGGCGGATCGGGCTGCTTCCAGAATGGCCCGGCCTTGTTCGCGGCCATAATGCGAGAGCAACACGCCGCGCGAAAGCACCGCGCCGGCTTTGGGACAGAGTTCAGGAAGCCTGAAGCAGTCGCCGATGAGAAAGTTGGTTTTGGCAAGGCACTTGGCGCGGGCGACGCGAACCATCTGTGGGCTGATGTCAACGCCAATCCCCCAGGCGAAGGCGGAAATCACTTTGGCCAGCACCAGCCCGGTGCCGCAACCGACGTCAATGACGCCCTGGTTGGCGCAGAATTGCCGGCGCTGGGCGACGAGGCGTTGGATGACGCGGAGGAACCGGCGGTAGGCGTCATCCTCGTTCAAATGGCAGGCTGAATCTTCCAATGCTTGATCCCAGGAATCGGCCCGGGCATCCCAGCGGGCGGCAATTTTTTTGATCTGGTGGCGCGCGTAAACATCTCGGACGGTGCCGATGTCTGATGATTTGCCGCTCATAAGTGGATCTGGCCCTGCAGCGCGTTGTAAGTGGCGAGCAATTCCTCCTTTCCAAGGTAGTCGCGCCAGTGCCACCGCGCGGGCAGGCCGAGCTGGGCGGTGATGATGCGGCGCACCAACTGGGTGGGCACGTTCCGGGCGTCGTAGGCGCGGCGGGTGCCGTCGTTTTCCTGAACGAACAGATAGCCAAATTCGGCGCGCCGGAGCCTGGTCAGCTCGGAAAGTGGACCGAAGGAGAAGTTCATCCGTTCCGCCAGGTGTGGATGGACACAAACCGGTGCCGGGAAAATGTTCAGGTGCGCGTGATCAACACAGCAGACGCCTTTGCCAGAGTCAGGAGCGGGACCGTGTTCAAAAATCAGCGGCGTGACGCCCCAGCGTTTGACGAGAACTCGCTGGATCGCTTGCAACAAGCGTTCGAGGTGGTCGAACTGCGCCGGCGGCAGGTGGGCTAATGAAAGGACATGTTCGCGGGTCAGCAACAGCAGCCCGCCTTCCATGAACTCCCCCAACGGCGGCATGACTATGAAATGTTCATCTTCATACAGCAACCGGGAAGGAAGCTGGTTTCCCATCATCGTGGCAAAGATGCCCAGGCCATCATTCTCAAACTCCGCGCAGAACGGGCAATCATAGCCTGACCGGGTTGCGCAGGCCGTCCCAATGCCCGTTTCCAATGGAGTCATTTCGAGGTGCAGTCCGAATATATCCGTTTCCAGGGCAGCAAGGGCGCGGGCGCGGTGAAGCAGCGGGGACCGTTCGTCGGAAGGATTTTTTATGCCTGACGCTTGGACTGGATCGGCGATGAACAAATCGGAGAGCGGCATCCGCCCGTCTCGGGGCGAAACGGAAAGGTCAATATGGCCCGGAACAGCACCGGACCAGTTTCTTAACGCGCCGTTGAACCAGCAGCCGAGATGGCATTCCATCACCGCTCGATCAGATGTTCCGGCCAGCAGCCGCCGAAGTCCCAGAACGCCGAGGCTGCGGAGGACGGTCGAGGTCAGCGGCCCCGGAAAAGGCGCGTAGGCGTCCAGCACCAAACCAGTATCATCCACGATCACGGGTCGTCCAAAAAGATCGGCGGCGGCCCGGGCTTTTGCGGTCAGAGTTTCGATGAAATTAAGGCTCTGGAGTTCTGGCAGCGGCTGGGCAGGCGGCTGGATCGCGAGGCGCATGCGTTCCAGATTGGCAGCAAACGAGGCGTATTTCGCCGGATTGGAAGAAACGAGCGTAAGCATGAGAGATTTTCAGGAAGCAGCGCTGGCGGACATCTCACCCTTCCCGCAATGAAGCGGAGCAAGGTTCTGCACGCCGGCCTTTTCGCGGATCAACGCCGTTGCCTGTTCCGCGATGGCTTCAGGCCCGGCTCGATTCGCGTCAAGAAACAGCACCTCTGAACGTTGCCGCGCCAGCCAGTGGTAGAACTCCTGTTCGCGCGCATGAAAAGCAGGAGTTGCTGTTAAATCATCCAACAGGCGGGCCGCCCCGCTTTTGCGGGCAATCCGCGACTGGCAGGTCTCAAAGTCCGCTTCGAGGACGAGGGTGAGGTCGGGAACGCAAATCTGACCGGCCACCGGTCGTAAAATGGCAAGCAGGGTCTCCAGCCGCTCGGTGCTCTCGGCGCTGTGAACCGCGAGGGTGGACCAAAGCGAACGATCCATAATAATGAGCGGCTTGGGACCATTCCGCAAGACGCGCATCTGCTCAAAACAGCCGCTTAGAAAAAACATGGCGGAGACAAACCATTCCGCGTCGCGGATCATGCGGGTTTTAAAAGAATCTGAAAGCCAGGCATCATCGGTGCCCAAACAGCCGTGTGCGTCAAGGCGGCGCACGAGCATTTGGCAAAGGGTTGACTTGCCAGCGCCATTGGCCCCTTCGAGCGCGACCACAAATGGGCGGGAAACATCCCGGCTGGCGAACACAGGCAGGCACAACTGCTCAAGGGCGGGGCGATGATGATTTTTATCGCAGTCTAACTTCATGCGGCGAGCACAGGTGTTGAGGACCGGAAGACGTTCATGGAGTTGCGGGAAAGGGGCGTGGTATAGATGTATTCCGCGCCTGGACTTGCCTGGTCGCTGTTGACGTAACCGGCGGTCTCCAGCGCGGCGGCCGTGTCCTCGAACAATTGCTGTAATTGCTCATGGCTCAAGTAATCAAAGCGAACGTCGCCGTCGAGTCCGCCATAACAAAAGCTTTCAAACGCTTTCGGATTTGTGATGCGTATGCCGAAGCGCGAAGCGTCGGTGTAATAGATGGTTCCCGGAAAAGGAATGAGCTGGTGGATGGAAATTTCGTGCGGCCGCAGATCCAGCATGAATGGAATGGATTCATATTGCTCTGCCAGCGAGCCGGGCAAACCATAAATCCAACCGGTCTTCACCCGCAGGCCGGCGTCGAGCGCCGCCCGGATGCCGCGCCGGATTTGCGCCGTGGTCGTCCCTTTTTGGGCCGCGCGCAGAATGCGGTCGGAACCCGATTCGACGCCGAAATAAATTCGCTGGCATTCAGCCGCGCGCATCGCCTCCGCCACCGCCGAGTCCACGCGGTCCGCGCGCATCTGGCCGATCCATTTGACGCCGACGCGGCGGGCGGTGCAAGCCTGGCAAAATCTTAGGATGTCAGGTTTGCGCAGCAGGAAAATGTCATCGGCAAAAAAAATCTCTCTCGCGCCATGTGTGTCGCGCAGGTGTTCCATTTCCCCAATTACATTTTCATACCAGCGGGCGGCGACGCCGTCGCTGCGGACCGTGCCGGTATAATTGCAGCAAAAGGCGCAATGATGGGGGCAGCCGCGCGATGCGAGCATTGAGTGATGGGTGTATTTGGGGAGATTGTAAAGGCTCCGATCCACGAACGGCAAATCATCAAGGGAAGCGGTTTGGCAGTGTCCCTCCGTCCGGATAATCTCGCCCGTGCAGGCGCGGAAGACCAAACCTGGCAGGCCGGTCAAATCCCGTCCTGCGGCCAGGCCCGCGACTAATTCGAGAATGACCGGCTCGCCTTCACCCAGAACAACAACATCGGCACCGTCGGCAATAAGGTCGTCGGGAAACAGCGTGGCGTGGATGCCGCCGGCCAGGATCCGCACTTCCGGGTGCAGTGGCTTCAGCCGGCGAATTTGCTGCCGGGCCACGGGGTAATTCGGCGTGATGACGGAGAAGCCAACGATGTCAGGCTGGAACTCCTCGACAAGTTGAAACAAGCCAGCATCTTCCATCCCTTCGACGTTTTGATCGAAGATTCGCACTTCGTGCCCGTGCTGCTTCAGCAATGTGCCCAAAAACCCGATGCCCAGCGGGTATTCGCGATACATCTGCTTGGGATTGAACGACCGTGGCGCGACAAACAGGACACGCATCAGCAGGCTCCTTTCAATTTGCCGTTCAAAAGAAGCCGGTTTCCGCGCGCCAAAAAATCGTCAATGGCCGGCCGGTCTTCATGATAGACGTGGCTTGAGCCGATGAATCCCGACACCGTGCCGGACGGCAGGCGCAATGCGCCGGCCACACGCCGCGCCATTTTCGCCAGGCAAAGCGCATCGGCGTAAAATTTTTTGAAGGCGTCTTGAGCGCGTGCGAAGTAAACAGTGTGCAAGGTGCCCGCGCGAACCAGAAATTGAACGGCGTTGACACATGGCACTTTCCCGCCGCCGGGTCCGCACAAAGTTAGCACCGCCCGTTTGCTGGCGGGTTCGGCGCGCAGAAGAGAAATCACGTCTTCGAAATCCTGCCGTCCGTCCGGCCCTCGCATCAGGTTCGCGTAACTGTGTCCCAGCGCATTGACTCCGTCCGCGAAGAAAACATTATTCATCTCCCTGATCATCCGGCTGTCTCCAAACTGCCGGATCAACTCATCGCCCTCAACTTCCGCGGGAAAAACAACCGGCACGCCAAGCAATTCAATGCTTTCGCCGTCCACGGAGATTCCTGTTTGAACCGTCATCTGGACCAGCTTAATCCAAGTTTCGCCCAGGCTCGCGAATCTAAGTTCATTCATGCCGGCCAGAGAGGTTGCGAGCGGCCCATTTCGACGAACAAATACATCCGCCGCCGCCGGCGTTGTGCGTTCGCTTCGATGGAGAACTCATAGATGACGCAATCTTGCGTGAGCCGACACCAAAGTCAAGACGCATGGTTCTCCATGAGAAGCCATGGATGGCAGCGAAAACCTCAAATTGAGACCAGAAGAATCGTGGGTTTGAAATTCAGCCCAGTGGAAAAGGTTCAGCGAGATGATTGTCAGGCAAGCAATTTTTGCACTTCAAGCTTTGTTGACACCATTGCCGGATCAAATCGTCGTCTGGACTTTGGAGCAATAATTTGCTTTGCTAGGATGAGAATGAATACAGCTTTTGTGAAATCAATGCCGCAAGGTGATTTTGCGAGAGTCATGGCCTGGTTTTAGAAAATGATCAGTGGCCGCACTATCTGCTTCCAAAACCAGGCCGGATCACTTCTGCAACCGGTTCGGCCGATGGTGCTGAAAACAAGCTCGCACCTGAAAAATAAAAAGGCCGCCGGCAGGCCATGCGGGTTTGCCGCGGATTCCTGGCAATTAAATGTATGTAGTCCTCCGACCATGTCGTTTCATTTCAAAAGAGCGGAGCCTTTGGAGCGGGCCGTGCGGCGTGTTTGCCGCCAGCATATTGGCGTGGCGCTGATCCATCTGCGGAGGTCCAAGCATTCGGCGGCCGTCCACGGCGTGCGCAAGGAAATCAAAATGCTGCGCGCAATTTTCCGACTCGTGCGCGGGGAAATTTCCTTGGATGTCTATCGCAAGACCATGAAGGCGTTGCGCCGGACCGCCAGGCTCCTGGCCGCGCCACGCGACGCGCGGGTCATGCTCAAAGCCTTCGAGAAGCTGACCGGACCGGCCGCCGCCCGGCGGTTTCCCAAAGTCCAAAGGCTGTTGCAAGCATATTGCCGCCAGGAAGCACGCCGGTTTCGGAACGATGATTCTTTTGACAAGGCAAAAAGCAACTTGCGGAAAATAAAGCGCCGGGTGGCCGGCCTGAAAATCAAAACGGACGGCTGGCCGGCGATTGAGCCTGGCTTGAGGCAGAGTTTCCTTCGCGGCCGGCGGGACTGCGAATCCGTCCGCACTCAACCGTCGCCGGGAAAATTTCATCAGTGGCGGAAACAGGTGAGAATTTTCTTGTGTCATCTTCAGGTGCTCTGTCCGGCATGGCCGGCGGCGGCATATCCCATGATGAAAGAATTGAATCAGGTTGGCAAACTGCTTGGCGATGACCATGACCTCGTCCTGTTGAAAAAATTCGTAGCTTCGCGCGGGGACGGACTTGATGCGGAAGCGAAATTGCTGAATCAATTGATCGAATCACGCCAGAAGGAATTGCGCCAGACGGCCTTGAAATTCGGCGTCCGCCTCTACGCCGAGACGCCGGCGGCTGTTTGCGCGCGGCTGAAAAATCATTGGCACAACTGGCAGGATGATTAAGCACGTCCAAGTTTAAGCGCTGCCAGGCAGCAATCCACCTCGGCTGGTCAAAGTGTCCGGACGGCCGAGAGGCAGGCCCATTCTCACGTTCCGCCACTCACTTTTCAGCAGCGCCGGGGCTTTGCTTGTTGCCAAATCGTGACATGGTTGAAACGCGGCGGACACAAAGCACCTGCATCCTCTGTGCCACTGATGACTGTGGAGCGGCACTTGATACTACAGGAAGTGAGCTTGCGTCCGTCGGGCGAGTGGACGCCTGGCGGCGGCTGGACGGTCGTGCGCGTAGGCGAGGGGATGGGTTATTGTCTTCAAGCCGGCGCGGCGCGCGAGCTGAATATGGGTGACATGGTCGTCGTCGGTTCGCACGCGGCGGTGATTTTCCGCGCCAGCCAGCTGGGGGTGTTGAAACTCGAATTTTTTCTGATCCTGCCGCACTACCTGAACGGCCTGCTCACGGTCACGGAATGGCGGCAGTTGGAGGATGCTTCCAGCCAGGTCGCGACGCGCGCGCTTCACTTCGCGGCCGGCGATCCGGTGGCGCAGAAATTCACCCGGCTCGCGGCGCAGTCGCAGCGCGATGGTCTGGCGGCGCGCGCGGGATTGTTGCAGCTTTGGGCGGCGAGCATCACCAGCCTGCTGCCCACGTCCGGCTCCAGCCTGGCGGCGAGCAATTTGCGCGAACGCTTCCGGCAGTTCGTCGGCAGGATGTCGGAGGCGGAGCTGGCGCTGCATTCGCTGACGCAACTGGCCGGGGAGCTGCATTGCAGCGAACGGCATTTCAGCCGTCTCTTCCGCGAGGAGTTTCACGTCTCGCTGCGCGCCCGCCAGACGGAGCTGCGCCTGCAGCGCGCAAGCCGGCTGCTCGCGGAGTCGGATGCGAAGGTCATCAACGTCGCGCTGGAGAGCGGCTACCGGCATCTCGGCCTGTTCAACGCGATGTTCAAACGGCGTTTCGGCGTCACGCCCAGCCAGTGGCGGCACCAGAGTTTTGCGGCCCCGCCTCAAAACTTGTGCAAGCGCGCCGGTCTCGCGCTAATGCTGCTGCTGTGGCTGGTAAAAGTTTTTTTTGCGGCGGATGCGCTCGCGCAGACCACGAACCTGCCCGCGCCCAAGCCGGCGGCCGCGACAAATGCGGGGCCGCATTTCAAGGTGGAAAAATATCTCGTGTCCGGCAACACCGTCCTGGCACCGGGACAACTCGGACAGATTTTGACCAACCTGCCGGCGGCGTTCGGCACCAACGTCAGCCTGGCCGACATCCGGGCGGAGCTGGCGGATTTGCAGATGGCATATCGCGAGCGCGGGTTTGTGACGGTGTCGGTCGGCCTGCCGCAGCAGAAGCTCACCAACGACACGGTGAAAATCAAGGTGACCGAGGGCCGGCTGGCCGACATCAAGGTTCAGGGCAACAAATATTACCGCACGGAAAATGTTTTGCGGGCGCTGCCCAGCCTGCACACGAACATGCTTTTAAATTCACACGTCTTCCAGCGCGAATTGGACGAGGCGAATGCAAATCGCAACCGCCAGATTTACCCGGTCATCGGTCCCGGCCTGGAGCCGGGCACGAGCGAGCTGACGCTGAAGGTGAAAGACCGTTTGCCGTTGCACGCGCGGGTGGAAATCAACAACGAAACCACGCCCGGCACGCCGGATTCGCGCGTCGCCTTCAACTCGCAATACGACAACCTCTGGCAGCTCGAACATCAGATCGGCATCAGCTATTCGTTCTCGCCGATCAATTACGGCACGGCGAACACCTATTATTTTTCGCCGCTCGATTTGCCGCAAATTGCCAATGAAAGCGTGTATTACCGGCTGCCGCTGGGCCGCCCGGTTTCCGTCCAGCAGCAGATTGATGACAGCAGCGGTCGCTTTGGCTACAACGAAGTCACGCACCAGTTCCAGATGCCGCCGCCGTCGGGCCGGCCGGAGCTGACGATTTACGGCAGCCGCGCGACCACGGACTCAGGCATAAGTTTGGATGCTCCTCAATTTATCACCACAACGTCGTTGCAGCAATTGGGACTCCAGACCGCCGATGAGACGGTGACACTGAACCAAGGGCTGGGCTTCAAGTTCTCCCTGCCTCTGCCCGAATTGAAACGGATCAGCTCCACGCTCACCTTTGGAGCGGACTACAAACATTATCAGTCGGGGAGCATCAGCTCTGATGTTTTTTATAATTTGGTCAATACGACCAATGCCGCCGGTTCGCAGGAAGAGTTTGGCGGTGTGGATTACTCACAGCAACAGGTGCAGACTGCGCAGGTGGATTATTTCCCGGTGAATCTGGGCATCAGCGGCTCGGCCCCGGACAGCTACGGCATAACTTTTTTCAACGCCCAGGCGAACTTCAATGTCGCCACCGTCGGGCACATGGGCAGCGTCACGCAGCAAGCGGGAACCAATTCGGTGGTGGTGCCCGGTGTCGCCTACGCGCCCAACGCGGCGGACAACTACTTCACGGCCCAAATGGGCGCGAGCCGCGAGCAGCGGATTTACAAGGACTGGACAGCCTTGCTCCGTGCCGATGGCCAGTGGGCCAGCACCCCGCTGTTCAGCAACGAGCAATATGCCATGGGCGGTCTGGCTGGCGTGCGCGGCTACATGAGCGGCAATGCTTACGGTGACACCGGCTGGCGGGTGATGCTGGAGCCGCGCACTCCGCAGGTCAACATCGGCATGGTGGACGGCACCGCGCCATTCTGGATGCGCGCGTCGGTGTTCATGGATTACGGTCAAGTTTCGGTGTTGAATGGATATTTTGCCAGGAAACCTTCGCTGGAAGGTCCGGTGATCGGAACCATTCCCGGCAATCCGAGCACATTGGACTTCTGGGGCACAGGCTGGAGCCTGATTGGAAACATCGGCAATCATTTGGACGCCCGGTTTACCATGTCCTTTCCGCTGATCAACACCGGCGGGATGCCGGGCTGGAGTCCGCTCCGCGACCTGCAAATTTATTTCGCGGTCGGCGCGCAATTCTAAACGATTATGAAACCGAGCATGTCATCAAATTGTAACGTCCGGCCCGCCGCCGCCGGACTAAGCTTTGAAGCCGGGCCAAGGTTTTAATTGTATGCCCGCGTCCAATTGCAAATCCAACTTCGGCCGCCTCGCGTTCGGATTTTTTGCCTCCGGCCTCGCCATGAGCGCACTGGCAAACCCCACCGGGCTGACCGTTGCCGCCGGCTCGGCCAGCGCGCAACAAACCGGTTCGCAGCTCAACATCACTGCCGGCAACAATGCGGCGCTCAACTGGCAGAGCTTCAACATCGGCGCGGGCGAAACGACCGTTTTCAACCAGCCGTCGGCCACGTCCATCGTCTGGAACCGTGTGAACGATCCGAACCCGTCGCAGATTTTTGGCAGCCTGCAGGCGAACGGCGTCGTGGTGCTGATCAATTCGTCGGGTTTTTATTTCGGCCCGAATTCGTTTGTCAGCACCGCCGGCCTTGTCATTTCCACCGCCAACTACGCGCCGCCGCAAAACCCGGGCGGCGCCTGGGAATTCAACGGCCCGCCGCCGCTGGCGAGCATTGTGAATTACGGCACGATCAAGGTCGGCAACGGCGGCAGCGCTTTTCTCATCGCCGACCAGGTTGAAAACCACGGCACCATCGAGGCGCCCGGCGGCACCATCGGCCTGGCAGCGGGGCAAAGCGTCCTGTTGAGCGAGCGTCCGGACGGACGCGGCATGAGCATGAGCGTCGTGCTCCCGCAAGGTTCGGTGAATAATTACGGCCATTTGACAGCAGATGCCGGCACAATTGCGCTGAATGCGAAAGTCGTGAACCAAAACGGATTCATCGAGGCCAACTCGGTGCGGGATCAAAACGGCGTCATTGAACTGGTCGCGTCTGATTCGCTCAACCTCGGCGCGAGTTCGCAAATCGTTGCGAACGGCGACAATTCCGCCGGCGGCAGCGCTGGCGGCCAAGTCACGCTTCAATCGGGAAACAGCTTTAACGACGTGAGCGGCAGTGAAATTTCAGTTGCCGGCGGTGCGAACGGCGGCGCCGGCGGCGCGGTGGAAATCAGCGCGCCGGTGATGCCTTCGCTGAATACAAAAATTGACGGCCACGCACAGGCCGGATCGGCCGGCGGCAAACTGCTGCTGGATCCGGATTACATCATCTTGGATACTTTAGGCGGCGACTCAGTAAATGGCGGGGGCACCGTTTCTGTCGGTGATAATCCCGGTGGCACGCTGGATTTGAATGTTAATTCCGCTTTCGCCGGGCTTTCGCAAATTACATTGCAGGCAAAATATGACATCACGCTGGCGGATGGAACTTCGTGGAGTCTTTCAGACAGCACCGGGCAGTCGAGTGGGCAACTCACGCTGGAGGCCGGTCGCAACATTATTTTTGGCAACACCACTGCGCTTTACGATTTGAACAGTTGGTCCATTGCGCTGTTCGCGGGCGTCACGGACTTTGCCCATCAAACCGTCTCGCCCGGCGCCGGCTCGATTTATCTGAATGCGTTCAACCCGAACGACCCGAATAATTTGGTCACCGACCCAAGCGGATACCTCAAGACCGCCGCCGGTTCCATCATGTTGGTGGCCGGGCAGGACATCATCGTCGGCACCGGCTATGTCAACACGACCGGCGGCGGCGGCATCAGCGCCCATGCGCTCGCGGGAAACATTGACACCGGCGGCTACGCGCAAGGCTACATTTTTCAGGCCGGAGATTCGGCAAGCGCAGGCTATTCGGTGGATCCAGGTCAAGGAGTGGGCGGCATCAGCACCACGGCAGGCGGCGATGTCAGCCTGATCGCCGGTGGCAACATCCAAAGTTTGCTGCCCGGCAAGGACGGATATTTTTACGACGGCAATTTTACTTCAGACGCCGCTAATCCCAGCATCGCCACCGCTGGTGCCGGCGCCTACGGCACGCAGGCGGGGAACGTCACCATCATCGCCGGCGGCAATGTGACGGGAAATTACCTCGTCGCCGACGGCACCGGGAAAATTTTCGCGGGCGTGACGATGGACGCAAGCGGCAACCCGGTGACGGACGCGGCGGGAAATTATTTGCTGGGCAGTTCTGGCAGCGCGGGCACGGATCCACTGAATCCCAATCTGGCCTTGAACCTGATCAGCGGCGGGTGGAATGTCACGGCGGCGCAAAACATCATTTTGCAGGAGGTGCGGAATCCCAATGGCGATTTCAACGTCAATCCCGGCGGCGCGTTTCACACTTTTGATTACGCGCCGTCAGACTACGTCAACCTGACGGCGGGCGATCTGGTGCAGTTGGGCGCGTCTTCCTCGGCGCTGCCGCGCTTGAACAGCATTGACAGCCTCAAGGTGCCGGTCATTTATCCTGGCATTTTGAACATCACGGCGGGCGTGGGCGGCGTGGTGCTGGACGGCGACTCCACTTATAACCAGTTGATTCTTTTTCCTTCGCCGCAAGGCAGTCTCACCATCAGCACCACGGACGGCGGTTCGCTCACCGGCAATCTGCCGGCCGTCAGCGGCACGCCGCAAATTTTCAGCCTGATCGTTTCGGACAGCAGCCGCAGCCAATACACCCAGTCGGCCGGCGGCTATTTCGGCTTGAACGATCATGCCGTCACGCCGGTGCATTTGAACAGCGAGACGCCGCTTGATTTGAACATTTCCGGCGACATGGACCTGGTGATGCTCGGTGCGCCTGAGGCGGCACAAATCAACGTGGTTGGCAACATGAACAACTGCAGTTTTCAGGGCATGAATCTGAATGCGGCTGACCTGACGAGCATTGCTGTCGGGCAGGCCGCGAAGGTCAATATGGAGAACAGCGGCATTTTGAATCCAGCCACGGACGGCAGCCTGACGGTGGGCGGTGCCATCGTCAACCGCAGCGCTTTTACGTCCATTGATTTGAGCACGGTTTCCGGCGCGTCCGCCCCCGACCTGTCTTTGCTTTCGCTGGCGGTCAATGACACCATCAGCGGGAATTCCATCTCGGCCGCGACGTTGGCCACGAGTTTTTATTACAACCCCGCGACCCAGGTTCTGACTTATCAAAACATCAAGGGCGTGAGTCTCGCCAGCCTGATCCAACTCCTGCAAAATTTGACGGTTCAGAAAGTGGATGCGAACGGCAATCCGCAGTGGCTGGACTTTCCATATGACACCATTCCCGCCACCACGACGGTTTCGGTTTTAAACCCGGCAACCGCGCAGGCATTGCTGGCACAATACAACACGCTGGGCGCGATTCCTACCGGAGCTTCGGGATACACGATTGGCGGCGGCGGCAAATTTGAAATTTCCGCGGGCAGCCTGGATCTTGGCACCACGCCGGGCATCCAGTCTAAAGGCGTTGGTCTTTACCACGTTGGTTCACTTTATCCGCTGGCGGATCCGAACGGTGCGGATTTTACCCAGGGCGCAGACATCGTGGTCAATCTCACCGGTGATCTGGACATGTATTCCAGTTCCATCGCCTCTTTGAACGGGGGGAATATTTACGTCAATGCTGACGGAAACATCAACGTCGGTTCCAGTGACTTTACGGTGAACACACTCGGTGCACGGGGCATTTATTCGACTGGGCAAGGTAGCGTGGCGGTTTACGCGGGCGGCAGCATTGACGTGAATGGCTCCCGCATCGCCGCCTATGATGTCCGCCCGGCGAACGGTTCCGCCGCGTTAACTCCGGGCGGTTCGGTGACGGTTGCCTCCAGAAACGGCGGCATCAACGCGGGTGATGGCGGCTCCGGGTTTGTCGTGGTCAATGCCTGCGTCGTTGACCCGGCGAGCCACCAAGTTACCAGCCTGTCGCCGACCATTCCGGGCAGCGGGATTTTGGAAACCTCCTACACCCAGCCTGGCAATATTCTGGTTGAGGCGCCCAACGGCACCATCAATGCCGGAGCCGGCGGCATCGTGCAACTGCTCCTCAACAACCCGGTGCCATCGGGAACCACTTTGTTCGGCTTGCCGTTGAACAAGTCGGCTTTGGCAACCATGTTCCGGCTGGCGCTGGACGGCAATTCGCAGGCCGCGCTGGAATTTCAACACACCCTCAACGGTGTTTTCGGAAACAGCGCAGTAGATGTCTATGCCGGCTATGAATTGCAAAAGTTGATTGATGGCCAGGCACTGGTTGACAGTTTTGGGAATCCCATCATCAACGCCGGCAATCTGTCCGCCGGCACCCTGATAAAAACCTCCGACAGCCAGAACATAGATGCCACCGGCTCCGGCGTGATCGCCGCCGGTTCGGTGGATTTGGAAGCTTCCGGCGGCGTTACGGGAAATGTTTTCGCCCTCGGCAATGTCAACATCAACGCCGTCAACAACGTCAACATCAGTGTTCTGGGCCTGGGCAATGTGAATGTCAGCTCGGGCGCCGGAAGCATTTCCGGAACCATCATCGGCGTCGGCGGCGTGAGCGCCAGCGGCTCTTCGATTGATGCCAGCCTCGAATCCAACGGGTCGGTCAGCGGCAATACCAGCGGTGAAAAAGGCCTGGCCGCCGGGACCGCAGCGGACGCCACCGCCTCGGCCGCCGCCGCCAGTGATGATTCCGCAAAGGCCGCCCAGAATTCCGATGCCAGCGGCGACGATGATCCTTTGAAGAAGAAGGACAAAGGCAAAGGCATCACGCTGGCGCGAAAGGTGAGCCGGGTGACGGTGCTGTTGCCGGGAAAGAACTGAATCCAATTTGAACCAGAAAAATTATAATTAACGACCATGATTCCATTCATCCATCCCATGTTCGCGGCCAACGCCTTTCAGTTTGCCGTTGAGAAGGCGACGCCGGAAGGCAAGGCGACCATTGGCGTGCTGCTCCTGCTGTCCATGTTCAGTTGGACGATCATCATCACCAAGTTCCGGCAGCTTTACATTGCGCGGAAGACGGCGAAGAAGTTTTTCGCCGCCTATAACTCGACGCGCGATCCGCTGGACATCAAGAAGCGCGGCGAGGAGTATGAGGGCGCGCCGGCCTGGCAGCTTTACGACCGGGGCGCGGAGGAGGTGATGTATCACCTGAAGAACAATCCGGTAACGGTGAAAAGCGTCGCCATTGCCAGCGTCGGCGACGGCAACACGGATCATCTGGCGCGGGCGATCACGACGAAGATTAGCACGGCGGCGTTCGAGGCGGTGAAGGTGGTCTTGGAAGAAGCCGCCGCGCGGGAAGCGATGGCGCTGGAGAAAGGGATGATCGTGCTTTCAACGGCGGTGGCGGGCGGACCGTTCATCGGGCTGCTGGGCACGGTGTGGGGCGTGATGTCCACCTTTGCGGGCATCGCCGTGGCGCAACAGGCGAGCCTGACGGCGATGGCCCCCGGCGTGGCCGCCGCGCTGGTGGCCACGGTCACCGGCCTGCTCGTCGCGATCCCGGCGATGTTCGCCTACAACTTCATGGTGACGACCGTCCGGCACATTACGCAGGAACTGGACGGCTTCGCCACGCGCTACGCCAACCAGCTCGAACATACTTATGTGGACAACCGCGACATCGAGGACAAGATCGCCGGTGCCTTGAAGCGTCATGAGTCAGCCGACTTCACCGTCCGTTGAAACGAGCCTGCATCGTTCCATGAAAAAGTGTTCGCGCAGTGCGCACGAGTCGCTGACGGAGTTGAACATCACGCCGCTGCTGGACCTGGCGTTTGTGCTGCTCGTGATCTTCATCATCACGACGATCCCGCCGGTGAAGGATCTGGATTTGAAGCTGCCGACGGCGGCCAAGCACCAGAAAGACCCGCCGCGCAAGGCGAATTACATCTCGGTGCAGGCGGACGGCAAGGTGGTGTTGAACACGCTGGAAATCCCGCCGGCCGATTTGCTGGGCAAGCTGGTCAATCTGCGCATGGACGACCCGGACTTGAACGTCATCATCCGGGGCGATGCCAAGACGCGTTACAAGCAAATCCGCGCCGTGCTGGACCAGTGCCAGCAGGCGAACATCGCCAAGGTGCAACTGGCGACCGAGGTGATGAAATAACATGCTCCCGCAATCCCAGCCGAAGAAGCCGAAGAACTCGCCCAAGGTCAACCTGACCATCTCGGCAGTGTTTCATGGCCTCATCATCGTGGCGCTGATTTATTTTGCGGCGCACGAAGGCTATCTCGGCAAGAAGCTCAAGGAGATCACAGTTTACAAAGTGGAGAAGGAAAAGCCGCCGGAGAAACCGCTGGAGAAACCGAAAGCCGAGCCGCCGAAGGAAACGCACCAGCCGGTTGAGCCGCCAAAAGTGGCGGAAGCGCCCACACCGCAGGCGGCTCCGCCGGTCGTGGCCCCGCCGGTGGTCGCGCCGCCGGCGGCGGAGGTGCCAAGTTTTGAATTTGAAGGCGGCAAGGCGGTCAATTCGGAGTCGGATCCGGTGCAGCTTTACAAAGGTTATCTTGAATACACGCTGCGCTCGAAATGGAACCGGCCCGACAATCTGGACGATGACCACTACATTGCGGAAGTGGCGGTGAACGTGGACCGGCAGGGAAACTTGAGCGAGTCGAAATGGCTGAAAGGCTCCGGCAACGCGCAGTGGGACGCAAGCGTGAAGGAAGTTTTCAAGCTGGTGCCGCAGATTGACCGCCGGCCACCGACGAATTTTCCGCCGAACGTGACGATCCGTTTTGACGTGCAGGACGAAACCGAACCCGTATTGCAATGAGCCTGAAGAAGACAACCCGGCGCGGCCACGGCACGATGGCCGAGCTGAACATCACACCGCTGCTGGACCTGGTGTTCGTGCTGCTGGTGATTTTCATCATCACCACGCCGCAGTTGATGAACAACCTGGAGATGAACCTGCCGTCCCCCAAGCCGCCGCCGAAGAGCGACCAGAAGCCGAAGTTCACCCGCATCGCGATTGACGCAAAAGGGCAGATCACGCTGGATGACCGGACGGTGACGCTCGCACAGCTCAAGGACAGACTGGCGGCGCTCAAGGCGGAAAATCCCGACCCGGCGGTGGTGGTGAAAGGCTCGGACGAAGTCGAGTATCAAGGCATGGTTTCCGTCCTCGACACCCTCCAGTCCCTTGACATCAACAAAGTCGGACTGGCAACAGAATGAGCTGAAAATTCTGAAGACGGGCAACGGACATAAACAATCTTGAAACCGGTTTTCCTGGTTCCAGCCGCCGGCAACGCGGAAATTGAAACCTCCCGGCCGGACTATTTGATTTCCGACGCGTGTCGAAAAAGGCGAGATGACTCTGCCCGGCCGGATTGCGCTCCCGGCCTTTGTCCTCGTATCCGGTTTCGGCGGCAAAGGAGTGGGCTTTCGTTGCCGACCGACGCGTGAAATTCGCCGGGCGCAACCTGACCATGACCGGGGCGATGATCGTGACAGAAGCGGCCTCGCTGGCTTGGTCGCAAAGCCGGTGCCGGCGGCTGATCTTGGATGAAACCGTGGTTGCCGTCGGGATCCATGGCACAAGGCGCTTTGCACTGCCCAGAAGGTTGCCGGATGGCAATTTCCTGCTTATGATCCAAATTAATTTTATGCGCCGTTTAAGTTTCACCTGCGGCTTGCTCTGCACAACAGCCATGCTGGCTTTGGCGTTGTCCGGTGGCGCGGCCACGGTCAACGTCACCGAACCGCTTTGCGAGTATCTGACGAATCCGCTCGGGCTGGATGTGCTTCAACCGCGGCTGAGTTGGAAACTTACAGCCGCCAATCCGGAGGAGCATGGTCAGCGGCAGAAAGCCTGGCAGGTGCTCGTAGCGTCGAGCGCAAAACTGCTGACACAAGACCAAGGTGATCTGTGGGATTCCGGCTGGGTCAATTCGGACCGGTCGCAACTGAACGCCTATAATGGCCAGCCGCTTCGTTCGGACGAAGAATGTTTTTGGAAAGTGCGTGTGCGGGATGAACATGGCCGAATGTCGGCCTGGTCTGCGCCGGCAAAATGGACGGTTGGGCTGCTCGCTCAGAGCGACTGGATGGGAAATTGGATTGGCACGGATCAGGTCTTCACCCGCAAGCCCGGCTCGCCGCCGGACAACACGATGACCGACCCGTGGCTGCGCAAGTCGTTCACCATCGTCGCCGCACCACGGCGGGCGATGATTTATGTGGCGTCGGTCGGCTACCATGAACTCTTCGTGAACGGCCAGCGCGTTGGCGATGCGGTGCTGATGCCCTGCGTCACCGATTTTACCAAGCGCGCCCGTTACGTCACGTATGACATCACCCGATATTTGCAGCCGGGCACCAACGTCATCGGCCTGTGGCTGGGCACCTCGTGGTCCATTTTCCCGCCGTTTCGCACCAAGGACAAGCCGGCCAGCCCGATCGTGATCGCCCAGGTGGAACTGGAGTTTGCCGACGGCACGAAATCGCACATAATCACGGACGGAACCTGGCGGTGGCATCCGAGTCCGAACACCACCCTTGGCCTCTGGGATTTTATGAACTTCGGCGGCGAGATGTGTGACGCGAACCGCGAAATACCGGACTGGTGTGCGGCCAGGTATGACGATTCCGCCTGGAAATCAGTTTCCGTATTTCAGCCGGAGTTGGCGCTTTCGGCGCAGAAGGTTGAGCCGAACAAGCTGGAGAAAGAAATCAAGCCGGTCGCCATCACTGAACCAAAACCGGGCGTGTGGCGCGTGGACATGGGCGTCAATTTCGCCGGTTGGATCGAGGCAAAAGTCAGCGCCAATCCCGGCGACCGAATTGAATTCAAGTTCTCCGAGCGCGCCGAGCAGGAAATGACTCATCAGTTGCATAGCGCTTACATCGTCGGCCCGTCGGGTCATGGCATCTTCCGCAACCGGTTCAATTACGGCGTCGGGCGCTGGATTCAAATTGAAGGCCTGAAACAGAAGCCGCAGTTGGACGACCTGCGCGGCTGGCTGGTGCGCACCGACTATCAATCCGCGACCGAGTTCTCCTGCTCGGATTCGCGGTTGAACCAGATTCACGCCGCCGCGATTTGGACCTGGGAAAATCTCAGCCTTGGCGGCTATTCAGTGGACTGCCCGCAGCGCGAGCGGATGGGCTACGGCGGCGACGCGCACGCCACGACCGAAACGGCGCTGGATCATTTTCGCCTCGGTGCGTTTTACACCAAATGGACCGAGGACTGGCGTGACGTGCAGGGCCGCGCGGCCGCCTGGGGCGTGGATAAAAAACCTGGCGAGGCCGGTGCCGGCACACAGATTGAGCCGGGCAATCTGCCCTACACCGCGCCGACTTACTGGGGCGGCGGCGGGCCAGGCTGGAGCGGTTATTGTGTCACGCTGCCGTGGGAAATTTACCGCCGCTACGGCGACCGCAGAATTCTCGTCGCGAATCTGCCGACCATCGAGCGCTGGCTGGCATTCTTGGAAACCAAGGCCAAAGACGACCTGCTGGTGCGCTGGGGCGGCGAGTGGGATTTCCTCGGTGACTGGCTCTGGCCCGGCGCGCAGGGTGTGAATGGCGACACGCGCGAGACGCTGTTCTTTAACAACTGTTACTGGATTTACAACCTACAGACGGCCGCAAGCATCGCCGACGCGTTGGGCGAAAAAGCCCAGGCCAAATTATGGCGTCTGCGCGCCGACAACGTTCGGACCGCAGTTCACCGGCAGTTTTTCAATCCGGAGGACAACAGTTACGTCAACGGTTCACAGGCGTATCTCGCCATCGCACTTTTAACCGGCGTGCCGCCGGTCGAACTCCGGCCCGCAGTTGAGAAGCGATTGCAGGAGGAAATTCTCGTGACGCGTAAAGGTCATTTCTGGGCCGGCATCACCGGCGGCTCGTTTGTTGTCAAGGAACTCATCGCTGCGGAACGCCCGGATTTGATGTTCACCATGGCCACCCAGGAGGATTATCCCGGCTGGGGCTACATGCTGAAGAATGGGGCCACAACATTTTGGGAAGACTGGGAAGGCAAAGAATCGCAATGTCACAGTTCCTACTTGCACATTGGCGCTTGGTTCATCGAGGGGCTTGCCGGCATCCGCCCGGGACTTGACGGCCAGGGTTATCAAAATTTTCTGCTCAAACCAGGCTATTGGCGCGGCTGCCCCTTGGACTGGGTGAAATGCCGCTTCGATTCGCCCTACGGCACAATTGAGAGCAACTGGAAACGCGAAGGCGGCAGACTCCATTTCGAATTCGTCGTCCCGCCCAACACGACGGCAACGGTCTTTGTGCCGGCAGACGACCTCAACTCCGTGCGGATGGACGGCCGCGCGCTGGCACCAAAGGTGGTCATCGGCCGCGTGCGCGAGACGGACGTGCCAAAGCTGATCCTGCAGTTGGAGCCAGGGAGACATGTGCTCGAAGTTTTACAAAACTTCACGGCCACGAGCGGCCTCCGGATGCAGATGCAGGGCGTCGAAGACATCGTTGAAGCCGATGGCCTGGGTCGGTTGGGCATCGAGCAGACTTATCACACGGTTCCACGGCATGAACTGTTTGATGACGCAGATGTCCGGCCTCTAATCTGGGAAACAAATGCGCCGGAATAAGATTGCAGAACTGTCGCAAAAGCGAGAACTTTCCCGCTGGTGGCTTTCGTTGAGTTTGGTTTTCATACCCCGCCTTGTGGCCGGGTGCAAGCCAGCAAGCCAATTCATTTTTACCAGAAATCTACAGAACCAGAGGACACCGCTGCAAATGACTATGAACCACAACTGCTTGAAACCACTGCATCAAACAAAACAGGCTCCGGCTGGAATGGGATTTGTTCGCTCGCTTCCATTCATTTTTCAGCAGGCCGGCCGGCACAAAATTTCATTGTTTCCGAATCGCATCGCGGGCGTGATGCTGGTGGCTTTGCTGGGATGTTTAGCTTGCGTGGCGGCATCAGATCCAGTTGAGGAGGCGTTGCCCGTCGTGGGCACAGACGCTCATGGCCACGCTTATCCCGGCGCGACCGTGCCATTTGGCATGGTGCAGCTCAGTCCGGACACTCCGCTGCAAGGATGGGATGGCAGCTCCGGCTACCACTATTCGGATTCCGCCATAGTTGGCTTCAGCCACACGCACCTGAGCGGCACCGGTTGCGGTTGTCTGGGCGACGTGTTGTTGATGCCGACAGTCGGCATGGCCTATCTTGATGCCGGTTCGCCGGGACAAGGTTACTCGTCACGATTCTCGCACGACCAGGAACACGCAACTCCCGGCTATTACTCCGTGTTCCTCAAAGATCCCAGAGTCACCGTCGAGCTGACCGCGACCGCGCGTTGCGGTTTTCACAAATACATATTTCCCGAATCGGATCAGGCGCACATCATTTTGGATTTGGTTCATAACGTCGGCAATGATCCGGTTGACGCCTCGCTCAAGGTGGAAAGCAATGACACGATCAGTGGATACCGCATCTCCAACGGCTGGGGCGGCCGGCGGGCCGTCTATTTCGTGATGCAGTTCTCCAAGCCGTTTGATTCGTTCGGCATTGAGCGGAATGGCCGTCAACTCGCCGCCGATGATCCTGAATCAGTTGGGCGGGAGATCAAGGCCCATGTGGACTACAAAACCGCTGCGAATGAAGCGATTCTGGTCAAAGTGGGCATCTCTGGAACCGGCATCGAAGGCGCCCGGAAGAACCTGGCGGCGGAAATTCCGGGGTGGAACTTCGATGGTGTCCGCGCCGCTGCGGTCAAGCAATGGAAGAACGTGTTCAACGCGGTCCAGATCAAGACGTTCGATCCGCATATTCGCACCACGTTTTACGCCAACTTATACCTGTCCTGCCTGGCGCCGGTTCTTTTCAATGATGTGGACGGAACCTATCGTGGTTATGACCATCAAAACCACGCCGGAACCAATTTCCAGAACTACACCACCTTTTCCATCTGGGACATCTACCGGGCCGAGTGGCCGCTGCTGACAATCCTGCATCCCGACCGCGTCAACGACATGGTTCAGTCCATGCTGGCCCAATATCGGGAACTGGACCAGCACACGACGCCCATCTGGCCGCTCTGGGGCAATGAAACCTGGTGCATGATCGGCTACCACTCGGTGGACATGATTGCGGACGCCTACTTGGACGGATTCCGCGGTTTCGACGCTGAGGCGGCGTATCAGGCCATGCGTGACACGGCCATGCAGGATCGGAACGGCTTGAGAACTTACAAGCAACTCGGCTATGTGGCTTCCCGGCCGGGAGAACAGGCGACCTCGCGCACCATCGAATACTCCTTCGACGACTGGTGTCTGGCCCGCATGGCCGAGGCGCTGGGGCATAAGGAGGACGCCGGACTGTTCTACCAGCGCGCGGCCAATTACCGCAACCTGTTTGACCGCACGACGCAGTTTTTCCGGGGACGGAAAGCGAACGGCGACTGGCGCTATCCGTTTATCGTCAACGCGCTGGTCGGCGACGAATACACGGAGGCGGATGCCTGGCAATACGCCTTCGGCGTGCAGCAGGACGTGCCGGATTTGATTTCGCTTTACGGCGGCGACCAAAAATTCATTCAGAAGCTGGATTCTTTGTTCACGGCAGATTCGACCATCCAGACCAGCATTCCCGACATCAGCGGTTTGATTGGGCAATACTCGCAGGGCGACGAGCAGTGCCATCATGTGGCATACCTCTATGATTACGCGGGAGCACCTTACAAGGCCCAGCAGCACTTGCGCCAAGTCATGTCCACGATGTATGGCGACACCCCCGCCGGCCAGTGCGGCAATGTGGACTGCGGCCAGATGGCAGCCTGGTATGTCTTCAGCGCACTGGGCTTCTACCCGATGAATCCTGACAGCGGTATCTACGCCATCGGCAGTCCGGTGGTGAACAAAGCCGTCATCCATTTGGACGCCGACAAATATCATGGCCGCACATTCACCGTCATTGCCAAGAACAACAACTCGGAAAACATTTACATCCAGTCCGCCACATTGAACGGCAAACCGCTCTTGAAACCTTGGCTCACCTGCGAGCAAATCACGTCCGGCGGCGCCTTGCGGCTGGTGATGGGGCCGAAACCCAATCTTGAATGGGGCAGCGCCCAGGAGGATCGCCCGCCGGCCACCATGCCCGCCGATTTTCATTATCCGGCATTGCCCACGCCGACGTCGGACAAGCTGGTTCCACTGCCTTTCCCGATCCGGGTGGTGTGCGGTGGTGATGAACCGGTGGGGGAATTTGTGCCCGATCCGAACATGATTTCCGGCGGCATGAACCATGCAGATGCTTCGATTGACGTCAGCGCTCCGCACGCCGCGCCTGCGGCGGTTTATCAGAACGAGTGTTATGGCAAAGATTTCGCCTACACCTTTCCGGTGCCCGCCGGCGGGCACTTTCTGGTGCGGCTGCACTTTGCCGAAATCTTCGACAGCGGCGCGGGCACCCGCGTCGAAAACATCGCGATCAACGGAAAGCCGGTGTTGACCAACTTCGACATCTTTGCCGCCGCCAGTGGCAAAAACAAAGCTGTCGTCAGGGAATTTCCGGACATCGCGCCCGACGCCCAGGGAAACATTGTCGTTCGCATTGCGGCAGCCCCGGACAGCCCTGATCAGAATGCCAAGATCAGCGGCATTGAAATCCTGAAGCAAGAATAAACCGCCTCGCCGGGTCACCGGGTCAAGTGGCGGATGGTTAGTGCAAAATCATCCATCAACGCCGCCGAGGCGTCTGAATTAAATGAGCGAGCCGGCGTGGATGCTTGCAGACTTGCAAGCCGGGATTCATGCGCTTTTCGCGGCGGTTGTGATTTCTTCCTGCGTTACCCTCACAAAATGTGACGCGGGTTATTTATCCAGGCGCAAAATGAAGCCGCCGCGCGGTGGAATTTCATGCTGCCAGTCATTGACGTTGGCCAGTGGTGCGACGGCGACCTGCCTGTTGGCATCAGCCCCTTCGGCGATCATCAGCCGCCGGCGATATTTTCTGAAAGCAGACAAATCCAAATTCACGGGCAACGCCGCGCCGGTTCCGTTGATGCCGGCGATGAACCAGCTTTGGCCCGAACGGCGTGCAAAGACGGCAATCTGGCCAGGTTCACCCAGCAGGCAGCGGGTTTCGTCCCAGCGCGCCGGAGCATCTTTGAAAATTTGCAGCGCTTGCGGCGGCAGCGATTCAAAAAATTCCGGCCTGTCGGCGTAGTGAATGATGCCGGACGTGAAAATGATGGCCGCCGCCAGCTCATGCGCGGCGGTGGTGGTGCGCGCGTATTTCTTCGGCGAACAGGCGGCCGGCGTGACGTCCATTGGGCCGGCCGCATTTCGCGTGAAGGGCAAAACCGTGTTCAGTTCCGCCGCTTTTTGCGTGTAACGCGGTTCGTAAAAATAACTCTCGTCGCCCAGCACGGCTTCCGTGGACAAAACATTGGGCCAGGTCCGCTGCCAGCCGCGCGGAATGGTGCAGCCGTGCAAATTCACGACCAGGTGTCGCGCCGCCGCCGCGCGCATCAACGACTGCTGCGCGGCCACGGCTTCCTGCCGGTCCGAACACCAGAAATCCACCTTTACGCCGCAGATTCCAGCCGCCGTCATTTCATCCAGTTTTTCCGCGCTTTTTCGTGCGTCATAAAAATCCGCCGCAAAGAGCCAGGCCAGCGGCATCACGCCTTTGGACAACGCATGGCTGGCAATGGGCTTCAATCCCGGCGACCACCAGCCGGCGTCGAACAAAGTATATTCCCAGCCCATTCGGGCGGCGAAATCGGTGAACTCGTTGAACAATTTTTCGGTGGCCGGGCCGTCGGGATACGACCACCAGGCCCACGATGCACGACCCGGTTTGATCCACGATGTGTCCGCGATGCGCGAGGGCGCGGAGAGATCGGTGATGAGGGTTGACGTGGCGATGTCCCCGGCGGATTTGCCTAAAATCATCACGCGCCACGGCATGGTCCACGGCAAAGTGAAGCGCGGTTCAGGACCAAATTTGTTCGTGTAACCTTTCGTTGTTTCGTCCGCCAAAGGAAAAGCGATTCGATAAGTTCCACCGGTGGAATCTGGATTCAGGTGACAGGCGCAAAAAGATTCGTCCGTTCCGGCTTCCGTCAGCAAAACCCAAGCCGAGGCGTCAGGAACATTGAAGAGCGCGGGGAAAGCCCAGCCAACGGCCTTCTTCCGTGAATTCGGCGGCGGATCGCCAGGCGAAACGTGAAAATAAAAATCTTCATAAGCCGGCGTGTATGGTCCGGCCGCGTGGTATGGCTGCAGCCAGCCGCGTGCATTGGGCGGGAGCGTGAAGCCGGTGCGCTCCGATTCGACGACGCGAATTGTGTTTGAGCTTTGGGTGAAGCGGTAACGGAACGCCACGCCTTCATCACCGGCGGCCAGTTCAATTTCAACCGGGACGTTGTTTGCGTTGCGAAATACAATCGTGCGGTGCGTTAAAACATGATCAACATGCGGTTGTGTGCCGGCAAACAATTCATATTTTTCGCGCCGCTGTTCAATTTCACCCGCCTGATCAAACGTGAGCGAATGTTCGAAGTCCTGATCGTCCCGGCGCAAACCAAGCGGCGATTTTTGAATGACAATTTTGCCGGCCCGTGACGCCTGGCAACTGATTTCCCCGCCGCCACCGAGCGAAACGGAAATGGCGCATTGGCCGTCCGGCGAAGTCAGCGACCAGGAATTTGTTTCCGCCGCGCCCAAAAGTTTTCCGGCCAGAAAAAGCTGTGAAGCCGCCGACAAAAATCTGAACCCGATTTTCTTTTTGAATCCTAAAAACACGATGAATTCTGTCTGGATTAATGGCCGAGGATCACGAGTCAAGTTCGATGACGGAGGCTTCGACGGCGTGCGCGCAGGAAGGCACAAGGCCACCGCGCATCAGTTCTTCGCCGGTGAGCGTTTTGCCTTCCTGCGGAATCGCGGCGCGTCCCGGCGCGGGATTTAACTCGTGGACGGTATAATGCTTTTCCGGATCAAGTCCTTGTGGACGCACCGGCAATGGCTGGCCGTCTTTCAATTGGAAGGCAAACGCCACCGCGCGCGCGCGGTCGGGCGAAACGAAGTTCAGCGCGCCGCGAAAGTTCCCATGCGGATTTTCCAGCCGGTATAAATCGCCGAGCTGGGTGACTTCGCGGATTTGTTTGTAGGCGCTGATGGCTCCGGCGCAAATGGCTTTGTCCTGCGCCGGCAGCCTGGTCAAATCCAGATCCATGCCGAACCGCGCGCTCATTGCCACGCTGCACGCGAAGTGCAGCGGGCGATTGCCCCAATGCGTGACGTGGCTCGCGATGGCCATCGGCGGGAAAAAATATGAATAGTCCCATTGCATCGGCACGCGCAGCGTCGGGTCGGTGTTGTCGCTCGGCCAGAATTCGTGAAAATATTTCAACGCGCCATAATCCACGCGTCCGCCACCGCCGGAACACAGCATCAATTCCGTGTCGGGAAAGGTTTTCGCCGTCTTGTCCATGAGCGCGTAGAGGGCGTTCACATAATCAATCCAAAGATGCGACTGCCGGTCCGGCACCAGATAGAAAGAACCCGGCTGGGTCAGGTAACGATTGCAGTCCCATTTCGCGTAGCTGATGTTCGGCGTGCCTAAAATGTTTTGAATTGTCTGCCACTCGAAGGCTTGAACTTCGGGGCGCGTCAGGTCCAGCACAAGCTGGTTGCGCTGCAATTCGAGTTCGCGTTTCGGTTGCGCGATGACCCAGCCGGGATGCCGGTCGAACAATTCGCTTTTCGGATTGACCATTTCCGGCTCCATCCAAATGCCGAATCGCAGACCGCGCTTGACGGCTTGCGCAGCGAGCGGCGCAAGGCCGTCGGGCAGGCGCTGACGGTTGGGCTGCCAGTCGCCCAGCCCGGCTTGGTCATTTGCGCGCGGATATTTGTTGCCAAACCAGCCGTCATCCAACAGAAACAATTCCGTGCCAGTCATTTTCGCGGGATCGAACAGGCCGGCGATGCGGTTGAAATCAAAGTCAAAACCGGTTGCCTCCCAGTTGTTCAACAGCACTTCGCGCGTTTTGTGGCCGTCGCGCAGGCCGTAATCGCGCGCCCAGCGGTGCAGATTCCGGCTCATTTCTCCGAGGCCGTTCGCGCTCCAGGCCCAGATCATTTTCGGCGTCGTAAAGGTTTCGTTCGGATTCAAATGATATGCGGAGGCGAACGGATTCACGCCGCACAAGGCGCGGATGTTTTCTCCGTTGTCGTCAAATGCGCATTGAAAGTTGCCGGACCATTCCAGCGAACCGGCCAGGACGCGGCCGCTGTTTTCCGCCGGCGGACCATCCAGCGAAAGCACAAACGAAGGATTGCAAAATTGATCCGCGCGCACGCCGAGTTTTGAATCCAGAATTTTCGTGCCGGGCGTGACCGGCTCGGTGATGGGCGCCAGCATTTCCTTCGCCCAGTCGCCGAAAAAATGTGTCAGATAAACATTGGTTGACGGGAGCAGCAGCGCGGTCGAAGCCATGCGTTCCAGCGTCACGACGCCGGATTCGTGATTAACAATTTCTGTCCACTCCTCCACGACGTCCCGTTCGCGGTCGGCTCTGAAATTCAGCGAGACTTCCAATGGATAAGCGGGATCGCGCAGTTGGATTTTCGTTAATTCGCGGCCGGCGGCGTCATTCGTTCGCACGATGTCTTCAAAAAGCAACGCCGCCGAGGTGTTGCCATCCGAGTGGACGACTTGCAAGGCTGGCTCCCAAATGTAACCGTCGCCCGCCTGCGGATAACTTTCATCCGTCCGCTGAAGTTTTTTGGCGGCGTCCGCCAGGCCGACGGCGCGTTGATAAAGTCGTCCCTCCGCCCCGACCTCAAAGTTAAGGGTGAAGCTTTTGGTCTGCACGCTGAATTGCTGCGGCGTCGGCGGCTGGGCCGCATTGGCGGAGCCGGCGACGAGAAACGCCGTCGCCGCGCAAAATGCAATAAAATGAAATTTCATGCCCGTAATTCTAATAAAATCAGGCGGCGGGTCACGCGCCAATCCGCAGCCGGACCTGCCAGGTCATAAAATCCGCTGCCGGCACACGCCCGCAGCGATTTTGTTCCGCCGCCAAAGGCAGCGTGTCCTGATCGGCGTTGGTCGGCTCCAGCGCAAAATGATGGCGGCCGTGCCAGCCGCCAGCGAGAACAATTGCGCGCCGCCGTCAAGCGACACGACGGGTTTTTGATCCGTGACGCCAAGTTGTTCCAGATAAAACGGCACATTTGACTGACAGCGTGGAACCAATGAATGGTCCACGGCATCGTTTTGCCTGCGCCGTAAACGTGGGGCGTGTCGGCATTGATCACCAGCAATTGATTTTTGGTTATTGCATGTTTGCGACCGGCGATTTCCCACCAGCCGTTGCCTTCGGCGCAGTAGATAAAAATGACTTCCGGGCAGCCGAATTTGCGCACGCAGATGTGGCCTTTGGCCTTCGGATAACGGCCGGCATCGGTCGGCAGCAAGTGGCGCGGCAGCGGCTGTTTCAAGGCCGTCGCCAAAATCGGTCGTGGCACCATGACCAGGCGTTGTCCGGCAAAGCTGTCTTGTTTTTCGCGCCGCTTCATGCGGGGATTCCTTGATTAACTCGCAGTTGCCGGCTGAAAAGCAGCAAAAAATTGCCGGGTTGCAAAAATGGCAGGCCGGGTTCTGTCTGCGTTGGCGGTCGCGGCATGTCTGATGAGTCGGGTTCGTTAGCCTGTCATGTTCAGGATTCTTCAACGAACAATATTGCAAGATTTTCCTGTTCGCGATCTGCCAGCTTCAGCAACATAAACCAATCAACAGACGTCATGGTGAAAACAATTTTCGTGCGCGTTCCGGCGAAATTATGAAAATCAACAAAACATTGGCGCGAATAATCCCGCTCGCTTTTTGCATGACCGCCGCCGTGCTCCAAGCTGAAACCGCCGCCCAGCGCGACGCCCGGCTGGCGTGGTGGCGCGAGGCGCGGTTCGGCATGTTTATCCATTGGGGACCGGTGAGCCTGACCGGGCAGGAGATCAGTTGGTCGCGCGCCAATTCGAACACCAATTGCCCGAACCACGGTCCGATCCCGGTCGAGGTTTACGACAATCTTTACAAGAATTTCAATCCGACCAATTTTAACGCCGGCGAATGGGTTGGCATTGCCAAAGCCGCCGGCATGAAATATCTGGTGCTGACCGCCAAGCACGGCGATGGCTTCCTGCTGTGGGATTCAAAAGTGGACGGTTACAACATCGGCGCAACTCCGTTTCACCGGGATGTCTGCGCCGAACTCGCCCGCGCGGCGCATCAGCAAAACGAGAAAATTGGCTGGTATTTTTCACCGATGGACTGGCGCGATCCCGATTGCCGCTCGGTGAACAACGGTCGTTTCGTAAAAAAAATTCAAGCTGAACTGCACGAACTGCTTTCTAGCTACGGCAAAATCAGCGTGCTCTGGTTTGATCTCGATGGTCTGCCGACAATGTGGGATCCACCGACGACTTATCCCTTGGTGCGCGGACTTCAACCGGAGATCATCATCAATAATCGGCTGGAGATGAGTTCATTTGACGCGTGGAGTCATCAAGACCGGCTCGAATCAAATGAAGATTACTATACGCCAGAACAACGTATCGGCGCATATGATGACCGCACGCCATGGGAAACCTGCATGACGCTCGGCACGCAATGGGCCTGGAAGCCGGACGACAAAATAAAGTCGGCCAGCGAAGTGGTTCACATTCTGGCCCAATGCGCCGGCGGCGATGGCAATCTCTTGCTCGATGTTGGGCCGATGCCGGACGGCCGCATTGAACCACGCCAGGTGGACGTGTTGAAACAGGTCGGTGCCTGGCTGGATGAAAATGGCGAGAGCATTTATGGCACCCGCGGCGGACCCTGGAAGCCGACGAGAGCCATTGCCAGCACACGAAAAGGGAAAACGATTTATCTCCATGTTTTACGAGGCAAAAATGACTTGATTGAATTGCCGGCCATCGCGCGCAAAATCAAATCCGCCTCGCTGCCCGGCGGCGGGGAAATCAAATTCACGCAGGAAGCCGGGAAAATCACGCTGATGATGCCTGCTGTTTTGCGGGACGCCGGTGCCGCCGTTGTCAAGTTAAGCCTGGACGGTTCGGCCATGGATTTGCCGGCTTTGGAAATTCCTCCGATCCTCAAGGCCACCGCCTCCGACGTGTATGAAAATAATGACGCGGATTACGGCGCGCAGCGGGCATTTGATGAAGATGAGCAAACGCGTTGGGCCACGGACAACGGAACGAAGCAGGCGTGGATTGCCGCCGAATTTCTGAAGCCGCAGACAGTAAGCCGGGTTCATATTTCCGAAGCGTATCCGAACCGCGTGCAAAAATTTGAAATCCAATATCGCGAGGCTGGCGAATGGAAAACGATTTTCGCCGGCACAACTTTGGGCGATGATTTTCAGAAATCGTTTAAGCCGGTCGTCGCCCGCGAATTTCGATTAAACATATTGGACGCCACTGACGGACCGACCATCAACGAAATCGAATTCTCGGGAAACGAATAATCCGATGAGCGGCCTCGACTGGGCAATTCGTTCGTTTTCTTGGCAGGCCCAAGCTGGGTGTGAAAATTATCTTGCACCGCAGCGAACGCGGAAGTAAAAAATCGGCGCACCTTTTCCCGTCCGCTGGCCCGAACAATTCGGGGAATGGCGGCAGTTCAGGCGGTGGAAATTACAGCCGGCATAAAATATGAATAACCGATCAAAAGTCTTTTCGTGTGCAGGAGAAGGTCAGGGGTCCAATCCCTTCTATCCGCCTTCATTTGAAACCGAGAGAAGCGAACGCCACCGCACCGAAGCCCGGGTGGGCTTGGATCAAATTTCACCACAAGCTGTTTCCAGACAAACCACAACCATTTTTTCGCATGCCAAATACCCGCCAGTTTTCTCTCAACCGTAAATGGGTGCTCATCACCGGCGCATCCAGCGGCTTCGGCGCGGCGGCGGCCACCGCCTTTGCGGCGGAAGGCGCGAGACTGCTGCTCGGCGCTCGGCGCCTTGACCGGCTGAAACAAGTCGCGGCGGCGGCAAAAAAATCCGGCGCGGCGGAAACGTATTTCCATGCGCTTGATGTTTCCAAAACGGCCAGCGTTAAAAAATTCATCGCGTGGGCGAAAAGCAAAATCGGAAAGTCGAAAGTCCATGTCGGAAACCTTCATGTCTTGATCAACAACGCCGGCGGCGCGCACGGGCTGGACACGGTGGCCGGCGGCCAGGACGCCGACTGGGAAACCACTTTGCAGACGAACGTCCTCGGCATTTTGCGCGTCACGCGCGCCGCGCTGCCTTTGCTCAGGCAAAACGACGGCGCAAGCATTCTCAACATCGGTTCCGTTGCCGGACGCACGGCCTACGCAGGCGCGTCGGCGTATTGCGCGGCGAAGGCCGGCGAACTGGCCATCACCCGCGTGCTGCGGCACGAACTGTTCGGCACCGGCATCCGCGTCGGCACGGTGGATCCGGGACTGGCGGAGACGGAATTTTCCCTGGTGCGTTTCAAGGGCGACAGGCGCAAGTCCGCTGAAGTTTACGCCGGCATCAACCCGCTGGTCGCCGCCGACATCGCTGACATTCTCGTCTGGATCGCCAGCCGTCCGCCCCACGTCAACATTGATGAAATCCTCGTAAAGCCCGTGGATCAGGCCGACGTGGGAAAAGTTTTCCGGAGGAAGACGGATCAACCATCAAGACGCCAGGCCACGAAGTGAAAATGAAATTTTAGGCGCCTCGTGCTTGGTTGTCTTGGTGGTTGGAATCAAATGCCCCGGTTGGCCCGCCACAGCAGCACCGCGCCGACCGCCTGAAAAATAAAATTCGGCAGCCACAAAATCAGGTGCGGGTAAAATTCCGGCCGCGCCGACAGCGACTCGCCGAGCATCGTGAAACCGTAATACACCACGACCAGCGCCAGCGCCAGCGCGATGCCGATGTTCGTCTCACGCCGGTGGACGCGGATGCCGAGCGGAATGCCCACCAGCGTGAAGCCGAAACATGCGAATGAAAAGGCGATTTCCCGGTGCATGGCCACACGCACCCGTTCGATCTGCCGGCCCCGGGTTTTCTCCGCATCGCGCATCAGCGCACTAACATCCGACGGCGAAGCGTTCGTAGCCAGCATCAGGTTCAAACGCTGCAAGCCGTCCAGCGCCGCCGGCAAATTGGGGTCCGCCGCGGAGAAATTCAGCCGCTGCAACTCGCGCAGTTCCTGCCGCAACTGGCCGAACGTCATGTCGCTGATTTTCGGCTTGGTCGTCCGGTTCGTGATGGCGGTTTCGCTGAAATTGATAGTTTGCCGCTCTAACTTGGTTATCGTAACGCCTTGTGCGCCGGGCCTGATAATTTGCGCGTCAAACAAATCCACCACCAGTTGGTTCGTCCCCCGACCGGTGGCCAGCCGGCCGCGGGGAGCGTGAACATAGACATCCCAGTTGGTTTCATTTTTCAGCCGGATAATGTTCACGTCTTCCAGTTCGCCCTGGTCATTTTTCCCGACTAAAAGCTGATAGCCGTGAAAATCATTGACCCACCGGCCTTCGGGAATTTCCGCATTGGCCATTTCGTGCAGCAAATCATAGCGCAGATTTACAAACGCCACGCGCGAACGGGGTCCAATTTCCAGATTGAACCACGCGCTCAAGCCGCAGCAGAACAGGCTCAGGAGCAAAACCGGCGTAATGAGTGAAAGCAAACTCACGCCGCTGGCGCGCATGGCCGTCAGTTCCTGATCGGCGCTGAACCGGCCAAAGACCAGCAAGGTCGCCGTGATGAAGCCCATCGGCAGCGCATAGACGCACGCGAACGGCAGCAGCAGCCCAACGGCCTTGGCCACCAGCCCCGGCGACACATGCCCGCCGAACAGCAGCGGCAGCACATCGTGCAGCACGTTGAGCAGCAGGACGACAAACGCAAAGACGGCAACGGTGAGCAGCAACGCGGCGAGCACCTGGCCGGTGATGTATTTGTGCAATGTTTTCAAGCGCGAATCTCTGTGCAAAGTGGCGGATTGGCCGCGTCATGCAAAGCCAATTCCTCCATCAAAAGCAGAATGGCAGCCCGCGTCACCTCATCAGAAGCAAAATGCGGCAACCCCTCGGCGGGTAAGAACACAAGCCGGACGAATCACTCGTCGTGTTTCGCTATTGCGGCGCCGATGTCAATGACGATGTGCCGGATCCTGGCGCGGGCAAATAAAACATCATCCCAGCCGGGCGCGGTCGGAGGCGAGGCGTTGCGTAGAATTCATGCTCTCGAAATCCGGCGAACCATCGGCGCGCATGGGCCAGCCGGAAGAATTATTTTCGGATCGTGCCGGCATGATTTGCGTTTTTGTTCTCGTCAGCGGGTTGTTTCGGATTTCCGCCGTGGCACGGCGCGCTGCACTGCCGTCGTAACTCATCGTCTGATCGGTGATTTGCAAATCTGCTTCCAGCGAACGACGCGGCTTGATGCCTTTGGCCTGCAACACGCCGTGATAGGCGCGCACGGCTGCTTCCGGCGAAATTTTGCCGCCGGTGATGAGCCGCAGCATTTCGATGAAGGCAAGCTGGTGCTCCGCATTATTGATTTTGCGTCCGTAAAGCGCGACCCGCGCGCCGTATTTCTGCGCGTCATGAATCAGTTTGAAGGCGTCGTAAGTCGTGCCCGCGCTGCCGCCGAGAATGCCGACGACGAGATTCGGGTCATACTGCGCGAGCTCTTCCATCGCTCTTGGCCCGTGATAAACAATTTTCAGAAAATCGGGGCGGCCCGCATCCGGCACTCCGGCCAGCGTGCGGATGATGTTGTCATTGACGAATTCGCCCAGCTTCTCCGGCGCGATACCGCTGTTCACGTTCGGGTCGAAGACTTCAAGAAAGTGCCGGAATTTTTTCCGCTCCGCCTCTTCGCAAAATTCCTTATACCACAGCAACGCTTCCCGATCCTGTTCGAGCTTGTTGACAAACGTCAGCGAATACAAACCCAGATTGGCGCCCGGAAAATCATCGGTCGTGCGGTCGCACTCGATCTGGCCGCATTGAATGTGATCAATGTTCGCAGAACGAAACGGCTGCGACGGTTCGCGCGTGTAGCAGCCGTGCCGCACTGCCCAGACATCCGTGGTGTCGTTGGCGCGCGCCGCCGGGGTGACGGCGGAATGTTTGAACAGGCCCTCCTTGATGGTCAACTGCTCGTTGACGTAGGCCGACATGAGCATGATGTCCACCAAACCCTGCTGCACGACCTCGCGGATGATGTCGAGAAATTCGGGCAGATTGCGGCAGCCGTATTCATCGCGCGTCCAGACTTCCGGCGAGAATTGCGCGGGCCGCGCGCCGTGGCGGGCGAGGTAGCCGCGCGGGCCGGGTGCGCGCACGCCGAACGCCATGTCGGCATCCTTCGCGTCAGCGAGAATGAACTCCTTCGTGGTTTGTGGCGCGGCGTGAATTGCCGCCAGCTTTTGGTCGAGGGAACGGATCATTTGATTTGCCTGTCAGCGTGAAAACCCATTTTGCGGCCGAGCGCAAGACAATTTTCCCACGGCTCGATGGCGGCCGAACAAGTGGCGTCCCGCAGCGAAGCGGCCGCGGCGCAAACCGCGAGTTCCAGGCACCGTGGAAAATTCCAGCCTTCGTGCAGGCCCAGCAAAAAGCCCGCGCTGAACGCATCTCCGGCGCCGGCGGTTCCGACAATCACATTTGCCGGCACGCGCACGGACGGCTGCCAGATCGCCGGATGATTATTGGCAACGCACAACGCGCCTTCCGGCAGATGCACAATGACCGCACCATGAACGCCGCGTCGCAAAACTTCGCGGGCTTGGGACTCCAATTGAACCGGATTTTTGCTGGCACTCTCACCCACGAGGCGCGCGAGTTCGTATTCATTCAGGAAAAGAAAATCCAGATGCGGCAGGCTCGGATTCACAATGGCCGCAAAATCAATCGTTTCGTTGCTCACCAAATCCGCCACCGTCGTCATGCCCGATGCCCGGGCCCGCTCGAACAGCCGCGCCGCTTTTGTTCTCCCGTCTCCATCCAAAGAATCCAATGTCCGCAGCAAACCCAGGTAGCCGAGATATAAAATCCGCGCCGGAGATTTGGCCGGATCAAAATGCGACAGATCGAGCAGCGCGTTCGCCCCGTGCTGATGAAAAAAAGTGCGCCGGCCCGTGCTCGCCACCGTCATCACGTCCGTGTAGGAAGTCGGCGCGGCGGAAGTTTGCCGGATCGCGCTGCTGTCAATTCCATGCGCCGCGCAATCGCGCAAAATTGTTTCACCATCGGCGTCGCCGCCAATCAGGCCGACGCCGGCAAGCGGGAAGCCGCAGCCGAGCTTGGCGAGATTTTTTGTGACGTTGTAAGGCCCGCCGCCGTTGCCATCGGCCTGGGTGGAGATGTTGGCGAGCGCGTCCTGCGCGGGCCACACGTCAATCATTTTGACGTGATCAACAATCCAGTTGCCGCCAGCGAGAAGGCCGCGGCGGCTTTTGGGCGCAATAGCTTGGACGGACACGGCAGTAATTTTTACAATGATTTTCCCGGCGTGGAACCGGCAATCGGCACGGTTGCAAAATCAGGGCAGTTGCCGCCGATAGTTGGAACCTTCGGGGCAACTTGCGCCGGACACAGCAGCTACCTTCAGCAACCCGCTGACGGGCTGCCGAAAATGCAGGTCACGATCAGCACCCTAAAAACATCCCCGCCCGCTCCGCCTCAAACGAAGAGCGGCAATTCATGTGCTTAAGCGTAGAGCGGGCCGAAATTCTGGCACGCACGGTAATCCGCGCCTTCAAGGTCGGCGGTGCCAAAGGCAGCCCAGGAGCTTGGGCGGAACACCCGTTCCGCCGCGACGTTGTGCATATAGACCGGTATCCGCAGCATCGCCGCCAGCGAAATCAGATCCGCGCCGATGTGGCCGTAGCCGATGGCACCATGGTTGGCGCCCCAGTTGTTCATCACGGAATAGACATCGCGGAACGCGCCGTGGCCCGTCAGCCGGGGCGCGAACCAGGTGGTCGGCCACGTCGGGTTCGTGCGCTGGTCCAGCGTGTTGTGGACTTTCTCCGGCAGGTCAATCGTGAAACCTTCGGCGAGTTGCAGCGCGGGTCCAAGGCCCTTGACAAGATTCAGGCGGCACATCGTCACCGGCATTCCGCCGCGCGAGAGGAAGCGCGAAGACCAGCCGCCGCCGGGAAAATACTCGGTGATGGACGGATGCCACGTCGTCGCGGCGAGGCATTTCTGCGCCTCGTCCTTGGTGATTTCCCAGAACGGTTTCATCGCGGGCCGGCCGTCGCGTTGCTGCTGGCCGGTGGCGTCAAGCGTGGCCGCTCCGGAATTGATGAGATGCAAAATGCCGCCCGCCGCCTCGCCGGTGAGTTTGTGGCCGGTAACGCGCTTGACGGAATCCGCGCTCCAGTAAGTCCGCACGTCGGCAAATATCTGCGCGGTGTTCGTGAGCAGATGACCGAACAGCATCGAAGCGCCGTTGAGCGAATCGTTTTCTGTCGCGACAATGTAGGGCGCGCGGATGCCGTTCCAGTCGAACGAAGTGTTGAGCATCGCTTCAAGAAAATCTCCGTTGGGCTGGTAATCCGTCCACTGGCGCTGGCCTTGGAAGCCGGCGAGAATGGCGTTGTGGCCGTGCGCGGCCTCGCTGAAGCCCATCTCGGCGAGCTTGGGATTGCCGACCATAAGATCGCGCGCGATGATTGCCGCCTTGACGGACCGGTCCCATTCCTCGTCGAGGTGAGCACGTGACCGGGTCGTCTTCGGCGAGTTGTAATCCTTGCCTTCCTGGCAATTTTCCTTCACCCATTTGAGCGCCTTTTTATATTCGGCCGGGTCAAAAATGCCTTTGTCCATGCGGCGGAGAAATTCCGTCAGGTCAATTGCCTCGACTCTCATGCCGAGGTGGCTCTCAAAAAACGGCTGGTCCACAATGGAGCCGGCGATGCCCATGGCGACGCCGCCCATGCTGAGATACGATTTGCCGCGCATCAACGCCACCGCCAGACCGGCGCGGGCGAAGCGGAGGATCTTTTCCTGCACGTCGGCGGGAATGGTTTTGTCGTCGCCGTCCTGCACGTCCTGGCCATAGATGCCGAACGCGGGCAGGCCCTTTTGCGAATGGCCGGCCAGCACCGCCGCGAGATAAACCGCCCCGGGCCGTTCCGTGCCGTTGAATCCCCACACCGCCTTCGGGATGAGCGGGTCCATGTCCATCGTTTCGCTGCCGTAGCACCAGCAGGGCGTGACGGTGAGCGACGCGCCGACGCCTTCGCGCGCAAATTTCTCCGCGCAGGCCGCCGCCTCGGCCACGCCGCCGATGCAGGTGTCGGCGATGACGCATTCGACGCGCTTGCCGCTCGGATAAAACAGACTGGCCGAAATCAGTTTCGCGGCGGACCTGGCCATGTCCATCGTTTGTTTTTCGAGCGACTCGCGGACGCCGCCAAGGCGGCCGTCAATCGCGGGCCGGATGCCAATTTTGGGCAGGGAGCCGTTGAACAAGGATAGTTTCATATTTTGAATGATTTTTGGTTGTGTGTTGCGATAATCAAAACTTCGCGGGTGTCAGTGATGAATGAGATTAAATTCCTATCTGGAAAAAACGCAAGCTAATCTGCTCCGATATTTGTTCCCCCGCCGGCCGTGCTGGCGGCGGACAGGTTTCCACTTCCCACGCTGGCAATATGCCGCCAGTTTTGCTAGCTTGTCGGGCAATGAATTTTTTGGGACAAACTTGGATTGGTGATTGGCTGACCGGCCTGGGGCGCATCGCCGTGCTGACGCGCGATGCGGTCGCGTCCTGCCTCACCTTCAAATTTTCCCGGCGCGACCTGCTTTACCAGATTTATTTCATCGGCATCAAATCGCAGTCGGTGGTGCTCATCACGGGCGCGTTCACGGGCATGGTGCTCACGGCGCAAACCTACTTTCAATTCCACAAGGTCAAAATGGACACGGCCACGCTGGCGGTCGTGGGCGTCTCAATGTGCAGCGAACTCGGCCCGGTGCTGACGGCGCTGATGGTGGCGGGCCGCGTCGGCGCGGCCATCGCGGCGGAACTCGGCACGATGCGCGTCACCGAGCAGATAGACGCGCTGCGGACGCTGGCCACGCATCCGATAGACTATCTGGTCGTGCCGCGGCTGACGGCCTCGATGATCGCCCTGCCGTTGCTGACGGTGGAATCCATCGTGCTCGGCATCAGCTCCGGTTACACCGTCGGCGTGCAACTGCTGGGAATTGATCCGGTCTATCTTTATTACAACATGCTGAAATACACCGGGGCCATTGACCTCGAATTTGGCCTGATCAAATCGTTCGTTTATGGCGGCATCATCGCGCTGATCGGCTGTTACAAGGGCCTGACCTGCGGCATGGGCGCGGAGGGCGTGGGCCGTGCGACGACCGAGGCGGTGGTCTATTCGTCCATTTCCATTCTCATCTGCAACTTTTTCCTGACGCTGGTATTGCAGCGCGTGGCGGTGCTGGTGTTATGATCGAAGTGCGCCAACTGAAAAAAAGCTTCGGTTCGCAGTTGATCCTCGACGGCGTGAATTTGCGAATTGAAAGCGGCGAATCGGCGGTGATCATCGGCCGCAGCGGCGGCGGTAAAAGCGTGCTGCTGAAACATCTCATCGGCCTGCTCCAGGCGGACGCCGGCGAGGTTTTGGTGGACGACGAAATCATCACGCGCATGACCGAACGCCAGTTGCTGCGCGTGCGCCGGAAATTCGGCATGGTGTTCCAGGGCGCGGCCTTGTTTGATTCCATGACCGTCGCGGAAAACGTGGCGTTCGGCCTGCGGCGGCATGAACATCTGACCGAGGCGGAAATCGCCCGGCGCGTGGCGGCGGTGCTTGACGTGGTGGACCTGCCGGGCACGCAAAAGAAAAAACCGGCGGAACTTTCCGGCGGGATGCGCAAGCGCGTCGGCCTGGCGCGGGCGATCATTTACGAACCGCAGATTGTGCTTTACGATGAGCCGACGACCGGGCTGGACCCGATTGTGTCGGACAGCATTGACCAGTTGATCATCCGCGTTCGTGACCAGTTGAAAGTGACCTCCGTCGTCGTGACGCATGACATGCGCAGCGCCCGGCGCGTGGGCAATCATGTGTTCATGCTGCACGAGAAAAAAATTTACGCGAGCGGCCCGCCGGAGGAGTTTTTCGCGTCGTCGGACGCGATCGTGCGGCAGTTTGTGGACGGCGTGGCGGACGCGAAGGAAACTATTTTATAGCCATGGAAAAATCTCGATTGGAAACGAAAGTCGGCCTGTTTGTGTTCATCGGGCTGGTGCTGCTGGCGGTGCTGCTGATCCAGTTCAGCAAGGGCACCAGCCTGTTTCGCGGCACCTACGACCTGCGGCTGCACGCGCCCAACATCGGCGGCCTCAAGCTGAAATCCGGCGTGCTGCTCGCCGGCGTCCCGGTCGGCAGCGTGCATGAAATCCAGCTTGAACCCAGCGGCACCAACGTCACCATCATTTTGCAAATCTACAAGGATTATTCCATTTATCACGATGCGCGGTTTGTCATCGAGCAGTCCGGCTTTCTCGGCGACCAGTATGTCTCGGTGATTCCGACGACGAATTCGCTGCCGGTCCTGACCAACAACGCGGATGTGGAATGCCAGTCGCCGTTCAACCTGCAGGAGGTGGCGCGCGGCGCGGCGGGCTTCATCCAGCGCCTCGACGAGACGGCCAAGAAGCTGGACGCGTCCGTCACGGATTTGCGCGCACAGGTGCTCAATGCGCAGACGCTCGCCAACTTCGGCAGCGCGGTCACGAATTTGCGCGTCGTCACCGAACAGGCGCTCGTTACCGTCAGCGACATCAACGGCCTCATCATCACCAACGGGGTGCAAGTCGGCGTGGTGATGAGCAATCTCGTGCTGTTTTCCAGCCAGTTGAACGGCCTGGGGGATTCGGCGGCGGGCCTTCTGGCCACCAACGGCGCGAATCTCACCGCCGCCACCAAAAACATTCAGGATCTCACCGTCACCGCCCGGCAAATCGCGGCCGATGTGCAGTCTGGCAAGGGGCTGGCCGGCACGTTGCTGCAAAACCCGCAGCTCTCCACCAACGTCCAGTTGCTTGCCCGGAATCTCTCGGAAGTCAGCAGCAACTTGAACCGGTTCGGGCTGTGGCACATCTTGTGGTCGCACGATCCGCCCGGCACCAACGCCGTTAAAGACACCACGCTCCAAACACCGCGCAACCGCCCATGAATCCGCTCTGGCCCATCAGAATTCTGTTCCTCGCCCTGTGCATCCTGGCCGGCTATGCGGTCAGTCAGGCGCCGGATTATATCAGCCAGCAGCACAACGGCATTCTGGGCATGATCATCGGTTTTGGTTTCGGCGGGCTGCTGATCGCCGTGGACGAAATGCTGAAGGGCTTTTCGCTGCGCGCGTTTTCCGCCATCACCTTCGGCCTGCTGCTCGGCTCGCTCGTCGCGCTGCTGGTGGATCATTCCGGCCTGTTTGAAGACACCGATGTGAAAGTGCGCTGGCTCATCCGGCTCTGCCTGTTTCTGGGCTTCGGCTACATCGGCATCGTGCTCGCCATGCGCAGCAACAAGGAGGATTTTTCGCTGATCATTCCTTATGTCCGGTTCTCGCCGCAAAACAAGCCGGACAACCTGCTGCTGCTCGACACCAGCGTCATCATTGACGGGCGCATCGCCGACCTCATCGAGGCGCACCTGATCGAAGGATTGATCGTGGTGCCGCGTTTTGTGCTGCTGGAGTTGCAGCAGATCGCCGACTCCGCCGACGACATCAAGCGCGCCCGCGGCCGGCGCGGGTTTGAAATGTTGAACCGGCTGCAGCAGAACGCCAAGATGGAAGTCCGCATCCACGACGGCGATTTTCCAGAGGAAAAAGGCGTGGACGCCAAGCTCGTGCGGCTCGCGCGCAACCTCAACGCCAAGCTGTTCACCAACGATTCCAATCTCGCCAAGGTCGCCGGCCTCCAAAGCGTGGTTTGCGTCAACCTTCACGAAATTTCCTTCCTGATGAAAGCCGTGATGATTCCCGGCGAATCCGTGCAGCTCAAAATCGTCCGCGAAGGCCGCGACAAAGGCCAGGGCATCGGCTATCTCCCGGACGGCACCATGGTCGTCGTCAACAACGGCCAGTCCCGGATCGGCCAGAACGTCGAGGCGCAGGTGCAAAGCACTGTTCAGACCGGCGCCGGCGTCCTCGTCTTCGCCGAGGCCAGACCTGAAAACGGCAAATAAATGGCCGGACAGCTTTTCCGGCAGAATCCAAAATTCAAATTAATCTCCGCCGGCGGTTTTGGCGCAGAAATCGCCGGCCAGGATTTTTTGCTGGAAGAAGGCGTCAATTTTTTGACCAAACCTTTTCAAGCCCACAAGCCGACGCAAACCAGCAGGCAGCGTCTGGATTCGAATTGATTTCAAATGGCCCAGAATTTTTGCGCCACTTCCATCCCTGGCGTTCCGAACGCTCCCAACTGAACCGCCTCCCGCCCTATTCAGTGCAATCATTGGCCTCATCGGTTTCAAGCGCCTGGTCCAAGCCCCACAGGCGCGCATAGGCGACCAGTTCGCGGTCATTGTGCAGTTCCAGTTTCTGCCGGATGTGTTTCCGGTGGACGGCAATCGTCGTGGCGGTGATGTCCAGTTGTCTGGCGATGCGCTCATCGTCCCAACCCGCCACCACCCGCCGCAACACTTCCTGCTCCCGGTCGCTCAAGATCTTCTGAAACGCCTCCGGCTGCGACAGCCATTCCTGCTTCACCTTTTGGAAAACAGGGCTGAAGAAAACTCCTCCGTTGGCAACGGTGCGGATGGCTTCCACCAGCATTTCAGGCGGCAGGGTTTTTTCCATGTAACCGTGGACACCGCTTTGTGACGCGCGCCAGATGGTGTAGGGATCCATCCGGCCAGTCATGGTCAGCAGGCGCATGGCCGGCATTTTGACCAGCAGCCGCTTCACCAGTTCCAGCCCGTCCAGTTTGGGCAGTTCAACATCCACCAGGGCCAGATCGGGCTGCAAGGCCAGGCAAAGATTCCATCCCGCCTCGCCGTCTTCAGCCCGGCCCACGAGTGCAAGATCCGGATGCCGGACAATCCATGCTCCCAGCGATTCGGCAAGGAGCGCGTGATCATCCACAATCACGATTCTGATTGGGGCTGCTGCCATGATTCAAAGTCTAACTCCGCCATTCTGGGGAGACGAGCAGGAAATACCAAAGCAGAAAATACCGGAAAAAGGGTAAATTCCCGCCGCGCTTTTATGATGGTTCGGTGCGATTACTGGTGTCAAGCCGGTGAATTTGAAACCGAAACATGAAAACAAAAACAATTGAATCAAGCACTGACAGTTTGCAGGCGCCGGATCAATTGAACCGGACCGGGACGGTTTCTCGGTTCACGGGAATTGAAGTTTTGGCGCCGGGCCGGCATCGCTTGTCCGCCAAAACGGCCAGCCGGGAACCCCTGGTTCTTCCCGCCGGGCCGGAGCTTTGGCGGCTGTATCAGCAACCAGCCGGCACCGAGCACGCCTTGGTCGAATTTTATCTGCCGCTGGTTCGTTCCATTTTGAACCGTCTGGCCGGAACCCTGCCTGAAAACATTGACCGCGAGGATTTGCAGAGCGCCGGCCTGCTTGGCTTGATGGAGGCATTGCGCAAATTCAATCCCGCCGCCGGCGAGCCGTTTGACAGCTATGTCCGCCGGCGCATCCGTGGCGCGATGCTGGATGAAATGCGGCGCATGGCAGGGATGCCGCGCGTCATCCATCAAAAATCAAAAAAAGTTCAAAAGATCCTCAGCCGGCTTGAACAACGACTGGGCCGCGCGCCCACCCTGGTTGAAACCGCCGGGGCGATGAAGATTACCACGGCCCAATGCGAAGAGCTGTTCGATGAGATTCGTCCCGTCCAGTTCATCGGGCTTGATTCAGTGAACGAAGCTGGCCGGGAAGAAGAAAGCTTTCTTTTTGAAGTGATCACCAATCCCGACCAGATTGACCCGCTGGAACAGGCATCCACCCTGGAATTGAAGCAGGTCATATTTGAACGCCTGAAAGAGCTGCCGGAAATCCAGCGCAAGGTGCTGACGCTTTATTTCGTTGAAGGCCTGTATCTGCGCGAAATCGCGGAGAGGCTGGGCTTGACGGAAGGACGCATCTGCCAGATTCAGACCCAGGCCATCAGTTCCATCCGTGCCTATTTGAAACGATATGAAAATGGAATGACTGGCGGGCGTAACACGTCTGTGCCAGCGAAGCGAGCTTCCAGCCGGGCAAAGCCCGTCCACGCTTTGAATGATGCGAGACTTGGCCATTCCAGAGTCTGCCCAGTTCCAGAAAACAGCGGGGTCGCATTTTCAGGAAGACGCATGTTATGAACCTCCATGACCTGATGATCCCGGTGGCCGGGGAATTGCACGGCGACCAGGAGATGCCCGCTTGCCGATGATTTTCAAAACCAACCGGAGAAAAAATGAGGCTAAGTTTGTTTGATGCTTTTGCCGACATGATCGAGACCATATCGCCCCGCGCCATCATCCGGGCATTGGAACGGGAGCACCGCATGTTGCAAGAAGACCTGGCATATCAACGGCCGGTGCCGCCCAAGGAAGCCGCGTCCATCCTGAATTTTTGCCGCTTTGTCGAGGCTGTCAAAACAGGAGCACCAGTCCAATTTCCCGCCGCCGCCCTTCCAGCCCGGCATCTCGAATTTTACCGGGAAACCGTGGGGCGCCTGGTTGACGCCGAGGAACTGCCGTTTAACGCGAAGGCGGAATTCGACAACATGATTTGCAGCGGCCATCCCGAACCTTTGGACGGCTTCAATCCGGATGTCTTCTGGCTGATGGACCCTGCGACCGCCGGATCGAATGGCGTTGCAAATTGACTTGGCCGGATTATTCAATCCGGCTGCCGCTTGCCTTTTTCACCCGCAATAATTTCAGCGCGTGCTGAAAATCCTCCGGCAACGGCGCGGTGAATTGCACCGGCTTCTGTGTGCGCGGATGGATGAAAAACAGTTCCTTGGCATGCAGCAGCACGCGCGGCGCGGCGTAGTTGGTCAGTTCCTTGAGCCGGGCGTTGGGCTTCGCGCCATAAGTGTCATCGCCCACGACCGGATGGCCGAGAAACTGGAAATGCACGCGGATCTGGTGCGTGCGCCCGGTGTGAATCTGCGCCTCGACAAGCGTGGCGGCTTTCAATCGCTCCAACACGCGCCAGCTCGTGTGCGCGGCGCGGCCATCGCCGCCGGCGTGGACGGCCATGCGTTTGCGGTGCGTGGGATGCCGCGCGATGGCGGCGTGGATTTCGCCGGCTTCACGCGGAACTTCACCGCAAAGAATGGCTTGATAAATCTTCTTGACGACGCGTCCGGCGAACTGCGCTGACAACGCCAGGTGTGTCTCGTCATTCTTGGCGACGACGAGGCAGCCGCTGGTTTCCTTGTCGAGCCGGTGGACGATGCCGGGTCGCGCCACGCCGCCGATGCCGCTCAACGATCCCTGGCAATGATGCAGCAGCGCGTTGACGAGCGTGTGTTCTTCGTGGCCGGCGGCGGGATGCACGACCAGGCCGGCCGGCTTGTTGATGACAAGCAGCGACTGGTCCTCGAACAAAATGTCGAGCGGGATTTCCTCCGGCTGCGCCTTGGCGGGCCGGGTTTCCGGCCAGTGGACTTCGATTTGTTCACCGGCGCGCGGCGTGTGCGTGGCTTTGACCGGCTTGCCGTTGACGCGGACGTGGCCTTGTTCGATGAGCCGCTGCAGCGCGACGCGCGAGGCGTTGGGAAATTTTCCGTGCAAAAACTTGTCGAGCCGGCCGCCGGGCTGCGACTGCTCAATGGTGAAATTTTCCGTGCGGCTGGACATGGCGGATCAGTTGGCGGCGGGTTTCGGCGCGTTTTCGTTTTTCCAACTGATGAGGAAAATCAGCGCGACGCCGGTGCAGATGGCGGAGTCGGCGACATTGAACGCGGGAAAGCCAAGGTCGTCGCCGCCGCGCCGCGCCATGAAAAAATAAAGAAAGTCCACGACGGCATGGCGCGTGGGCAGCAGGCGGTCGGTGAGGTTGCCGATGATGCCGCCAAAGATCAGGCCGAACGCGAACTGGCCGGTGAGCGTGTGCGCATTGAAATGATGGCGCGAGAAATACAGGACGATGAGCGCGACCAGCGCCACGGCGGCAAGGATCGCGTTGTTGCCGGTGAACAGGCTCCAGGCCGCGCCAGTGTTGTCGCGGTGGACCAGGTGAAAGAATCCGGGAATGACCACCATTTCATCGCCGGTCTGCAGCGTGCGCAGCACAAACCATTTGGTGATCTGGTCGAGCAGCAGAATAAACACCGCGAGCACCGCGATGCGACGGTTTGATTTTGAGAAAATAGTTTGGGCGGCGGACACTGATCCAGTTTCAAGCTTCAAGTTTCAAGTTTCAAGTCCGAATGAAGTCCAAAGTTCAATGCCCAATGTGACCAGACCCGCCAACTTTGGACTTTGGACTTGGGACGGGAATGACTATGTTCCGCGCATGGCGCTGGTGCGAATTCTGGTGGATGGTTACAGCCTGCTGCACAAGTGGCCGGAACTGGCGGCGGGCGCGCCGCGCCATTCCGAAACGGCCCGCGAGGCGCTGGTCGAAATGCTGACGCAGTATCAGGACGCCTGCGGCACGCCGGTCACAATTTTTTTCGACGGCACGGGAGCGCGGCGCAGCAAGCCGAAAAACCATGACGGCGGGGCGGTGGAAATTTTGTTTTCCAGCAGCGGCCAGACGGCGGATGATTTGATCGAGCGCGCGGCGCACCGGTTTCAGGCCTACGGCGAAGTGCTGGTGGTGACGGATGATTTTGCGGAGCGCGACACGGTCGGCGGCCTCGGCGGTTCGGTGGCGAGCTGCGCGAATTTCATCCGCATGATCGGCCAGGCGCTGGGAGATTTGCAGGAAGATTTGAACCAACACAACCGGGCGGCGCGGAATGCGTTCTGGCGTCCGCATTGAACACATGAATCATTTGACCGCGCAACATTTTGTCCGCAAGGCCTGGCGGTGGGGCGTGCTGCTGGCGGCGGTTCTTCTGGTTGCCGGCGGCAGGGCCAGGGCGGCGGAGTCGGGGCGTTTTCTGCTGGTTTTTGAAACGTCGTCCGGGCTGAAAAAGAACCTGCCGCTGGTGAAACAGACGCTGGATGGATTGTTTTCCAGCAACCTGCAGCACGAGATGCAGGAGAATGACGACCTGGCCGTCTGGACGGTGGACCAGGATCTGCATCCCGGAATATTTCCGCTCGCCGGCTGGTCGCCGGATGATGCGGCGATGTATTCAGCCCGGCTCAAGGATTTTCTCGGACACCAGAAATTTTCACGGCACGCGAGCCTGGCCGCCATCCAGCCGCTGTTGAACCGCGTGGTGAAAAGTTCCGAGCGGCTCACGGTGCTGATTTTTTGCGATGGCCGGAGCAAACTGGTCGGAACCCCTTATGACGACGGCATAAACGGGATTTTTGAAAAAAAACCGGCGGACGGCAAAGCCGGGCCGGCGATGTTCATTCTCGTCCTGCGTTCGTATCGGGGCGAGTATCTGGGCGGCTCCGTAAACCGGTCGGAACCGTTGAATTTCCCCAAATTCCCGCCGCCCAAACCTGAACCGCCGGTGGTCAAGCCGGCCCCGGTCATTGTCCCAGCAGTGGTTGCGCCCGCAGTCGTTCCAGTTGCGCCAGTCCCCCCGCTCATCATCGTCGGCACCAAGGTCGGCACGAACCTTTCCGCTCTGACCGAGCCGGCGCCCCGGCCAAAAATGCCACCGGCGACCAATCCACCGGCAGCCATCCCACCAGCAACGAGCCAGCCGGCAATCAGTCCGGCAATAGTTTCAAATCCGCCCGCGCCCGTCAGTCTTGCGCCGGCACCAGCTCCCATTATTCAAAAAAAATCCGCGCCGGAACTTCAGCCGCCCGCACCCGCGCTGGTCGCGCCCACCAACCCGCCATCGGCGTCCAATCCGGCCACCGCTGCAACCGTTGCGGCGGACACGTCATCGGACGCCGGTTTCCAAAGGCTGATTTTCATCGGCAGCGGCCTGCTCGTGGCCGCGTTGGTGTTGGTGGTTTGGCTGGCGGTGCGTTCCCGCCGTCCGCGCGGCAGTCTCATCAGCAGTTCCATGCAGGACGACCCGCGTTTGCCTCCCCGAAAATGATTTCATTCCGCGCGTGACTTTTGGCCGGGGTTTTGGAAGATTTTGCGGCCATGAAAACAATTCAACTGCTGTGTGCCTTCGGCCTGTTTGCCGCCGTTGCCATCGCCCAGGCCGAAGACGCCAGGCCGGAAACGAAGCCGGCGGCCGTTCCGCCGGGCTTCACCGATCCCGCCAAGCTGACCGCGAAGGCGCCCGAAACCTTCAAGGCGCAGTTCGACACGACCAAGGGCAAGTTCACCATCGAAGTCACCCGCGCGCTTTCGCCCAACGGCGCGGACCGTTTTTACAACTTGGTCATGTCCGGCTATTTTAAGGACATCGCCTTTTTCCGCGTGATTCCCGGCTTCATGTGCCAGTTCGGCATCCATGGCGACCCGAATGTTTCCGCGAAATGGCGCGAGGCGAACATTGCCGACGACCCCGTCAAAGGCAGCAACACACGCGGCACCATCACCTTTGCCACCGCCGGTCCCAACACGCGCACCACGCAGTTGTTCATCAACTTCGCTGACAACGCCAACCTTGACGGCATGGGTTTCTCGCCTTTCGGCAAAGTGACCGGGGGAATGGACGTGGTGGACAAGATCAACGGCGAGTATGGCGAAGGCGCTCCGGGCGGTCGCGGGCCGGATCAGGGCCGCGTCCAGGGTGAAGGCAACGCCTATTTGAAAAAAGATTTTCCGAACCTGGATTACATCAAATCTGCAAGCATCCTCGTCACCGCATTGCCGGCACCAGCGGGCAGGCAATAAATAATTTCAAATAAAATTTATGAGCGAAATTGCCATCCTTACCACCAGCGCCGGCGAAATGGTTCTCGAATTCTGGCCTGACGTTGCGCCCGGCCACGTCGAAAATTTCAAGAAACTGGCCAGGCAGGGCTTTTATGACGGCACCTGTTTTCACCGCGTCATCAAGAATTTTATGATTCAGGGCGGCGACCCGAACACGAAAGACGACGCCAAGCAGCACCAGTGGGGCACCGGCGGACCCGGCTACCAGATCAAGGCGGAGTTCAATGACAAGCCTCATGTTCGCGGCGTCCTCTCAATGGCGCGCTCGAACAGCCCTGATTCCGCCGGTTCGCAATTTTTCATCTGTCACGGCGACCCGCGTTTTCTGGACCGCCAATACACCGCCTTCGGCAAGCTCATCAAGGGCGACGACGTGCTGGAAAAAATCGCCACCACGCCCACCCATCCGGGCGACCGGCCCGTCCAGAAGGTGAGTCTCACCAGCGTGAAGATTGTTCCGACGGATTCGGTGAAATAATCGCCGCCAGCCGTCCGCCATTTTCAAGGCGCAGATTTTTCTGCGCCTTTTTTTCTGTGTTTCATCTGTGAAAGGCGGTTGCTAGAGCATTTACTATTTAGATAGACGCATATTGAGCATGACGGAAGAAGCCGCGGCAGTGTTGAGCAGAGAAGGTGGTGAGGGCCGTCGCCAAAGCGGAATGAAGATGATCCAAGTTGCG